>Ga0075429_100001536_pt1 | contig 18919 bp, 18 predicted proteins | sample RhiMetdeltSRZDD3_FD_75295 | JGI IMG/M metagenome (GOLD analysis project Ga0075429, IMG submission 75295) | Populus rhizosphere microbial communities from Tennessee, USA - Rhizosphere MetaG P. deltoides SRZDD3 | ecosystem: Host-associated > Plants > Roots > Rhizosphere > Soil | place: USA... | reverse complement strand
GTCCTCCGGAGGATGGTAAACGCCGGACTCCTCTTCATAAGGATCCTCGGGTAAGAGTTGAAACGATGGGAACCGCAAGTTCGTCGTGCGGTACAGCTGAATACACCCGCAAAGGCACGAAGCATGCCCCCGGGCGTCGATGTGTAACCTTTTTCTTGGTAATCGGTTAGAACCAAATCCAGCTCCCGAACGTGTCAGTCGGACACGAATACCCGGCGCGGCAAGTGTCTCAAGGACACACCTGTGCGATCAGAACCAGCGCAGTGCCAATACGTTCAGAGGTACGGGGAGACAACGGGCATAAACCTGTGCGTGGCTGGAAGTTTGCGCAAGCGGGGAATGCTCCCCTCTTTCCGGGGGGCGGGTACCCGGATAGTTTTCGATGACGCAGGTGAGCGGCCCGGTGAGCGCTCGGAAGGAGGACCATGTCCCCTCAAGTTCGATCGGCCCGGCGTCTCCTGGCGCTTCTCGCGGCTTTCCAGCTGACCGGTACCTCGCCCGTCACCGCACAGGATTCAGTCCCGATGACCTCCGGCGTCATCGGCCGGATCTTCGACGAACGCACCAACCAGGTGCTGGTCGACGTGCTCATCCTCCTCGACGCGACCCGGCGAGATATCTCGGTCTCGAGTCAGGGACGGTTCGTGCTCTCCAACCTGCCGGCGGGCCGACACCGGCTGGAGGTCCGCGCGATCGGATATCGCCCCCACGTGATCGAGCTGACCCTCACCGTCGGACAGGTGCTCGAACGCCAGTTTGCCATGGTCTTCACCGGCGACCGGCTTCCCGAGCTCGCGGTGGAGGCCCGGAATTCCAAGCTGCTGCCCCGCTACAACGACTTCGAGCGCCGCCGCTCCAGCGGCATCGGCGCCTATATCACGCGAGACGAGATCCGCTCCCGCGGGTACATGAGCATGGGTGATGCGCTCCGCACCATCAAAGGCGTCAGGGTCAATTGCGGGGTGGTCGAATGCCTGATTCACATGACCCGCGCCGCGCCGGGGTGTTACCCGGTCTACTATGTCGATGGCCGCAAGGCTCGCAGCTTTGCCGAAAGCACCCCCATCAGCGATGTCCAGGGCATCGAGGTGTACCGCGGCGCCGCCGAGATGCCGGGTGAGTTTGCCGGCGACGGGGCGATGTGTGGGGTCATATCTATTTGGACACGATCGGCGCCTTGATAAGGCACTAGGCACTAGGCACTAGGCAATGGGCAATGGGTGAAATGCCCAGTGCCCAGTGCCTACTGCCTAATCACAATCTCTTTGCTGCCCGCGGATACCTCCACCTCGACGATCCTGCCCCCCGGCCACCGCACCCACACCGCCTTCGGCGCGGCGCGGAGACCGAGCACCTGCACCAGCCCGTCCGACGACAGGTAGTTTGATCCGGCGCGCACTTCGCGCACCGGGCCGTCTCCGTCGGCATACCGCACCCGCATCGCGGCGCCAATCGCGCCAGGATTGGCTCCGGTTCCAATCAGGCGCACCCGAAGACCGGGTGCCGCTCCCGTGTTATGCAGGAGCACGACCGGACCGGCGTTTTGTCCCACCGCCAGGTCGGCTCGTCCGTCGCGATCATAGTCGGCCGTCGCCGCGCCCCGCTGGTCTCCATAGATCACGATCCCCGAGCGGCGACCCGGCACCGGTGCCAGGCGGCCGCGCCCGTCGCCCAGCAGCAGCAGTCCCCGGCCGGCGTTGAAGCTTGGGGTGCTCAGCTCGGTCTGCGAAAAATTCTGCGCCAGGAAGAGATCCTCGCGTCCGTCGCCGTCGAAGTCGGCAGCGACCGCCGCGAAGGCCGGTGCGTATTGTGCCTCCGGCGGGAGCGGCACTACGCCGAACCGGTTGCCAAGATTCCTGAGCAGGACGTGCTCGAAGCTTGTGCATTGGATCCTGATGGCGCTGCCGAATCCCTGGCCGAGCACTTTGTCGATCGGAGCCGCGGCGTAGTCCGCAAACGTGGGAATCCGCTGCCGCAGGTCGGGCATGGCCCAGGCCAGTCTCGGGAAGGCGGCGGTCGGGCTGATCGCCTTGAGCACCGAATCGTACCGGCCGGCAACCATGTCCACGCCGCCCCCCTGGCGGAACCCTCCCACATAGAGATAGAGCGGAGAGGCGGAGTCGGCGCGGAACGGGACATTTAGACCCCAGTTGGTCGCCACCAGATCCATGCGGCCGTCACCATCGAAATCCCCGGCGGTGAGGCCCCGCCATCCCCCGGTGAGTCCCGAAAGGCCCACTCGCTCGGTGGCTTCGGTGAAGCGTCCCTGCTCGTTGACGAACACCTTGACCGGGCCCCAGTCCACCGCGAGCGCCAGATCGGGATCGCCGTCGGCGTCGAGATCGGTGAAGACCGCCGCGGACACCATTCCCGCGAGCCGGAACGCCGCCTCGTTCTCCTGGTCGAGGCGGAGGGCGCCGTCGTCGTTGCGATACAGGTGAGAGTTGGGCGGCACCGGAAAGGCGCCGGGAATGACCCGGGTTCCCATGAAGAGATCCAGATCCCCATCGCCGTCGACATCGGCCAGCGCCATCGGTCCGCCGCTCGCGGTGTCGGGTCCCACGACCGGGCGCGTCGCGCCGGCCCCTCCCGGGAGATCGAGCCGTGCCACCGCCGAGATGGAGAGGGCCTCGTCGAGCGTCGCGGCCCGGTAGGAAGACCGACCGATCAGGAGACTGGTCCTGCCGGTTCCGGGGAGCCGGAGCGTCATGGTGAAGTCGAGCCCGCCGGCCGCGAGTCCGGTACGCATGGCGGTGAAGCGACCGCCATCATTCCGATGCCAGGACAGCTCGCCTCCCGGTCCCTGGGCCAGGACGAAGTCGTCGTCGCCATCGTCATCGAGATCGAGCCAGCTCACGCCGGGCCCGAGGTGACTCAATTGGAGGTACAGCAGCGGCTGGCGGGCGTAGTCGTTGTAGTGGGTTTCGGAATGCCGGGCGTTGAGGGCGGAAGTACGATCTTCGAACAGGGAGTTGGGAGTTGGGAGCTGGGGGTTGGGGTTGGTCCCGTCGACTGTTGACCGTTGACCGTTGACGCCCTCCCGTATCTCGTAGAGGCGACCGGCCCGGGCATCGTCGATCCGGGTCACCTGCCCGTCCCGCCACCGCACCTCGATTACGAGTGTGCTGTCGCCCCCCGCCGCAAAGGCGTATTCCTGGTCGGCGCCCGAGAGGTACAGCCCGCCGGCGGTCACCTCGCGTGATTGCTCGGCGACCGGCCCGCCCAGCACCCGGATCCGGGCTCCGATGGCCCGGGTGTTGGGGGCGCGCCCGACCAGCCGCACCGCGAGTCGGGGCGCCGGCGAGTCGTTCCGCAGCACCGCGGCGTTGGCCGAGAGCCGGTTGATCACCACATCGAGATCGCCGTCGCCGTCGAGGTCGCCGGCCGCCATTCCGTGCGAGACGTCGGGCTCGATGCCGAAGCGCCACTGGCTGCTGGCGTCGGTGAACGTCCGGTCTCCCCGGTTACGAAAGGCGACGTTGGGGAGCAGCAGCTTGGGGTAGAACTGCCGCTCCCGCCGCCAGTCGACGCCGGTCACGCTGCTCTTGAGACGCTCCTGGGTATCGGCGTCCATGAGATCCCAGGTGTGCCCGTTGCCGATGAGCAGGTCTTCGAAGCCGTCGAGATCCACATCCAGAAACATCGACGACCACGACCAGCCGCTCGCGGCCACGCCGGCCGCGTCGGAGATTTCCGCGAAGGTTCCGTCCCCGCGGTTCAGCAGCAGCGCGTTCCGCTGCCACTGGCTGCGCTCGCTGTATTCGCCGACCGGCTTTGGCACCGGGGTATGGGTGGGAATCTGGGTCTTCCGCCGCCGGGCATCGTTCGCGAGCATGTCGGCCTGGAAGATGTCCACCGAGCCGTCGCGGTCGATGTCGGCAAAGTCCACCGACATGTTGGAGTTGGCCGTCCGGCGGATCGCCTGCCGGGCGATGAGCCGGAACTTTCCGGAGCCGTCGTTGATCCAGAACTGGTCGGGATCCTCGAAGTCATTGGCGACATACAGGTCGGGCGCCCCGTCGCCGTTGACATCGTAGAACCGGGCCGCGAGGCCAAAGTCCTCGGGCTCGGCTGAGAGCGGTGCGCCGTCTTCGTCGAGGAATCTGGGGTTCCCGGCGATCGGCTCCCGGGTAAAGTGGCCGGCGCCGTCGTTCAGGTAGAACCAGTCCGGATCGGCGCGCTGAATCAGGCTCACGCCGCGGATGTCGTTGCGAATCTGGACCCGGTAATCCGCGCGCCGCTCCGGAATGACCTGGTAGGAGTCGCCGACCTGCTTCACGATCTGGTCGAAGGCGCGCTCCTGGGGCGACAGCGAATCGAGCATGGTGCGGGCCCGGTAATTCGCGACGTAGAGATCGAGATCGCCGTCGCCATCCACATCGGCCAGGGCGGCCGTAGTGCTCCCCCGCCCTTCCGCGACGAATCCCGACCCCGTCCCCGCGTCGGTGAAGCTTCCGGCTCCGCCATTCAGCAGCAGCGAGTTGGGTCCGCCCATCGAGGTGACGATCAGGTCGAGATCGGCGTCGCCGTCGACATCCGCGAAGACCGCTCCGGTGGAGGCGACTCCCGCCAGGGCGACGCCGCGCTCGACCGCAGCCTCCCGGAACTTCCAGCCGCCCTGATTCAGGTACAGCGCGTTCGGCCCCTCGATTCGCGCCAGGTAGATGTCGGGACGTCCGTCACCGTCCACGTCGCCAATGGCCACGCCGGAGCCGTGCATGAGGTGGCGGTTCTGATACGCGGCCTCCTCCGAGACGAGGTTCGCGAACGCCACCCCGGTGCTCGACGAGGGCAGCGCGGTGAAGCCGGCGGTCCCGCGTCCCGCGCCGGCCAGCGCACGCCATCGTCCTCCGGTCGCATCCTGCCACTCGGCCGGTGGCGCCGCCTCGCGCGCGCACGCGGCCAGCACGGTTGCCGCGGAAAGCAGGGCGTGGAGTCGGCTCACGGCCCCTCGCGCGTGTGCACCCGGGAGAGCACCGCGCGCCCGATGCACTCTCCCTGCATCCGGCCCCCGACGTTGTCCATCGGAAAGTGGATGCCGCCATAGAGGCGCGATAGACCGGCTTCGCGGGCGGCCTCGCGGAAGGACGCGAGCCGCTTCACCGGATGGCCGAGGGTGATGTGGGTCGGATCGTCATAGGGACGGTTGTCACCGAACAGCGCCGTCAAAACTTCCGCGGCGGCCGCCGACTGGGTCGAGTGTCCCGAGGTGTAGGTCGGGAAGGGCGGGGTGTTGAGCAGCGGCTGCCAGGTGGGGTCGATATAGCGCTGGATGTATGCCACCGGCCGGAGAATGTTGCTGCTGTATTTCTGGTGCCAGCACCCGATGAAGGCGTCGGCCACGGCGATCGCCGTGAGGGCATACGCCTCCACCGTCCGTTCCGGCGAGAGCATCCATTGCTCGGAGAGGCTGCTCACGACGCTCATCCAATGGCCCGAAGGCGTTCCCGATTCTCCCGGGTTGTCCGCCCAGAAATACGCGATCCGCTTCTGTTCTTCGGTCAGCGACCGGCGCATCTCGACGACCTGGAGCGCTTCGGCATAGAGGGGTGACGCCTTGTCGCTGCCGAAGGCAAGCGCCGGCGGCGGCGGACAGCTTCCGGCGCTGTCGAGCGCAAAGGTGCGGAGCGATCCCCACTGGGGTTCCATCGCGACCAGGGGATTGATGCCGGGCACGGTGGTGTTGGGACGCTTGGGACGATTCACCGTGATCGAGCGGTCGCCCGATTCTCCGGGACGCGCGGCCGCGGTCGGATTGTCGAAGCCCACAAAGTCACGCTCGGCGGAGAGATTCTGGGAGCGGTACTGCGCCGTCGTCGTGGTGGGCTGCCAGTACCCCGCGCCCTTGAGCGGCTGATACCCGAACGTCCGTTTGGCAAAGCCATCCTCCGCGGCCCAGGCCAGGATTGCGGTTCCGAGCTCTGCCCCGTACGCCAGCGACCGGCGGCGAATCGGCTCCGAAACCCCCTGGGTCACGCGCACTCCGACCAGGGAGTCGTGCAGCGCCGAGATCGCGACGCCGGTCGAGGCAAAACCTTCCGCGTAGAGCGACCGGAGCACGACCGTCTGGGCTTCCATGGCCACCAGCGCCGGATCGTAGCGCTCCTCCCGGCTGGGCCGGGGCAGCGCCGCGAGCCCGTTCAGCTGGCCCGCGAGGGAGCGCAGGCTGTCCGAAAAAGCAGCCCATCCTTCGTAGAGTGCGATCGCCGCATAGGCCGACGTCCGGGAGGCATTCGGAGGCGAGAGTCGTTCGGCGCGTGCCAGGGCGTAGTGCGTCGCGGTCCACTTCGCGACGAATCCGGCGTCCGCCGGAGGCAGCTTCGGCGCGCACGCGGTGCCGAGGAGCAGGACTCCGAGTGCCCAGGGACGGGCGTTGTTCGTCATACTGGCTGAGCTCAACAGTTCAAGTGGAGGGTCGCGAGGTGCGTAATATCTTAATCGCTTCTTCGCTGGGAATCCTCGGTTGCGGCGGCGGCACGGCGACCGCTGCGCCGGCGCCGGTCGAAAGCACGGTGCGGGACGCCCAGGGCGCCGATGTGGGCCGGGTGATCCTTCGGGAACAGGGGGATCGAATCCTGGTGAACCTGCGAGTCGCGGGACTCACGCCGGGAGAGCACGGCGTGCATCTCCACGCCGTCGGGAAGTGCGAAGGTCCGAGCTTCGAATCTGCGGGAGCACACTTCAACCCAGCCAATCACCGCCACGGTCATCTCAACCCCCAGGGACCGCACCTCGGGGACCTGGGCAATCTCCTCGTCTCGTCCGACGGCCGGGGGGAGAAGACCGTCGAGCTGACCGGGGCGGAGGCCCGCTCCGGGCTTCCGGCATTGCTCGGCCAAGCCGGGCTCGCCCTGGTGGTTCATGCCAGCCGCGACGATGAGACAACCGACCCTACAGGGAATTCCGGGGCGCGGGTAGCGTGTGCGGTGGTGGGACCCTGAGGGACCGTAAGACGTAAGACGTGAGAGGTGAGAGGTGTGAGGTGAGAGGTGTGCAGGGTGAGCGGGAGTTTCGGCTCACGTCTCACGTCTCACCTCTCACCGTTCTTCAGTTGCTTCCCCGCTCCCCCATCATCCGCCGTATCGGCACCACCATCAGACCGAGCACCGCGGCGGCGATGATGAGCGAGAACGCGGTGCGCTGGAACAGTTGCGGCATCTGCTGCAGGTTTTCCGGGTCGACGTGTCCGCCCACCAGTCCGGCGATCAGATTGCCGAGGGCCGACGCCATGAACCACACCCCCATCATCTGCCCCACGAACTTCCGGGGCGCGAGCTTGGTCATTGAGCTCAGGCCCACCGGACTGAGCGACAGCTCACCCAGCGTCTGCAGGAAGTAGCTGAAGACCAGCCAGAGCATCGACACCCGGACCGCCGCGCCGCCTCCCTCGATCACCCGGTTCGCGGCGGCGACCATCACCAGGAAGCCGAGACCGGCCAGCAGCAGGCCGAAGCTGAACTTGGCCGGGCTGGAGAGATCGTGGCCTTTGCGGCCGAGGGCCACCCAGAGCCAGGCAAAGACCGGCGCCAGTGCCACGACGAAGAAGGAATTGGCGGACTGGAGCCAGAGGGTGGGCACTTCCCACCCGAGCACCATGCGATCGGTGAAATCGCGGGCGAAGAGGTTGAGCGATGTCGGCGCCTGCTCGAAGGCGGCCCAGAAGATCGTGGCAAAGACAAAGAGCACCACGATCACGGCCACCCCCTTCTTCTCGTGACCCGTCAGTCTCGCGAACAGAAAGAGGTAGGCGAAATAGAGCAGCGCCATCACGAGCATGACGACACTCATGTTTTCGGCGATCGAGACGGCCTCGACCTGCAGGACCCCGAACGAGGCCAGGAGCACCACGAGGAAAACGAGGCCGACACCGACCGCGGCGATCAGCTTGACCTTGCGCTGTTCCTCGGGAGTCGTCGTGGGGGCCAGCCCGATCTCGCCCAGCGTCTTTGCGGCACGGAGCCGGAAGGTGAGCAGGCCGAGGAGCATGCCCACCCCCGCCGCCCCGAATCCGAAGTGCCAGCCGACCCGCTCCCCGAGCAGCCCGGTGATGAGCGGCGCGATCAGGGCGCCGATGTTGATGCCCATGTAATAGATCGAATACCCGGCGTCGCGCCGGGATCCACCCTCGGGATAGAGGTCCCCGACGATCGCGGAGATGTTCGGCTTGAGCAGGCCGGTCCCCATCACGATGAAGACCAGGCCGAGAAAAAACGCCGTGTGCGCGAAGATGGAGGAGAGCGCGATGCAGAGATGCCCCAGCGCGATGAGCACGCCGCCCCACCAGATGGCGCGCCGCAGTCCGAGCCAGCGGTCGGCAATCCATCCTCCCGGCAGTGAGGCGAGATACACCGAGGCGGCATAGATGCCGACGATCGCCGAGGCGGTCCTGCGATCGAATCCGAAACCGCCATCGAGGATCGCCGCCGACATGAAGAGGACGAGCAGCGGGCGGATGCCGTAGTAGGAGAACCGCTCCCACATCTCGGTGAAGAACAGCGTCGACAGGCCGGCGGGATGGCCGAAGAACGATTTCTCGGAGGGCTTCGCCACGAGAGAGATCCTTAGCAGGGGAGACCGACCCCGGAAGACGTGAGAGATGGGACGTGAGAGGGAACGACCGGACCCCTCACCTCTTACCTCTCACGTCTCACGCGTTTCACGGTTTATTCAGTTTGCGCTTGAGCAATTCGAGCTGGGCCTTGACCGCCATCTCGGCGGTTTCCCGGTCGGCTCGCGCCTTGAGCGCGTCGAACTCACGGTCGTTGAGCACGTCCGGTTCACGCGGGGAAGAGGACAGGCCGCTGGTCTGCCGGGCCGACTGATACTGCGCCGCCAGGGCCGCGTATTCCCGCTCCATGTACGCGATCTCATCGGTGACCACCGCGAGCTTGCGCTCGAGCAGCGCGGTTCGCTCCCGGTGCCGCTCGACGAACTCCAGGGCGATGCGCGCCGTTTCGGCATCGCTGATGTCCTGGGCCAGCGCCCCGCGCCGCGCGGCATCTTCGAGCTGCCGGCGCTCGGCCGCCAGCTCCCGCTCCGTGGTCACTCGCGCCTCCCGGCTCACTGCGATGGCGGTTTTGAATTCCACCATCGCCCCGTAGAGGCCCGAGGCCCGGGCCCGTCGGTCTTCCGAGGGTCCAAGACTGGCGAGCAGGCTGTCGAGACGGGCGCGCAATTCGTCGAGACCCATCGGGCCGGAGACGGTAGGTGAGGTCGAATGTTACCTTGGCAATGTATCTTTGGGAATTCCAGGAGGCGCCATGTCGAGATTTGCCATTCCCCGCGCCCTCGTGACTCCACTCGCGGCGCTGGTGCTCGGGCTCGGCTGCGGCTCCAAGAATGCCGGAAACTACGCCTGCGGCATGTACGCCGTCGCCGGCCAGAGCCTGCTGCTGGAGGAATTCACCCGGCCCGGGAAGACGCTCTCGGCGCCGCCCTCCGACCTTCCCGCCGTGCTCCCGGTGCGAGTTGCCCTGGGACCGTCTTTCCGCGCAGTGACCGGACGGGCCGACACGATGATCGTCGTCGGCCTCGAAGGGACGCTTCCCCCGACGCCCGCGGTCGACTGGGGCGCGCTCATCGTGAGTCCGTCCGGTGTCGCCCAGGGAGTGCTGCTCTATCAGGGCGATCCGATTCAGGGCGCACCACGCATCGGAACACTCAATGCGGGAGAACGGAATCTTCCGCTCATCGGCCTCAAGACCGATGTGGCCAACTTCCAGGACGCGACCTGCCCGATCTTTCCTGATTCCCTGAGACGGTGACTCCGTTCAGCCGCCGGGTCATTCACCTCGCCTCCGGGCGGGAATGGCGGGGCGGACAGAATCAGGTGTTGCTGCTGGCGCGCGCCCTCGCCGCGCGCCGCGACCTCACGCAAATCGTCGTCACCGGCCGAAACACCCAGCTCGAGCGGCGGCTCCGGGAGGCCGGTGTGCCGGTTCGCGCCGTCCGCTGGAGAACCGGCGTGTCGCTCGCCGCGCTGGCCGGAGCGCTCGCCGAGGCGGTGCGGGGTCCTGCCCTGTTCCACGCGCATGATGCCCACGCCCTGACGATCGCCGGAGTGGCCGGCCGGCTCACCGGAACGCCCTATCTCGCCACGCGTCGGGTGGATTTCCACCTCCGTCGCCCCCTGCTGTGGCGGAGCGCGGCCCGCATCATCGCCATCAGCGAGGCAGTGCGGCGTGTCCTGGTCTCCGACGGGATCGCGCCGGAGCGCATCGTTCGGGTGCATTCGGGCATCGATCTGGAGGCGGTACGACGAACCCGAAGCGGCGAGATACGCCGGGAGCTGGGACTTCCGCTCGACGCCCCACTCGCCGTGGCGGTTGGCGCCCTGGTCGGGCACAAGGATCACGCAACCCTGATCGATGCCGCCGCGGCTCTCCGGACCCGGAAGCCGGAGCTGCATTGGGCGATCGCGGGCGAGGGTCCTCTTCGCGACGCCCTCGAGCGGCAGATCGCGGCGCAGGCTCTGGGCGACCGGGTGCATCTCCTCGGGCATGTGGTGGAGCCCCTCCGGTTGATTGGTTCGGCCGCGGTGTTCGTCATGAGCTCGAAGGAAGAGGGACTGGGCACCTCGGTGCTGGACGCCATGGCGCTGGACGTCCCCATCGCAGCCACGGCGGCAGGGGGGATCCCCGAGATGCTTGACTCGGGTGGCGGCCTCCTGACCGCACCGGGCGACAGCGGCGCGCTCGCCGCGTCGGTCGCGCAGATTCTGGACGATCCCGAGCTTCGCACCGGACTCATCCGCCAGGCCCAGAGCCGGGTGGAAGAATTCAGCGCAACAGCGATGGCGGAAGGGGTGCTTTCCGTGTATCGTTCAATAGCGGAGAATGTTGACCTGAAATGATTTACGTCTGTATCCCAAGCCACAACGAGGGCCCCACTATCGGGCTCGTGCTCTGGAAAATTCGCAAGGTTTTCCAGGAGTTTCCGCGCGAGTATCAGATCCTGGTGGCGGACGACGGATCCACCGACGGGACCGCCGAGATCCTGGAACCCTATACCAACGTTCTTTCACTGACCGTCATCCGGAATCCGGCCCGTCTGGGATACGCCCGATCGGTAGAATCCCTCCTTAATACCGCTCTCGAGCGGACCGACCGACCCAAGCGCGACAGCGCCATCCTCATGCACGGCGATTTCGCGCATGGTCCGGAATTCCTTCCCGAGTTCGTGCGACGGCTGGACAGCGGCGCGGACATGGTGGTGGGTGAGGCGACTCTCACCGGGGAGCCCTCCCGCGGCAGAAGGCTGGTCCGCCGGTTCGCCCCGATGCTGCTGCGCCGTGCGGTCCGGGTCGAGGGCGTCACCGATATCGTGAGCGGATTCGTTGCCTTCCGGCTCATGACCCTTCGCAACGCGCTGCGGCAGCCCGGCGGGCTCCGGCTCTCCGCCGATGGCTGGGCCGCCAATGCCGAGCTGATCGGACGCGCCGCCGGGCACGCCCGGCGAATCGAGACGGTTCCGGTGGTGGAGCGGCACGATCTCCGGCAGCGGGAGAGCCGGGTCGAGCCGTGGGCCACGGCGCGGCAGATCTGGAGTGCGGGCAGCAGCATCCGGCTGGGAGCCGCGCGGGCATCCGAGGATCTCGCGTCATGAATGCCCTTGCCGTCGTCCTCACCGCGCTGCAAACCGCCATCGCGAACCCGCTGCCGGCGCCGAATATTCCGTTCTCGGTCGGCGAGAAGTTCGACTATACCGCCAAGATGGGCATGCTGAAGCTTGGATCGGCAACGATCGAGGTGGTGAGCATCGACACCGTGCGGGGAGTTCCCGCCTGGTACTTCAGGTTCGGGCTCGCCGGCGGCATGGCCATCTTCAAGATCAACAGCACCCTCGAGTCCTGGACCAGCCTCGAGGATTTCCACTCGCTCCGGTTCCGGCGCGACAGCAAGGAAAACAGCAAGCGCTATTTCCGGGAATACGAAATCTTCCCCGACTCGGGGTACTACCGGCAGCGCCAGGCGGCCGCGACGACGCCGACCACGGCCGAGCCGCTGGACGACGCGTCCCTGCTCTACTTCATCCGGATCACCCCGCTGGTGGTCGGGCAGAGCTACAAGCTGGCGCGCCACTTCATGCCCGAGGTCAACCCCATCGTGGTCACCGTGCTGGAGCGCGAAACCGTCACGCTCCCCGACGGATCCAGAATCCCGGCGCTGGTGATCAACCCGGTGGTCGGAAAGGAAAGTGGACTCTTCAGCAAGCGGGCCGATGCCCGCATCTGGATCACCGACGATGCCCGGCGCATCCCCGTTCAGATCCGCTCGAGCCAGCCCTGGGGCACCATCACCATGAGGCTCGACAAGATGACCGCCGGAACCGCCGCACGCTGACGTGACCTATCGCGAAGCCGATGTCTCGCGGCTCCGCACCGTGCCCTTTGCCGGGCGGCAGAACAAAGTCGATCCCTCCGCGCTGGCACAGGCGCCTGAATCCGACCGATCCTTCCACGCATTTCTCCAGTCGCTCCCGGACCTTCTTGCCGCGCGCGAGCTGCGCGCCGTCATCTCACATGTGGCGGCGGCAAGCCGGGCGCGGAAGGGCGTCGTATTGCTGCTCGGCGGGCATGTCGTGAAGGTGGGACTGGGTCCGCTGGTCGCCCGCTGGCTGGAACGCAGTGTGGTGAGTCATGTCGCGATGAACGGGGCGGCCGCGATTCACGATTTCGAGCTGGCCGCCTTCGGGGGGACCAGCGAGGACGTGGAAGCGGGACTTGCCGACGGAAGCTTCGGGATGGTCGAAGAGACCGGCGCGGAGATGAACGCCGCCGTCACCGCTGCCTCGCGCGACGGGAAAGGCATGGGGGAAGGGCTCGCCGACGCGCTCGCATCGCGAGGGACACTCCCAGGCGACGCCGCCTCGATCCTGCTGGCCTGTCGCCGCCATCGGGTCCCGGTGACGGTGCACCCCGCGCTCGGAGCCGAGATCATTCACCAGCACCCCTCGGCAAATGGCGCGGCCATCGGCGACACCGGCCTTCGCGATTTCCGGCGGCTTGCGGGATCGCTTCCCGATATCTCCGACGGGGGGGCCGTCCTGAACTGGGGCAGCGCGGTGATGATGCCGGAAGTCTTCCTCAAGGCGCTCAGCATTGCGCGCAATCTCTCGGGGGGGCGGCCCGCCGATTTCCTCGCTGCCGATTTCGACATGATCCGGCATTACCGGCCGCGGGTCAACGTGGTACAGCGTCCAACGAAACTGTCGGGGACCGGGTATTCGATCACCGGGCACCACGAGCTGGTCCTGCCCCTCCTCGTGTGGGGAGTGATCGATGCGCTCGACGCCGGATAGACTGGCAGCGCTGCTCCTCGTCGCCGCCTGTGGCGGGCGGAGCGGAGCGCCGCCGGGCGCCCCGCCGGTCTATGACCCCGGCACAGTCGAGGAGAGCATCACCGCCGTGCTGGTTGCGGCCCTCGACGCCGACCGCCAATTCACCACCGTCGACAGCTTATGGGATCCCGAAGCCAGCGTTGTGGCCAACGGGAGCCCTCGATACGCTCCGCCGCGCTTCGCGGGCATCGATCTCGGGGGCGAAACGGCCATCACCTCGAGCCGCCTCGAAGTCCGCCAAAGCCTGGTCTGGGTGTCCTTCGATTATCGCTGGATTTCAGTCAAGGAAGGGACTGCGCGGGAGGGAAAGGCAACCGCGTTACTGATACCGCGAACTGGCGGCGGCTGGAGAATAATTCACCTCCATACCTCGACGTCTGGCGAGTAGCGAGTCGCGAAGAGCGAAGCGTTTGTTCCTCTTCGCTCCTCGCTCTTCGCTGCTTCCTCGTCGTTACGGCTTCGGCTCGCCGCGAATAGTAGATCGCATCCGATCCGCGGTCGACGGGCTGATGACCCGCAGGATCAGGTAGATGATGAAGCCCCAGAAGGCCAGCCACAGCAGCATCATGATGATGCTGATCGCAAAGCCGAACAGTCCCCCCAGGAGCTTCAGCGCGAGCATGGCCACCAGCGCCACACCGGCAAACCCGACCACATTCCGGACCATGATATCCTTCCTTCAATAGGTGCCCGACTGATTCTGCTACCGAGGGTAGCAATATACATCCTACGTCCGACGTTTCAAAAAGTTTCGTCGAGGCCTAAATGGCGGCTGCACCGGAAGTTGTCGTCGTAGGTGGCGGGGTGGTGGGCGCCTCCTGCGCCAGACAGATCGCCCAGCGCGGGCACCGGGTGCGCCTCATCGAGCGCGGGTCGGACGCGGGCGAGGCCTGGCGGGCATCGGCCGGACTGCTGGCGCCCCAGATCGAAGCGCCGGTGGGCGACGAGATGTTCGAGCTCGGGATCGCCGGACGGGAGTTCTATCGCGACGCCGTCGCTGAGTTGCGCGAAACGACCGGGATCGATATCGACCTCTGGGAAGGCGGAATCCTCCAGATCGCCGGCAGCGAGTCGGAGGTCCTCGAGCTGAAGGACCGGGCCGCGTCGCAGCGACAGCATGGTCATCATTGTGAATGGCTCGATTCGGAAGAGGTGCGGCGCGACTGGCCATGGCTCGAGCCGACCGCCGGCGGCCTCCACGCGCCCCGCGACGGCTCCGTCGATCCGGTCAAACTGGTGGAGGCGCTCCGGGCAGACGGCCTCCGGCTCGGTGTGGAGATGGTGACCGATACCATCACCTCGCTCACCCATTCGAACGGGAGGGCAAGCGGGGTCCAGGGCAGGGCGTGGCATCCGGCGGAGCAGGTGGTGCTCGCGGCAGGAGCGTGGACCGGCCGGATCGCGAACCTGCCGCGGCCGGTGTCGGTCGAGCCGGTACGGGGGCAGATGGTCGCCTATCCCTGGCCTCGCTTGGCAAAGCCTGCGATCGTGTATGGACGAGGCGGATACCTGCTCCACCGCAACGGGGAGTGCCTGGCGGGCTCCACGATGGAGCACGCGGGATTTGCTCCGGAGGTCACCGAGACCGGGGTGGCCGAGATCCGGAAGCGAACCGAGCTGCTCGCCCCTGCCTTTGCCGGGATCGGAATCCATCGCGCCTGGTCCGGGCTCCGGCCCGGAACTCCCGACGGGCGACCGATCGTCGGCCGGGAACCAGCCCTCGCGGGGCTCTGGTACGCCACCGGTCACGGCAGAAACGGAGTTCTCCTCGCGGGAATCACCGGTACCGTGATTGCCCAGCTGCTCGCCGGGGAAGCGACGCTCGAAGAAGTGTACGTGCTGAGGCCGGAGCGGTTTTGGAGCTGGTAGGAAGTGGCAAAGAGGCAAGGTGGCAAGGTGGCAAGGTGACTGCCTAAGCTCCTAATCGCTTTGCCTCTTTGCCTCTTTGCCTCTTTGCCTCCTTGCCTCTGCCTCCCACCAATCCAATCCTCCGAGCCGGGCGTAGAAGGGTCACCTACCCTTCTCAGGAGCGCCCGTCATGCAGCAGGAGTCGTCCTTCCGGAAACGCCTCGCCACCGCCGTGGGCGTGGTCGTTGTGGCCGGGCTGGGCACCCTGGGGGTCGCGATCGCCTCCGACCACCAGGACTCGCCCAATGTCGAGCTGAACCCCCTGCAGGACATGACCGATGTCTACGCCTTTCCGAGCCCCACCCCGGGCCGGATCGTGCTGGTCATGAACAGCCGGGCGTTTCTCACCCCCGCGGCCTCCGCCGCTGCGTCCTTCGACCGGAACCAGCTCTATCAGTTCAAGATCGACAACACCGGCGATGCCCGCGAGGACCAAGTCATCCAGGTCACCTTCTCCGGCACCGGCGCCGCCCAGACGGTCTCGGTCCGCGGCCCGTTCCCGCCCCCGGTCCAGGGGGCCATGGGCAATACCGTCTCCACCGCCGCACCGGTGGTGACCGGCGCGCTCAACAGCAGCCTGGGCAGTGCTTCCGGAATACAGGTCTTCGCCGGCGCGCGGGACGATCCGTTTTACATCGACCTGGAGCAGTTCTTCCGGATCATCCCCGACCGGAAGCCGGCGACCGGTTCTCTGGGCGCCCTCCCTAACACGCCGTCCGCCGGCAGCTTCCGCCCGGCGGGGCAGGCCGTGAATTACGTCGTGGGCTTCAACGTGCTCTCCATCGTCGTCGAGCTGCCGGTTGCCGAACTGACCGCCGGCGGCACGGCACGACTCGGCATCTGGGGCACCATCAGCCGCTGACCATCGATCTCCCACTGCGATCAGAGGATTGCCGACATGACTACGCGAATGATCCGGGCGGCCCGAATGCTCTCCGCCCTTCTGCTGGTGGCCGGGCTCGGCGCCTGCGACAATGACGACGCCGGGATGACCGACCCCGACGTCACCCAGAGTTTCGACCAGGTCCAGCGCCTGGGTAACCCGCTGGTGAGCGAGGTCTTTCTCGCCAAGCGCAGCCACCCGCAGCACGGCGCGATCGGCCCCGATCAGGACGCTGCCATGATCGGCGACGAGCTCAAGAGCTTTGTCACCGGTGTGGCGGGCCGCAGCCAGACGCTCGCGAACACGCTGGCCTCCGTCCTTCTCCCGGATATGCTGATCGTGCAGACCGACAAGGCCGTCGCCTCCGCCGGCTGGCTCACCTGGCTCCCGCAGCTCGGCAATGGCTGGGGCGGCCGCAAGCTCCCCGACGACGTGGTCGACCTCGGGCTGCTCGCCATCTTCGGCGATCCGTTCGGGATCGATCCCTCCGGGGCGGTCGGCAAGGCGGGACTCACCACCGACAACGTGGCGAGCGACAGCCCGTTCGTTGCCACCTTTCCATATCTCGCGATACGGAACTGAAGGAGCGATGCGCGCCTCGCTTCCCGTCCTGCTCGCCATGACGACCGCAGCCTCCGGCGCGGCGGTCGCGCTGCGGCAGTGGAAGGATCGTGAGGAAAGCGCGGGTGCTGCCGCCGTGGCGACGACCAGCGCCGCCGAAGCCCGGCGGGTGCGCGATGAGGACATCCGCTTTTTCGAGGAGCGCGTGGCGCGGGATCCTGCCGGTGCCCTCGACCTGGTGCACCTGGGGAGCCTGTTTCTGCGGCGCTTCGGCGACGGCGGCGACGAGCGTGACCTCGTGAGCGCCGAGCAGGCGGCGCGACGGTCGCTGGACAACCGGAGCCGTCGCAACGCCCCTGCCCGGCAGCTGCTTACCGCCGCGCTGCTCGGGCAGCACCGCTTCAGCGAGGCGCGGGTCGCGGCGGAGCGGCTGGTTGCGACATCTCCCGAAGACGCGGTGGCACAGGCAACCCTCGGCGAGGTGCTCCTCGAGCTCGGCCAGTACCCGGAGGCGGACCGGGTCTTCCGCCGGCTCCAGCCGAGGCGCTTCGAGGCCGCGATCGCCCCTCGCTACGCGCGCTGGCTGGAGATCCGCGGCCAGGCCGGCGCGGCGCGGCGGCTGCTCGAAGCGGAACGCGACCATGCCGTCCGGGGCGGGGACATAGTGCCGGTGGCCCAGCGCGCCTGGTACGAGCTGCGCCTCGGCGAGCTCGCCCTCCGCTTCGGGGCGCACCGAGAGGCCGGGCAGCGGATTTCCGCGGGACTCGCGCTGGTGCCGGACGACTGGCGTTTGCTCGCCGCGTCAGCGCGCCTGTCGCTGGCGACGGGAGATCTCGACCGGGCAATTGCATTGGGTGACTCGTCGCTGGGCCGGCATTTCGATCCAGCCACCCTCGCTGCGGTGGGAGATGCCTGGCTCAAAAAAGGAGACCCGGCCCGGGCGGAAGAGTACTTCCGCGCCATGGAGGCAATGTCCCGGGCACCCTCGGGCGGCTTCCATCGCACCTGGTATTTCGCGCTGCTGAATCACGGCCGGCGGATTCCGGAGCTTCTCGCGGCGGTGCAGCGGGACCTCGCAACCCGCCGTGACGTCTACGGCTACGACCTGCTGGCCTGGGCCCTGTTCAAGAGCGGCCGAGTCACGGAAGCGCGCGCCGCCATGGCGCAGGCCCTCGCCTGGGGAACCGAAGATCCCGAGCTGCGCGCCAGAGCCCGCGCGATCGACGCAGCGCAATGAGCGAGCTCGTCCCATTCGTCCGGCTGGGATTCCATCACATTACCGATTCCGCCGCCCTCGATCACCTGTTGTTCCTGGTCGCGCTCGTCGCCACCTACCGCTGGCGCGACTGGCGCCATCTCCTCGGCGTCGCCAGCGCATTCACCCTGGGGCACTCCATCACTCTGGCGCTGGTCGTCACCGACCTGGTCCGGCTGCCGACGGCGATCATCGAGTTTCTGATTCCCCTCACGATCGTCGGTGCCGGTCTCGCCAACCTTCGGCATTCCGGACAACGGCCTTCCGGATGGTTGCGTCCGGGGCTCGCCGCGGGCTTCGGCCTGATCCACGGGGCAGGCTTCGCAAACTTCCTCCGTGAAATGTTCGTGGGCCCGGCGGGCCTGCCGCTGCTGGCGTTCAATGTCGGAATCGAAGCGGGACAGATCACCATCCTGACGATCGCGCTGGTCCTGCTCAGCGGACTCGACCGGCTCATGGTCCGGTGGATGCCGCGACAGGCCTTCGTCCATCGGGCCCTCGCGGCTTCACTTCTCGCGGCCGGCTGGGCGGCGGTCATGGCCGCAGAGCGAGCACCGTGGTGATGCGATGATCGGTCTCTTCGCGTCGCTCAGGGTGACGATCGAAGTCGCGCTCGCCCTCGCGACGAGGCATCCGATCCATTCGAGCGCGGCAGTCATCACCCTTTCCCCCGGCTCCGTGATGGCGAGTATCGTCCTCCGCGCGTTTGCCGACGACTTTCCTCCCGGAACCAGTCCCGGAGCCATCGAGCGTTATCTGGCGGGACGCTTCCGGCTCACCGATCAGGAGGGGAAGCCGGTGCCACTGCGGGTCGACTCCGTGCGAGTGGATGGCCTCGTCGTCGTCACGACGCTCACGGCGTCCACGCCGAGAGGGTTATCGGGATACCGGATCTGGCACGGCGTCCTCTCGGAGCGCTTCACCGACCAGGTCAACGTGCTTCAGGCACGTTACGGTGGCCGCTCGGTGAGCCT
>Ga0075429_100001529_pt1 | contig 19006 bp, 13 predicted proteins | sample RhiMetdeltSRZDD3_FD_75295 | JGI IMG/M metagenome (GOLD analysis project Ga0075429, IMG submission 75295) | Populus rhizosphere microbial communities from Tennessee, USA - Rhizosphere MetaG P. deltoides SRZDD3 | ecosystem: Host-associated > Plants > Roots > Rhizosphere > Soil | place: USA... | reverse complement strand
GCCAGCGCCACGAGCTCGCTCTCGTCGGCGAAATGGCCAGGCTCGTGAAAGCCGGCCGGCTCGAGGCCGCTCGACAGTCCGAAGGCACCGGCGCTCATCGCCTCGCGCACGAGCGCGCGCATGCGTTCGAGCTCCTCCACCGTCGGCCGTGCGAGGCGGCGGTCCATGACCGCCTTGCGCACGTTGCCCGCCCCGATCCAGGTGCCGACGTTCACGCCGGCGGGAGCGTTCGTGCGCGCCTGCACGAAGTCGGCGACGGGGAACGGCGACATCCCGTCGTTGCCGCCGATGAGGGTGGTGACGCCCTGCAGGATCATGTTGCGCGCGCGCGGCGCGGCGGTGAGGCGGTCCAGGTTGTCGGAGCTCACGTCGATGAACCCGGGGGCCACCACCATCCCGCGTGCGGAGACGCGCCGGACGGCGGGTACGTCTTTCAGCACGCCGACGGCGTCGATCGTGTCGCCCCGCAGCCCGACATCGGCGCGATACCAGGGATTCCCTGTCCCATCCACGACGCGCGCATCCTCGATGACGAGGTCGAGTGGCGGCGTTGCCGAGGCCGGTGTTTGCGCCGACGCTCGTGCCACGCAGGCGACGAGACCCAGACCGACGGCAGCCGCGAACGCGTTCGACTTCATGGCCCGTTCCTCCGGGCGCATCGTTTGTCAGGCGCGCATGCGCGTCAAGCCGGCGTCGCCGCGATCGGCAAGGTCAAGCCATCGGCCGCGAAAGTCGATTCACGAGCGCGTATGCTTCGAGAAGAAGGCCCACAACGCGTCCGTCGCGGAAAAGCCGACGGCCGACTCCGTCGGCCATTGATGCACGCCCTTGACGACGGTGAACAGCGCCACGTCGCTGTTCGCGGTACAGCCGTGGAAGCTCGTCACGACCACGTCGGGGTCGGTCGTGTCCTCCTTCTTCGAGGCGTCGTTGCAATGATTCGCCTTCGTCCAGAACAGGACCGCGTCGTCGACGGATTTCACGAACATCTTTCCGGCCCCCGTCCCCTGGCCTCCTTCGTAAGGGATGTTGGAGTCGTGTTTGCCATGGACAATGGCCACCGGGATCGCGCCCGCGGGCGTGGGCGTCATCAGGTACGTCCCATCGTCTTGCTTCACGCCGATCGTACCCTCCACCATCACCACACCCGCCAGCAGATCCGGCAACTCGGCGGCCAGGCGATGGCACATCATGGCGCCGTTCGAGAAGCCGGCCGCATACACGCGCCGCATGTCCACAGGCAGCCGTCGGCCCAGGTCCTTGGCGAGGTCGCGCACGTAGCCGACGTCGTCGACCGTGATCTGGAGGCCCGGCGACAGGCCGCCGTTCCAGCCCCACTGGCCATGGCAGACCGGCTCACCGCCGGTGACGCAGGGGGTGCCGTTCAGATAGGCGACGAAGAAGCCCTCGCGGTCGGCCTTGTCGTTCATGTCCGTGGACGCGACCATGCCCTGGGCTGCCCCCCCGAAGCCGTGCAGGACGAAAACCAGCGGTAGCGGCTTGCGCTTGTCGGCGCCTTCGGGAACGTGAAGGATGTATTTCCGCTCGGTGCCGCCGTGGGTGAACGCCTCGTCGTGGTCGCCTGGGCTCAAGGAGACGGCGGCGGCCCGGGAGCCGGCACCGGGACGGCCTCCACCGGGGCGGTCTCCACCGGGGCGGTCTCCACCGGGGCGGTCTCCACCGGGGCGGGACGGAGCTGCCGGGCGGGCGGCCGCCGCGGCGAGAGCGGCGGACAACGTCAGCACCAGCGTCGCGATCGTAAGCGTTCGCTCCATGACAATCCTCCGTATCACCGCCGCACGATACGGCCGCCGCCGAGGGGAGTCACTACTTGTGCAAGTAGCTTCGTGTTGGCGCCTCCTGGCTGGATCTGCCGGTACTTCGGAGCCTCAGGAGCACTTTGGGGCACTCGTTCCAGAACGAGCGCCAGGCCGCGCGTCGCACGACTCGGCGGAATCAAACGGCAACGCAGGCGCCAAGAGGGCCGCCGTTGCGAGCGCGCGCGGTTGACTCTACTGATTAGAAAATTGATAGTTCACCATGCTCATGATTGAAGTGGACCTATTGCGTAAATTCGGATGATACTCATCGTTCATGAATACTCATATTCGTACCGCACGAACACTCGCCGACGACGCGCTGCTCGCCGGCGCCAAGAGCCTGGCCGATCGCGAGCGCGGCGCTACCGTCGAGCTCATCGCCCACCTGATGGAGGTCGAGAGGCGAAAGCTTCATCTCGCGTCGGGATACTCAACGATGTTCATCTATCGCCGCCGCGCCCGGCGGCTCTCCGAGGCGGAGACCTTCAACCGCCTCAAAGCGGCGCGCGCGGCGCGCCGATTTCCTGTGATCCTCGATCGACTCACCGAGGGTGCGGTGAACCTGACCACGGTGAAGCTGCTCGCGAAGCACCTGACCGCCGACAATCATCTCGCGGTGCTCGAATCGGCTCGCGGCTCGAGCCGGCGGGAAGTCGAGAAGATCGTGGCCCGACTGGCGCCGGTACCGGACGTGCCCGCGACCGTGCGGAAGCTGCCCGTGACCAGGTCAGTACCGACTCCGACGACGATATCCAGCTCGGCGCGTTCCGCGGCTTCGGCCGCGGTGGCCGCGGTGGTTGTGCCCGCGGGGCCGCCACCGCCGCCTTTTGCGGATCCGGCTCCTCTCGCGCCGCCGTCGACACCGGCACCGAGAAAGTTCGAGGTGCGCCCCGCTGTTGTCAACGCCTTGTCGCCAGACCGCTACAAACTGCAGCTCACGATCAGCGGAGAGACGCTCGAGAAGCTCGAGCTCGCCAAAGACATGATCCGGCGCGCGGACCCTTCGGGCGACGTCGCGCAAATCGTCGACCGGGCACTGACGCTTCTGCTGCACGACCTGGCCAAGAAGAAATTCGCCGTGACCGACCGGCCCCGGTCATCCCAGGGCGTGGCCGCCGAATCGCACACGGTATCGGCGGAGGTCAAACGCATCGTGTTCGTGCGAGACCTGGGCCGCTGTGCCTTCGTCAGCAAGGACGGCCGCAGGTGCGACGAGCGGGCGTCACTCGAATTTCACCATGCGAGGCCCCTCGTCGAGGGCGGCCCGCCGACTGTGGAGAATATCGAGCTTCGATGCCAGCCGCACAACCTCTATGAGTGGTATGTACGGTCCACCGAAGTCCGCGCGCGAGAAGAGGAGTGGCGTTGCCGACAGGTTGCCGCGGGTGTCGTGCCGTGGACGGCCCCGACTGGTCCTGGAACGAGTCGCGCACAGGGTCGTGCCGTCGAGTCCTTGGCGCCGAGTCCCTGAGGCCGGCCGCTGGTCCTTCGCGGTCGACGCTACGGCGGCCTTTCGCTTCTGAGGCCATTGGGAACGTGAAGTAACACCTTGTTCCGTTGTCCCCGTAGCGCGTGAATCCCACGCACGGTTAGCCCGATCGACCCGGGTGCCGGTAAATTCACGGTGAATTAACTACAGCCACCCGCGGGGCCCCGCTAGATTCGACCCACAGGAATCGTCCAACCGAGGTGGGCCGGGCCGTACGTGAACTTCCGCGCGGACTCGCTGTCGTTCGATTTCCGCTGGCTGAGTGCGCGGGAGATCGATCCGCTGCCCTGAAGGCTCGCGAGTCGCTGCGAAAAAAAAGGGAGAGTCGGACATGAGCCGATCGTCATTCTTCGGAGCCGTGGGCGTGTGCCTGATGGCAGGAAGGGCGGCCGCCCTTTACGTGGCGCCTCCTGATGCGAACCTCGCTCCGGGGGAGCAGCGGGTCACCGTGAACATCTCCTCGGGGAGCCTCTCCGGGGCCCAGGGGCAGATCGACACCGCCCGGAGCGCGAACCCGAGCGCCATCCTCGCCATCCACATGAGCGGGACCTACACGGTGACGACCAGTCCCCTGCGGCTGCCGTCGCGGTCCAGCCTCGTGCTGAACGGCACCATACGGGCAGGCGCCGGTGCCACCGCCGCCGCGCTCATCTCGATCACCGGTCAGTCCAAGGTCGCCGTGGCCGGCGGCACTCTGGACGGCGCCGGCGCCGACCTGAGCGGCCTGCTGATCACGGATTCGTCCAAGATCAACGTCGACAGGGTGGCGGTGGTGGACGCGCGCCGTGATGGCATCCAGCTCGACGGCACCGGCAACACCGCCTGGAACACCGGCTCCAGCATCGTGCGGTGCGACGTCTCCGGCGCCGCCAACGGGATCGTGGTCAAGGACCTCACCCAGGTGCAGGTGGCCGACAACAACGTCCACGACAACACCGGCGTGGGCATCGACGTGCGCAGCGCCCACTCGATCGTCACCGACAACACAGCGGAGCGGAACGGCACCGGGATCCATGTGCAGACCCTGGACAACGCCGTCGGCAAGAACACGCTGACGAGCAACGGTACCGGCCTGCGTCTGGGGGCGTCGAGCACTCACAACGCGTGCTTCCAGAACACCATCCACAGCAGCACGGGCGTGGCCATCGCGCTGGGAGGCACGAACAACATCGTGTACGCGAACGACCTCGCCTCGAACGCCAGCAACCTCGCGAACGGCGGCAGTGGGAACTACCTCGTCCCCGACAGCGTCAGCCTCTCCGCCTCCGGCAACAACTACTTCTACCCGCCGACGATCGGGAACCGGCACGCTAGCACGACCATCGTGAACGGCCGCGGGCGGTTCGACGTCAACATCAACGGGACGAGCCTCACGAACGTCCAGAGCCAATACAACAGCGCGCGGGCTGCTCACCCGAACGACTTCATCGTGCTGAACCTCACCGGCGCGTTCACGCACTCCGGTGCCGGCCTCACGTTGCAGTCGTTCTCGGCGGTGGTCCTGAACGGCACCATCACCGTGTCCGGAGGCACCGGCGCCAGCATCGGCGCGCCGAGCGGCACGTCGTACGTCTCCGTCTCCGGCGGCACCATCGACGGCCAGGGCCGGCCCGCGCCCGGACTCCAGCTCCGCTCGACCATGTCGTATGTCGATCGGGTCACGGTGCGCCGCTTCGGGCGCAAGGAGGCGCGCTCGAGCGGCGGCTCGATCCACATGGCTACCGCCGGCGGCTACGCGATCGTGCGCGGCTGCCGCGTGGACGTGGGCGGCGGGCGCTGTATCTGGACCCAGAACAGCGGGAAGCGCTACCTCGTCCTCGACAACTTCACGTCGAACTGCCAGATGGACGGCATCGACTTCGACTCCCACACCGCCGACAGCATCGCCCACGGGAACCGCAGCGACGACAACACGCGCTACGGCATCTTCATCGAAGAAGGCGCGGCGCGGAACAAGGCGTGGGACAACGACTTCAACCGCAACGAGCGCGGGATCAACTTCTTCTCCTTCAACTCCGGCAATACAGACCGGAACACGGTGGCCATGAACCGTATCGGCGGCAACAGCCGCGGCCTGTGCGCATGCGGCGCCAAGCCGGGCCTGGTCACGAACCAGAACTTCGCCTTCAACAACGTGATCACGAACAACGGGACAGGGCTCGAAGGGGTGACCGGCGGCAGCGACAATTACTTCAGCCAGAACATCCTCTCCGGCAACACGAGCAGCTATCCCACCACCGTGGGTGTGGACTTCTTCAACTCCCTGGCGGCGCCCGCCGGTGCGCCGCCCACGCCGACTCCGACCCCCACGTCGACCCCCACCACGCCGACTCCGACGCCAACGGCGACCCTGACGCCGACGCCCACGCCGACGCCGGGGGGCGCGTTCGTAGAGATCACGCCAGGAACGGCCGGCGTCACTGCCAGTACGAACGACGGCAACGTCCCGGCCAATACCGTGGACGGCTCCCTCGCCACGCGTTGGTCGGCGAACGGCGACGGCGCGTGGATCCAGTACGACCTGGGCTCGGTGAAGACCGTGGCCTTCGTGCGGATCGCCGTCTACAACGGCAACACTCGCGAGAATCGGTTCGATCTGCAGGCGTCGACGGACAACACGACCTGGACGAACCTGCTGACGAACGCATCGACCAGCGGCACGACCACGGCCGAGGAGGATCACGACTTTGCTGACGTCTCCGCGCGCTGGGTGCGCTACGTCGGCCACGGTGCGACGACCAGCACGTTCAACAGCCTGACCGAAGTCAGCCTCTTCGGGTCGAACGTCCCCACGCCGACACCCACGCCTGCCGGGTTCGTCGAAGTCACACCCTCCGGGTCGGCGGTCACCGCCAGCACGAACGACGGCAACGTCCCCGCGAACGTCGTCGACAACAACCTCGGCACTCGCTGGTCGGGCAACGGCGACGGCGCGTGGCTGCAGCTCGATCTCGGGACCACGCGCACCGTCACTCACGTGAACGTCGCCGTGCACCAGGGCAATGCCCGCCGCAATCGCTTCGACTTGCAGGTGTCGAGCGGAGACGGCGTGTGGACGACGGTCTGGAGCGGCGAGAGCAGCGGGACCACCACCGCCGAGGAAACCTACGAGCTCACCGACACGCCGGCGCGGCTCGTCCGCTACCTGGGCCACGGCAGCACCGCCACGACGTTCAACAGCGTTTCCGAGGTGAGCGTCTTCGCCGTACCCTAGGCAAGATCGGTGATGCGCATCGCGGTCGTGGGCCTCATCGCCCTCGTCGCCGTCCCCGTGCGAGCGGCTACGCCCCTCGGGCCCGCCCGGAGGGCGGCGTTCGTGCAGACGTATTGCGCGGGCTGCCATGGCGGCTCCGAGCCCGAGGCCCGTCTCGATCTGGAGTCCCTGAAGCTCGCCCCGCGGGATCCCGACAACTTCCGAACGTGGGTGAAGGTCCACGACCGCTTGCGTGCCGGCGAGATGCCGCCGAAGGAGGTCGAGGACCGGCCCGATCCGGCCGCAGTGGAGGCCTTCGTGGCCGGCCTGGCGTCCTCGCTGCGCACCGCCGAGCGGGAGGCGAGCGCCGGGCAGGGAAGGGCGACGCGGCGGCGGCTGAATCGATACGAATACGAGAACGCCGTGCGCGACCTGCTGCACGCACAGTGGCTGCAGATCAAGGAGCAGCTGCCGGAGGACGGCGAGTCGAATCGCTTCAACAAGAGCGCCGCCGGCCTCGACGTCTCGCACGTGCACCTGAGCCGATACATGGCCGCGGCCGACGGCGCCCTGCGCCAGATGCTGACCCGCCAGCTCCTCCGGCCGGAGACCACGACGAGGCGCTACTACGCGCGCGACGAGAGCAGCCTCACGAAGTTCACACCCAGCGTGTTCACGCCTTCCGTCGACCGCTTGACGTTCCCGGTCCTCGGCACGGCCGGGCAGCCCGACGTGCGCGACAAGAAGGCCCCGCTGACGGTGGGGGAGGCCGATCCGGAGACGCGCGAGCAGGAGGCGGTGGGCTGGACGCACGGAAACTACGTGACCGGCTTCGGCTCGAGCTGGCGCACCTTCCGCGCGCCCGTGGCCGGGCGCTACCGGTTGCGCTTCAGCGGCTACACCATCTGGGTGGGCCCCGGGGGATGCACCTATCAGTTCGCGGGCGAGAAGGACAAGGTCGGCCGGCCCAAGCCTCCCGACTGGTTCCGGCCGAACTCCGACGTCGTCTCGCCGGGCCGCCGCTACGAGCCGATCACCGTCTACGCGAAGGGCGGCGCGCAGAACCGGCGGCTGGGCGGGTTCGATGTCACGCCCGAGCCCGCGGTCCACGAGCTCGGAGAGGTCTGGCTGCTGGCGAACGAATACGTCGTGACCGACGCGTCGCGCTTCTTCCGCTCCCGGCCCGGCGGTCCGACCCATTGGCAGAACCCGCTCGCGCAGGCCGACGGCCAGCCGGGGGTCGCGTTCCGATGGATGGAGGTCGAAGGGCCGATCGCCGACGAGGACGCCGCGGCCGGCTATCACTTGATGTTCGGCGAGCTCCCCCTCACGAAGATCGAGACCGGACGCGGCGCGGTGGCGGTCGAAGTCCCCGATTCCACCGGCGGGGCCCGCGCGCGGCCCACGAACGTGTTCGTCGACGTCGCCTCCACGAGCGTGCCTGCCGACGTGCGCCGCCTTCTCGCCGCCTTCATGGATCGCGCCTATCGCCGGCCGGTGACGCCGCAAGAGCGGCAGCTCTACGAGGCGCTGGTCCACGAGCAGTTGAGCGCGGGCGCCGGCTTCGCGGCGGCGATGCTCGCCGGCTACACCGCCGTCCTGTGCTCGCCGGGATTCCTCTTCGTCGACGAGGCGCCGGGCCCGCTCGACGATCCGGCCCTGGCCACGCGCCTCGCCCTCTTCCTCTGGAACTCGCCGCCGGACGAGCCGCTGCGTGCGCGCGCCGCCCGCGGTGAGTTGCGCCGCCCCGGTGTCTTGCGCGAGGAGACGGAGCGGATGCTCGCGGACGCCCGGTCGGAGCGCTTCGTCGATGCCTTCCTCGACTATTGGCTCGACCTCCGGAAGCTCGGCGACACCACGCCTTCGACCACGCTGTACAACGACTACTACCTGGACGACGCGCTGGAGGAGGCGGCGCGGTTGGAGACGCGGCTGTATTTCGCCGAGCTGCTGCGCCGCGACCTGCCGGCACGGTCGATCGTCGACGCCGACTTCACCTACCTCAACGATCGGCTCGCGCGCCACTACGGGGTGGCGGGAGTCGACGGCGTGGCCATGCGACGGGTGACGCTTCCCGCCGACAGCCCGCGGGGCGGCTTCATGACGCAGGCCAGTGTCCTCAAGGTCACCGCCAACGGGACGACCACCTCGCCCGTCCTGCGCGGCAAGTGGATCACCGAGCGCATCCTCGGCCTCGAGATCTCGCCGCCGCCGCCGGGCGTGAAGGCGGTGGAGCCGGACATCCGCGGCGGGGTGACGATCCGCCAGCAGCTCGACAAGCACCGCGCGGATCCGAGCTGCGCCGTCTGTCATCGCAAGATGGATCCGCCGGGCTTCGCCCTCGAGAGCTTCGACGTGATGGGCGGATGGCGCGACCGTTACCGCGCGGCGGCGCCGGACAAGCCCGCCGAGAAGGGGATCGGCATGAACGGCTGGCCCTACGGTTTTCACCACGCCCTGGCCGTGGACTCCGCCGGTGAGCTGCCCGACGGCCGCGGGTTTGGCGACGTCCAGGGGCTCAAGCGGCTGCTGCTCACGGACGAGCCGAGGATCGCGCGCGCCTTCGTGGAGCAGCTCGTCGTCTACGCGACGGGGACTCCCGCGAGGTTCAGCGATCGGCCGCGGGTCGACTCGATCCTGCGCCGCGCGCAGGCCAGCCACTACGGCATCCGCAGCCTCGTGCACGGGGTCGTGCAAGACTCCCTGTTCCTGAACAAATGAAGACCCGTCCCCTCTCGCGGCGTCATTTCCTGCGCGGCACCGGCGCCGCGGTGGCTCTGCCGTTCCTCGACGCGATGACGCCGGTTCTCGCGCGTGCCGCCGACACACCGTCGGCTCCGGGTCCGATCGCGCCGCCCCGGCGGATGCTCGCGATCTGCAACAACCTCGGCCTGCTGGCCCCGCACTTCTTCCCTACCGGCACCGGCCGCGACTACACGCCGTCGCCGTACCTCGCGCCGCTGCAGCCGCATCGGAGCCGCTTCACCGTCTTCAGCGGCGTGTCGCATCCGAACGTGGACGGCGGCCATCCCGCCGACGTCTGCTTCCTGACCGCCGCCCCGCACCCGGGCAGCGGATCGTTCCGGAACAGCGTGTCGCTCGACCAGCACATGGCCGAGCGCATCGGCACCTTGACGCGTTTCCCTTCGCTGACGCTGGCCGTGAACACCCGCACGCGGAGCCTCTCCTGCACGGGGACGGGCGTGGCCATCCCGCCCGAGGACAAGGCGGCCGACGTGTTCCGGCAGTTGTTCGTCCAAGGCACGGCGGAGGAGGTCGAGGCGCAGGTCCGCAGGCTGGACGCCGGCCGCAGCATCCTGGACGCGGTGGCCGAGCACGCGCAGCAGCTCGCGCGTCAGGTCGGTCCACGGGACCGCGAGCGGCTCGATCAGTACTTCACGAGTGTCCGCAATCTCGAGGGCCGGCTGCAGGCATCACGCGGATGGGAGCACAAACCGAAGCCGTTGGTGGACTCCCCCGTCCCCGTGGATCCCGAAGACCCGAGCGCCTACATGGAGAAGGTGCGCGTGATGTACGACCTCGCGCGCCTCGCCTTCCAGACCGACTCCACGCGCGTCATCACCCTGATGCTGGACAGCGTGGCCACGCCGGTCATCGAAGGCCTCGGGGAGGCGAAGATCACCGAGGGCTACCACAACCTGTCCCACCACGGGAAGTCCGAGGAGAAGCTCGCTCAACTGAGAACCCTCGATGAGTGGCAGATGAAGCTCCTGGCGGGCCTCTACGACGGGCTCGAGGGCGTGCGCGAAGAGGGCGCGTCGCTGCTCGACCGCACGATGGTCCTCTACGGATCCAACCTCGGCGATGCCAACGCCCACCTGTGCACCAACATGCCGATCCTGCTGGCCGGCGGCGGCTTCCAGCACGGCCAGCACCTGGCCTTCGACACCGAGCGGAACTATCCGCTGCCGAACCTCTTCGTCTCGATGATCCAGAGGATGGGCATCGAAGAGGGCCGGTTCGCCTCGTCCACCGGGACCATGCGCGGCCTGGAGATGGTCTAGGGCGCCGCGAAGACCCGGCTCATCCCGCAGGAGGGCTCAGCGTGCGGTGGTGACGGCGAGGCCGCGCAGATCGCGGAACGGCAGCGGCACCGGCTCGCCGGCCGCCGTCAATGCACCCGAGGCGCGGTCGACGCGATACGCCTGCACCATCGCCCCGTCGACGCTGGGGGTCACGCTCGTGTGCTGACCGGTGACCACGTAGGCGAAGTCGCCGGAGCGATCGAAGGCCATGAAGACGGCGGCGGGCGGCGTGAGCACGGTGGGTCCGGCGGTCAGCAGGCCGGTCGATCGATCGATGCCGAACACCCGGATCGAGGTCGAGTACACGTACATGCGGCCCGCGGGCGACAGCAGCGCGAGCCCTCCGGAAGCGGCGGCCATCTCGTGTACGCGGGTGAGCTGCCCGGTGCCCGCGTCGCGCCGATAACCCAGCACCGCGCTCGCGGTGAGACGCGCGCCGACGTAGACCCAATCCCCGGCGGGGTCACCCACCACCCAGTCGAAATGCCGGTTGTCTCCGGAGGTGCGTCCGACGGTCTCCAGCGGGGAGGGGGCGATGACGCTCATCCGTCCGGAGTCGGCATCGAGGTTGAAGCCGCGGAGCGTGCTGGCATAGTCGCAGTTGCCCGGATCCTCGATCGAGCCCGCGCTCACGGTGTAGAGGCTGCTCCCGCCGGCGAGGGCGGCGGTCGGTGGCGTCCAGTAGTACGAGCGGCCCGCCACCATGAGCTCCGTCGGCAGCCGGCGCACCATGCCGTTGCCGTCGATGGCGTGGGCGTACACGACGCCTTCGACGTCCTGGCCGCAAGAGTGAGTGTCGTAACTGTACATCACGTAGGCGAGCCCGCCCGACGGATGAAAGACGATGGACTTCGGCCACAGCGCGCCGTGCGGCCGCTGCGTGGGGCCGCTCGGCTGGCTGAGCGGCGGGGCGGCCACCGCCTCCAGCGCGCCGGTGGTGCCGTCGATGCGGTGCGTCTCCAACTCGCCATCGCGGCTGACGAGGGCGATGTTCCCGGCGGGGGTGACGGCGACGGCGGTGATGTAGCCGGGCAACCGCTCGATCTCCGGCTTCGGTTTTCCGACGGCGTCCGTGGTCAGGCGCAGCAGACCGTCGGCGCCGGCGGCCACGTAGAGGAAATTGACGGGGACGGGCTCGGCGGCGGGTGCGCTGGTCGGAGCGGCCGGCGGTGACGGGTCGACGATCGACCGGCCATCGCCGCAGGCGAAGAGGGCGAGGGCCGCCGCGAGAGGGACCGCCGGGCGAAAGCTCCGAGCCTCCTGCCGCATGAATCCACGATCCGGGGCGAGGATATCACGCGGACTTCCGACGTGGACCAGTGGTCGTGGGCGAACGTGGCGCAGCGTTCGGATGTATCGGAAGGAGGCGTCAGGCCGAGGCGGACTGGTACTCTTCGTAGGCACCCTTGAAGTCGGTGATGGTGTGGGTGCCTTCGAAGTGCCAGATGCGCGTGGCCACCTCGTCGATCAGGTCTTCGTCGTGAGTCACCAGCAGCACCGTCCCCGGATAGCGCTGCAGGGCGATGTTGAGGGCGTTGATCGATTCGAGGTCGAGGTGGTTCGTCGGCTCGTCGAGCACGAGCACGTTCGGCTTCTGGAGCATCAGCTTGCAGAAAAGTATGCGCGCCGCCTCGCCGCCGGAGAGGACGTCCGTGCGCTTGTCGACGTCGTCGCGCGGGAACAGCATCTGTCCCAGCAGGCCGCGGAGCTCCTCGTTGCCGGCGGTCGGATCCCACTGGTGCAGCCATTCATAGACGCTCATGCCGGGCTGGATCAGGGCCTTGTGGTCCTGGGCGAAGTAGCCGACGGCGGTCTCGTGTCCCCAGGTGACCTCGCCGCTGGTGAGGAACGGCCCGCCGTAGCCGCTGATCTGGCGCAGCTCCGCTTCCGGCATGGCCTCCACGTTCGCCATCAGGGCGTTCAGCAGCGTGGTCTTGCCCGCGCCGTTGCGGCCCATGAGCGCGACCTTCTCGCCGCGGATGACGCTGGCGCTGAAGCTCCGAATGACCTCGGCCTCGCCGTAGGACTGGCTCACGCCTTCGAACTCCAGGACGTACTTGCCGGAGGGCCGCTTCGGCTCGAACTTGATGAACGGGCGCTGGATGTTCGACCTCGCGAGCTCGGTGACCTGGAGGCGCTCGACTTCCTTGCGCCGCGACTGCACCTGGCTCGAGCGGGTGCCGGCGGCGAAGCGCGCGATGAACTCGTTGAGCTGCGCGATCTTCTTCTCGCGCTGCGCGTTCTGCGATTCCACCTGGGAGCGGACCTGCGTCTTGGCCACCACCATGTCGTCGTAGGTGCCGGTATAAGTAATGATGGTTTCGTAATCGATGTCGGCGATGTGGGTGCACACGCGGTTCAGGAAGTGGCGGTCGTGGGAGATCACGATGAGCACGCCGTCGTATTCGTTGAGGAAGGCCTCGAGCCAGTGGATGGAGTCGAGGTCGAGGTGGTTCGTGGGCTCGTCGAGCAGCAGCGCCTGCGGATGTCCGAAGAGTGCCTGCGCCAGCAGCACGCGCACCTTCTGCCCGCCCTGCAGCTCGCCCATCTTGCGCTCGTGTAGCGCCTCGGGGATGTCGAGGCCGGCGAGCAGGATGGCGGCATCGCTCTCCGCCGTGTAGCCGTCTTCCTCGCCCACGATGCCTTCGAGCTCGCCCAGGCGGATCCCGTCCGCGTCGGTCATCTCCGTCTTGGTGTAAAGAGCGTCGCGCTCCTCCATCGCCGCCCACAGGCGCTTGTTGCCCATGATGACGGCGTCGAGCACGCGATAGCGGTCGAACGCGAACTGGTCCTGGCTCAGCACGCCCACCTTCCGGGGGCGTGCGACGTCGCCCTTCTGGGGCTCGAGCGCGCCGGTGAGCAGGTTCATGAAGGTGGACTTGCCGGCGCCGTTGGGGCCGGTCAGGCCGTAGCGCTTGTTCGGCGTGAAGCTGGTGGTCACCTCGTCGAACAGGACCTTGGACCCATAACGCATCGATACGTTCGTGACTGAAATCATGTGTGTATTGGGAAGTGCGGGGAAATTGCCCGGAGGCGGGGACGCAGCTTCGATGATGAGGATACCACGGCTCTGATGTGGCAAGATCGCCGTCATGCTCTGCATGTTGTTGCTCGCCGCCGCCGTTTCCGACGCGCCCGCCCCTGTCGATCCGACGGCGCCGCCCACGCCGAGGCCGGCCTGTGTCAATTGCGACTACGACACGCCCCCGAAGGTCCTACAAATGCCGCGTCCCGCTTATCCCACCCGCGCGGCCATTGACCGTGTGGAGGGGGTGGTCGTCGTCGAGATGATGCTCTCCGAGACAGGCGAGCCGACCCGCGTCCGCGTGGTCGAATCGATCCCCGCCCTCGACGAGGCGGCCGTCGAGAATGCTCGCCAGTGGCGGTTCACGCCGGCCCTGAAGGACGGAAAGCCGGTGCCGTCGTTGGTGTACGGCGAGGTGAAGTTTCGCCTCCTGGACGGCCCCAAGAGCGACAACACCGTCCTGAGCCGGTCGTTCATCGTGGCTCCGGCGCGGACCGACGAAGACGTGCCGACGCTGCTGAAACAGCTTCGGCATCGCAAGCTCGAGGTGCGAGCGGAGGCGGCCTGGAAGCTTTCCGCGGTGGCCAACCCGGGACCGGAGGCACTGGCCGCCCTCCTCGTCGCCCTCGACGATTCGTCGTCGACGGTGCGCGACCGGGCCGCGCTGGCCCTCTTCGCCATGAATGATCCGGCCGCCCAGGCCACGCTCGCGGTGGATTCTGTGCCTCCCTTCACGTCACGCCGGGAGCCGCGATTTCCCGAGGGCGTCGACAAAACGGTGGAGGGGCACGTAGCGCTCCAGCTCCTGGTGTCCGAAACCGGCCGCGTGATCCAGGCGCGGTACGAGCGGCAAGCCACGCCGGAGCTGGATCGCGTGGCGGTGGCGACCATCAGTCACTGGCGTTACGAGCCGCGCATGAAGGACGGCAAGCCCCGTCCGTTCGTCACCAAGGCCGCGGTGCACTTCGAGAAGGGGCGAGCCCACCTCGACGATTCGCCGGTGCTCAGCGGTCCGGCGGGGCTCAGTGCCCCGCCTTCGTCACCCGCACCCTGAGCCGGCGGCGGCTAGTCGCGGGCGAAGACGCGCGGGAATCGCGCGAGGGCCAGGCTGCCGACCAGGGCGATGGCCGCGTAGCCGAGCTCAGGCCCGGTGCCGCGCAATGTCACCGCGATGTCACGCACGATCCCGTCCGCCTGCACCGAGAGCGCGGCGCCCGCCGCCGCCATGACGAGGCACGCGCCGATCCCCACGAAGAACCGGAGCCAGGGGAAGGGAAGCGGCGGCGGTGCGGCGACCTCGGTGCGGACGGCGGCCATGACCCCCCGGGCAAATCCCGAGGACGGGGCGAGGGCGTCCTCCGAAGAGAGGATCTGTTCGAGCTCTTCGTCGCTCATCGTGTCTTCTCCGCGCCTCGGCGCTTCAGCAGCTCACGGCCCCGGTGAAGCCGCGCCTTGAGAGTCCCTTCCGCGATCCCGAGAACGCGCGCGGACTCCGCCAGGTCGCGTTCCTCGAAATAGTAGACGACGATCGCCTCCCGGTACCGCCGCGGCAGCGTGAGGACGAGCCGCCGCACGGCTTCCGTCCGCTCCTGCTCCTGGAGGTCGGCCAGGGCCACCGGTGCCACCGAGATCGCCCGCGTCGGCTCCATGGCGAGCAGCGGCAGGCCGTCGGAGCGCAATCGAGAGCGGTACGTGTTCAAGGCCACCGCGGTGAGCCAGGTCGAGAACTTCGACTCGCGGCGGAACGTCGCCAGTGACCGGAACGCCTTCAGGAACGCCTCCTGCGCCATGTCCTCGGCGGCGGCGCGGTCGCGGCAGAACCGCCAGGCGAGCCCGATGAGCCGCCCCTGCCATCGGCGGACGATGCCCTCGAAGGCCTCCGGGTCGCCGGCCTGCACACGCGCCAGATCCGCATCGTCGTCGTTGGGTTCGCCCATCCACCCTTTCTTCAGGCATGGGACGCGGTCCCGGCCCGCCCGGTTGCATTTTGTGGCGTCGGCGGCCGCGGAAGAAAACGCAACCGCTCCCGCGGGGCGGCCGTCTCATCCATCGAAAGAAGGAGGTTGTGAATGGTGTTCTTGTTCCTGGCCGCCGCGTCCGTCGCCCTCTTTGCCTTCCTCAGCATCGCCGCCTTTGCCGGCACCCACGCGCAGGAGCGCAAGGAGCGCGACCGGTTCGCGCTGCTCAAGAGTCTCGCCGAGCAGCCGACCGAGAGCGCGCAGAAGGTCATCGACCTGCTGCGCGAGCAGGAGGAGCAGGCGAGGGTGAAGAAGGAGCGGGAGGAGCGGAGGGGATTCTTGATCGGCGGCCTGATCCTGGTGGCGGCGGGGGTGGGGGTCTTGATCATGTTCCTGGCGCTCGCGAAGGATGGGCTATGGACCGTCGGCCTGATCCCGGTCCTGGTCGGAGTGGTGCTGACCTCGATCGGGGTCTTCAGCCGGCCCGGTCGGTGACGGCGACAGAGCCGACCCCGTCCACTCGTATACTCGCTTCGAGATGACCCCGCCGGCGCCGGCCGACGCTGCCCATCGTGAGCTGGCCGACCGCGTGCTGGACAGCGCGACGTTCGAGCGGTCACGGCGGCTTCGCGCCTTCCTCGCGTTTCTCTGCGACAGAGTGCTGGCCGATCCCGACGCGCCCTTCGGCGAGACCGAGATCGCCGCCGCCGTCTTCGGCCGGAAGGGGGAGATCGACGCCAGCACGAGCGCGCTGATCCGGGTGCAGGCCTCGCAGCTCCGCAAGAAGCTCCAGCAGTATTTCGCCATCGAGGGTGCGGCCGAGCCGATCGTCATCGAGCTGACGACGGCCACCTACCGCCCGGTCTTTCGCGAGCGCTCCGCGCTGACGGACGCGCCGGGGGCCGCCGTCTCGTTCGCACGGCTGCCGATGTCGGCGCTCACGATCGCGATGGGGGTGGTGCTGGTCGCGGCGATCGTCGCTCTGGTGGCGGACGACCTGAGGCTGCGCCGCCAGGCGGGCCGCGGCGCGGCGGTGCCGCCGGCGGTGGGGCGTCTGTGGCGCCAGATGTTCGACAACGGCCGGCGCACCCATGTCGTCCTGGCGGACAGCAGCATCACGATGTTCCAGGACCTCATCCACATGCCGCTGCCGGCGGACCGCTACGCCACCCAGGACTTCGACGGGCTGATCGCGGAGCGCGTGCCCGCCGCCCTGCAGACGCTCGCGCGCCGGCTGACGCGGCAGCGCTACACGAGCATGGCCGACGTGGCCCTGGTGCGGCGGGTATTGCCTCTGGCCGCCGACCTCGGCGTGCCGGCGGAGGTGATGCTCGCGCGGGACGCGAAGCTCGAGTATCTCCGCACCGGCAACACGCTCCTGTCGGGGCCGAGGCGGGCCAACCCATGGCTCGAGCTGTTCGAGGAACGCCTCAACTTTCGCAGCCGCTTCGACCAGGATCAGCGCGCGTCGTACTTCGAGAACCGGGCGCCGCAGGCCGGCGAGCAGCCCGTCTACGCCGTGCAGTGGGACGCCCGCGGCTTCTGCCACGTGGCGTTCCTGCCGAGCCTGAACGGCGCCGGCAGCGTGCTGATCGTCTCCGGCACCGACATGAGCTCGGGGGAGGCTGGCATCGACGCCCTGACGGACGAAGGCTGGGTCGAGCAGCTTCGATCGAAGCTGGGCGTGCGCGGCGAGGAGCGGACACCCTACTTCGAGCTGTTGCTCGGCACGCAGATCGTGGGCAGCGCGGCGTCGCGGGGCGAGCTCGTGGCCGCGCGCGTGGTGCGGCCGCCGGCGCCGTAGAGGGACCCGTCGGATCTAGCCCTGCGCCCGAATTCGCGAAAATTTTCGCGAATTCACTTGTCGGTGCCGCGCGCTCGTCTCTACAGTCGAGCCACACAAACCCCGGCTCGCACGAGGAGACAAGAGCGATGAAAACGATGAGCGCCGTGTCGGTGTGTTCCGTCGTCGTCCTGGCCATGGCGGCTCCGAGCGCCTTCGCCCAGATCGGGTCCGGTTGGACCCAGCGCACGTACTCGGAGCGGCTCCAATACCATCACACCGGCGGACCCAACATCGAGCAGAAGAGCCCGGCGCCGTCGAGCTTCAGCGACAGCTACGTCTCGTACAGCAAGTCCGGCGGCCTCCGCACGTTCGTCTTCAAGAACACGACGGCCGGACGTTGTGAGATCCGCGTCAACAACGACTACACGTCGGGGCAGCACCAGTTCGAGGGCTATCTCAATTTCGCGAGGCCCAGCTCGAAGCTCTCCGACTACGGCGGCACTCACGTCTTCCAGGACTTCGGGGCGGCGACACATGCCGCGTGGAAGATGAAGGTCCATCCCGACGGGAACTTTCGTGCCGAACACGGACAGCTCCTGGCCGGCAACGCCTACGGCGTGACGAACCGCGTGAACTTCATCCACAACATGGGGAACCGCACCATCGTCGTCTACATCAACGGGAGCAAGAAGGTCGACGGTGCGGACGAAGGCGGCTCGAGCCACTACACCAAGTACGGCATGTACGGCGGGCATTTCGTCGGGCGGGCGACGTGGAACAACGTGAAGCACTTCACCAAGTAATCCGCGCCGCGTAGCGCAGTCGATGTCGTACCCTTGTGTACGCGAACGACATGGCGCGGACGGGCTGAGCCGATCTTCGGCCCGACTGCGCCTCTTATTGTGAGCGAGCACAAGGAGGTCAGGATGCGACTCATCGGACGACGTGTCATGGGACCCGCGGCCGGCCTGGGGTTGCTTCTCGCGGGCTGCGGCGGCGACAAGGCCGCTCCACCCACGGCGCCCCCGACGGCGAACACACCGCCGCCGTGTGTTCCCGCCCTCGTCGGGCCTCCGTCGGGCGCGGGCATGCCGAACGGCTGCTTCGGCACGCACACGCAGTCCCTCGAGTGGGGCTTCGAATGGAGCTCGTGTCCGTCCGCCGCCCAGTACGAGATCCAGGTCCTCGATCCGGCCGGCGCGACCGCGCTCTCGCGCGCGGATCTCAAGACGACGAGCTTCCGTCAGGACCTCACGTCGCGGGCCACCACGCAGTACCAGCGCGGCTGGCGATGGAAAGTGCGGGCGCAGACGGACGGCGCCTGGGGCGCGTGGAGCCCGGAGTCGACGTTCGACGTCGCGCCACGCAACGTGCCGTACCTCGTGACGCCGTCGGAGAACGCCGTGCTCGACAACGGCTGCCGCTCGGGGGCCGATCTCAAGACGTGGCGGTTCGGCTGGACGGGATGCCCGAGCGCGCCGCGGTACCAGCTCAACATCATGGGCCCCACCGCCACTCTCTCCGCGATCGACGAGGTTCAGACGGGGGACACGGCGTACGAGCAGACGAACAATTCCTGGACGGCGCAGCTGAGCGGATGGCGCTGGCGTGTGCGGGCGGCGGGCGCTGGCGGCGGTTGGAACGAATGGTCGGGGGAGAGTCGCTTCGATGTGGAAGCCCCCGACACCG
>Ga0075429_100001528_pt1 | contig 19033 bp, 19 predicted proteins | sample RhiMetdeltSRZDD3_FD_75295 | JGI IMG/M metagenome (GOLD analysis project Ga0075429, IMG submission 75295) | Populus rhizosphere microbial communities from Tennessee, USA - Rhizosphere MetaG P. deltoides SRZDD3 | ecosystem: Host-associated > Plants > Roots > Rhizosphere > Soil | place: USA... | reverse complement strand
GAGGCGATTGTTTCTCTTCGCTCTTCGCTCTTCGCTCTTCGCTAGTCCCTGATCATTGATTGATGATGGGCAGCGACATCCCGCGCGCCGCTGCCTGCTGATGCACCCGCTCCGCGATCGTCATGAGCATGCGCGCGGCGGCGCTCTCCGGCTCGGCGACCACGATCGGCCTTCCCTCGTCGGCCAGCGCCGCGAGTCCGGGCTGGAGCGCCACCGTCCCCAATAGCGGGACCCCGACCTCGTCCGCCAGCCGTTGTCCCCCGCCCTCTCCGAAAAAGGCCACGCGCGCGCCGCTGGCCGGATCGGTGAAGGCGCCCATGTTCTCCACGATGCCTAACACGGGGACGCTGACCCGCTCGAACATCTTGGCGCCTTTCAGCGCGTCACCCACCGCCATCTCCTGTGGTGTGGTCACGATGACCGCTCCGGACACTGCGACGGACTGCACCAGCGAGAGCTGCGCGTCACCGGTTCCGGGCGGCATGTCCACCAGGAAATAATCCAGATCCCCCCACTCGACATCCCGCAGAAACTGCTGGATCACCTTCATGATGATCGGCCCCCGCCAGATGGCGGGGGAATCGCGCTCGACCAGGAAGCCGATCGACATGAGCTTGACGCCGTGCGCGTCGAGCGGCTGGATCCGGCCCTGAATCACCACCGGCTTGTCGAACCGCCCGAACATCCGGGGGATGTTGGGGCCGTAGATGTCGGCATCCATCACCGCGACCCGGTGTCCCTGCCGGGCCAGCGCAATGGCAAGGTTGGCGGCGATGGTGGATTTCCCTACGCCCCCCTTGCCCGAGCTGATCGCGATGATCTTCCCCAGCCTTGGATTGGTCGCCGGTTCCGGCGCGGGCACCGACCCGGTCGATTGCGGCGCCGGTCCGGGGGGGCCGTGCGTCGTCCTGGCGGGACCGGAGGGATCGACGACGGTGATCTTGACGCCGTCCGGCAGAACCCCTTCGACCGCCTTGACCGCGTTCCGCGCTTCGCGCACCAGCGTCGCGGGATCCTCGCGGGACAAAAGGAAGGTGAACGAGACCCGGCCCTCGGGAGTGACCTCGAGGTCGCGGACCATGCCGGCGGAGAGGACGTCGTTCTCGAGCCGGGGGTTCTGAATTCGGGCGAGGGCGGCGCCGACTTGGGACTGCAGAGAACTGGTCACGGAGGGAAAAGGTAATCGGGCGCGTCGGCGCCGTGGGCTAGAGCCCACCTCGCAGTCGGGTCAGCCGTTCACGGACCTCGGCCGCCGCCTCCCGCTGTGGCGAGTCGCCCTCCTGCCAGAGGCGGACCAGGCGCTCGTAACTCGCAACGGCAGCGGCGCGGTCCCCGGCCCGCTCCTGGATCTCGCCCAGGAGCCGGCTCACCGGAGCGAGGTAGGCAAATTCGTTCGGGGCGCCCTGGAGACCGGTCCGGAGCCATCGCAACGCATCGCTGTCGCGCCCGAGAGATGCCAGAGCTGCGGCCCGGAGGTAGCGCGCGTGTTCCCCTGTGTACTCTCGTGCGACGATATACGCCGGCACGCTGACCAGCTCGAGCGGTATCTCGAGGGTCACGTCACCCAGGGCGGCGAGGGCCTCTGCGGGATTGCCGGCCTGCCAGGCTATGTCGGCTCGGATGCTCTGAGCCAGTCCATGGACGACGCCAGCACTGCCAGGTTGACTCGGAAGTCGCTCGAGCTGGTCCGCATAGCGCCGCGCCTCGGCGAGCTGATCGAGTCGGGAGCTGAGGAGGCCAAGCAGATAGAGCCGGAGGTGAGGCCGCAGTGCCGTCGCGGTGGCGGTCCGCTCCTCGGGGTCCCGTTCCGGCGTCCAGGCGTCGATCTCCGCGCGAACCGCCAGGAGGTCGGAGCGGGGCAACACCAGGAAAGGCAGTGTTGCGGCGAGCGCCCGGTGGACCCTCCCCGCTGCGGCTCCCTCACCCTCGGCCGCGAGGAAGGCCTGACGGGCAGCGCTCCATCGCCCGCGACCAATCTCGAGCCATCCCAGCAGCAGCTGCGCGCCCTGACGGATCACTGGCTGGCGACGCCACGCGAGTTCCAGCCGGGCCAGCTCTTCCGCAGAGGTGAGGTCCCCCAGGTAGGTCGCGACCAATCTGGCCGCAATCTGGACCTGGCGATTCTCCGACCCCGTCGCCTCCTTCAGGAGGCTCGCCCTCGCGGCCGAGTCGCCCCGCACAAAGGCGAGAAGCATCCGATTGCTCCAGGGGGGTGCGCCGCGATAGCGCTGCAGCATCGCTTGGGCACTGGCGTAGTCTTGCTCGCGCACGGCGAGGTCCCACATGGGTCATATGGGTCAGAGGAATCCGGGATCGTAGGCCAGCACGGCGTCGAAGAGCTCGCGCGCCTCCGGACGGGGGCGGCCCCGGAGCGGGTTGTACTGGTAGAGCAGATCGGCCAGCTGGAACTGGGCTTCGAGATCGTCGGGGTAATCGCGAAGCAGGCCGCGGTAGAAAGCCTCGGCGGAATCCGCCGCCCCATGGCGGAACGCGGCGTACGCGCTGAGGAGCCGTCGGTCGCGCTCGACCATGCGATCGCTCACGGCGAGGGCACGCGCAGTGGCCCAGGTGGCGAGGTCCTGCTGACGGTCGTGCCACCCCGCGGCGACGGCGAGGCGATAGTACGCCAGGGCGAAAGTGCTGTCCTGGTCGAGCGCACGCCGAAACCCCGCTATCGCGGTGTCCTTGTTGCCGGCCCGGAGCGCCGCCTCGGCATTGAGATACTCCTTGAGCGCGGGCAGGGAGGTGGTGGTTCGCGCGGCGGTCTCGATCAGGCGGTGCGCGGCTCCCCGAGGAGTCGTTGCCACGATGAGCCTGGAGGCGAGCTGGTCCATCAGCAGGAATACGTCCCCACCAGAACCATCCACCGAGGCCTGAGCCACGGCTTCGCCGGCGTTTCCATTGGTGGCGTCGTAGAGCTGCGCCTGGATCCGGAGCTGCTGACCCGCGGCGTGGACGCTTCCGGTCACATAGAGTCCCGCGCCCACTCGCCGGGCCACGCTTCGCGCCCGGTCGGAATCGAGAGGACCCGACCCGCTCTTCCCGACCGCCGAGAGGACGGTCCCCGGATCGACGGTCCGAAGTCCCTCGAACCCGTCGAGATTCCGGCTCAAGAGGTCCACGATACCTTCGCCCAGATACGCATGCGTGTCCGCGGCACGAACAGCGAAGGGAAACACGGCGAGACGTGAGTCGGACAACGGGATCGATGACCCGGAGCGCGGACGAAGGAATCCCCAGGCCAACGCCGCGACCAGCAGTAGCCCGACGGCGACGGGGAAAATCCATCGAGGGCGACGCTCGATCCGGCTTCGACCAGGTGGCGCCACGACGCCGAGCGCCTCGGTGAATTGCGCGGCCGTCCGAAACCGGTCGGCGGGCGATCGTGCCATTGCCCGCTGCAGCGCAGCGTTCACCGAGTCCGGCATTCCCTGCCGAGTCCGGTTCAACGGCGGGACCGGCTCCGTCAGCCGACGGGACAGGATGGCTATGGCGGTTGGCCCGGTGTAGGGCGGCTCCCCGGCGAGCATTTCGTACACCACGCATCCGAGCGCGTAAATATCGGTTCGGTTGTCCACCATCGCACCGGTTGCCTGCTCGGGACTCATGTACGCCGGAGTACCGACGGCGATCCCGGTTCCGGTGAGCTGGACTCCACCGGCCTCGCTGATCGCCCGGGCGATCCCGAAGTCGCAGATGCTCGCGTGGCCGGCCTGAAAGAGAATGTTTTCCGGCTTGATGTCCCGATGGACCACGCCCTGCGAGTGGGCATAGTCCACTGCTTCCGACAGCTCGGCGGTGATCTTCAACACGTCATCGAGCGGCAACTGCCCTTCGCGGGTAAGGCGGTCGCGCAGCGATTCCCCGGTCACCAGCGGCATGACGTAGTAGAGGAAGGACTCCGTCTCCCCGGAATCGAACAGCGGGAGGATATGAGGATGCTGGAGATTTGCCGTGGTCTTGATTTCGGCGAGAAAGCGGTCGCCGCCGATGGCAGCGGCGAGTTCGGGCCGCAGAACTTTGACCGCGACTTTGCGGTCGTGGCGCAGGTCGTGAGCCAGATAGACGGTCGCCATCCCTCCCGAGCCCAGCTCACGCTCGATCCGATACCGGTCGGCGAGGGCCTGCTCCAGAGTCTTCAAGGCTGGTTCAGCAACCGGTCAGATGGCATCCACTTGTCTCACCTCTGGCACCATTTGGCGAAGCCGCGCTTCGATCCCCTGGCGCAGCGTGATGGACGACGCGCTGCACCCCGAGCAGGTGCCGCCGAGGCGGAGCAGCAGCACCCCGTCGGACTCGTCGAAGTCCACGACCTCGACCTGTCCCCGGTGCGAGGCGATATAGGGCCGGAGTGTATCGAGGGTTTGTTCGATGCGTTGCAGGGTGTCGGGCATAGGGAATAATACCACCTGCTCACCGTTGATGGCTAACCGTCCTCGCCGATGCAGTTAGCAGTTAGCAGTTAGCAGTTAGCAGTTAGCAGTTTGCCGTTAGCCGTTAGCCGTTAGCCGTTAGCCGTTACAGTTAGCCCCTGCCGTTGCGCAGAAAATCTCTCGCTGCCGCCAGAACCTGCGCCTGTACTTCCGGCAGCGAACCCACCAGCGACATCCCGGAGGCATGGACGTGACCCCCGCCGCCGTACGGTTTGGCGAAGGCGGCGACGTCGACGTCTCCCACCGAACGCAGGGAGACCTTCACGCGCCCCTGCGACATCTCCCGGAAGAGGATGGCCATCCGCACCCCGGCGACCGAGCGCGGAAATTCCACGATGCCCTCCAGATCGTCCACCGTCACGCCGTGCCGCTCGACCGCGCCGGGCGGAATCGTCACCCAGCCGAGGCCGACGTCCGGCTCCACGACCAGCGTCTGAAGCGCTTCGGCCAGCAGCCGGGGCCGGCCGATGGGGGCGTTGGCATAGACGTCGAGGTAAATGGATTCGGGATCGAGGCCGGTTTCCAGGAGCTCGGCCGCAACCCGTAAGGTGCGCGGATGGGTATTACTGAAGCGGAACCCGCCGGTGTCGGTGAGGATGGCGACGTAGAGCGCACGCGCCACCTGCCTGGTGAGCGGCCAGCGGTTCGCCAGCGCAACCTCCGCCACCAGCTCGCCGGTCGCCGCGGCGGCGGGATCGACATAGCGCGGCCCCGGTGGAAGGGTACCGGGACTGGTGTGATGATCGATGCAGGCCACCGGCACACCGCGCTCCGCCACGGTGCCGGAGAGCATGCCGAGGCGGCCCAGATCCGAAATGTCCAGCACGACGATGACATCCGCGGTGCGAAGGGTCTTTACCGCCTCCGAGGTGCGATCGGCCTTCGGCACATCGCGAAAGAGAAAATCGAACCGGGTGGGCGTGGGGGTCGGATTGGCGATCACCGCCTCGACGCCCAGCTCGCGCAGCAGGAGCACCAGTCCGGCTTCGCTGCCGAGCCCATCTCCGTCGGGGTTGACGTGGGTGGTGAGCACCACCCGCCGCCCGGGCACCAGCAGGTCCGCGAACGCCTGGGCAGCGGTCAGTTTTTCTGCGGAAAGAGTTATTGCCATGCGGGGAAACATAAAGGGAGGCAGGGAGCCAGCGCACGGCGGTGCAGCAGCCCGATGCCGATCAGCACCGCGCCAAACAGCAGGAATTCGACTGGGATCACTGCTTACGAACGATCGGGTTCGGCGGGAGAGGCCTCGGGGGGGAGCCGGCTTCCAACGATTGAGGGAGGGACAGCTCTTCCAGGGCGGCCTCGGTCTCCTTCAGCTCGGCCTCGAGGGACTTTATTCGGAGCCGAGCCCGCCACCAGGCTATGCCGAAGCCGACGGCCGCGATGCCCAGCACCTTGGCCGCTCCGAAGAGCAGTCCCAGCGCGAAACCCGACAACTCGGGACTCACGTCATGCCAGGATAGGGGGATGGATAGTCGGCATTGCAGGAATGTAAGAGGTGAGACGTAAGAGGTGAGAGGTCAACCCTCACCTCTCACCTCCCACCTCTCACCTCTCACACCTCACTGCGTCTGCGCCAGCTTCGACTTCCGGTACCCGTACACGAAGTAGAGCACCAGCCCGATCGCGAGCCAGATGAACAGCCGCTCCCAGGTGCGCCACGGCAGATACCACATCAGGTATAACGCGGACAGAATCCCCGCCGGCGCCACGAACCAGACCAGGGGCGTCTTGAAGGGACGCGCCAGGTGGGGATCACGAATCCGGAGCACCAGCACGCCGGCGCAGACGATCGCAAAGGCGAGCAGGGTCCCGATCGACACCAGCGACCCGGCCTCGCGTACGGTGAGAAATCCGGCCGGGATTGCCACCGCGATGCCGATGATGATCTGGGTGATGTACGGGGTGCGGAACTTGGGATGCACCTTGGCCACGACCGGCGGTAGCAGACCGTCCTTGGACATCGAAAAGAAGACCCGCGACTGGCCGTACAGCTGCACCAGAATGACCGAAGAGAGTCCCGCGATCGCGCCGATCTTGATCAGAGTGGAGAAGAAGCCCAGCCCCGCCGCGTCCGCCACCTTGGCGATCGGGTCCGGAACGTTGAGCTCGCGATAGGGCACCACCCCGGTCGCGATCGCCGAGACGATGATGTACAGCACGGTACAGATCAGCAGCGAGCCGATGATGGCGATCGGCATGTCGCGCTGCGGGTTCTTCGCTTCCTGCGCCGCCGTACTCACACTGTCGAACCCGATATAGGCAAAGAACACCACCCCGGCTCCGGCCACGACTCCGGTAAATCCGAAGGCGTCGCGGGCGCCTTCATTGGGTGGGATGAACGGGTGCCAGTTGGCGGTGTTGACCGCGCTGAACGCGAGGGCGATGAACAGCACCACCACCGCGACCTTCACGAACACGATCACGTTGTTGATGTTGGCCGACTCCTTGACGCCGACCACCAGGAGCGCGGTCACCAGCGCCACGATCAGCACCGCCGGAAGATTGAACACCGCGGCGACGAACGGCCCGCCGGCCAGTGCCGCGCAGTCCGCCGCCGCCTGGGCCGAGCCGTCCACCACCGACACGCAGAGTCCCCGCGCCGCCGAGTATTGGGCGGGGATGTTGATGCCGAGGTCCCTGAGGAAGGAGCCCACGTATCCCGACCACCCGATGGCGACGGTGGTGGCCGAGAGTCCGTACTCCAGGATCAGGTCCCACCCGATGATCCAGGCGAAGAACTCTCCCAGGGTGGCATAGCCGTAGGTGTAGGCGCTGCCGGCAATGGGCACCAGCGCCGCGAACTCCGAATAGCAGAGCGCGGCAAAAATGGACGCGATCCCGGCAAACACGAAGGAGAGGACCACCGCCGGACCGGCGTTCTGAGCGGCCACCGTTCCGGTGAGCACGAAGATGCCGGTGCCGATGATGGCCCCGATGCCCAGCAACGTGAGCGCCACCGGCCCGAGAGCACGCTTCAGGCCGTGATCGCTGGCTGCGTCGGCCTGCAGCGTGGCAATGGACTTCCGACGGAACAGGTTCATGGAATGCTCCCGGGTGGCGGCAATTTTTCCTCCTCTGGAGATTTCATCAATCGATAAAAGGACCAGACCGTCAGGCCGAGCACGAAAATCCAGGCGGCGAGCATGAAGATCAGGGCGATCGTATTCATGCGACGACCTCCTTTCGGCCGGCCCGGCGTTTCCAGGCGGCGCGGATCAGGAACAGCTGGGCGACGAGGATCGCCACCATGACGCCGCGCGACGCCCACCGCACGGCATGCTCGCTTTCCGGTTTGCCTTCCATCAACAGCGTCGGAATCGCGTCGGTGACGGTCCACCATCCCATCATCACCAGCAGGAACACCGGCGTGATGTAGGTCATCACGAACTTGAAGAATCGCGGAAGCTGGAGTGCCGCGCCTTCATGCAGCTCGCGCCACATGTTCTCCGGCCCGAAGACCCAGACGAACAGGATTGTTTCGACCAGCGCAAGAATGACGAGGCCGAAGGTACCGGCCCAGTAGTCCCACTCGTCGAGGAACCCGCCCTTGTAGAACACGATGTGCAGCATCCCCAGCGCCAGCGCGAGGAGGCCGATGGCCCACCCGGATTTCTTCCTGGTCCAGCCGAAGTTCTCCTCCATGAACGACATGACCGGCGTCGCCATCGAGACGCTGGAGGTGATGCCGGCAAAGAAGAGCAGCCCGAACCACATCACGCCGGCGGCCACCGTCATGATCTGCCCGCCGGGGAGCTGGTTGAAGACCATCGGCATCGCCACGAATCCCAGGTCGAACCCGCCGGCCTTGGAGATCGCCACGGCACCGGTCACCCCGAAGAACGTCACCACCGCGGGAATCGCCAGCGAGCCGCCCAGGACGACCTCCGCCGTCTCGTTGGTCGCGCAGGTCGCGATCCCCGACAGGGTCATGTCGTCCTTCTTCTTCAGGTACGACGCATAGGCCTGGAGGGAGCCCATGCCCACCGAGAGGGTGAAGAAGATTTGACCGGCCGCCGCGAGCCACACCTTGGCATCGCCGAGCTTGGACCAGACCGGCGTGTACATGAAATTGAGCCCGTCGCTGGGTTTGCACACCGCGGCGACCGCGTCGGCGCATCCGGTCGCATCGGCAACCGGATGGCCACCCAGTGTCAGCACCCGGACCACCAGGATCGCTGCGAAGATGAAGAGAATCGGCATCCCGATCTTGGCCAGCTTCTCGATGCCGCCCATCAGCCCCTTGCTGACGATCCAGATGTTCACGAAGAGCGTAACCGCGAAGAACGCGAACGGCACCCAGATCGCGTGGTAGCCGGTCCCGCTCATGTCCTGGTAGGACGAGAGGAACGACCGCATCTGATCCTGCTCCAGCCCCTGCATCGATCCGGTGAGCGAAAAGAACGTCCAGGCCAGCGTCCAGGACTCGATGTAGCAGTAGTAGATGAGCACTACCAGGGGCATGAAGAGTCCCAGGACCCCGAGATACTTGGACACCGGATGCTTCCAGATCGACTCGAACATCCCGGGGACCGAGCCGTGGCCCCGCAGCCCGCCGTGCCGGCCGACCCCCCACTCGATCCACATCAACGGAATGCCGACCAGCAGGAACGCCACGAAGTACGGAATCATGAAGGTCCCGCCGCCGTTCTCGACCGCCTGGCGAGGAAAGCGCAGGAAGTTTCCCAGGCCGACCGCGTTGCCCGCCATCGCGAGGATCAGGCCGATCCGGGAGCCCCATTGCTCACGGGGTTTTTCGCTCATGTGTACTCCGGCGGTTTGTGAGAGTTCGGTTTGGGGTGTGGGAGCTGGGAGATGGTGGTTGGAGGTGGTCCTCCAATCCCCATCTCCCAACTCCCAGCCCCCGAATCAGGCGCTGTAGTTCGGCGCTTCTCGGGTAATCGTCACATCGTGCGGGTGCGATTCACGCAACCCCGCTGTGGTGATACGCAGGAACTCGACATCTCGCTGCAGGGACGCAAGGTCGGCGGCTCCGCAGTATCCCATGCCGCTTCGGAGGCCGCCGACCATCTGATAGAGTACGTCCGAAACCGGCCCCTTGTAAGGGACCCGGCCTTCGATCCCTTCGGGGACCATTTTCCCCGGTGAAAGCTCCCCATCCTGAAAGTATCGGTCTGCGGAGCCGTCCTGCATCGCCGCCAGACTTCCCATCCCCCGGATCAGCTTGTACCGGCGCCCCTCGGCCAGAATGCTCTCGCCCGGGCTTTCTTCCGTGCCGGCCAGCATCGACCCCATCATGACCGAGGCCGCGCCGGCGGCGATGGCCTTCACCACGTCCCCGGAATACTTGATGCCGCCGTCGGCGATGACCGGCACCTCCCCGGCTCCTCGCACCGAATCGACGATGGCGGTGATCTGCGGCACCCCGACGCCGGTGACCACGCGGGTGGTGCAGATGCTCCCGGGGCCGATCCCGACCTTGACCGCATCCACCCCGCGGCGCACCAGCTCATGGGCACCTTCTTCGGTCGCCACATTGCCGCCGACCAGCTGCACGTCGGGAAAGCGCTGCCGCAGACGGTCCAGGGTCGTGAGCACCCCCTCGCTATGCCCGTGAGCGGAGTCCACCACCAGCACGTCGGCTCCGGCGTCCACCAGGACCCGGGCCCGCTCGAGATCCTCCGCCCCGGCGCCGACCGCGGCGCCGACCCGGAGCCGGCCGTGCTGATCCTTGTTGGCATCCGGGTGCTCCCGCCGCTTGAAAATGTCTTTCACCGTGATCAGCCCCCGGAGCACGCCCTCGGCATCGACCACCGGGAGCTTCTCGATCCGGTGCTGGGCCAGGGTGCGCTCGGCCTCCTCCAGCGTCGTGCCCACCGGCGCCGTCACCAGGTTCTCCCTGGTCATCGCCTGGTGAATCGGCTGCTCGAGGTCCCGCTCGAATTGGAGGTCGCGGTTGGTGATGATCCCGATCAGGCGACCGTTTCCGTCCACGATCGGCACACCCGAGATGTGAAAACGGCGCATCAGCACCGCGGCTTCGCGAAGCGGCCGGTCGGGACCCAGCGTGATGGGATTCCGAATCATCCCGCTCTCGCTCCGCTTGACCCGGTCGATTTCGCCGGCCTGCCGGTCCACCGCCATGTTCTTGTGGATGATGCCGAGGCCGCCGGCCCGCGCCATGGCGATGGCCATCTCCGACTCGGTGACGGTGTCCATGGCCGCCGAGACCAGCGGGATGGCGAGGGGAATGCCCCGGGAAAACTGGCTGGCGGTCGAAACGTCGCGCGGATGGACGGAGCTGTGGCGGGGGGCGAGCAGGACGTCGTCGAACGTCAGCGCGACGCCGGACCTGAGGGAGCTCATCCGGCGGGCAGTCGGGGGGGAATCATCTTGAAGATTAGCCGGGACTCTTCGGGGGGACAACCTTCAGCGCATCGGCGTCGGGCGGTAGCGGCTTGGGAGATTCTGCCGCCTGGATTGCCTCGTCCACCACGCTTTGCGCCGCGGCCGCCACGCCTTTCATGACCTTGCCCGCGCTGTCCATGAGCCCGGTGGTCCCGCTGATGGCCTTGATCGGGATCCGGGCGGCACGCATGGTGTCCTCGATCCCTTCCGAGATCTTGGCAAACAGGTTCGACGGTGCCGCGCGCGCGGCATACTTGCTCTCCAGGAACTCGACGAAGTCGAGGATCTGGTAGCCGCGCTCGTCGGCCAGGGTCTCCAGCCGTCGCATGATCCGCTGCTTCAGCTGCTCGTTCATCCTTGCCTCACTTCCCGGTGCCTACTCGAATCAGCTCGACGACCGGCGTGGCGAGATACCGGGTCCGTGCGGAGCGCACCGTCACGGTGACCGTCACTTCGTCGAGCGGTTTGAGCCCCTGCAGCTGGTCGGCCTGCGGTTTGGACACCATCACGTAGACAAACCCGGTCTCCGGGAGTGGACCGCGCGCGAGCAGATAGGCCCGTCCGAGGGGCATCTCCGGCCGCAGCTCGTCGGCCTGTTGGTGCGCGAGAAACTGCAGCCGCCACTCCACCGTCTGCCCGATGTAGCGGTCCGGATTGGCCCGCAGCATCGCCGCGGTGACGGCGGGAAGCGGCGCCACATTGCCCTGCACGTCCCGGGCCCGCACCCACCCCTCCAGCGACACCTTGACCCATTCGCGATCCCGCTCGCCCAGGACGACCAGCGCCGGCGAGGTGAGCGTGGCGACCGCCGCGCCGTCCGGCGCCTGCTGAATCACGGCGCCGGGCTTGAGCGCCCCGCGGCGCAAGCTGTCGTTGCGAGCGACCACAGGCCCCGAAGCAGTCTCCTGCACCGCCGCCGCGGGCGGCGCGGCGGCCGGTGGCGCGGCGGTGGATTCGGGTGCGGGCGCCGGCACCGAGTCGTTTCGAGGGACGGCCGGCTCCGAGGGAATCCGGCCCGCCTGACGCGACCGCTGCTCGACCGCGTTTCGCGCGATCCATCCGGTGCGCCGGACCTGGGTCCATCCGCCGCGAGCCCCCACCCGGTTGAAGAGCGCACCCTCGACGGCGCGCCCGAGGAGCGCGCCATCCGGCTCGGCTCGGAGATTCTCTCCGCCCGAGGCGCTCACCGACAACGCGAAGCCGTCGCGCCGGTCCGGTTTGGTCGAGGCGGTGAAAATCCATCCTGACACGCTGACTTCGAGAAAGTTTCCCGACACCCGCCTCGGCGAGAGCCGGAGTCCCGGCACCAGTGAAATCAGGCGGAGGCCGCCGGGGTCGCGCAGCAGCGCCGTTTCCTGCGCGAGACGTACGGGTGCCTGCGCGACGAGGTTTCCGACGAGCGCGGCGCCCACGCACAGAAAGGCTGGTAGGCGGCGGAAGGGAGGACTAGATTGCGGCACGACCATCACGATCCGGCATTGTAGACGCCGCGGAGGAGCATGTCAAACGGCCCAACGAGCGGCGCGCCCGTGGCCCTGGTGGTCCTGGACGGTTGGGGATTCCGCGAGGAGCGCGACGGCAACGCGATCGAGCTGGGACACACTCCCGTCTGGCATGGTCTCTGGGCTTCGTCTCCCCGTACGCTGCTCGATGCCAGTGGTCTCGCGGTCGGTCTCCCCGAAGGACAAATGGGCAACAGCGAAGTGGGCCATCTGAATCTCGGCGCCGGCCGCGTCGTCCCCCAGGACCTCGTCCGGATCTCCCAATCCATCGCCCGCGGTGAGTTCTACGGGCTGCAGCCCTTCCTCGACCTGGGCGCCCGGCTCCGGAAAAGCGGCGGCACGCTCCACCTCGTCGGCCTGCTCGGAAACGGTGGGGTGCATGCCATCGACAGCCATCTCCTCGCCTGCGTCGAGCTCGGCGTCCGGCTCGGCGTCTCGCGCATCGCGGTGCACGGATTTCTCGACGGGCGGGACACGCCGCCGATGTCGGCGGCCGGGTTCGTCGCCCGGCTGACCGGCGACCTCGATCGCATCGCGGGGCCGCGTGCCGCCATCGCCTCGCTGGTGGGTCGCTATTTCGCCATGGATCGCGATCACCGGTGGGACCGCACCCGCCTCGCCTACGAGCTCCTGGTGCACGGCGCCGGGTCGCCGGCGGCCGATCCGGTTCAGGCGGTGCACGATGCATATGCCCGCGGGGAAACCGATGAATTCGTGCGACCGATCGTGCTCACCCGGAACCAGGCACCGGTGGCGACGCTGCGGGATGGGGACGCCGTGCTCTGTTTCAACTATCGCAGCGACCGGATGCGCCAGATCGTCCGCGCGCTCGCGGTGCCGGGATTCGATGCCTTTCCGGTCGCCGACCGCCCGCATCTCGCGCTCGTCACCATGACGCAATACGATGCGACCTTTTCCTTTCCTCAGGCATTTCCTCCTTTCAGTCTGGCGCGCATCCTCGCCGAGCGGCTCGCCGACGCGGGACGGAGCCAGTTTCGCACTGCCGAAACGGAGAAATATCCCCACGTGACGTATTTCTTCAACGGCGGCGCCGAGCCTCCGTACCCGGGAGAGGAACGGGAGCTGGTGCCCTCACCCCGCGTCGCGACCTACGATCTCGCGCCGGAAATGAGCGCCGATGGGGTGACCGACGTCCTCTGCCGCGCGCTCCGGTCCCGAGCCCACGATTTTCTTCTCTGCAACTTCGCCAACGCCGACATGGTGGGACATACCGGCGTGGCGCCGGCCATCATCACCGCGGTCGAGACGGTCGACCGCTGCCTCGGCCGCATCGTCGCGACCTCCCAGTCGTCCGGCACCCGCCTGCTGGTGACGGCGGACCACGGCAACTGTGAGCTCATGATCGATCCCGCGACCGGCGGGCCGCACACCGCCCACACCACCAATCCGGTACCGTTCGTGGCGGTCAATACCGGCTTCACCAGTCTTCGCCGCGGCGGCGCGCTCTGCGATGTCGCGCCCACCCTGCTCCACCTCCTTGCCCTCGAGCAACCGTCCGAGATGACCGGGCGGGCGCTCCATGACTGCTGAGCTCCGCATGCGACTTCGCGCGTTCTCCCTGCTCGCCGCCACACTCCTGGTCACCCGCTCCGCCGCCGGCCAGGTCGGGCACGACCCTGCGCGCTCACCCTACCGGACCCTCCGGTACGGCCAGTTCATCGGTGCGTCGGCGGGATACTTCAACGGCGTAGGAGGGGAAGTCGGCGCCGCGCCGCACAAGGGAATGATGGTCGGCCTGCGCTACGATTTTCTGGCATCGGGCACCATCACCATCGGTCTCCAAGGGAGTTACGGACGCCTGGACCGATTCATCATCGATCCGACCAAGCCGATCGAGACCGCGAAGAGCGGGCCGGTGAAGCAGAGCGTGACGTTCGTCGAGGGCATTCTGCAATTCAATCTGACCGGAGGAAAGTCCTGGCACCGGATTGCCCCCTTCGTCAGCGGAGGGTTCGGGCTGGTGCTCGCGGGACGCACCGAGGAGGACTTCAAATTCCGAACCAAGATCGCCGTCACTCCCGGCGCGGGAGCGCGAATCTTTCTCGCCGACCGCCTGTTTCTCAAGCTCGAGGCCCGCAGCGCGTTCTGGCAAATCAGCTACCCGGCGAGCTTTCGGGTCCCGCCGGCATCCGATCCGGGCCAGCCGGCGGTGGCGTCCGGCGCCAAGGAATGGGTGACCAACGGCTGGTACTCGGTGAGCCTGAGTTACGCCTTTCACCGGCCCTTCTGAGCCCGGGCCCGATGCCGGTCTCGCTTACCCGCAGCGTCGGCTTCCGCGCGACCCACCGCTACTTCAAGCCGCAATGGAGCGCGGAAGCGAACCGGAGCCGGTTTGGCTGGACGGCGGATGAACCGGGTCATCCGCACGACTACCGCTGCAGCGTCACCGTGACCGGGCTGCCCGATCGCGAGACCGACATGATTCTCGACCTCCCCGAGCTGGACCGGATCATTGCGGACGAGGTGACTGCGCGGCTCGATGGGCGGCACCTCAACCTGGACCTGCCGGAGTTTGCCTACGGCGCCGCCTTGCCAACCTGCGAAGCCCTGGCACGTTTCCTATTCGGGAAGATTGCCGCGCGCCTCCCGGCCGGGGTGACGCTGGCGCGGGTGCGCATCGCCGAGGACGCCACGCTTCATGCCGACTGCACCGGAGAAGCCTGAGCCCCTGCGACCCCCGAAGCGCGGGGGCCGGATGGGAGACCAGGCCGCCGTCGAAGAGGTGCCGGTCTGGCTCACCCTCAATGGTGCGCCGGCCGTCACCTGGATGTGCACGCCCGATCTCCTGGAAGAGCTCGCGGTGGGGTGGCTGGCCGGCGAGGGCTATATCGACGGGATCGACGACGTGAAGCTGCGCCCCTGCGGTACCGATCTCGGTTTCTGGGCCGACATCCCTCCCGAGCGGGTGGCGGCGGTGACGGCGGAAGGCCGGAAGCCGGTGCTCGCGTCGGGATGCGGCGCGGTGAGCATCTTCCTCGCCGACGCCGATTCATTTGCTCCGGCACCGCGGCGCGGAAATCCCCCAGCCTCCGACGTGCTGCGCGGGCTGTTCAAGGCGCTCTTCGCCCGCGGCGAGCGCTATCGCGACACCGGCGGAATCCATGCCGCGGCCCTCACCGAGGGGACCACTCTACTCGCCCATGCCGAGGATATCGGACGCCACAACGCGGTGGACAAGGTGATCGGTGGCTGTCTCCTGGCTCGCCGTCCCCTTGCCGGGCTGGGCCTTCTCGTGACCGGCCGCATCTCCGCCGAGCTCGCCGCCAAGGCAGCGAGGGCCGGCCTGGCCTGGGTGGCCACGCCGTCCGTGCCATCGACTCTGGCAGTGGAGATCGCCCGGCGCACCGGGATGGTACTGGTGGGGCGGGCGGTGAGTGGTAGCCCGCACGTACACGGGGAGCAAACTGCTAACGGCTAACGGCTAACTGCTAACGTCCGTTAGCGGTTAGCGGTTAGCGGTTAGCCGCGCGCCATGCAAGGAGCCATTCTCGCGGGGGGCCAGGCGCGCCGGATGGGAGGCATCCCCAAGGGATTGCTCGAGGTCGGCGGAATCCGCATTCTGGATCGTCTGGTCACGGCGTTTCTCGAGGGGCTGGGCTCCCTTCCCCTCTTGGTTGCCAATGCGCCGGATGCCGGGAGCTGGCGTGACGACCTGCGCGTCGTCGCCGACCGGATCCCCGATGGCGGGACCCTGGCGGGTCTCCATACAGCGGTGTGGGAGGCCCCGGCACCGGTCGTCGCCATCGCGTGGGACATGCCGTTCGTCCCCGCGGGCCTGATCACCGCGCTGGCCCGGGGTCTGGATGCCGCCGATGTCGTCATTCCGGCGAGCCAAGGGCGTCGCGGAGTGGAACCGCTCTGCGCCGGCTATGGACCGGCGACGGGTCCGGCAATGGCGGCGGCCCTCGAACGGGGTGATCTTCGTGCCATCGCATTCCACGAGGCGGTGCGGGTGCGGGTCGTGCCGGAGGCCGAGCTCCGGCTGTTCGGCGACCCCGCCCGGATGTTCTTCAACGTGAACACCCCGGACGACCTGGTCCGGGCGAACGGGATGGCGTCGTGACAAAAATCATCTCCGTGATCGGGCACAAGAACGCCGGGAAGACCACGCTGGTCTGCGCACTGGCGCACGAGTACAAGCGCCAGAAGCGCCGCGTGGCCACGATCAAGCACTCCTCCCACCCGGTCGACACCGATCGGGTCGGCACCGACTCCTGGCGGCACTTCCACGAGGGCAATGCCGACGCCGTTCTGGTCGCCTCACCCGAGCTCCGGGTGATCTTCGAGCGGCGACCCGACGACACCGGGCCGGAGGACCTGGCCCGCCGGTACTTTTCCGACATGGACATCGTGCTGGTCGAAGGCTTCAAGCGGGCACCGATTCCCAAGATCGAGGTCTACCGGAAAGAAGTGGCCAAGGCGCCCCTCTACGACCCCGGCCTGCCGAATGCGACCGAGTGGGTCGCGGTGGTCACCGACGACCACAAGTACCAGGCGCCGGTCCGGGTGCTGCACTTCACCGACACGATGTGGCTCACTGTGCTGAGCGCGATCGTCATGGAGCAGGCCAAGACCCTCACGCCGTGACGGCGCCACTGGTTCCCTCCGTGGCGGCTGCGCGGATTCTCGCCGCCGTGCGCCGGCAGCCTCCCCTCCGCATCCCTCTCGACGACGCGCTCGGCAGCATCCTCGCCGAAGACGCCGTCAGTCCCCTCGACATCCCTCCCTGGACCAACTCGGCGATGGATGGCTACGCCGCCCGTGCCGCGGATGTGCAGGGCGCGTCCACCGCGAATCCCCGTCGGCTTCGCATCGTCGACGTGATCCCGGCGGGAGCGTTCCCGACCCGCGCGATCGGCGAGGGAGAATGTGCCCGGATCTTCACCGGCGCGCCGCTCCCGGAAGGCGCCGACTCGGTGATTCGGCAGGAGGACACGGACTTGGGGGGCAGTGGTCAGGGATCAGGGATCAGTGAGGTTGAGATTCGCAACGATCGCGATTGCGGTGTCAACATCCGCAAGGCCGGCGAGGACATCCGGAAGGGCGCGGTGGCACTCCCTGCCGGCACCGAGCTGGGAGCCGCGGCCCTCGGCGTCCTCGCCTCCCTCGCCGAAGCCCATCCGCTGGTCTACCGCCGCCCGCGGGTCGCCATCCTCGGCAGCGGGGACGAGATCGTCGATGTGGATCAGCCGGAGGCCATTGTTTCCGGTCGGAAGGTGGCGAGCTCGAACAGTCACACGCTTCACGCCCTGGTCCGGCTGGCCGGCGGCATTCCGGTGAATCTCGGGATTGCGCGGGACTCTCCCGAGAGTCTGCGCGAGCATCTCACTCGCGCCGACGACTGCGATCTCCTGGTCACGACCGCCGGCATCAGCGTCGGCGAGCACGATCACTTGCGGGCGGTGATGGACGGCCTCGGCGCCGAGCTGGGATTCTGGAAGCTCCGCATGCGCCCGGGCGCGCCGGTCGGGTTCGGGCTTCTCAAGGGAATGCCGTGGATCGGCCTGCCGGGCAACCCCGTCAGCACGATGGTGACGTTCGAGCTGTTCGTCCGTCCCGCCATCCGCAAGATGATGGGCCATGCCCTTCCCTTCCGCCGCACGGTGCCGGTCCGGGTGACCGAACCGATCCGGTTGGGGCCCAGGCTCCAGCATTTCCTGCGCGCAGTGGTCGTGGAGAGTCACCCGGAGCAAGGCGAAGGGGCCAACCTTCGTGTGGGCCTCACCGGCCCTCAGGGCTCCGGCATTCTGACCTCGATGGTGCGCGCCAATGCGCTGCTGATCATTCCGGAGGGACAGCACGAAACAGCCGAGGGCGCCCTCGCGAGCGCCCTCGTCCTGGATGATCCCCACCACGTCGCGGATCCACCCTGGTAACTTACTCCTCCGCCGGCACGCCTCGAATCGAGGCGAGCAGCTTCGGCAAGTCGATGTGCAGGGATTGCTGATGGATCTGCTCCTGCGCGCTGGGGAGAATGGCTTCGCCTTCGCGGCGGAGCTTCAGGTAGAGCGCCGCCAGGTCGTCCCGGGAGAGCTGCCGGCCCTGGGCATAGTACCGCTTGGCCGCATGACCCATCGCGTACGTGGTGACGAAGGACAACCCCGCCCCCGCCGCCGCGCCGGCGGTCCCTCCGACGATGCCGCCGAGCACCGAGCCGAGGAGCCCCCGTCCGAGTCTGCCGATGATGCGGCGCGACATCGCGTCGAGTATCTGTGCGGCGGCGCCGATCCCCATCGCGCCCATCAAATCGCGAATCTCATTGGCGTCGAGTCGCTGTCCGTAATCGGCGCCGATCCGGTAGACCAGACGCATCTGCAACGGAATGATCGCGAGCGAGGCCATGCTCTGCGGCAGCAGCTCGAGGGCGCCGGTTAGCAGCGCCTGCTTCCGGATGAAATTGTCGAGCGGCGCATCGGGGGAGCCCATGGGAATCCCACCCTGTGACGCGAAGAGACTCCTGGGGACCGCCCTGAGATCTCGGTCCGGCACCGGCGGGGGCGGGCCCAGGGGCGCTTCGGCCAGCGAACGCGCTTCCTCATCGAGCCCGTCGACTCCGTCATCGGCGAGCCCGATCGCGGCCCGAAGCTGGTCCAGGAATTCCCGTTCGCGGGCGTTGACGTCGCCGTCGGCGTACACCACCGACACCGCCATTTCATACGCCAGCCGCCTCGTTTCGGGCGAGGAGAGACGTCCGACGGCCTCGGCCAG
>Ga0075429_100001526_pt1 | contig 19045 bp, 21 predicted proteins | sample RhiMetdeltSRZDD3_FD_75295 | JGI IMG/M metagenome (GOLD analysis project Ga0075429, IMG submission 75295) | Populus rhizosphere microbial communities from Tennessee, USA - Rhizosphere MetaG P. deltoides SRZDD3 | ecosystem: Host-associated > Plants > Roots > Rhizosphere > Soil | place: USA... | reverse complement strand
CCCGGGAGCCCCACCTGGCCGAGGACCGAGGCGACGTTGATGACCTTGCCGGATCTCTGGGCGATCAAATGCGGCGCCGCCGCGCGGCAGCCGTTGAAGACACCGGTCAGGTTCACGTCGACCATGAACCGCCAGTCCTCGGGCGTCAGCTCGGCCAAAGGAGCGACCTTCGCCACACCGGAATTGTTGACGACGATGTCGAGCCGGCCGAGCTCGCGGACGGTGCGCTGGATCAGAGCGTCCACCTCGGCGTAGCTCGACACGTCGGTGGGGACCACGACGGCCCGCCGGCCTGCCCGCGTCGCGAGCTCGGCGGTCTCCTCGAGCGCAGCCTTGGAACGGGCCGCCAGAGCCACGTCGGCGCCCGCTTCCGCCAGCGCCACCGCGATCGCTCGGCCGAGGCCGCGACTGGCGCCGGTGACGACGGCGACCTTGCCGGCCAGCGCGCCGGCCCCGGCGCTCAGCGGTAGAGCTCCTCGATCGCGTCCTGGTACTTTTGCGAGACCACCTTGCGCTTCACCTTGAGCGTCGGCGTCAGCTCGCCGCCGTCGAGCGTGAAGTCGGTGGGCAGCACGGTGAAGCGCTTGATCCGGGCGTACGACTGCAGCTGCGTGTTCTTCTCCTCCACCGTGCGTCCCACGCGCTCGACGACCTTCGGATGCTTGACGATGGCCGCCGCCTCGCTGGTCAGGATCCCCTGCTCGCGCGCGAATTTCGAGAGCTCGTCGGAGTTCACGGTGATCAGCGCCACCGGATAGGGCCGGCGATCGCCGTAGACCATCACCTGGCTGATGAACGGATCGGCCTTCAGGAGGTTCTCGATGTTCTGGGGCGCGATGTTCATGCCGCCCGCGGTCACGATGAGATCTTTCTTTCGATCCGTGATGAAGAGGAAGCCGTCGCCGTCGATGGTGCCGATGTCGCCGGTGTGGAACCAGCCGTCGGCGCCGAAGACCTCGTGGGTGGCCTCCGGCTGCTTGAAGTAGCCGAGCGTCGCGATGTTCGGCCCGCGCGCCAGGATCTCGCCGTCCGCGGCGATCTGGACCTGGACGCCCGGCAGCGTCTGACCGACGGAACCGAACTTGTAACGGTCCGGCCGGTTGAACGTCAGCACCGGACAGGTCTCCGTCAGCCCGTAGCCCTCGAGAAGGAGAATGCCCGCGGCATGAAAGAACTCGGCGATGTCACGCGAGAGCGGAGCGCCGCCGGACACGGCCCAGCGCAGACGCCCGCCGAGGGCGGCGTGGAGCTTCGAGAAGACGAGCTTGTGGGCGATCTTGCGCTTGAGCTCGAGCGTGGTCGGCACGGGCTGGCCGCGCTGCTGGTGGCGGCTCACGTCGCGTCCGACCGAGACGGCCCAGTTGAAGATCTTCTTCTTGGCGGGCGAGCCCGCCTCGACCCCGGCGAGGATCCTGCCGTAGACCTTCTCGAAGACGCGCGGCACGCTGCAGATGAAGTGCGGCCGCGTCTCCCGCAGATTCTCGCCGACCTTGTCCAGGTTCTCCGCGAACGCGGTCGTGAGCCCGTGCGCGACGCCGAGGAACGACTCGAGCCGCGCGAAGGAATGGGCGAGCGGAAGGAACAGGAGATGCACCCAGCCTTCCTCGACGGGCGTCGCCTGCTTCGAGGCGGTCACGGCGGCGATGTGATTGCCGTGCGTCTGCATGACGCCCTTCGGGGGCCCCGTGGTTCCCGACGTGTACACGATCGTCGCCAGGTCGGTCGGGCGCGTCGACGCCACGCGCTCGGCAAGCAGGCTGCCCAGGGCACCGGTGCCGGCGTTCTCGCGTCCCAGGCGGCGGAGTGATTCCCACGTCATGACCATCTTGGGAGGCTGTGGGGCGTCGTAGTCGCTGATGACGATGATGTGCTCGAGGTTCGGTGTCTTCTCCCGCGCCTGGAGCACCTTCGCGAGCTGCGCTGGATCCTCGACGATGATCGTCCGGGCCCCGGAATCGTTCACGATGTACGCGATCAGGTCGGGCGGATAGCTCGGATAGACCGGCACCGTCACGCAGCCCGCGGTGAAGATCGCGAAGTCGGCCTGGACCCATTCGGCGCGGCTCGACGAGAGCAGCGCGACGGAGTCGCCCTTGGCGCGGCCGAGCGCCAGGAGACCGAGCGCCAGCTCGCGCACGGTCTCGCCGACCTCGCGCCACGTGATCGTCGTCCAGCCCGCCCCGTGCTTGAACTGCTGCGCCGGACGGTCGCCGCTCCGCTCGACCTGCTCCCAGAACATCCGCGCTAGGGTGTCGGCAGCCATGCCGATCCTCCTGGTAAGCCAGTAATCTAAAAGGGATAAGTGACCGTAGCACACGTCTTATAACGCGGTGCGCGAAATTGGTTGAATGATATAACGCGTCGCGTTATCCTGGGTTCGATCGAACGAAGGGCGACGCGGGCACACGAAAGATGAGAACGAACGGCAGGAGGAGCGACATGGACCTGACTCGGTGGAGCGGCAAGGCGGTCGAGACGGCGACGGTGTGGACGGACGCCAATCAGCGGGTGCTGCGGGAGCTCGTGGACTTTTCCGCGGCGACGGCGCGAGAGGGCGTGAAGCTCTACGCCGAGCTCCAGCAGAAGGCGCTCGAGGCCCTGCGCGTGGACAGCGTCGACAAGGCGCTCACGATCCTCGAGGGGCAGGCGCAGATGCTCGCCCGCTCGGCGGAGCGCATGCAGACGTCAGCGGAGCAGACCGGCAAGAGCATCCAGGAGACGTGCACGGCGGCGGTCGCGAAGATCAAGGACGTCTGCGCGCAGGCCTAGCGGCTACTTCGTCGGATTCTTCCGCTTCTCCCCGAGCCGCTCCTCGAGGGAGCGAAGGCGCTCTCTGAGCGCCGATACTTCCTCGCGGAGCCGCTCGGCATCCGCATCGGCGCCGTCGCGCTTCGGCTCCGGGCGCGGCGCGCTCATCCCCCACCCCGCCCGCGAGGCCCAGTCCTGGAAGATGCGCTCGACCTCGCGCTGGCTCGACACGATGCCCTCGAGGCTCGACTTCATCGAACGCTGCACGAAGTCCTGCCAGGCCTCGCCGTGCTTGATGAGCTGGTGGAGGAACGCGGTGGGCAGCGCGGCGCGGTGGTTGCGTTCGTTCTCGAGGATGATCTGGGCCAGCGTCACCGAGGTGAGATCCTCGCCGGTAGCGGCGTCGACCACGGCGATCTCGCGGCCGGTGCGGATCATCTCCTCGATTTCCTCGAGCGTGACGTACCGGCTCTCCTGCGTGTCGTAGAGCTTTCGGTTGGAGTATCGCTTGATGACGTACGCCATGGCGCTCCTCTGCGGGATGGCCCCGACGGCCATATCTTATCGCGTGGCGTAACACTTCGCGTCAAGAGCCCCACTCCGCGCAGCGTGCTAGACTGACGGTCCACTGCTGGGAGGTTTCGCGCATGAAGCTCAAAGGGCGTACGGCGCTCGTGACCGGGGGTTCTCGTGGGATCGGACGCGCGATCGCGCTGGCGCTCGCCGAGGAAGGCGCCGACGTCGCCGTCAACTTCGTGTCGAGCGAGCCGGCCGCCAAGGAAGTCGCCGAGCAGATCCGGAAGATGGGACGCCAGTCGATCCTGGCCCAGGCGGACGTGGGCGACTACCCGGACACCTTCCGCATGGCGCAGGATCTCCTCAAGGAGTTCGGCCACCTCGACATCCTGGTCAACAACGCCGGGATCAGCTCGGACAAGACCTTCGTCAAGATGGACCACGCGTCGTGGCGCAAGGTGCTGGCGATCAACCTCGACGGCGTCTTCAACTGCACGAAGGTGTTCATCGACCAGATGATCCGGCAGAACTACGGCCGGGTGGTCAACATCACCTCGGTCATCGGGCAGATCGGCAACTTCGGCCAGGCCAACTACGCGGCCTCGAAGGCCGGTGTGGCCGCGTTCACCAAATCGCTGGCCAAGGAGCTCGCCGGCAAGGGCATCACCGTGAACGCGGTGGCCCCGGGTTTCATCGAGACCGAGATGGTCTCGGGAATTCCGGAGAAGGTCCGCGACAAGCTCCTGGGACAGATTCCGCTCAAGCGCTTCGGAACGGCGGAGGAAGTGGCGCGCGCGGTCACCTACATCGTGTCGTCGGACGGCGACTACATCACCGGCGCGGAGCTCTCGATCAACGGCGGGCTGCTGATGTGACGAGCGCGGCCCAGAGCCGCGCGGCCTGGGCGGCCATGGCCCACGGCCCGAGCACCAGCGCCGCCACCGAGCTTGCGGGGCGCCGTTCCTCGTAGACGACGGGCGCTTTCGACGGCATCACCCACGCCTCGCCCGACAGCACTTCCTCGCCGCGCTGGTTCACGCAGACGGTCTGAAGCCGCGCGCGGTTGCGCTCGGGCAGCACCTCGAGCACGTCCACCCGCGCCGTGATCGTGTCGCCCGCCCGCACCGGCTTCACGAACTTGAGGCTCTGCGACAGGTAGATCGCGCCCGGCCCGGGCAGCCGCGTCCCGATGACCGCCGAGATCAGGCCCGCCGTGAAGATGCCGGGCGCGATGGGCGACTCGAAGGGTGTCGTCGCCGCGTAGGCGGTGTCGCTGTGCACGGGGTTGAGGTCGCCCACCGCGTCGATGAAGCTCGCGATGTCGTCCTGCTCGACCACGCGCGACATCTCGGCGCGGTCGCCCGGGCGCAGCTCCGCGATCGTCTTGCCGATCATCGCGGCCCCTTGTCACCGAGGCGCCGGAGCGCCGCGGTGATGGTCTCCTCGAGCCGCTCGATCCGCTCCTCGAGCTCGACGATCTGCTTGGCCACCGCGGTCACCTGGCTCCGCGAGGGTAGATTGAGCGCCTGCAGCGCACTCTCGACCTGCTGATCGGCGGCGCGCTTCAACGGGCCCTGCGCGACGAGAAACTGGTCGAGCGACTGCCCCATCATCTTCGCGAACTGCTCGGTGCCCATCGTCTGGCCGAGCACCTTCGACCAGGCCTCGATCCACTGATCGAGGAACTGCTTCCACTGCGTGACGAGCTCGGGCGTGGCCGGCGTCTGCGCGAAGAGCTTCGCCCAGGTCTGCACCCCCTGGTCGAGCACGGGTCGCCAGAAGGCCGTCGGGTCGGGCGGCGCGGCGGGTGCGGGCGGCGTGACGAGGCGGGCCCACGCCTGCGCCCCTTCCTCGAGCTGCTTGCGCCATTGCTCGAATAGCTGGTTCGGCCCGGGAGCGTCTGCCATCACTTCAAATTCTAGCGCCCGCTGACGCTGTGCGTCAACGGGGGCGGACGTCGATCTACGAGCGTGCCCCGAGCCAGCCGGAAACCTTCGGCCAGCAGTGAACGGCCGCTCCCCGTCCGGCGATGAGCGAGATGTGACCGCCCGGCAGCTCGACGTACTGCTTGTCGCTGCTGCCGACGGCGTCGATGAGCGCCTGGACGCACGCGGGCGGCGCGATGTAGTCCTCCTTCGCGCCGACGACGAAGATCGGGCACGTGATGCGCTCGAGCTTCACCGGCCGGCCGCCCATGACGAGCTCGCCGCGATGGAGCCTGTTGTCCTGATAGAAGTCGCGCACCCAGTGACGGAAAAACTCACCGGGGAAGGCGACGTACTCGTTCGCCCACTTGGAGAGCGCCTGGAATCCCTCGACGTACTTGTCGTTCCACAGGTTCCACCAGAGGTTCAGGTTGGTCGAGAGGTCCATCGTGGGCTTGAGGAGCTTGAAGCCCGCCTTGACCAGATCGGCGGGCACCGAGCCCAGGGTGTCCACGAAGCGGTCGACGTTGAAGTTCTCCTTGCCGAGCCAGAGACCGAACAGCCCCACCTTCGTGAAATCGATGGGACCGGCCATGTTCACGAAGTTCTTCACGGGTATTTCGGGATGCGTGGCGACGAACGAGGCCGAGATGGGCGCCCCCATGCAGTAGCCGAGCACGGAGAGCTCGTCGGTCCCGGAGGTCTCCAGCACGCGCCGAGCCATGCGCGGCAGGATCTTCGTCACGCAGTCCTCGACCGTCAGGTCGTTGTCCTCCGGGCCGAAGACGCCCCAGTCGAGCATGTAGAAATCGAATCCCTGACGCGTCATGTGCTCGACGAAGCTGCCGCCCGGCAGCAGGTCGAAGATGTACGGACGGCTGATGCCGAGATTCGGGACGAACAGGACCGGCGTGCGGTGCCTGCGCGAGGACTCGTAGCGATAGAGCCTCGACTTGTTCCGCTTGTAGACCTCGACGCGCGGCGTCTGTCCGGTCCGCGGCTCGACCGGGTTCGTGAGCAGGCCGTGGAAGTTCTGCAGCCGGCGGAAGCCTCTCTCCAGCTCTTCCTGCCACCGCTTGACCGTCTCCGGAGACGGCTCGCCGGCGCCCTCGCCGGTGAATCGCTCGACGACGTCGGCGAAGCGCTCCTGCCCCATGATCCTTCTCCGCTACATCTGGAACATCGAGGCGAGCTTCATGGCCAGACCCATATCGCCCTTCACCTTCAGCTTGCCCGACATGAAGAGCATCTGACCGGACTGCTTGCCGGACAGCATGTCGAGCCAGTCCTGCGACGCGATGGAGAGCGTCAGGTTCGGGCTCGTGCCGGCCCCGGGCTTCACCATGCACGCGCCGTCCTTGATGACCGCGTGCCACGTCCCGCCGCCGTCGCCGCTCACGTCGTACTGGATCACCGCGTTCGTCCCGGCGGACTTGTCGGCCCGGAACCGCCCCGCCATCGCCTCGAACGTCTCTTTTACCGTTGGCATTGTTCGCTCCTTTTCGTCAAAACGTGAAGAGGTCCATGCCTCCCGTCACCGTCAGCACGGCGCCCGTGATGTAGCGAGCGCGCTCGGAGCACAGGAATGCGACCGCATTCGCCACGTCCTCGGGCTCTCCCTCGCGCTGCATCGCCACGCGCTTGACCATCCGCTCATACAGCGGACTCAGCTTGGCGTTGGGCGCGATGATGCCCGGCGCGATCGCGTTGCACGTGACGTTGTACCGGGCACCCTCGAGGGCGACTGACTTCGCGAAGCCGATCAGTCCGATCTTGCTCGTCGAGTAGGCGGTCTGGCCGAAGCCTCCCATGAGGCCGGCGATCGAGGCCATGCAGACGATCCGGCCCCACTTGCGCTCGCGCATCCCCGGGAACACCGCCTTCGTCACCTTGTAGGTCCCCGTCAGGTTCACGGCGAGGTTCAGCTCCCAGTCCTCATCCTTCATGTCCTTGAGCTGGGCCACCGTGTAGATGAGGCCGGCGTTGTTCACGCAGATGTCGACGGGGCCGAGGTCGCGCTCGACACGGGCGACGACGTCCGCGATCTGGGCCGATTCGCGGATGTCGCACGCGTAGCCGCGGGCACGTCCGCCTGCCGCCTCGATCTCGCCGGCGGCGCCGGCCGCGCCGTCGCCGTCGAGGTCGACGATCGCGATCGGGCAGCCCTCGGCGGCCAGCGTCATGGCATCGGCCTTGCCGAGGCTCCGAGCGCCGCCGGTGACGAGCGCGACGCGGCCCCGGATGCCCAGGTCCATGCGTCTATCTCCCCTTGAAGCTCGGCTCGCGCTTGGCGAAGAACGCCTGGATGCCCTCCGAGGCGTCTTCCGTCTTCAGCGACTTGAGGAACGCGCGCACCTCGATGTCGATCGCCTTGTCGATCGGGGCCTCGAGCCCCTCGTCGACCGCCTCGATGATGAGGCGGGTCGCGATCGGCGGCCGCTTGGCGATCTCGCGCGCCAGCGCCTTCGCCTCGTTGAGGGTCTCGCCTTCCTTCGTGAGCCGGTTGACGAGGCCGAGCGCCAGGCATTCCGACGCCGGCACCTGCGTGCCCATGATGAGGAACTCGAGCGCCTTGGTGCGGCCGACCAGGCGCGGCAGACGCTGCGAGCCGCCGAAGCCCGGCGTGATGCCGAGGTTCGACTCGGTCTGCCCCATCCGCGCCGTGTCCTTCAGGAGCCGGAAGTGACAGGCCATCGCGATCTCGCAGCCCCCGCCGAGCGCGTGGCCGTTCATGGCCGCGATGACCGGCTTGGGGAACCGCTCGATGCGTCTGACGACGGCGTTGCCGAAGCGAATGAAGGTGTCGACGTCGCCACCGGAGAAGGCCGAGCCCAGGTCGGCGCCCGCGCAGAAGATCCGGTCGCCCGTTCCGGTGATGATGATTGACCGGACGCCATCGTCGTTCTCGATCGAATTGAGCGCTGCGTTCAGCTCGCGCATGAGCGGCTCGCTGATGGCGTTGGCCGGCGGCCGGTTGAGCGTGATGATCGCGAAGCTTTCCTCGCGCGCGAACAAGAGGGTCTCATACGCCATGGGCACAGACTCCCTGGAGGAAGATGGTCGCGACCGGATCGGCCGCTTCGGTGAGGCGATACGCGCGCTTGCCCAGCACCCACGAGGTGGCCATCTGGTCCATCGCGCCGAACAGCATCTTGGTGGCGATCTTCACCGGCAAATCGCGCCGGATCTGGCCGGAGGCGGCGCCCTCCTCGAGCACGTCGTTGATCACCGTGAAGTACGCGGAGACTTCGTGGGCCGACGCCCCGCGGAAGAACTTCTGCCCCTGGCGCAGCTCGACCTGCACCACTTCCGCGAGCTCGGGGTTGTCCTCGAGCACCTTGAAGTGCAGCGCCACGATCTTCCGGATCTTCGCCAGAGGATCGCGCTCGGCGGCGACCTCGCGGCGGACCGACGCCACCCACTCCGCCATCCGCTCCCGGAAGAGGGTGACGAGGATCTCGTCCTTGGTCTTGAAGTAGAGGTAGATCGTGCCGCTGGCGATGCCCGCCTCGCGCGCGATGTCGGAGACGCGCGAGTTGTAGTAGCCGTTACGCGCGAAGACGCGAATCGCAGCGTCGATGATCTGTTGGGGCTTGTCGGGATCGCGCATGAAATCTGACTGAACCGCCGTTCATTTTACGGGCGCCCGGCGGGAGACGCAACTTTGGCCCCCTGAAAGACGCCGCGGCGGCGCTCACGCGCCGCCCTGGAACACCTCGCGGCGGCGCACGCTCCGCTGGAACTCGACGTAGCCATGTCGCGTCATCCCTGGGACGGCCTTCGCCATCACCTCGCGAGCGCCGGCGGCGCCGTCCCAGAGCAGATCCACGACCATCGCGGCCATGGCCCGTGCCGGCATCACGTAGGCGAGGTGCTTGTCGACGATCTCGTAGTCCGCCGAGTGTCCCGTCCCCCGCGCGCCGCCCATGTAGGGATGGACCACTGGGATCACCTGGCTCAGGTCGCCCATGTCGGTGGATCCGGCCCGGTGCCCCGCCTCGCCGCAGGCGCCCGCCCCGAAGATGGCATCGGCGTTCCGCTGGAACAGGCGCGCCAGCGTGGCGTCGGTGCGGAGCGGCAGGTAGCCCGGCAGCGTCTCGATCTCCACGGTGGCGCCCAGCGCCAGGGCGCCGGCCTTCAGCGCGCGATCGACCTTCAGATTGGCGTCGCGGATGCCCTCGAGGGTGCGCCCGCGCACGTAGGTCTCGATCCGCGCCTCGCCGGGGATGACGTTCACCTGCGAGCCCCCGTGGGTCAGGATGGGGTGCACGCGAATCGTGTCCTCGTCGCGGAAGGTCTCGCGCTGCGCATTGATCGCGGCGAGCGCGATCTGCGCCGCGTAGAGCGCATTGATCCCGGCGTGCGGCGCCCCGCCCGCGTGCGCCGCGCGTCCCACGAAGCGGGCGGTCTTTCCGAATCGCCCGTTGTTCGATCCGGGCACGCACGCCGGGCCGTCCTCGGGGCGCGACGTCGTGTGGATCATCATCGCGAGATCGACGTCGTCCAGGTGGCCGAGGCGCAGAAGCTCGCACTTGCCGCCGAGGAACTCGAGCCGTCCGGCGCGCACCTCGTCGAGCCGCCACTCGAGATCGCCGCCCTCCTCGGCGGGCACGGCCATGAACGTCACCCGGCCCGCGAGGTGCTCGAAGGCGCCCGCCCCGAGAAGGCCGATCGCCGCGCCGACGAGCCCCGCGATCTGGGCGTTGTGGCCGCACGCGTGCGCGGCGCCCGTCACCGGGTCCGCCTCCGGGTGTCCGGTGACCCCGAGGGCGTCGAGCTCGCCGATGAGGGCGAACGTCGGCCCGGCCCCGGCGCCGCCGGAGACGTCCGCGCGAACGCCCGTCAAAGCGAGGCCGGTTCGCGCCACGAGACCGAGGCGGCGAAATTTCTCCGCGACGAGGGTCGAGGTCTTCAGCTCCTTGAAGCCCAGCTCGGGGTGGCGGCGGATGGTCTCGCCGACACCGACGATCTCATCGGCGTGGCGCTCGATCGTCTCGCTGACACGCTGCTTCAGCTCGTCCCGGGTCATGGACGACGTTCTCCTCCCCCGTTCGTCGGGTCTGGCGTAGGATAAGCCGATCCCGCGCCCCGGCGCGGGCAATTCGATCCCAGGAGAGGCTCATGAAGGCAGCGGCAGCCGTTGCGGAAATTCTCAAGCGTGAAGGCGTGAAGTTTCTCATCGGGTATCCGGTCAACCCGATCATCGAGGCGGCCGCCGAGGCGGACATCCGGACGATCATCGTTCGCCAGGAGCGGACCGGGCTCCACATGGCCGACGCCGTCAGCCGCATCTCGTCGGGCGACCGGGTCGGTGTCTTCGCGATGCAGCACGGGCCGGGATCGGAGAACGCGTTCGGCGGCGTCGCCCAGGCCTACGGTGACTCCGTGCCGATCATCGTGCTCCCCGGCGGCTATCCGCGCCGCATCACGAACATCCAGCCGAACTTCAACTCGTTTCTGAACTTCCAGCACGTGACCAAGTGGTGCGAGCAGGTCATCGTGCCCGACGCGGTCGTGGACGCGATGCGCCGCGCCTTCACCCAGGTCAAGAACGGCCGGCCGCGGCCGGTCCTGATCGAGTTCCCGACCGACCTGCTCCGTGAAGAGGTCGCCGAGCCCATCCAGTACACGCCGACACCGCGCCTGCGCTCGGCGCCCGACCCCCGCGACGTGTCGCGGGTGGCCGAGGCCCTGGTGGCCGCGGAGCGCCCGGTTATCTATGCGGGCCAGGGTGTGCACTACGCGCGGGCGTGGCAGGCTCTGCGCGACCTCGCCGAGCTTTTGGAGGCGCCCGTCACGACGAGCCTTCAGGGCAAGAGCGCGTTCCCCGAGAACCATCCGCTCTCGCTCGGCTCCGGCGGCCGCTCGATCAGCAAGCAGCTCAACCATTTCCTCAAGAACGCCGACCTGATCTTCGGAATCGGCTGCAGCTTCGCCACGACCAACTACGGCGTCACCATGCCGAAGGGCAAGCGCATCGCGCACGCGACGCTCGACGCGACCGACATCAACAAGGACGTGCCGGCCGATCTCGCGCTGGTCGGCGACGCCGGGCTCACGCTCCAGGCCCTGATCGTCGAGGTGAAGGATCGTCTGAAGGGCGGGCCCCGCGGCCGCTTCTCGGCCGTCACCCAGGAGATCAAGAATCTCAAGAGCGAGTGGCTGGCCCAGTGGACGCCGCGGCTCACCCAGGACACGAAGCCCCTGTCGCCCTACCGCGTCCTGTGGGACCTGATGCACACGGTTGACGTTGCCAACACGATCATCACGCACGACGCCGGCAGCCCGCGCGACCAGATCTCGCCGTTCTGGGAGCCGGTCGCGCCGCTGAGCTACATCGGCTGGGGCAAGACCACCCAGCTCGGCTACGGCCTCGGCCTGGCGATGGGCGCCAAGCTGGCGGCGCCCGAGAAGCTCTGCGTGAATGTCTGGGGCGACGCGGCCATCGGCTTCACCGGGATGGACTTCGAGACCGCCGTGCGGGAGCGCATTCCCATTCTCTCGATTCTGTTGAACAACTTCTCCATGGCGATCGAGCTCAAGATCATGAAGACCGCGACCGCCAAGTTCCGCTCGACCGACATCAGCGGCGACTACGCCGCGATGGCCCGGGCCTTCGGCGGCCACGGTGAGCGTGTGAGCGAGCCCGCCGAGATCGTGCCGGCCATCCGGCGCGCCATCCGCAAGACCCAGGAGGGCACGCCCGCGCTGGTCGAGTTCCTCACCGAGAAGGCCGAAGACTTCTCGATGTTCTAGACGGCGCCGATGCAGATCAAGTACCGGATCGGCATCATGCCCGGGCCGTGGCCGACCACCTCGCCGGCCGACGGGCTCGATTTCTTCTGGAAGCTCATCGACGTCTGCGAGCAGACGGCCATCGACTCCGTCTGGTTCTCGGACCGGCTCTCCTCACCCACGCCGGTCCTCGAGCCGATGACCACGATGGCCGCGGTAGCCGCGCGGACACAGCGGCTCAAGTTCGGCCCGAGCGTGCTGGTGGCGCCCTTCCGATCCCCCGTGCTGGCCGCGCGGCAGCTCGCGATGCTCGATTACATCTCGGCGGGGCGCGTGCTCCCGGCGGTCGGCATCGGCGTCGAGCAGGAGCGCGAGTTTCTGGCGGCGGGCGTCCCGTTCCGGGAGCGCGGGCGCCGGACCGACGAGGCCATCCGGATCATGCGGCAATGCTGGGAGGAGCCCGAGGTTACGTACGCGGGCGAGTTCTGGCGCCTCGATCGTATCACGGTGCTGCCGCGCCCTCTCCAGCAGCCGATGCCGCTGTGGATCGGCGGCAACAGCGAGGCCGCGATGCGGCGGGCCGGTCACCTCGGTGACGGCTGGATTCCGTCGTTCATCACGCCCGAGCAGTTTCGCATCGGCGTCGACAAGACGCTGACCTTCGCGGCCGGGGCGGGCCGCGAGGTGCCCGGGGACCACTTCGGGCCCCTCGTGAACTTCTGCCTCGACCCCGACCCGGCGGCGGCGCGCGCGCTCGCGCTTCCGTTCATCCCGCGCGGGCGAGCCGACGCGCCCACGCTCGAGGCGTGCACGGCGTTCGGTCCGCCGGAGCTGGTGGCCGAGCGCCTGGAGCAGTACGTGCGGGGCGGCGGCTCGAAGTTCGTGCTACGGCCGTTGTGTCCGCCGGAGCGGATGCTCGATCAGCTCGCCGAGCTCGCGGCCGAGGTCGTGCCCGCGTTTCACGCCCGCTGAGGCTCGCCGCGGGGCTGGGGCCCCGCCGGCCGAGGCGCGCCGCGGAAGTGCGCGCTGCAGGCCGTCGCGGGGCTGGGGCCCCGCCGGCCGAGGCGCGCCTATGAACTATGAACTCAGGATCTGGAGCAGGAGCTCCGGGTCCACGTTGCCGCCCGAGAGGACCACGCCCACGCGCGCCCCGCGCGGGACCCCGAGCTTGCCGCTCAGCGCCGCGGCCGCGCCCACCGCGCCGGTCGGCTCCACGATGATGCGGGCGCGCAGCGCCAGGAACTTGACCGTCGCGACGATCTCGGCGTCGCTCACGAGCGCGACGCCCGTCAGGTTCTGTTGAAGGATCGGGAACGTCAGCTCGCCGGGCGATTGCGGACGGATCCCGTCGGCGATGGTCGGCGGCGGTGGAATCGTCACCCGCTCGCCCTTCTGCAGCGACAGGAAGGTATCGTTCGCGGTGTCCGCCTCGACGCCGACGACGGTGATCTTCGGTGACAGGCTCCGCGCGACCGTGCTGCAGCCCGCCATGAGCCCGCCGCCGCCGACCGGCGTCACCAGCGCGTCGAGGGCGGGCACCTCCTCGAACAGCTCGAGGGCCGCCGTCCCCTGGCCGGCCATGATCGCCGGGTCGTCGTAGGGCGGCACCAGCACGCGTCCGGTCTCGTCGGCCAGCCGCCGGGCCACGGCGGCGCGGTCGTCCTTCAGCCGGTCGTAGAAGACGATCTCCGCCCCGTAGCCGCGCGTCGCCTCGACCTTGAGCGCGGGCGCGTCGGTCGGCATGCAGATGATCGCGGTGGTGCCGACCATCTGCGCGGCCAGCGCCACGCCCTGGGCGTGATTGCCCGACGAGTAAGCGATGACGCCGCGGCCGCGCTCGGCCGCCGTGAGCGACCGGAGCTTGTTGAGCGCGCCGCGGATCTTGAACGAGCCGGCGACCTGGAGGTTCTCGCACTTGAAGAAGACGCGGCAGCCGCTGGCGTCGTCGAACGGCTGCGACGAGATCACGGGCGTGCGGTAGATCCGGTTCGCCAGCCGCTGCGCGGCGGCGCGCACGTCGTCGAGCGTGAGCTGAGTGTCGGCGGTCACCTCGTGATTATCCCAGAGCGCGGGAACGCGGTTCAACCCCGCGGGGTATACTGCCGGCATGCGATCGCGCGCGCTCGTGCTCATGGTCCTGCTGCTCGCGACGGGCTGCTCGCTCGTCAATATCGAGCTCACGCCTCGGATCAAGCCCCTCGAGGAGCGGACCGTCGAGGGCTCCGGGCGGACGAAGATCCTCTTGACCGATATCTCGGGATTCCTCAGCGAGGAGGGCTCGTCGCCGACCCTGGTCATTGGCGCGCCGCCGCCCCGCGTGCCGCTACTGGTCCGCCTGCGCGAGGAGCTGAAGAAGGCCGAGGACGATCAGAGCGTCAAGGCGCTGATCATCCGGATCAACAGCACCGGCGGCACCGTGACCGCGTCCGACATCATGTTCAAGGAGATCGACCTCTTCAAGAAGAAGGCGAAGATCCCGGTCTTCGCGGTCATGATGGACGTCGCCGCCTCGGGCGGCTACTACGTCGCGCTGGCCGCCGATACGATCGTGGCCCACCCGACCAGCGTCACCGGCTCGATCGGCGTCATCATGCTCTCGCTGAACGCCGAGGGGCTCCTGCAGAAGATCGGCGTCACGACGTCGGCCTTCAAGTCCGGCGAGCGGAAAGACATGGGGAGCCCCTTCCGCGCCCCCACCGAGGAGGAGCGGAAGATCTTCCAGAGCTTGATCGACGGGCTCTACGGGCAGTTCCTGTCGCGCCTGGTCGAGTCGCGGAAGCTGCCCCTCGACACCGCCCGGACGATCGCCGACGGGCGCGTCTACACGGCGCAGCAGGCGCTCGGGCTCAAGCTGATCGACCAGATCGGCTACATGGACGATGTGCTCAAGCTCGCGCGCCAGAAGATCGGCGTGGACGAGGCGCGCGTGGTCGTCTACCACCGCCCCACTGACTACCGGGCCACGTACTACGCCCGCGCCGAGTCGTCGTCGGGTGGCCTCGACGTGACGGCCACGCAGCTCGCGTCGCTCATCGGCGGCGGGCCGCGGTTCCTCTATCTCTGGTTGCCCTGATCGCCGGCGCTCGCCTGCGGCCTGAACCCCTCACACCGAGCGACCGGTAGCCGCGGATATTTCGGAAAGCGTGGATCGGTCGCGCTGAGATCGCAGCGCACGAAGGTCGATCCCCGCGCCGAGGTCACGAGCCGCGCGTGGTCGCAGGCGGCGCAGAGACCAGCCGCCGCCGGGCGCGTCAGCGGCTCGTCCAGGATTGCCTCACGACGAGCCGACGACGAGATCCAGGTAGTGCTTGACGATGCGGGCGGTCGCGCCCCAGATCGTGTCGCCGCGGTAGTCGAAGAAGTACACGGGCCGGCGCACGCCGTTGCGGTCCCACTCCTCCGTGCGCATGCCGCCGGGCTTCGCCAGCTCGGCGAATGGCACCTCGATCACCCGCTCGATCTCCTCGCCGTCCGGCCGCCAGGTCACCGGCTGTCGGATCACGCCGACCCAGGGCGTGATGACGAAGTTCGTGGCGACCGTCTCGGTGTCGTCCAGCGCCCCCAGGGGCTCTACGGCGGTCCGCGGCAGGCCGATCTCTTCCTCACACTCGCGCAGTGCCGCCGCCAGGAACGACGCGTCGCCCGGGTCGACGACGCCGCCGGGAAACGAGATCTGGCCCCGATGGCTGCCCACGGACTCCGATCGCTTCGCGAAGATCATGTAGGGCTCGCCGCGATCGAGGAGCGGGACCAGCACCGCCGCCCGTACGAGCGGACCGTCGGGTGCGACGCGGCGCTCGCGCGCGGCCAGGCGTGACCGCGTCAGGGCGGCCAGGTCGTCGATGGTCATCGCGGAACGGGCGAGCGGCGCGGGTCGGACTGGCGGAGCCAGACGACGCACGCGGTGAACACGAGCCCGCAGACCGCCACGAGCCCGGCGTTGAGGCTGAAGCCCTCGAGCGTGCCCCAGAGCGCGGTGAGCATCGTGAAGAGCGAGTTGTTGATGACGTGACAGGCCATCGCCGGCAGCGCGCTGCCCGCCAGCTCCGTGATCCAGCCGAGGTAGAGCCCGAGCGCGAAGGCCAGGACACCGTGCAGCAAGTCGGAGTGCAGGACGGCGAAGCACGCGCCGGCCACGATCACCGCGGCCGTTGGCGGAAGCCGCTCGCCGAGCCGCGTCTGCATGTATCCACGGAAGAAGATCTCCTCGGCGCTGCCGGCGAGGACGCCGATGACGAGCACCGCCAGGAACAGATCGGGGCCCACCGCCTGGGCCAGGGCACGGCGGATCAGGATCATGACGCTAGGCTGGCCGAGCCCGACGAGCATCGTGAGCGAGTCGAGTAGCTGCGCGAGCGCCAGCATGCCGATCACCATGACCCCCAGCTTCCAGCCCGTCTCACGCCCGGGCAGAAGGCGCAGCCGCGCGAGCGAGGTGCCGCGATCGGCCAGCAAGACCGTCAGGAGCAGTCCGGTCGAGGACGCGATGACGAGCGCCAGCACGCCCGCGAGACTCTCGAACACGGTCGACGGCGGAAGATCGGGATGCATGGCCCGGACGGTGTGAATCGCGAGGAACGAGAGGGCGATGATGATGGCGAAGGCGCCGATGTAGGCGACGAAGACCGGCCAGATCGGCGGACGCTCAGCCACGCTGGTAGGCGTGGCCCAGTCGGAGCACCGTCGCCTCGTCGAACGGACGTCCGACGATCTGCAGCGCGAGCGGCCGGCTGTCGGACAACGCTCCGCACGGCAGGGCGAGCGCGGGCAGCCCGAGCCCGTTGAACGGCCGCGTGAGGCGCGAGAACCGGCCCATCCGCGCCACGATCTCGTCGGCGGTGCCCGCCTTCACGGCCTCGAGAGCGGGTGCGGGCTCGGGAATCACCGGCAGCACCAGGAGGTCGACCTCGCCGAATACCTCGCGCACGAACGCCCGCGTGAAGCGGCCGCGGAGACGGAGCGCCTGGAGATAGTCGTGAGCCGAGATGTGAAAGCCCGTGTCAAGCCGGGCGCGGACGGCCGCCTGCAGCTCGTGGGGACGATCGCGCAGGACGCGCGAATGAATCGTGGCCGATTCCGAGCGCGAGATGACGTTGGACACGTCGACGAGCGGCTGCGGATCGGGCAGGCGGACCTGCGTGACGACCGCGCCCAGGCCCTCGATCGCGCGCAGGGCGGCGTGGACGGCGCCGGCCATCTCGTCGGTGATGCCGTCGAAGTAGTAGTTCTCCGCGACGCCGACGCGAAGACCGGCGATCGGCATCTCCAGGGTTCGCTCGTAGTACGGAACGCCCCGCCGGCTCGACGTCGCGTCGCGCGGATCGTAGCCGGCGATGATCCCGAGCACCGTCGCGGCGTCGGCGACGGTGCGCGTCAACGGCCCCATGTGATCCAGTGACCACGAGAGCGGCATCGCGCCGGCGCGGCTCACCCGCCCGTACGTCGGCTTGAGCCCGACGACCCCGCAGCAGGCGGCCGGCAGCCTGATGGAGCCGCCGGTGTCGCTGCCGAGCGCGGCGAGCGCGAAGCCCGCCGCTACCGCCGCCGCCGAGCCGCTGCTCGAGCCGCCGGCGCAATGACCTTCGCGCCGCGGGTTCTGGACGTCGCCGTGATGGGCGTTGTCTCCGAAGGGGCCCATGGCCAGCTCCGCCATGTTCAGCTTGCCGAGCATTACCGCGCCGGCCTCGCGCAGGCGCGCGACGGCGGTGCATTCGAAGGGCGAGGTGAAGTACTCGCGCGTGAGGGTTCCGCAGGAGGTCGGCAGGCCGGGCACGTGGCAGAGGTCCTTGTGAGCGAGCGGCACGCCGTGAAGCGGGCCGCGTGACCGGCCGGCGACCAGCTCGGCCTCGAGCGCGCGTGCGGTGGCCAGCGCGCCCTCGGCGTCGACGGTGATGAAGGCGCGGATGCGTCCGTCGAGGCGTTCGATGCGCGCCAGGTGCTCCTGGGTCGCCTCGACCGGGGAGATCTTGCGCGCGGCGATCGCCCGCGCGAGCGTCGCGATGGTCCAGTCACTCACGGGGCTCGCCCGCCTCGTCCTCGCCCTCGAGCGCGACCGTGAAGCCGGCCGGCTCCTCGGTCATGGCGAGATCGGCCGCCGCGCGCTCGATGGCGGCGGCCAGATTTGCCACCTCGGCGCCGACCAGCCGCTCCGGGTTACCCATGTCGTCTCGCCAGCGGGATGATAGCACCGCGTCTCACGCCGGCCGCCGCCCGAACGCCGGCGGCGGGGGGCTCTCGAACACCACACGCCCGCCACGCGGGTGCGCGAAGCCGAGCCGCGTCGCGTGCAGGGCGAGGCGCCGGAGCGGATCAGTTCTGGCGCCGTATTCCCGGTCGCCGGCGATCGGATGGCCGGCCGCCGCGAGCTGAGCGCGGATCTGACCGCGGCGACCGGTCACCAGGCGAAGCTCCAGCAGCGTCCCTTCCCGCCGCCGCGCGACGACACGGTATCGCGTGATCGCCTCGCGGCCCGCGCGACGATCCGACGTCGGACGAACGCGGAGCGAGCGGTTCTCGGTGAGCCGTGACGTGAGAGTGCCCTCCATCGTCGGCGGCACGCCCTCGACCAGGGCGACGTAGACGCGCTCGACGGAGCGCGCGGCGAATTGCGATTGCAAGGCGCGCTTCGCCGAAACCGTCTTGGCGAAGACGATCAGCCCGGAGGTCTCGCGGTCGAGACGATGGACGATGAAGAGCCGGGCGCCGGCCGGGCCGCGCGCGGCGACCCAGTCGCGGAGAAGCCGGTACGCGGTGCGCGTGCGCTCGCCCTCGGTAGCCACGCTCAGGAGCCCGCTCGGCTTGTCGACGACCAGGATGTCCTGGTCCTCGTGCAGGAGGCCGAGTGGCTGAGGGCAGGCCGGCGGCGGCGGCGCCGTGAGCTCGACGCGGTCGTCGGCGCCCACCGGCGCGTCGCCCCGGCGCACGACGGCGCCGTTGACGCGCACGCGCGAGGTCGCAAGCCATTGCTTCCGACTGCGACCCGAGGCGTCGGGATAGAGCGCCCTCAGTCGCTGGTCGAGCTGCACGGCCCCAACACTACCAGTAGATGGCGCGATATCGATCCTGGCCCAGAGGGCACCCCGTCTGCTGGGCATTGCCAATCCGCCATGCGGAACAGGCCC
>Ga0075429_100001524_pt1 | contig 19056 bp, 14 predicted proteins | sample RhiMetdeltSRZDD3_FD_75295 | JGI IMG/M metagenome (GOLD analysis project Ga0075429, IMG submission 75295) | Populus rhizosphere microbial communities from Tennessee, USA - Rhizosphere MetaG P. deltoides SRZDD3 | ecosystem: Host-associated > Plants > Roots > Rhizosphere > Soil | place: USA... | reverse complement strand
TCGACACCGGTGCGCGCGAGCGCCTGGACGACCTGCACGCTCGGCGTCGTGACCAGATAGCCGAGCGTTGCCTGACCCTCGGCCAGGCTCGTTCTGAGCGCGGCGAGCGGATCCGAGCTCACGGCAGGTCGAGGATCTCCACCCAGTTCGGGTTCTTGCCCATCGGGTACTCCTTGAGCTTCGTGAGCTTGCCGCTCGTCTGATCGATCGAGTAGCTCGAGAGCCCGTGGGAGAGCTGACCCACCGCGAGCAGGTACTGGCCGGCCGGATCGATGCCGAATCCGCGCGGCTGCTTCTCGGTCGGCACGCTGCCGATCGGCGTCAGGGTGCCCGCGACGGGATCGACCTGGAAGCCGGCCAGCGTGCTCGACGTGCGCTCCGAGCCGTAGAGGAACTTGCCGTTGGGCGTGATGTGCAGATCGGCCGCCGCGGGCTTGCCCTGGAACTCGGCTGGCAGCGCGCTGACGACCTGCTTCTGCCTGAGGTCGCCGCTGGAGGCGTTGTAGTCGAAGACGTAGACGTTGCCATCGAGCTCGCCGAGGACGTACACGAGCTTGCCGCCGGGGTGATAGACGAAGTGGCGCGGGCCGGCCTTGGGCCGCGCCTCGGCGGCGGGCGAAGAGGTCGGCGTCAGCTTGCCGCTGGTCGCGTCGAAGGCAAATTGATTGATGCGATCGTTGCCCAGCGTGGGCACCAGCACGAAGCGATTCGCCGCGTCCGCGATGATCGAGTGCGCGTTGGGATAGTTCTCGAGCACCTGCTGCGGTGGCAGCACCTTGCCCGGCGCGCCGATCGGATTCACGGTGACGCGGTGCCCCGGGTACGACGCGCCCAGCAGGAAGCGTCCGCTGCGGTCGGTGGCGATGTAGGCCAGGCTGTCGGCGAGGGGACCGCTCGCGATGAACTTCAGCTTGCCGGTCGCGTGATCGATCGCGAAGCCGGCCGCGACCTTCGGCTCGCCGCGCGTGCCGACGTAGAGCGCGTGACGGTCGGGGCTCACCGACATCGGCGTCGAGCTGCCGGGCTTCTCGATGCCCGGGATCGGCGTCTTGTCGATCACGGTGAGATCGCCGTTCTGCCGGTCGAGCTGGAGCACGTAGATCTCATTGCTCTCGGCGTTGCCGACGTAGACGAACGTCGCGGCGCCGGCGGGCGAGGCCATCACCGATCCCGCGACCGCTGCGACGACCGCGCCGACACCAATCCAGCAGGCGAACCCGCGTGCTCCGCGCATGATGTCCTCCTCGGATGCATGTCAGGCCGCTCTCGCGGCCGGTGAAGACGTCACGCCGGCAGCCAGGCCGCGGCGCGGATCTCGCCGAACTCGCGCGCCACCTTGCGCCAGGATTCGCCGGCGTCGTCGGTCAGATAGACCTCGCCGAACAGACTGAACGCGACGATACGCGCGGCGTCGGCGGGATGCGTGGCGAGGCCCCAGACGGTGGCATTGGGCTTCGAGGGAAGCGGCAAGCTTCGCCAGGTCTGCCCGCCGTCGTCCGAGCGGAGCACGGCGCCGGTCTCCCCGGTCGTGGTCTCGCCGCACCCCGCGAAGACCACGTGCGGCGCGTCCGGCTTCACGGCGATGCCACGAGCGTAGGGCAGGGGCCAGCGGCTCTTCACGCCGATCGGCGTCCACTTCTCACCACGATCGTCGCTCCAGAAGAGCTCGCCGTTGGTCGCCACGTAGGCGCGGGGCGGGTTCGAGCGCGCGAGAGCCATGTCATGGACGTCGAGGTCGTACAGGCCGTCGACCACCTTCGTCCACGTGTCGCCGCCGTCGCGGCTCCGGAACACGCCGTCGATCTCGACGCCGGCCCAGACGATCCGCGGATCGTCTGGATCGACGAGCACGCGAGTCACGAACGCCTGGCCAATCGAGCATTCGGTCGCCGCGCCGACGTCCAGCCGCTTCCAGGTCGCGCCCCCGTCGCGCGAACGATAGACGGCGGCCGGCCGGGTGCCGGCGAAGAGCGTCCGCGCATCGGTGGGATCCACCGCGAGCGTCCAGACCGTCGGCAGGTCGCCGGCGGCGCCGAGCCGTATCCACGATGCGCCGCCGTCGCGGCTGCCAAACACGCCGGTGTCGCCGGCGGCGACGATGCCGCGCGGCTCGCCGGGAAGCACCGCGAGGGCCTGGATGCGGCTGTTCAGCGGGAACGGCTTGCGGTGGCGAACCCACGATTCGCCCGCGTCCCCGCTGTGCCACACGCCCCATCCGGCCGTTCCGAGCACGATGTTGTAGCTCATGTCGCGTCCACCTCGCGGCTCACGTACCGACCACCACTACACGAACGCGCCGTCGTCGGCAATCCCGTTGCGTCGCGGCGCGAAAACGCTTATAGAGCCCAACGGGAGGGACAACCATGTCACGACTATCCTATGCGCTCACGGCCGGCGTGCTGGCCGCCGCGTGCCTGGGAGCGGTCGCGTGGGCCCAGCAACCGCCCGCGCCGCCACCGTTCGCGACCACCAAGGTCGAGGGCACCGACAACGTCTACATCTTCCGGTACGGCAACCATCAAGCGATGTTCGTGGTCACGTCCGCGGGTGTGATCGCGACCGACCCGATCGGCTACGGGCGCCCGCAGGCGGTGGTGACCTACGTGGACGAGATCAAGAAGGTCTCGAGCCAGCCGATCAAGTATCTGATCTACAGCCATCACCACTTCGATCACATCGCCGGCGGCAAGCCGTTCAAGGACGCGGGCGCCACTTTCGTCGCGCACAAGCGCGCGAAGGAGCGGCTGGCGGTCCTGAAGGACCCGCATACCGTGCTGCCCGACGAGACGATCGACACCGGCCGGACGATCACGCTCGGCGACACGACGCTCGAGCTCACCTACATCGGTCTCAATCATTCGGACAGCACGCTCGTCATGCGGCTGCCGAAGCAGAAAGTGCTGTTCGCGGTCGACTTCATCCCGATCGGCTCGGTGCCCGGGCGCGGCATGATCGACTTCTACCCGCTCGAGGCCGAGGACTCGATGAAGAAGGTGCTGGCGATGGACTGGGACAAGCTGATCCCCGGCCATCCCGGCGCGCCGGGCGGCCGGCTCGGCACCAAGCAGGACGTCCAGGATCAGCTCACGTTCCTGCAAGACGCGTCCGCGGCGGTGAAGGCTGAGGCTCAGGCCGGCAAGTGCTGGGACGGCGTCGAGAAGGAGCTGAAGCTGCCGAAGTACCAGAGCTGGGCAGGCTACGAGCAGAACCTGCCGTTCGTGCTCCGGCGCTACTGCGGCCTCTGGGGTCGCGGGACCTGATCAACACGTCGCGACGCTCGCGGCCGACCCGCACGGTCCGCCGCGAGCGTCGCCGACCTCACCGCGCCGATTCCTTGCAGTAGCACGCGACTTCCTCGTGCGTCGCGAACCAGACTCCGGGCACGCCCTTCATGTAGCGGATCAGCTCGTCGAGGATCGCGATGCGTGAGCGGTGCCCGATGATGTGCGGATGCATCGTGAGCAGGAAGAGCCCACCCTCGGCGAGCGCGCCCTCGAACTCGGCCCGAAAGATCTCGTGCACCGCCGATGGCGCCGTGTACGGCCGGATCGCGGTGGCGCGGTTCATGCCGAGGTAGGGCGCGTCGTCCTTGATCCACTCGACCGGCAGCTCGACGATGCCGGTGGCGACACCGTTGTCGAGGAGCTCGTAGGGCTCGTCGTCGGCCATGAGCGAAGAATCGTAGAGCAGGCCGAGCTCGCGGATGAGCGGCAAGGTCGTCGCGCTGAAGTCCCACGACGGCACGCGAATGCCGACGGGCGGCCGCCCGGTGACCTTCGCCAGCGTGTCGAACGCCCGCCGCATCAGATCGCGCTCCGACGACTCGGTGAGCTCGCTGGTGCCCTCGTGAATCCAGCCGTGCATGCCGATCTCGTGGCCCTCGCCCACGACGCGGCGCTGCTCCTCGGGATGCAGGCGCGCGATCACCCCGGGCACGAAGAACGAAGCGCGCAGCTCGTGGCGCCGCAAGAGGTCGAGGATACGCGGTACGCCGACCCGGGCCCCGTACTCGCCCTGGGCTAGGCGGCCAGGCGAGGTCGAGCCCTCGCGCAGCGTACTCGTTTCGTGGTCGGAATCGAACGAAAGCGCCACGCAGACGCGCGCGCCGTTCTTCCAGCACGGCGGCTTCAGCGAGCGGCCCGCGCGCACCTTCTCGACGGCCGCGCGCCAGCGCGGCTCTTCCCACGTCCAGGCAGGATCGGGAGCGGCCATAGTGTCCTCCTTCGGCGCTGCACGGCGGACCATAGCGCGGGTGCATGCCGGACGCAAACGCAGTCGGGCGCTCGGGCTGCCGAGCGGCTATCATGTGGCGCGCGTCAAGGCAGTCACCACCAAGGAGAGACCCGCATGAAGCTCGGACTGAGCATCGGCTACTCGGGAGCTGAGCTGCACCTTCCGCTCGAGAAGGTGCTCCTCGCGGAGCGCCTCGGATTCGACTCCGTGTGGACCGCCGAAGCCTACGGCTCGGACGCGATCACGCCGCTCGCCTACCTGGCCGCGCTGACCAAGCGCATTCGCCTGGGCACCGGCATCATGCAGCTCGCGGCCCGGCCGCCAGCCTCCGCCGCGATGGCCGCCGGCACCGTCGACGCGCTCGCCGGCGGTGGCCGCGTCATCGCGGGGCTCGGCGTCTCCGGCCCGCAGATCGTCGAGGGATGGTACGGCCAGCCCTGGGGCAAGCCGTACTGGCGCATCCGTGACTACGTCGCGATCATGCGCAAGGTCTTCGAGCGCAAGGATCCGGTCTCGCACGCCGGCCGCGAGATCTCGCTGCCGTACACGGGCCCGGGGGCGCTCGGCGTCGGCAAGCCGCTCACGTCGATCCTGCACATGAATCCGCGCCTGCCGATCTGGCTCGGCACCGGCACCGAGGCCAACGTGAAGCTGACGGCTGAGATCGCGGACGGGTGGCTGCCGCTGGGCTTCGTGCCCCGGCTGATGCCGATGCTGCGGCCCTGGCTCGAGGAGGGCTTCCACCGCGCCGGTGGCGGCAAGGGGTTCGCCGAGTTCGAGATCCAGCCTCGTGCGGAGGTGGCGATCACCGAGGACGTGCGCGGCGCGCTGGCGCGCATGAAGCCGCGCGTGGCGCTCTACGTCGGCGGCATGGGCCATCGCGACAAGAACTTCCACAAGGAGATGATGATCCGCCGAGGCTTCGGCGACGCGGCGCAGAAGATCCAGGAGCTGTTCCTCGCCAAGCGGAAGGACGAGGCCGTCGCGGCCGTTCCCGACGAGTTTTGCGACGAGATGTCGCTGGTGGGGCCGGTCGCGCGGATCCGTGAGCGCTATCGGGCGTGGGCCGATTCCGGAATAACCGGGCTCACGATCTCGACCGAGCAGACCGAGGCGATGGAGCTGATGGCGAGTCTTGCGGGGAGCGTGCGATAGTAGTGGCCGCTTGAGCACGGACGCTGACCTGATCGCGCAGGTCGAAGCCCTACGGCAGTCTCTCCGGGAGGAGCGGGCCAGGAACGCTCGTCTCGAGGAGGCGCTGGCCGAGGCCCAGGGGCAGCGGGCGGCGGCGAGCGAGATTCTCAGGCTCATCTCTAACTCGCCGTCCGACGTCCAGCCCACGTTCGACTCGATCGCGCGGAGCGCCAGGCATCTCTGCGAGGGACAGTTCTGCTTCGTCCTGCGCTTCGCCGACGATCGCCTCCAGTTCCGCGCCTGCGATGGGCTGTCTCCGCAAGGTCTGGCGGCCTTCCAGCAGGCGCTTCCGCGGCCGGCGGGAGAGGACACCGCGGCCGGGCGCGCGATCCTGCATCGCACCATCGCTCACATCAAGGACGTGCGCGCTGATCCCGCGTACGGGGTACGCGAAGTGGCTCAGGCGGTCACCTACCGAAGCCTCGTCGCGGTGCCGATGTTGCGCGGTCAGGAGCCGATCGGAGCGATCGCCGTGGCGCGGGGCGAGGCGGGCGGGTTCTCCGAGAGCCAGATCGAGCTGCTCAAGATCTTCGCCGACCAGGCCGTCATCGCCGTCGAGAACGTGCGGCTCTTCGCCGAGCTGCAGGTCAAGAATGCTGACCTCGCCGAGACGCTGGAGCAGCAGACTGCGACCGCCGAGATCTTTGGAGTAATCTCCAACTCGCCGACCGATCTGAGGCCCGTGTTCCAGAGTATCGCCCGGAGCGCGGCTCGGCTTTGTGGCGGCGTGATGGGGGGCGTGTTCCGCTACGACGGCGAGTTGATGCACCTCGAGGCGATGGTCAACTTCGCCGCCTCCGGCGAAGATGCATGGCGGCGCACCTATCCCCGCCCGGCGACTCGCGACACGGCGACAGGGCGAGCGATCCTCGAACGGACATCCGTGATCGTACCCGATGTGGAGGTCGATGCCCGGGGGGACGGGGCGCGCGAGGTGGCCCGGACCGGCGGCTATCGCAGCGCGATGGCCGTGCCGATGCTGCGGGATGCGGCGCCGATCGGTGTGATCCTCGTCTGCCGCGTGGAGCCCGGCTCGTTTCCGCAGCGCCAGGTCGAGCTGCTGAAGACCTTCGCCGAGCAGGCGGTTATTGCCGTCCAAAACGCGCGCCTGTTCAGGGAACTCCAGGCGCGGAACAGTGAGCTGCGCGTCGCGCTGGAGCAGCAGACCGCGACGGCGAATATCTTGCGAGCCATCAGCAGCTCGCCGACGGACGTCCAACCGGTGTTCGATACGATCATCAAGAACGCCGTGCAGCTCTGCAACGCGCGCTTCGGCGTGTTGCATCGCTTCGACGGCGAGCAGCTCCATCTGGCGGCCTACGACGTCACCCCCGAGGTGCTCGAGGTCTTGCGCCGCGTGTACCCGATGCGCCCGAGCCGATCGCAGATCTCGGGGCGGGCGATCCTGACCCGCGCCGTGGCCGAGATTCCCGACGTGCGGGACGATTCAGATTATCAACAAGACATGGCGGTCGCGGGGGCCTGGCGAAGCCTTCTCGGCGTGCCGATGCTTCGAGCGGACGGCAGTCCTATCGGCACCATCGTCGTCCAGCGGAGCGAGCCTGGGTCGTTCGCGGCCAGCCACATCGAGATGCTCAAGACCTTCGCCGACCAGGCGGTGATCGCTGTCGAGAACGTCCGGCTGTTCAAAGAGCTCGAGGCCCGCAACAGCGACCTGCGGGTCGCGCTCGAGCAGCAGACGGCCACCAGCGAGCTGCTCAAGGTGATCGGTCGGTCGACGTTCGATCTGCAACCCGTCTTCGAAACGCTGGCCGAGAACGCTGTCAGGTTGTGCGAGGCGGGTCGTGCGTTGATCTACCGCTTCGACGGTCAGCTTTTGCGATTCGTGGCCGCGAGCGACATCACGCCCACCCTCAAAGCCTTTGTGGAACAAACGCCGATCGAGCCAGGACGCCACAGCGCCGCGGCGCGCGCGGCGCTCGAGCGGCGCACCATCCATATTCACGACCCTCGAGCCGATCCTGAGTACTCATACCCTGTGCTGCGCGTCGAGCCCACCAGGACCGTGCTGGCTATTCCGATGCTCCGGGTCGACGAGCTTCTGGGAGTCATCATCATCTATCGGTACGAGGTCGAGCCGTTCACGGACAGCCAGGTCGCGCTGATGGAAACCTTCGCCGACCAGGCCGCCATCGCGATCGAGAACGCGCGCTTGCTCACCGAGCTCCAGACCAAGAATGCCGACCTCACCGAGGCCCTGGAGCAGCAGACGGCGACCGGCGAGATCCTGCGGGTGATCAGCCGGTCACCGACCGATGTGCAGCCCGTATTCGACACGATCGTGCGAAGCGCCAGCCGGCTCTGCGGTGGCGAGCACGCCATCGTGACCCGCTACGACGGCGAGTTTCTGCATCTGGCCGCCCAGCACAACCCACGACCGCGGGCCGCCGAGGAGACGGCGGCCCTCTTTCCCCAGCGGCCGCGTCGCGACACATCCCTTTCCTCACGCGCGCTGCTCGAGGCCCGCGTGATCCACGTGCCCGACGTAGAGCTCGAGGAGATGGAGCCGTCGGTAGGCGAGGCGTATCGTCGGATGAGCCTGCGAGCCCTCGTCGCCGTACCGATGATGCACGAGGGCCGTCCGATCGGCGTCGTATCGGTCTCTCGCGCAACGTCCGGCGCCTTCTCGGACCGGCAAGTGGAGCTGCTAAAGACCTTCGCCGACCAGGCCGTCATCGCGATCCAGAACGTCCGCCTGTTCACCGAACTGGAGACGCGCAACAGCGAGCTGCGGGTCGCGCTCGAGCAGCAGACGGCCACGAGTGAGCTCCTCAAAGTGATCGGGCGTTCTACGTTCGATCTGCAGCCGGTTTTCGAGACGCTGGCCGAGAACGCGCTACGGCTCTGCAGCGCCGTGCAGTCGGTGGTTTTCCGCTTCGATGGTCAGCTCCTTCGGCCCGTGGTCATCCGCGGCTTCACCAACGAGGACGCTGCGAGTGTGCAGGGGAATCCCATCGCCCTTGGACGCGAGAGCGCAGCCGGCCGCGCGGCTCTCGAGCGGCGTGTCGTCCACATTCACGATGTCAAGGCTGATCCCGAGTTCACCTACTTGGTCGACCAGCTTCCTTTCAGGACTCTGCTAGCCATCCCGATGCTCAGGGCGGACGAGCTGCTGGGGGTGATTGTCGTCCGCCGGGACGAAGTTCTCCCATTCACCGAGAGCCAGATCGCCCTCGTGGAGATCTTCGCCGATCAAGCAACCATCGCGATCGAGAACGCGCGCCTGCTCACCGAGCTGCAGTCCCGCACCGATCAGCTCACGCGCTCGGTCCGCGAGCTGCAAGCGCTCGGGGACGTCAGCCATGCCCTCAGCTCCACCCTGAATCTCGAGACCGTCCTCAACACGATCGTCTCGCGCGCCAATCAGCTCGCCGGCACCGACGGCTGCACGATCTGGGAATACGATGAGCGCGCCCAGGCCTTCAGCTTCCTGGCGACCGACAATCTCGATGACGAGGTCGTCGCGGTAACGCGACACCTGCCGATACGGCGGAGCGAGGGCAACATGGGGCGCATGGCCGAGACGCATGAACCGGTCCAGATCGCCGACATTGCCGAGGAGGGCGCCTACACCGGGCCTCTGCGCGATGTGCTGTTGCAGACGGGCAACCGAGCTCTCCTGGCCATTCCGCTGCTGCGCGAGAACCATCTCATCGGCGGGCTTACCGTCAACAAGAAAACTCTGGGCGCATTCTCGCCCGAGATTATCACCCTGCTCCAGAACTTCGCGACGCAGTCGGCGGTGGCCATCCAGAACGCCCGGCTGTTTCGCGAGATCGAGGACAAGAGCCGCCAGCTCGAAGCCGCCGACCGCCACAAGTCCGAGTTCCTGGCCAACATGTCGCACGAGCTGCGCACGCCGCTCAACGCGATCATCGGCTACAGCGAGATGCTCCAGGAGGACGCCGCCGACCTCGGCGCCGACCAGTTCACGGACGACCTCAAGAAGATCAACGGGGCCGGCAAGCACCTCCTAGAGCTGATCAACGCCGTGCTCGATCTCTCCAAGATCGAGGCCGGCAAGATGGAGCTCTATCTCGAGAGCTTCGATGTCGCCACCTTGGTTCGCGACATTGGAGCAGTAATCGAGCCACTCGCCGCGAAAAACACGAATCGGCTGGAGGTCAGCTGCCCGGGCACGATCGGCACGATGCGAGCCGATCTGACGAAAGTCCGCCAAGCCCTCTTCAACCTCCTGAGCAACGCGTGCAAGTTCACCGACCACGGCCGCGTCACTCTCGCCGTGAGCCGCGAACCCAGCGGTGATCAGGAGTGGCTGCGCTTCAGCGTCAGCGACACCGGTATCGGCATGACGCCCGAGCAGCTCGCGCGCCTGTTCGAGGCGTTCTCACAGGCCGACGCGGCCACCACGCGAAAGTACGGCGGCACCGGGCTCGGCCTGGCGCTCAGCCGACGCCTCTGCCGCATGATGGGCGGCGATGTCACGGTCGAGAGCGAATCCGGGCGGGGTAGCACGTTCACGATTCGATTGCCCGCCGTCGTGACCGAGGCGATCGAGCCGGCACCGCCGACGGTACCGCCGGAGCGCGCGACGCCGGCCGTCGGCACGGTGCTCGTCATCGACGACGAGGCCGCGATTCGTGATCTGATGCAGCGCTATCTCGCGAAGGAAGGATTCCGCGTCGTGGCGGCGACGGGCGGCGAGGAGGGACTGCGCCTGGCCCGGGAGCTCAGACCTGATGCGATCACGCTCGACGTGATGATGCCCGGACTCGACGGCTGGGCGGTCCTCACCGCGCTCAAGGCGGATCCGGCCGTCGCGGACATCCCCGTCATCATGCTGACGATCGTCGATGACAAGAATCTGGGCTATGCGCTGGGCGCCGCCGACTATCTGACCAAGCCGATCGAGCGCGACCGCTTGCTGACGGTGCTCCGGGCACATCGCCGCGACCATCCGGTGCTGGTCGTTGACGACGATGCTGCGCTGCGGCAACTTCTTCGGCGCATGCTGGAGCCGGAGAGTTACACGGTCGTCGAAGCGGAGAACGGTCGTGTCGCGCTCGAGCGACTGCGCGCGATCACGCCGAGCGTGGTGCTGCTCGACTTGATGATGCCGGAGATGGACGGGTTCGAGTTCGTCGCCGAGTTCCGCCGCCACGAGGCGTGGCGAGCGATTCCGATCGTGGTCGTGACGGCGCGAGACCTGTCGCGCGACGACCGCGAACGGCTCAACGGCTACGTTCAGAAGATCCTCCAGAAGGGCGCGCACAGCCGCGAGGAGCTGCTCGCCGACGTGCGGGACCTGGTGGCGGCGAGCGTGGCCCGCCGGAGGCCGAGCGCCTGATGGCGAAGATCCTGCTGGTCGAAGACAACGAGATGAACCGAGACATGCTGTCCCGCCGCCTGGTGCGCCGCGGGTACGAGGTCGCCATCGCGGTCGACGGTGAGCAGGGCGTGGCGATGGCGCACTCCGAATCGCCCGCACTGATTTTGATGGACATGAGCCTGCCGGGCCTCGATGGCTGGGAGGCGACGCGCCAGATCAAAGCGGCCGCCGAAACTCGAGCCATTCCGGTGATCGCGCTCACGGCGCACGCGATGTCGGGCGACCGCGAGAAGGCCATCGGCGCCGGCTGCGACGATTTCGATACCAAGCCCGTCGATTTCCCCCGGCTGGTCGAGAAGATCGAGGTGCTGCTCGGTCGGGCAGCGGGCGCGTGAGCATCGATCCGGCCGCGCAGTTACGGCACGAGCTGCGCACACCCCTGAACCACATCATCGGCTACGCCGAGCTGCTCCTCGAGGAGCTCGCGGACGGCGGGAAGCCGGAGCTGACGGCGGGGCTCACCACGCTCCGCGCCGAAGCGCGACAGCTGCTGACCCTGCTGAACGAGGTGCTCGCGCGCGGGCAGGCGGGATCTCCCGATCTGGGGGCGGCTCGTGGGGTCCTCGGCACGCCGCTGGAGCGGATCCGCGTGGAGAGCGATGGGCTATATCGCCAGGCGTCGCAGGCGCGTGCCGCCGCGCTGCTGCCGGATCTCGAACGCATCCGTAGCGCGACCGATCGGCTCGCCGAGCTGCTGAGCGCCGGCGGCGTCGCGCCGGATCGTGAAGCCGCCGGCGCGACCACGAGCGCTCGTTCGGGCTCGAATCAGTCGGGTCCGAGCCCTCCGGTGATCCTCGTCGTGGACGACAACGAGGAGAATCGCGACATGCTGGCGCGCCGGCTGGCGCGCCAGAGCTATGAGGTGCTCCGCGCCCCGGGCGGGCTCGCCGCAATCCAGACGCTGGCCACGCGCCCGGTCGACCTCGTACTCCTTGACGTGATGATGCCGGATCTGGACGGCTATGCCGTGCTACAGCGGCTCAAGACGGACCCGGCGCTGCGCGACATTCCGGTGCTCATGATCTCTGCCCTGGACGAGCTGGAGAGCGTGGTGCGCTGCATCAAGCTCGGCGCCGAGGACTATCTCAACAAGCCGTTCGATCCGATACTCCTGCAGGCGCGGGTCGGCGCGTGCCTCGAAAAGAAACGGCTCCACGATCAGGAGCGGCGTCACCGGCAAGAGCTCGCCGAGTGGAATCAGAAGCTGGAGCAGCGCGTCGCCGACCAGATCGCTCAGCTCGAGCGCCTGGGCCGACTGAGACGCTTCTTTTCGCCGCAGCTCGCCGAGCTCATCGTGGCCGGCGGCGCCGACGATCCTCTGAAGACTCACCGCCGTGAGGTCACCGTGGTGTTCCTCGATCTTCGCGGCTTCACCGCGTTCGCCGAGACCGCCGAGCCCGAGGAAGTCATGAGCGTGCTGCGCGAGTACCACGCCGAGATGGGCCGCCTGATCCTCGAGCACGAGGGCACGCTCGAGCGCTTCACCGGCGACGGGATGATGGTCTTCTTCAACGATCCCGTCGAAGTGGCGAACCCGGCCGAACGCGCGATCCGGATGGCCGTCGCCATGCGCGATGTGGTGAGCCGGCTCGCCGCCCGGTGGCGCAAGCGCGGCTGGGATTTGGCGCTCGGCGTCGGGATCGCTCAGGGCTATGCCACCATCGGCGCCATCGGCTTCGAAGGCCGAATGGACTACGGCGCGATCGGGACGGTCACGAACCTCGCGGCGCGGCTGTGCGGCGAGGCCGCCGGTGGACAGATCTTGATCTCTGCCCGGGTGGCCGGTGCGGTTGAACCTCTGGTTGATGCCGACGATGTGGGACCCGTCACGCTGAAGGGGCTCGCCAGACCCGTGCCGATCTGGAGCCTTCGCGGCCTGCGGTCACCGGCCGGGGATACGGTAGACTAGGCGCGATGACGATCGCCATCCGCCAGATCCATCCGGTGTTCGTGGGAGACGTCTCCGGCGTCGACCTCACGCGGCCGCTCGCGCCCGACGAGGTGTCGGCGATCGAGGCGGGGATGGACCGCTACGCCGTGCTCGTGTTCCACGATCAGAAGATCACCGACGCGCAGCAGATGGCCTTCAGCGAGAACTTCGGCCGCCTCGAGGACGCGCGCGGCGGCACCATCGCCAAGCCCGAGGACAAGCGGCTGGCGACCGGCATGAACGACGTCTCGAACCTCGGCCGCGACGGCCAGCCGCTCGCGCGCGACTCGCGCGTGCGCCTGTTCAATCTCGGCAACATGCTCTGGCATTCCGACAGCTCGTTCCGGCCCGTGCCCGCGAAGTACTCGCTCCTCTCGGCGCGCGTGGTGAATCCGACCGGCGGCAACACCGAGTTCGCCGACATGCGCGCGGCCTACGACACGCTCGATGCCGCCACCAAGGCGCTGATCGAGGATCTGATCTGCGAGCACTCGCTGATGTACTCGCGCGGCTCGCTGGGCATGCTCGACTACTCGGACGAGGAGCGGACGATGTTCAAGCCGGTGCGGCAGCGGCTCGTGCGCACGCACCCGGTGACCGGCCGGAAGTCGCTCTACCTCTCGTCGCACGCCGGGACCATTCTTGGCATGCCGACGCCGGAGGCCCGGATTTTGTTGAGGGACCTGAACGAGCACGCCACCCAGCCCAAGTTCGTCTACGTCCATCACTGGCGCGTGGGGGATCTGGTGATGTGGGACAACCGCCAGATGATGCACCGCGTGCGCCGCTACGACGAAAGCCAGCCGCGTGACATGCGACGCACGACGGTCGCCGGTGACGCGCCCACCGCCGCGCAGGTCTAGGCGGGAAAAGCGAGTCGACGATGAGACGCATGATCTCCGTGATCGTCTGGTGTGTGACGCTGGGGTGCCTCACGCTCGCGGCGAGCCCCGCGTCGGCCGAGTGGTTCGCCGACGCCTATGCGGGCTACAGCCTGACCGTCGACAGCGACGTGACGGTGCACAGCCCGTCCGGGCTCAGCATCTACCGGGACGTCGAGCACGATCGGTCGATCGACAACGCGTACATCATCGGGGCGCGTTTCGGGCGCTACTTCGACGCGGTGCCGTTCCTCGGCCTCGGCGTCGATCTCTTCACGTTCTCGCCGACCATCGGCCCGCAGCAGGTTCACATCGACGGCTGCGTGCCGTCCGGCGGCTGCAGCGGTGGACAGGGCGGAACGACGGGGCGGATCGACGTCAGCACCGTCGGCATCTCGCTCGACGTGATGCTGCGCCTGCCGCTGCTCAAGACCGACAAGTCGCCGTGGGGGACCTTGAACCCGTACGTCGTCGCCGGTGTCCCGCTGTTCCGGACCACCGTGACCCCGCGCACGACCGCGCAGTTCAGAAACCAGGACGGCGATACGGACGTCTCCGTTGGATACAAGTTCGGCGGCGGGCTCGCGTATCAGATCGCCCCCAACCTGATGGTCTTCGCCGAGTACCGCTTCATTCACTCGGAGGCGTCGGTGGAGCTGCGCGACTCGGCGCTGCTCAAGAAGACGCCGGTCCACCTGGACCTCGACACGCACGCCGCGGTCCTCGGGCTCTCCGCGCGCTGGTAGGCGCCCGCCGGGCGCTCGTGTTCAGGCGGCGCCGGAATCGGGACGAGGCGCCGCGTCGAGGCCGTCGAGATGGGCCACGCAGTTCAGAAGACGCACGCGCCACGGCGCGGGGCAGTCGACGATCGTCACCGACGTGTTTTCCCAGCGCTCGGGGACCAGTTCGCCGTCGGCGAGCGCGAGGTGGCGCGCGGCGAGCGAGCGACACACCAGCCCGTGCGTGACCACCGCGAGGTTGCCGCCGGTCGTTGCCGCCGCGAGCTCCTGCATGCGCGCCCATGCCCGATCGACCCGCGCGTGGAACGCCGGCCAGCTCTCGCCGTTCGGCGGCGCGTAGTCCGGCGCGAACGGGTCGAAATCGAGCTCCGCGTAGGGCCGGCCGCGGAGGTCGCCGAAGTTGCGTTCCCGTAGCAGCGGCTCGATCGCGAGCGGCGCGCCGGTGGCCCGCTGCACGTGCTCGGCCGTCGTCATCGCGCGGGCGTAGTCGCTGGAGACGATGTGGACGATCCCCTCGCGCGCGAGCCGGCGCGCCAGCCGCTCGGCCTGACCGATGCCTCGGGGTGAGAGCGGGATGTGCGGATGTTGCAGGATCCGGAGCGCGTTGCCCTCGGTCTCGCCATGACGGATCAGGAAGAGCCGGGTCATCCCTGCGACTCGCAGACGGTCGCCAGGACCGCCGGGAGCGCCGCCAGCACCTCGCGCAGGCAGACGCGGACCCGCGTGATGTTGGCCTCGCACTTGTCGGGAATCTCGCCGCGCGACACCTGGGCGATGAAGTCGTCACGGCTCGTCATCATCAAGAGCGAGGCGTTGACCTCGAGCTGTAGCGCGTGGACGCGCCGCGCCGCCGGCTGGCCGTACGTCGTCACGATGTTGCCGCCGGCGTAGCCGCTGATGTTCTCGTGCACCTCGAAGCCGTGGCGCGTGAAGATCGCCGCCACGGTCGCCGCGAGCTCGCGGGCGCACGTGGTGTCGTGGCGCGTGCCGATGATCACCTGGTGGTCCTTCATCCGTCGCGGGCTGCCGGTGTGGCCGTCGAGCAGGAGCGCGTAGCCATAGTGCTGCTGGAGCTCGGCCAGCAGGCCGTCGAGCGTCGCGTAGTACGGGTCGTACAGCGCGCAGAGGCGCTTCTCGAGCTCGGGCAGCCCGAGCGGCTGCCGGAAGATGGGCGCCTCGCGCATCGTGTGCGTGCGCACGACGCCGCGCCGCGAGCGCACCTCGCCGTCGTGGTGCTCGAAGTCGTCGCGCCGGCGGTTGACGTCGACGAACATCCGCGAGAACGGCGTCGCGAGCACGGTGGCGCCGTGCTCGTGCAGATCGCCGTAGAGATCGCCCACGAAGGTGTCGGCGAAGCCGTAGGCGAAGGTCGAGAACCAGGGCTCGCTGTAGTCCTCGCGCGTGATGTGGGGCAGGGCCTCGGTGCCGTAGTGCGGCACGCTGACCAGCACCGGCGTGCGGGCGCGCGACGCCGGGCGCCGCACGATCGGGTACGGCCGATCGGCGCTCAGCGTTCTCTCACGACCGGGTTGCGCAGCACGCCGATCTCCGGCACCTCGACCTCGACGATGTCGCCGTCCTTCATGTTCTCGGTCGCCCCGTCCGTGCCCATCCACAAGACGTCGCCCGGGTAGAGCGTCAGGTACTGGCTCATGCGGCTGATGAACTGGCGCACGCTGAAGATCGCATCCTTCACGGCGTAGGTGAACATCTCCTTGCCGTTCAGGCGGATCGTCACGCGCAGGTCGTCGGGGTTGAGCCCGGTGACGATCCACGGGCCCATCGGCTTGAACGTGTCCGTGTTCTTCCCGCGCCAGAACGTGCGGTCGCCGCGCTGCCAGGTCCGCTCGCTCACGTCGTTGCCGAGCGTGTAGCCGAAGACGTAGTCGAGCGCCTGCGCCTCCGAGACCTTCTTGCACTGCTTGCCGATGACCGCGACCAGCTCGCCCTCGTACTGCACCTGATCCGTCGCGTCCTTCGGGATCACGATCGGCTCGTCGGTGGCGATCAGTGCGTTGTTGGCGCGGTAGCCGACGTCGGCGTTGGGCGGGAACTCGGGTTTCACGCCGCGGCGGTGCGCCATCTCGGTGACGTGCTCGCGGTAGTTGACACCGGCCGCGTAGAACGTCGGGGGGATCACCGGGACCAGCATCTTCACACGGCTCAGCATGGTGGTGTTCGACGTCTTCGAATAACTCTCGAACGGGCTCCCCGTCACTTCGGCGACGTTCGTCCCGTCGATCAGACCGTAGGCGACGGTCTTGCCGGACTGGAATCGGCACCACTTCATGGCCGGTGCTCCTTGAGGAACGCGCCGACTTCGCGGTTAAAGACGTCCGGGCGCTCGAAGTACGTCGAATGGCCCGCGGCCGCGACACGCTCGAAGCGCGAGCCCGGCACGTGCTCGTGCACCTTCTGCGAGAGTTCTGGCCAGATCAGTCCGTCCTCGTCGCTGGTGAGGAACATCGTCGGCACCCGCGTCGCGGCGTAGCGCTCGACCGGCGTGGTCAGGCCCATGAGCTGATCTCGGAACTCGGGCGTTAGCGGCGCGTTGAGCCCGGAGATCTGCGCGTAGAGGAACGACCGAACCGGCTCGCGCTTGCGGAACGTCGGGCCGATGGCCGCGTGCCAGAGCACGGCCGGCCGCGGCGGGCTCGAGGCGGCCAGCCGCTGGCGGACTGCCGCGATCTCCGGATTCGTGAGATTGCCGACCGTGTTGGCCAGCACGATCGCCCAGAAGCGCTCGGGCGCCCGCACGGCCGCGCCGACCGCGGCCCAGCCGCCCATCGATTGGGCGACGATCGCGGCGCGCGAGATCCCGAGGTGATCGAGCAACGCGATCGCGTCGGTACCAAGCGCGGCCGGCCCAGGCCCGCCGGGCATATCGAGCGACTGGCCGAACCCGCGCTGATCGGCCGTGATGCACCGATACTCCTCGGCGAAGACGGGCACCTGCTGCCACCAGCTCAAGTGATTGCCGCCGGCGCCGTGCAGGAACAGGATTGCGGGCAAGGTGCCGCCGGTGTCCTCGCAGTAGAGCCGAAAGCCGTCCTTCGTCATGAACGCCATCGCGTGGCCTCCTCAGTTGAGCGAGCGGCCCAAGGGTAGCCATCACCGACGGAGGCGTCAACGCTATACTCGGCCCCGAAAGGGAGACCCCATGGCCACGGACCTTCACGACCTCTCCATCGCCGCGCTCGCCGAGCTGATCGCGACCCGCAAGCTCTCGCCGGTGGAGCTGACCGACGCGTTGATCCAGCGTATCGAACGGTTCGACGCGCAGATGTGCGCCTTCATCACGCCCACGTTCGACCTGGCCCGTCGCCAGGCGCGGGCCGCCGAGGGCGAGATCGCGTCGGGCAAATACCGCGGGCCGTTGCACGGGATCCCGTTCGCGCTCAAGGACATCTACGACACGAAGGGCATCCTCACGTCGGCGCACTCGCGGATCTTCCTCGACCGGGTTCCGGCCGAGGACGCGACGACGACGAGCCGGCTCTACGACGCCGGCGCGATCCTGCTCGGCAAGCTGGCCACTCACGAGATGGCGCACGCGGGCCCCTCGTTCGATCTGCCCTGGCCGCCGGCGCGGAATCCCTGGAACCTGGCGCGATTCACGGGCGGCTCGTCCTCGGGTTCGGGCGCGGCGGTGGCGGCCGGGATGGCGCCGATGGCGCTCGGCTCGGACACGGGCGGCTCGATCCGGGGGCCCGCTTCGCTCTGCGGCATCGTCGGGCTGATGCCGACCTTCGGGCTGGTGAGCCGCGCCGGCGTCATCACCAATTCCTACACGTTCGATCACTGCGGGCCGCTCGCGCGGACCGTCGAGGACTGCGCCATCAGCCTGGAAGCGCTGGCGGGATACGATCCGAAAGACGCGGGCAGCCTGAGCCGGCCGATTCCTCGCTATCGCCGCGCGCTCGGTGACGACCTGCGCGGCCTCCGGATCGGTGTCTTGCGCCATCACTGGGAGGCCGATCTGCCGGCTTCCGAGGACGTCCGGCGAGCGATGGACGCCGCGCTGGACGTGCTGCGACGACTGGGCGCCGAGCTCGAGGAATGTCGCGTGCGGCCGCTCGGGGGGTATTTCGACGTCAAGATCATCATCGCCGAGAGCGAGATCTTCAGCGTGCATCAGAAGAACCTGATTGCGCGCCCCAAGGACTTCGGCGCCGACTTTCGCTCGCGCGCGTTTCCGTCCGTGCTGTTCACCGCCAACGATTACGTGCAGGCCACGCGCGAGCACCGCCGCATGATGGTCGAAATGCAGGCGCTCTACGAACGCTTCGACGCGTTCGTGACGGCCGGCATGGGCGAGGCGCCGCTGATCGCCGACTATCGCAGCGTCTCGTTCTGGCAGAAGCCCAGTCTCTTGACGGCCTGGAACGTGACGAGCCAGCCCGTGCTCATGCTACCCAACGGCTTCGGTCGCAACGGGCTGCCGCTCGGCATGCAGATCCTCGGGCGGCCGTTCGGCGAGGAGATCATCTTGAGGATCGGCCACGCCTACGAGCGCGCCACCGAATGGCATACGCGGCGGCCGACTCTCGTGCCTGGCGTCGCCGCGCCCGAGGTTACGCCGCCGCCGGTGCTGTCGGAGCCGGGCGGCGCGATCGACGCTGAGACGCGCGATCTCTGCGTGAAGGCGGCGCGCCGCGCGGGCCTCCAGCTCGACGACCTGATGCTGGCGCAGCTGCTGGAGGGCGC
>Ga0075429_100001523_pt1 | contig 19059 bp, 20 predicted proteins | sample RhiMetdeltSRZDD3_FD_75295 | JGI IMG/M metagenome (GOLD analysis project Ga0075429, IMG submission 75295) | Populus rhizosphere microbial communities from Tennessee, USA - Rhizosphere MetaG P. deltoides SRZDD3 | ecosystem: Host-associated > Plants > Roots > Rhizosphere > Soil | place: USA... | reverse complement strand
CCGACCACCAGTACCACCGTGGCGCTCGCGCTGGGTGACGCGCTGGCGGTGACGCTGCTGGAGGAAAAGGGATTTGCGCGGGAAGATTTCGCGCGGCTCCACCCGGGCGGCCGGCTGGGGAAGAAGCTGCTGCTCCGGGTGAGCGATGTGATGCACCCGGCGGCTCCGCTGCTGGCGCCCTCGGCGACGATGCGGGATGCCGTCGTGGCGCTGGCCCATCAGCGCGGCATCGCCCTGGTGGGGAAGAACGGCCGCCTTGCCGGCGTCATCACCGCCGGAGATCTGTCGCGAGTCGCCGAGCGACATCCTGAATTCCTGGCGCTCCGCGTGGACAGCGTCATGACAACGACACCCAGGACCTGCCGGGTGGACGACTTTGCCGCGCTCGCGGTAGGCCTGATGGAGCGCCACGGCATCATGGCTCTCCCGGCGCTGGGCGAGGGCGATGTGGTGTCGGGCGTCGTGCACTTGCATGATCTCATGCGGGCGGGGGCGGTATGAAGAGGCAAGGTGGCAAAGTGGCAAGGATGCAAGGCGGCAAGGCGGCAGCGTGCCGTACGCATTGCCTCTTTGCCTCTTTGCCTCTTTGCCTCTCGCTCGCCGCCTGTACCGATGCCGGCGTCCGTCCCACCGCCATCACGCAGACGGCGGACAGCGCCGACCAGATCGCCCTCACGATGACGACCACGATCACCTCGGAGGGAGTCCGCCGCAGTTATGTGGAAGCCGAGACGGCGTATGTGTACCAGTCCCAGGCCCTGACCGATCTCCGGCGGATGAAGGCGATGTTCTTCGACGAGCAGGGGAACCTCAAGAGCACGCTGGTTGCCGACAAGGGATTGCTGGGCACCTTCACCAAGCGGCTCGAGGCGAGCGGCCATGTCGTCGTGACCTCGCCCGACGGCCGGCGGCTGGTGACCGAGCACCTCATCTACGACAAGCAGGCGAATCAGATCACCGTCGATACGGTGTTCACGTTCAGCTCGCCGACCGAGCAGGGCGGGGGCAACTGGATGCAGACCGATATCGGATTCACCAATGTGAGGGTCAAGCAGCCCCGCGGGTCCCAGAAGGGCAAGGGCTTCCTGCTTCCCGGGCAGGAGCGATGAACCGGCAGGCCGCGCTCGCTCCCCTGCTGCTCCTGGCGATGGCGCATCCCGCCATGGCCCAGGGTCGTCGCTGCCAGATCCAGATCGACCATGTGGACCGCGAAGGCGTGTCGGCGAACATGTTCGGCACGACGACGACGAACTATTTCGCCGGCGGAAACGTGCGGCTGAGCTGCCGCGGGCAGAAGGTGCATATCTGGGCCGACAGCCTGGCTTCGTACCAGGGGACCGTGGTGCAGTTCATCGGGAATTTCCGCTACCAGGACGAGACCGCGACGGTCACCTCCGATTTCGGGACCTACTACAAGGACACCGAGCGGTGGGAGGCCCGCGGCAACGTGCACTATCGCGATACCCGCGACGGCTCCGAGCTGCGGGGTCCTTCGGCCGATTATTACCGCCAGAGCCGGGGCATCCGGGAGCAGGAAGAGCTGTACGCCGACCAGCGTCCGACGCTGACCCTGGCGGCGCGGGATTCCGCCAACCGCGTCACCGATCCCTATGTGATCGTCGCGGACCGGATCCGGATGCGCGGGGAGGACCTGATGTGGGCCGGCGGAACGGTGACCATCGACCGGAGCGACCTCAGGGGCCGCAGTGACTCCCTGCAGCTGGACACCGGGAAGGGAAGTGCCGGCGCCCTCATCGGTCACGCGTCGATTCGCCGGGCGGCCGAGGACAGCTTTGCGATCGCCGGCAGGCGTATCGATCTCGCGCTCACGAAGAAGGAGCTCACCGGGATCACCGGAGGGGACAGCGCGACCACGCTCACCAGCAGGGACCTCGATCTGACCGCGGCCATGATCTCGCTTCGGCTGGAGCAGCGCAAAGTGGTTCAGACACTCGCCTGGGGCAAAACGCCCAGACCACGGGCCCTGGCCGACGACTACGAAGTGCGGGGCGATTCGATTGCGATCGACACCCCGGACGAGCAGCTTCGGGAGCTCCGCTCCTTTCGCGGCGCCTGGGTGGGTTTCCGTCCCGACTCGGCTCAGGGAGAGCGCGACTGGCTTTCCGGCGACGCGATTACCGCGACGTTCGCGGAGTTCGTAGGGGCGTCGGGAAAGAAGTCGGCCCTGAAGCGGCTCGAAGCCAGGGAGTCGGCCAAATCGTTCTACCGGGTCACCAAGGCCGGAGCTCCGGGAGAAAGGCCCTCCCTGAATTACGCCCGAGCCGACAAGATCGTCCTGACGATGCAGGGCACCGACTCGCTCAAGGTCGAGAAGGTCGAGATGACCGGCAAGGTGGACGGGATGCAGCTTTCGCCGGAGCTGGTGCGCGCCGACAGTCTTCGCGCCAAGCGCGACTCGGTGCGGCCGCGTCCGAATGGTATCCGGTGAGCGGCAACGGCTCGGGACCGAGCCTTCTGTCGGCGAGCGGTCTCCGCAAGTCGTTCAAGCGGCGGATGGTGGTCAAGGACGTGGCGGTGCAGGTGTCCCAGGGCGAGATCGTGGGCCTCCTGGGACCCAACGGCGCCGGCAAGACCACCACGTTTTACCTGATTACCGGGCTGATCCGGCCCGACGCCGGGCGGATCATGCTCGACAGCCGGGATCTCACCGGGGCCCCGATGTACCGGCGGGCGCGGGAAGGGATCGGGTACCTGGCGCAGGAGCCGTCGGTGTTCCGGCGCATGACGGTGGAGCAGAACGTCGAGGCGATCCTCGAGACCCTGCCGCTGACGCGAAGCGACCGCCGGGACCGGCTGGAGCGGCTGCTCGACGAGCTGTCGATCAAGCACCTGCGGGCCAATCGGGCGTACTCGCTGTCGGGCGGCGAGCGCCGGCGCCTCGAGATCACCCGGGCGCTGGTCACCGAGCCCAAGTTCATGCTCCTGGACGAGCCGTTCGCGGGAGTGGACCCGATCGCCGTGCACGACATTCAGACCATCATCACCGGACTCAGACACCGCGGGATCGGTGTCCTGATCACCGACCACAGCGTGGAGCATATGTTCGAAATCGTCGACCGCGCCTACATCATGTACGAGGGAGAGGTCCGGGCCGCCGGGACGGTGCGGGAGCTGGTGTATAATGACCAGGTGGCGGAACTCTATCTCGGCCCGACGATGACGGCCCGCCTGCGAAATCGCATGGAGACGGACGCGTGAGGACGGGACTCTCCCAGCAGACCGGGCTCCGCCAGGAGCTGCGGATCAATCCGCGGCTCTATCAGGCGATGGACATGCTGTACATGCCGATGATGGATCTGCAGCAGCACCTGAAACAGGAGCTGCTCACCAATCCGTTCCTCGAGCTGCTGGAGCCGGAGGACGAAGAGGAGGGCAAGGAGACCGCCGAAAAGGAGAAAGAGAAGGAAAAGGAGAAGGTCGAAAAGGAAGAGGAGATCGACTGGGAGGAGATCCTTCTCAACGGCTTCGACGTCGGCGGCATGAAGCAGCAGTACGAGGAGCAGGAATACCGGGAGCCGGTCTGCGTCGAAACCAAGGACCTGATCGATCACCTGCGCGATCAGCTCCAGATGATGCACCTCACCCCGCGACAGCAGCTGCTCAGCGAGGAGTTCCTCGGGAATCTGAACGACGAGGGCTATCTGATCGCGCCGATGCAGGAGATCCTCGACTCCGTCAATCTCCTGCTGGAGAGCCACACCGCGACGGCCGCCCCGGCCGCCGAGGCGGAGGACGCCGAGGAGGACGTCCTTGCCCCTGACGAGCTGGCGCCGGGCCCCACCTGGATCGGGCTTCCCGAGAAGAAGGACGACGCACCCGTCAAGCCTCCGGTGTACGACGGGAAAGCGGCCGACGCCCCGCTGCCGGCGCCGCGAGGCGATATGCCGGGGGTGCCGTACTACACTGCCGCCGAGCTGGAAGACATGCTGGCCGTGATCCAGAAACTGGACCCGCCCGGCGTGGGCGCCCGCGACCTGCGCGAATGTCTCCTGCTCCAGCTCCGCGAGGCCGGGGATCTCGATTCTCTGGCGTACCGCCTTATTTCGGAAGCCTTCCCCGACCTGATTGCGCACCGGTGGAATGAGCTCGCCAAGCGGTTCGGCGTCGAAGCTTCGAAGGTGCAGGCCGCCGGCGACACGCTGTCCCGCTTCGATCCGAAGCCGGGACTCAAATACGCCAACCGGAGCGACGGGTACATCATTCCCGACCTGATCGTCGACAAGGTCGACGGCCAGTACCACGTCAGCCTGAACGACGGCGGGGTGCCGCGCCTCCGGCTCAGCCGGTCCTATCAGGACGTAGCCCGGGACAAGAAGAAGCTCACGCCCGAGAACCGCGAGTTCATCGCCAACAAGCTGAACAGCGCCAACTGGATGATTCAGGCGATCGAGCAGCGCCGCCAGACCATGCTCAAGGTGATGAATTTCATCGTGGACCGGCAGCGGGCGTTCTTCGAAAAAGGCGTGGAATACCTCAAGCCGCTGACGCTGCGCGAGGTCGCCGAAGTGATCAGCATGCACGAATCCACGGTCAGCCGGGTGACCAACGAGAAGTACGTGCAGACGCCCCGCGGGGTGCTGCCGCTGAAGTATTTCTTTTCCAGCGCGCTGACCACCGCATCCGGCGAAGACGCCAGCGCCCGCTCGATCCGCGCCAAGCTGCAGAAGATGGTGCAGGAGGAGAATCCCTCGAAGCCCCTCACCGACCAGCAGATCGTTCACCTCTTCCAGGAGCAGGGCATCCAGATCGCCCGCCGCACGGTGGCGAAGTACCGCGACCAGCTCGGTATTCTCCCCGCCCGCATGCGGAAGCGGGTATGAGCCGAGCGGTGGACGTGAGCCTCCTCGTGCCGGCCAAGGACGAGGCGGACAATCTGCCTGAATTCGTTCGCCTCTGTGCCGAAGCCCTCACCCCGGCACCGTTCAGCTTCGAAGTCGTGATCGTGGACGACGGGTCCCGGGACGCGACGGCGGCCGTGCTGGCCCGCCTCGGCGAGGAGCATCCCTTTCTCCGGGTCGTGACCCATCGCCGCCAGCGGGGCATTGCCGACGCTCTCCGGAGCGGGAGCGAAGCGGCGATGGGAGAGCTCTTCGTCTTTTATCCCGCCGACCTGCAGTACCTGCCCTCGGACATTCCGGCGCTGGTGGCCCCCATTCTCGCCGGCGAGGCCGACATCGTCACCGGGACCAAGACCGGCAAATACGAGAAGGCGTTCGTCAGCGGCGTGTACAACGCCCTCTGCCGCCGCCTCTTCGGCGTGAAGGTCGAGGATCTGAACTCGGTGAAGGCATGGCGGGCGGAAATCACCCGGAGCGTCCCGCTGCGGCCCGACTGGCATCGCTACATGGTGGTGATCGCGGCCGCCGACGGCTGGCGCCTCACCTCCCGCCCGGTTCCCCTGTACCCCCGGCGGGCGGGGACGTCCAAGTTCACCTGGAAGCGGATTCCGGTCGGGGTGCTCGACCTGCTGTCGGTCTGGTTCCAGCTGCGCTTCGGGCGGAAGCCGATGCTGTTTTTCGGGCTCCTGGGCGCGCTGCTCTTTTCGGTTGGACTGCTGGCCGGCATCGTCGCCCTGGTGTTGCGCTTCGGATTCGATTTCGGCTTCCGGCCGCTCTTGAATCTGGTGGAGACGATGGTGATCAGCGGCATCTCTCTCTTCGGCTTCGGGTTCGTCGCCGAGATGATCGCCGGCTCGCGCGAAGAGATGCGGGAGCTCTCCGGCCATCTCGACCGCCTCGAGCGGAAGACCGACGACTAGCGGTGCGGGTCGTCTTCGTGACCCACAATTATCCCCGTCACGCCGGCGATGTGCCCGGCGCCTTTCTGCATCCGCTCGCCACCGCGCTGAGCGGGCGGGGACACGATGTGCGGGTGGTGGCCCCGGCCGACCGGGGGCGCGACGGCCGCGAGGCGCTGGACGGGGTGCCGGTGCGCCGGGTCCATTACGCCATCCCGGAGCGCGAGAATCTCGCCTACGACGGCAACATGCAACGAGCGGTTCGTTCGCCCTCGGGACTGCTTGCGCTCCGGGCGCTCATCAGGGCGCTCCGCGATGGGGCGCGAAGCGAGGCGGCCGGCGCCGAGGGGGAGACCGTGGTGCACGCCCACTGGTGGATTCCCGCAGGTCTGGCGCTGCCCCGCGAGCTGCCCCGGCTGGTGACGCTGCACGGCACCGACGGGCGCCTCCTGGAGCGGCAGCCGGCGCTCCGCTGGCTCGGGCGCTTGGTGCTCCGACGGGCTCGGCTGGTCACCGCGGTCTCCGAGGATCTGGCGGCGATCGTCGTGCGGGTCACCCGGCGGCGCGACGTAATGAGCCGGGTGCAGCCGATGCCGATCGACAGCCGGGACCGCCCCTGGAGCCGTGGCGGGGGAGGAATCGTGGTCGTCGCGCGGCTCACCAGACAAAAGCGGGTCGATCTCGCCATTCGAACCATGGCCGAGCTGGACGGCCCGCTGACGATTGTGGGTGACGGACCGGAGCGGCCCGCGCTGGAGCGGCTGGTGGCGTCTCTCAAGCTGCAATCCCGGGTGCGGTTCACCGGGCTTCTGCCCGGACCGGAAGTCGCGCGTGAGCTGGGTACCGCCGATGTGATGCTGTTCCCGGCCGTCAACGAAGGATTCGGACTCGCCGCGATCGAGGCGCTGATGGCCGGCGTTCCGGTGGTCGCCTGCCGGGACGGTGGTGGAGTGGTGTCCGCGGTGCAGGCCCACGGCGGCGGTCTCGTCACCGATCCCATCCCGGGCGCCCTTGCGGGCGCAGTGCGTACGTCGCGCACCCCGGCCCGGCGCGCATCGGCGCGATCGGCGGGAGAGCGCTGGCGTGAGGAGCTGGCCCCCGACCTGGTGGCGGAACGATTCGAGGGCTGGTATCGCGAGGCGCTTCGTGCATAAGGGGTGGTGGCGCTGGATTCAGGCGCTCGGTGGGGCGCTGGTCGTGTTTTTCGTGGCACGCTATCTGGCCCGAAACTGGGACGAGGTTCGCCGCGCCCAGCTCGAGCTCACGCTTCGTCCCGGCTGGGTGATCGCGAGCCTGGTGCTGGTGCTGGGCACGTATGGGATTCTGATCGAGTCCTGGCGCCGGATGCTGGCGGGGTGGGGGCCGTTGCTGGGCTGGTGGGAGTCGGCCCGGGTCTGGGTCATCTCCAGCATGGGGAAGTACATCCCCGGGAAAGTCTGGGCCATCGCGGGGATGGCGCTGCTGGCCCAGCGCCGTGGCGTGCCGCCGTGGGCCGCCACCGCGTCGGCCATTCTGCTCCAGGTGGTCTCCATCGCCACCGGTGCGCTGATCGTCGGAATCACCGGGATCGCCGCGCTCGAGGCCAGCCATCCCGGCAGCACGATCGCACTCTGGCTTCTGCTCGCCGGCAGTGTCGCGGGACTCGCGCTGGTATTGTCGCCCCGGGTCTCGGCGCGACTGCTGCGCCTGGTCTCTCCCGCGGGCGACGAGCGCCTCACGCCCTCGGCCGCGGCGGTCGGATTCGGCATCGTGGCCAATGCGACGGCCTGGGTGACCTATGGCGTGGCGCTCTGGCTGCTCGCCCGGGGCGTGCTGCCCGGCGCGGGCCTCGGCGTGATCGAGGCGATCGGAGCCTTTGCCGCGTCCTACATCGCCGGGTATCTCTTTCTCCTCGCCCCCGGCGGACTCGGCGTCAGGGAGTCGGTGTTCGTGATCATGCTGGAGCCCCGGATCGGACTCGCCAACGCGCTGGCGCTCGCCGCCGTCTCCCGCCTGGGAATGACGGCAGCCGACGTGCTCGCCGCCCTTCCTTTCGTTCGCGCCTTCAAGGAGACCGCCCGTCATGCCGTCTGACGGCACTACCTCCGCCGGGTCGGCAGTCGTGGAACCGCGCCGCGGATGGCTTCTCGCGCTCGCCGTGTTCATTGCCGCCGCGCTCACGCTCTGCTGGCCGATGCTCTCCGGTCAGTTCATCGGCGGGCCCGGCTCGGACCAGTACGTGGCGGGTTATGGCTTCCGGCAGTTCGCGGCCGATTACTGGCGGACCCACCATGCGGTGCCGCTCTGGAATCCCCACATCTTCGGGGGGATTCCGTTCGTGGGCGGCATGCACGGCGACGTGTTCTACCCGACGGCCTGGCTGCGCTGGTTCCTCCCGACCGGCACGGCGATGAATATCGGATTCGCCCTGCACATCGTCCTCGCCGGGGTCGCCATGTATGCGCTGCTCCGGGCCTTTCGTCTCGGCTGGGCGGCGGCCGTGACCGGAGGCGTGGCCTACGAGCTCACCGGCCTGGTCGCATCCATGGTGTCGCCGGGGCACGACGGAAAGCTGTTCGTGAGCGCGCTGGCTCCGCTGCTCTTTCTGGCATTGCTCCGCGGCGTCCGCCACCGGAGCATGGCCGGCTATGGCGCCGCCGCCCTCGTCATCGGGCTCTGCCTCCATGGCCACCCGCAGATGAGCTACTATCTGCTCGTCGCCGCGGCGATCTGGGCGCTTTATCTGGTCTTCTGGGATGACGCCGGGCCGAACGGAGCCGAGCGCTACCGCGCGATCGCCTTCGGGCTGGGTGCCGTGGCCCTCGGCCTGGCGATCTATGCCATCCAGGCCATGCCGTTTGCCGCCTACATCCCGTATTCCCCCCGGGCGGAGGGCGGTCCCAGCAGCGGCTGGGAGTACGCGACCGGATTCGGGTTTCCTCCCTCGGAAGTCTTCAGCACGTTCTATCCCGAGATCAACGGGATCCTGGACCGCTATACCGGAAGCAATGGGCTCAAGCATCACACCGAGCACCTCGGTCTGGTGGTGATGCTGCTCGCGCTCTGCGGGTTAGGCGGGCGGGAGCGCCGGAAGGAGCGGCTGGTGCTCGGCGCCATCGCGCTGCTGTTTCTCCTGGTCGCCTTCGGCGGGCATACGCCGTTTTATCGTCTCTGGTACGAGGTGATGCCGAGGATGAAGCAGGTCCGGGCGGCCGGCATGGCCTTCTATCTCACCGCGCTTCCCCTCTGCGTGTACGCCGGATTCGGGGCCGAGCGGCTGCTCCGCGGCGAGATCCCAGCGCGCCGGGTGCTGATCGGCGCGGGGATCTTCGCCGTGATCGGCCTCCTCGGCGCCGGCGGGGCGCTCACCGGACTCGCCATGGCAACCGCCCACCCGCGGCTGGTGGACAGTGTCGTCCAGAACGCTCTCGAGATTCAGCAGGGAGGCGTTCGGGTGCTCATCGTCGCCCTGGTCGGGGGAGCCGTCTTGTTTGCGATTGCGTCGGCGCGGCTCCGGGGTGCGCTCGCAGCGGCCGCGCTGGTCTTCGTGGTGTTCGCCGACCTCTGGAGCATCGAGCGCAAGTATTTCGTCTTTGCGGGCACCGCCTCCGAGCTCTTCGGCGACGATCAGCTCACCAGCGCAATGAAAAAGGCTCCCATGCCCTTCCGGACCTGGGACCCGAAGGGTGGTTACGGAGAGCTCGAGGTCTATCCCGGCTCGTGGCTGATGGGGGTAGGGGTGCCGCAACTCCTCGGCTATCACGGCAACGAGCTGCGAAACTTCGACGAGCTGCTGGGGGAGAAGAATCTCTGGAGGAATCAGGTCAACCCGGTGCTGCTCGATCTCTTCGCGGTGCGCTACGTCACCCTGGCGCAGCAAATGGACATTCCCGGATTCCACCTCGCGGCGGGCCGGTTGACGTCGACGCCGGGTCGCCCGGCACACCTCTATGAAGCCGACACGGCGCCGCCCTATGTGCGTCTCCTCTCCGGTGCGGTGAAAGTACCGGAGGACCAGGTCGTGGGCGTCGTGCTCAACCCGCAGTTCCCGGCGCTCGCGGTCGCGGTCTACCCCGACAGCGCGCCGGTGACCCCGGGCGAGCTGGCCCGGGTTCCCGAGGCCGCCACAGCGACCGCCCGGCTGACAGCGTGGGAGCCGGGAAAGATGCGGATTGCGATCGAGGGACAAGACACCCGGCCGCTGTACCTCCTGGTCGCCGAGAACTGGTACAAGGACTGGCGTGCGACCGTGGACGGGGCGCCGGCACCGGCGCTTCGGGCCCATCATACCATCCTGTCCACCGTGGTTCCCCCCGGAGCCAAGGAGGTGACCTTCGAGTTCTCCTCGAGGGAATACACCCGGGGCAGGTTGATCTCCCTGCTGGCAGTCGCCGTCGCGATCGGATTGATGGTGGTGCCGGGAGTTCGCTCGAGGTTGAAGCCCGATGCCTGAGCGGTTCCTCGTCATCCTGCCGACCTATAACGAGAGCCAGAATCTCCCGCGGATCGTTCCGATGATTCTTGCCCAGGATCCCCGGCTGGAGATCCTGGTGGTGGACGACAATTCGCCCGACGGCACCGGCCGGCTGGCCAACGATCTCGCCGGCGTGAACCCCCGGGTGCACGTGCTCCACCGCTCGAAGAAGGAGGGACTGGGACGAGCCTATCTGGCGGGGTTTGCCTGGGGGCTCGAGCACGGTGTCGACCTGATGTTCGAGATGGATGCCGATTTTTCCCACGATCCCAAGTTTCTCAAGGATCTGATCGCCGCGGCAGCGACGGCGGATCTGGTGGCCGGGTCGCGATACAAAACCGGGGTCAATGTCATCAACTGGCCGATGCCCCGGCTCCTGCTTTCCTATGGCGCCAACCTCTACGCCCGGTGGATCACCGGTCTGCCGCTCACCGACCTGACCGCCGGGTTCAAGTGCTTTCGCAAGGAGGTCCTCGCCGCGCTGCCGCTCGAGAAGATCCGGTCCAACGGGTATGCCTTTCAGATCGAGATGAGCTACCGCGCCTGGAAGAAAGGGTTTCGGCTGGAGGAGATTCCGATCGTCTTCACCGACCGGGTCGAGGGCAGCAGCAAGATGAGCAAGGCGATCGTGCGGGAAGGGGTCTGGATCGTCTGGTGGCTCCGGATCTCGAACCTGTTCGGCCGGCTATGAGCGGCCTCCAGTTCTACAAGATGACGGGGTCGGGAAACGACTTCGTCTTCCTGGACGGCAGACGCGCGCCTCCAGCGGCCTGGAGCGTGGACTCGATCCGCCGATTGTGCGATCGCCGTAGTGGAATCGGGGGTGACGGGCTGGTGGTCCTCACCCCCGAGGGTGACGGGGGCGCCCGGATGGTCTACTTCAACGCCGACGGGTCCCGGGCCGGGATGTGCGGCAACGCCGCCCTGTGCAGCACCAGGCTCGCCGCCCGATTGGGGATCGCGCCGGCGGAAGGGATGGAGCTCCATACCGACACCGGGGTCCTGAAAACCCGCTGCGTGGGGCCCGGGTGGTCTGCCGAGCTCCTGCTGCCGGATTTCCCCCTCCCGCAGGAGCAGACGCTCCGGCTCGAGCCCGGGGAGCTCTGGATGGTGCTCTGCTCGGTGGGGGTCCCTCACGTGGTAGTCCTGGTGGAGGATGTGGCTGCGGTGGGGGTGGAGCGACGGGGCAGGGCCCTCCGACACCATCCGGCCTTCTCGCCTGGGGGCGCAAACGTGAACTTCATCGGCCGGGTCAACGACCCTGCCGGCGCTGCTGGGTGGCGGCTCCGGACCTACGAACGGGGGGTCGAGGCGGAGACGCTGGCCTGTGGCACCGGGACGGTTGGGGCGGCGGCGGCGCTGGCAGTCCGGGGCCTCACCGAGCTGCCGGTCAGGATCGCGTCCTGGGGCGGCAACGTCTTTTCGGTAGCCGGGCGGATCGACGAAACCTTGGTGAGGGAGCCTTGGCTGTGCGGTGAGGGTCGACTGGTCTTCGAAGGGGTTGTGGAATCAGCCAAGTAGTTCAATCGCAACCATATACGCAGGATGGTGGAGGGGATTCGGATCGCCTTTCCACACTTGTCCACGTGACAACTTAACATAATACATCTTATACGTACTATAACAGAGGCAAGGAGGCAAGGAGGCAAGGAGGCAAGTCGGATTTGTGTTCCAGAATGAAACCACTGCGAATGGGCTATCGTATGGTCTGGCACCCTTCGATGGGAGGCTATGTGTCGATCCGGAGCTGGTCCCTGACGCGCTACTGGGCAATGACCTTCTCGACCTGGCTGCTGGCTTTTGCCCTCCTCTCCGTGCTCGACGAGGTGAATGACTACGCCGGGCCGATGGCGCCGGTCACCCTGCTCGCGCTGGCCTTCGCTCCGGCGTTCTGGGCCGGAAGCTGGGCGGGATCCCATCCCGAGATCGGCCTGTGGCCGGCGGGGCGGATCTTGGTGATGTGGTTTCTCGGGGCTGGCGTGATCGTGCTGGTCGGAGGTCCGCTACAGGATGTAGGCGGCTTTGCGCTGGGTGCGGTCGTGGCCCCGCTCACGGTCCTGACCTGGGCGTGGAAGGAACGTCGGTCGAATACCCGGCTTCTTTCGAAGGGCGAATAGCGAAGCGCGAAGAGCGAGGAGGTTGTTCCCTCTTCGCTCTTCGCTACTCCCTCACACCTTGCCTTGGGTCCACTCCGCCAGTCGCACTTCGGCTTCGGCGACGCCCGGCGTTTCCTTGGGATACTTGCTCAGCACGCCACGGAGAATGTCGAGCGCTTCCTTTTCTTTCCCAGCCAGACGCATCGCCCGGGCGGCTCCCAGCCGCGCTTCGACCTGCCGGTAGTCTTCAGTCGCCAGGTCCGCGGCCCGGCTATAGGCCGCGGCGGCCTCCTCGAATCTTTTCAGATTCTCGAGCGCCCCGCCCAGCATGAACTGGGCGCCGGACCCGAAGAACGGCGGCGGATTCCGCTCGATCAGCTTCTTGAGCTCGTCCGCGGCCAGCTGGGTCTGTCCCGAGGCGAGGCGGACCTCGTTGAGGGCGAGCTCCGCCTGCCACCCTGCTTCGGTGCCGCGGAAGGACTGGGCGATCCGCTGGAACTCGGTCGATGCGGCCGGCAGGTTTCCGGCTTCGACGGCGCCGCGGGCGCGATCGATTGCGTCGTTGGCCGCGAGCTCCTTGCGCTTACCGGTCTCCAGGAAGAGCCATGCACCCAGCAGCAGAATCGCCAAACCGGCCCCCCCGTACATGAGCGGCTTCTGGTGCTTTTCGATCCAGGCGAAGCTCGGCGAGCGCGAGTCTCCGGTCTGGCTGGGGATGTTGACGGTGGTTTTGACGGGCGATGCCATCGGGGTCCTGAGGGTCGGGGTTCGGGGCGAGTGCCCCCGGGGCGACTCGAACGCCCGGCCAACGGTTTAGGAAACCGCTGCTCTATCCACCTGAGCTACGGGGGCGTGGAGTTGGCGCGGGGGAAAATTAAGTGCAAGGGAGCCAGGGAGCTAGGGAGCCGGGGAGCCAGAAAAACAGAAGCCGGAAAGCCCACTGGCTCCCCGGCTCCCAGACTTCCTGACTCCTGTTCCTAAACCACTCGCCTGCCCTGGATCACGCGAACGATGATCGCCACCAGCGCGAGAACCAGGAGGATATGGAGAAACCCTCCGACCGCCACACCACTCACCATTCCCAGCAGCCACAAGACCAGCAGGACGACCGCGATGGTATACAGCATGTCTGGTTCCTTTCGGTTGGTCAGGTCACGTTCTGGTGACCCGTAAGGGTTCTCTCAGAGTGATTCCAACGGTGCTGCCCGCCTGCACGACGACGTCTCGATTCGCCGTTTCCGTCGCGACCGCAGCCCCCGCGGCCGCCCCCACAACAGCCCCGATGATCGTACCCGTCTTGTCGCCGCCGATCACCCGGCCCGCGATGCCGCCGATGACCGCGCCGGCGCCCACCTTCGCGGCTTCGCTGGTCCCGACCCCTCCGCTCTTCAACGAGGAGATGACGGAGCTGACGTCGGCCTGGATCGGCTGGCTCTCCCCCCGGATCGTGATACCGGTCACCGCGAGGGTGAGCTTCCCGGCGGCCTGGCTCTTGTCTCTCGCGGGCTCGATGGCCGTGATGGAGAGATCGACCGTCGAGCCGGCCGGCACCACTACCAGCCCACCGGCGTTTTTCACGTCGTTCGCCACCCGGACGCTGACCCGGTCACCCACCTTGTTGGTTTTCGACGAGATGGTTCGATCCAGAGTGCCCTCGATCAGGGTGCCCGACGGCAACGTCAGGACTCGGGGAGACGCGGGGGTCGGCGAAGGCTTCGGTGCCGGAGGAGGTGCCGGATTCGCTGGGGACGGGGCCGGTGCCGGCGCCGGTGAAGGAGCAGGCCTGTCGTTCAGGGCGTAAGTACTGTCGGTGGCGGCGAGGGTGCTGTCCCGGCCCAGCGCCGCATCATCGTCCTTTCGGCAACCCGACAGCCCGGCGAGAACGAGGCCCGTCAACAGGAGCTTGCGCATAGCCATCATCCTCCCAAAACAGATAAGGCGCGATCGACGGCTCCCGAAGAAGCTCGACCACGCCTTCATCTCGCGCGCCGACCAGCGCCGCGCTCGATAAGGTGGACGGGAATCAGACCCGCCCTTATGTGTGCCTTCATTAGAAACGTATGAGCTTCGGAGGGAAACACAAGGCCGAAAAGCAATCTCCGGCCCCGTCCCAGTTGAGAATAGACTGCTAAAAGGCTCCGGTAATACACGAGGCAATCATCTGATCACCTTATGACAAAGCCACTTGCCGAATCCGTTTCATCCGAAATCTCGGAAACCGCGATTTCGGTCACCAGCGCCCCGGGCGGCCCCCGGCGCAGCTCGGTCTCGAAGGACTCCAATGCTTCTGGGGTTCCCTGCCCCTCGGCCTCGACCTGATGGCTGGGGAGATTGCGCACCCATCCCCGGATGCCGAGACGATTCGCAGCACCTCGGGCAAACCACCGAAATCCTACCGCCTGGACTCGTCCGCTGATGAGGTACCTCCTTCTCACTCGATTCCCTGCCTGCTGCCTGCTGCCGGTTGCCTGCTCTTTCCAGTCCGTCGCTTGTTGCCTCGATCTTTCAGCATTCCGTAGATCACCGGGACCACCGACAGGCCGATGATCCCGAGCACCACCAGGCCGAAGTTCTCCTGGACCACCGGAAGTCCCCCGAAGAAGTATCCGGCCCAGAGGAATCCCGTCACCCAGACGGCCCCGCCGACCAGGCTGTAGGCGAGAAACCGGGGATATTTCATCGCGGCGATGCCCGCGACGAACGGCGTGAAGGTCCGGACGATCGGAATAAAGCGCGCCATGATGATGGTCTTTCCCCCATGACGGTCGAAATAGGCCTGGGTCCGCTCCAGGTGTTTGCGGCGGAAGAGCCGTGACGTCGACGTGAAGGCGCGGGGACCGACGTAGCGGCCGATCCAGTAATTCAGGTTATCTCCGGTGATGACGGCGCCGAAGAGGAGGAGATTGAGCACCAGCGGGTCGAGCGACCCCAGGGCGGCAAAGGTTCCGGCGGCAAAAAGAAGGGAATCCCCCGGCAGGAGCGGCGTCACCACCAGACCGGTTTCGGCAAAGAGGATTGTCGCGAGTATCGCGTACGTCCAGGTGCCGTACCGGGCGATGATTTCGCTCAGGTGCCGGTCGAGGTGCAGGAAGAAATCGATGAAGTCTTTCAGCAGCTCCATGATATCCCTTGTTCCGGGGCGCTACCCGCCGCCCGTTGACCCTGGGTTGAACCCGAATTGTCCGAGCAGGGGCACGAATCGCACGTCCGAAATCGTGGTCTGCCGGAACTCGCCGTTTCGCTCCTCGATGAGAGTGAGCACCTGCTGCTCCTCGTCCCCGAGCGGGATGACCAGTCGCCCGCCGGGCGCCAGCTGCTCGAGGAGCGGCTGCGGAATCATGGGCGACGCTGCGGCGACCACGATGCCGTCGAAGGGTGCGTACGCCCTCCACCCCAGGGTCCCGTCGCCCACCACCACGGTGGCGTTCCGCACTCCAACGTCTTCCAGGGCGGCCCGGGCGGCCTTGGCCAGCTCGGGGATCCGCTCCACGGCCAGAACGGTGCTCGCGAGCTCGGCCAGCAGCGCGGTCTGATACCCGGAGCCGGCGCCCACCTCCAGGACGCGGTCGTTCTGGCCCAGACGCAGGAGCTCGAGTGACCGAGCCTGCACATACGGCTGGGAGATCGTCTGCCCCGCGGCGATCGGAAGCGCCGAGTCTTCGTAGGCCCTGTGTCGTACGGAATCTGGAACGAATCGGTGTCGCGGCACCGATGCCACGGCATGGAGCACCCGGAGGTCGGCAATGCCCTTGTCCCGGAGCGTCTCGACCAGGCGCGCCCGGAACCCGCCATAGCTGTCCCCTGCCCCTATCCTTCCAGCGACCATCCCCGCACCGTTTCGAAGAGGCCGTAGCTGGTCAGGTCCATGTGCAGCGGAGTGATGGAGATGTATCCGTCCTTCACCGCCTGGTGATCCGAGGTGTCGTCGCCGGTCCAGGTGATCTCGCCGCCGCCGATCCAGTAGACCTCCTTGCCCCAGGGGTCCTTCATCCGGGTCAGTCCCTCGGAAAAGAACCGGCTGCCGAGCTTGGTCACCCGGACACCGCGGATTTCGTCGGCCGCGATGGCTGGAAGGTTCACGTTGAGCAGCATGTTGGCCGGAAAATCCCTGACCCCGACGATTCGCTGCACCAGCTTGGCGAGCAGCTGTTCGTAGGACCCGAGCATCTCGAGGTCGCGGCCGGCGAAGGAGATGGCCACCCCGGGGATCCCCAGCGTCACCGCCTCCATGGCCGCCGAGACCGTACCGGAATACAGCACGTCCTCGCCCATGTTGGGCCCGTGATTCACGCCGCTGAAGCAGAAGGCGGGCCTTTCCGGCATCAGCGCGCCGAACGCAAGCAGGACGCAGTCGGTCGGGGTGCCGTCCACCTGAAAGGACCCGTCGTGACGGCGATGGGGGCGGAGCGGCCGGTGCAGGGTCAGCGAGTGCGAGGTGCCGCTCTGCTCCCGGTCGGGCGCCACGACGGTGACCTGGCCGATCGACCGGCAGGCCTCGGCGAGCAGTGCGATTCCCGGCGCGAGGATGCCGTCGTCATTGCTCACCAGGATGTTCATGCCGGTTCGGGGGGTTCCGGGAGCTCCTCCCCATCCAGCAGCGCGAGCACGTGGTCGAGCCGCTCCCGGACTTCGCGCAGCGTGGTGCGCGACGCCGCGCGGGAAGCCTGCGCCTTGAGCTCGCCGCTCTTGCGGAACTGATCGATCCGCTGGCGCGCCCCCTCGATGGTGTACTTCTCGGCGTAGAGGAGGTGCTTTACCAGCATGATCAGCTCGACCTCCCGGCTCTTGTACACCCGGTTACCGGAGCGGTTCTTGGCGGGATTGAGGAAGCGGAACTGGCTCTCCCAATACCGCAGTACGTGCGGCTTGAGATCGGTCAGCGCACAGACTTCCCCGATCGAAAAGAATTCCTGAGTCGGCCTCGGCGGTGTCACGTCCACAGCTCCGGCTTGAGGGTTCGCTCCATGAGCTCGGCCATGGCCTGGCGGACCGGCTTGGCCTCGAAAAGACATTCGGCGACCTTGGCGGTGATCGGCATTTCCACCCCCGCGCGCTCGGCCATCCGCACCGCGGCGCGCGCGGTATCGACGCCCTCGATCACCCCGCGCTGGCCGGTCTGATAGTGCGCCAGGGTCTGACCGCGTCCCAGGGCCACGCCGAGCGATCGATTCCGCGAGAGACTGCCGCAGGTCGTGAGCACCAGGTCACCCACGCCGGCCAGCCCCGCGAAGGTGTGGGGGTCGGCGCCCAGCGCGACACCGAGACGGGTGATCTCGGCGAGTCCCCGGGTGATGACCGCCGCCCGCGGATTGTGTCCCAGTCCCAGGCCGTCGAGCATTCCCGCGGCAATCGCGATCACATTCTTGAGCGAGCCGGCGAGCTCGGTGCCAATGACGTCGCTGCTGGTATAGACCCGGAAGGCCGGGTCGGAAAACAGCTGCTGGGCCCGGGTGGCGGCGGCCGCATCGCGGGAGGCGGCCACGACCGCGGTCGGCTGGCGCTGCTCCACTTCCTCGGCAAAGCTCGGCCCCGAAAGCGCCACGTAGGGGCGGCCCGGCAAGGCCTCCTCCACGACCTGCGACATCGTCTTCAGCGTTTCGGTCTCGATGCCCTTGCTCGCTCCGACCACCAGCGCCGACGGATGGACCACGGCCGCGAGCGGGGTGAGCACCCGCCGCACCAGCTGACTCGGGCTCACCGAGACGATCACGTCGCGGCCGGTCACGGCCGCGGCTGCGTCGCTGGTGGCCCGGAGCGCAGACTCGAGCCGGTCCTCCGGGGCGTAGAGCGGATTCCGGTGCTCCCGGTTGATCGCCTCCGCCACTTCGGGCTCGTAGGCCCAGAGCAGCACGTCGCACCGCTTGCGCGCCAGGTGATTCGCGAGCGCCGTGCCCCAGCTTCCCCCGCCGATCACGGCGACCGCGGTCATGCCGCACGCCGGCCGAAGCGATTCTCGGTTCCGGTGAGCAGCCGCCGAATGTTGGCGCGGTGCAGCAACAGGATGGCGGCCGCGAGGCCGCCGAATACCCAGAGCAGCGGCCGCCGCTCGGGGTGAAGGATGTAAACCGCAAGCGGGAGCGTCCCCGAGGCGACGATGCTTCCGAGCGAGACATAGCCGGTCGTCTTCACGACGATGGCCCAGAGAGCGAGCGCGGTGAGGAAGGCCCACGGCGCCAGACCCAGCACCACTCCGGCGCCGGTGGCGACCCCCTTCCCTCCCTTGAATCCGACGAAGATCGAGAACACGTGACCGGCGATGGCGGCGAGACCGAGGAGTATTGCCGCGGTATCGGTTCCACCGGCGCGCGGCGCAAAAACCAGAACCGGCACCGCGCCCTTCATCATGTCGAAGAGGCCGACCGGGATCGCGTACTTCCATCCCAGCACCCGAAACAGGTTGGTCGCACCGAGGTTTCCGCTGCCCAGCGTGCGCAGGTCCTGTCCCTTGAGGAGCCGTACCGTGAGATAGCTCGTGGGGATCGAGCCCAGCAGATACGACGCGATCAGCCAGGGCAGGAGCTGCGTCACCGCCGGCCGCTCCGCGCCGAGAACTTGAGGCGGACCGGCGCGCCGGTGAATCCCCAGGCGTTCCGGAAGCCGTTCAGGAGGTACCGCTGATACGACTCCGGCACGTCGTCGGGCCGGTTGGAGACGATTGCGAAGGCCGGCGGCGTGGTGCCAATCTGCGAGGCATACAGCAGTTTGACCTCCTCGCCGGCCTGCTGCGGAGGCTGCTGCCGTTGCACCAGATT
>Ga0075429_100001521_pt1 | contig 19079 bp, 17 predicted proteins | sample RhiMetdeltSRZDD3_FD_75295 | JGI IMG/M metagenome (GOLD analysis project Ga0075429, IMG submission 75295) | Populus rhizosphere microbial communities from Tennessee, USA - Rhizosphere MetaG P. deltoides SRZDD3 | ecosystem: Host-associated > Plants > Roots > Rhizosphere > Soil | place: USA... | reverse complement strand
TGGCTTCGCACCGGCGACCTCGCGTTCCTGCGCGCGGGCGAACTCCATGTCGTGGGCCGGCTCAAAGACATGATCATCATCCGCGGCCAGAACTACTACGCAGAGGACATCGAGGAGATCGTCGCCACCACACCCGGCGGCGGACAACGCCGCAACGTGGCCATCCCGTGGGACGACGGCGACCGGGAGCGCATGGTCGTGCTGCTCGAGACGTCCCTCACCGGGGCGGCGGCGTTGGAGCTGGCCGCCGCCGCGCGGGACCGGGTGGCAATGCACACCGGCATGCCCGCGGTCGACATCGTCCCGGTGCCGCTGGCCACCATTCCCCGTACCACCTCGGGCAAGGTACGCCGCCAGGCGGCGATCCGCCTCTACCAGGACAGGTACCAGTACCGAAGGGTGGTCCAGTGACCACGACCTCCGACCACACGGCGTGCCTCGATGTCGTGATCGAAGCACTGGCGGCCCAGACCGGCCTGACCCCACAACAGATCGATCCCGATCAGACAATCGTCACGATCCCCGAAATCGAGTCCATCAAGGTGTTGCGCGCGATTGTCGAGATCGAACAATACTTCGCGATCGCGATACCCGATGACTTTCTCTTCGAGGCGGCAACGGTACGCGGTCTGGCCGAGTTCGTAGCGAGTTTGGCGGCGCGGACATGATCGGCCATTTCGTCGAGGCGCTCGACAGGTTCATTCAGGTACCGGCCGAGTTCGCCCGGTACGAGTTCGGACTGGCCGACGGCGCTCGCATTCTCGCGGTCGACGAGAACCTCCTGTCCGCCGTCACCGCGGAGGGCATGCCCTACGCGATGGACTCGACCGAGGGACTGCTCTTCGACCATGTCGACCTGCTCAATCTCGCCATGTTCGGCAGCCGGAGCGGCCAGAGCATCCCGGAACTGGCGATGCGGTACTTCCTGCGGTTCGCGGCCTCGGCGCCGACCACCTGGTTCGGACCGCGCGAGTGGCTGGTGCGGGTCCGCGCGCCGGCCACCGATCCGACCGCACGGTTCCGGATGCAGGGTCCGGACGTGACCGCTCCGGGAGTGGCGGTTCTCGAACCACATACGCCCGGTGTCGAGCCCGCGGGATACCAGATCGCGGTACGCCTCACCGGCGAGGAGGCGATCGTCCGGGATCCCGTAGCCCAGGCGATATACCAGGAAATGCTCGATGCCCTGGGCTCGGGAGCGGTCGTCTACCAGACCGTGCCCGAGATGCTGCGGATGGACCATCGCCGAGCCTGGGAGCTGCGTATGGCCGACTGTGTCGTGGTGGCCCGGATGCTCGCCGAGCGACTCACCGACGTCGGGCTCCGCGCCCGAGCGCGCCGCGGCTACCTGCTCGCCCTCGTCGGAAACGACCATTCCTGGTGTGAACTCTACGAGGACGGTGCCTGGAAGCCACTCGATGTCGTATTCGCGCACCTGGCGAGCATCGATGCCTATGGTGCCCGCGAGGAGTTCATCGCCGTCTGCCGAGGCAGCCGGTTCAACCGCCTGCTGCCGTGTGTTGCGCCGGACGCGACGACCCTGGTGTACCTGAACGACCAACCCGCACCCTCCTGGGCGCAGGTCGGTGTGAGCGCCCGAGTGTGGGAGTCCCGATGACCGATGCGCGCACCCTGATCAGAGAGAACCTGGACTACCCGGCCCTCCTGGACGACATCGCCGACCACGACGACCTCATCATGGCCGGCGTCAACTCGGGGGAGATGGTCCGGATAGCACTCGCGTGCGAGCAACACCTGGACCGGGAAATCACCGACGAGGAACTCACGCAGCTCAAGTCGGTACGGGCCGTGGCGGAGCTGCTCGGGCAGTCGGGTGGTACGTGAGATGTGGCTTTCGCAGATCCTCGAGGTCAACCGCGTTCGTTACCCGACCGCGGTCGCCCTGCGCGACATCCGGCGTGACGTCAGTTGGACGAGGTTCCATGACGACGTATCAGCTCTGGCGCAGGTCATCGCGAACCGCGTGGAGTACGGCGACCGGGTCGTGGTACTCAGTGGCAACCGCGTGGAGTATGTGGAGACCTACTTCGCCTGCGCAGCCGTGGGTGCGACGGTCGTACCCATCAACCCGGCGCTGACCGCTCCGGAGGTCGCGCACATCATCTCGTCGGTGGAACCGAAACTCGCCGTGGCGGACGCGGCCGGCGCCGGTCGGCTGGCCGAGCACTACCCCGATCTGCCGGTGCTGTCGCTCGAAGGTCTGGCCCGCCTCGTGCCCTCCGCTCGGATGCCGACCAACCGGGTCAACGACCTCACCGCACCGTTCGCCATCCTGTACACCTCGGCGACGACCGGCCGCCCCAAGGGCGTACTGGTCGACCAACGCTCGGTACAAACCAACGCCCTGTCCTGGCTCGCCGACATCCGTCCCGAACCCGGCACGATGTTTCTCACCGCCAGCCCGCTCTTCCACGGCAGTATCGTGGCGGCCCTGCACTACCTCGCCGCCGGGGGAACCGTCTGCGTGCTCGACAGCTTCACGCCGAACAGCTGCCTCGCCGCGCTGGCGGGCTGGCGGGTCGAACACGTATTCCTCGTCCCGTCCATGGTGCGGCTCCTCCTGCAGACCCGTGGAATCGACAGCGCCAACCTCGGAGCGCTGCGGCTGATACTGCATGCCGCCGCCCCGATGCCGGCCGACCTGGCCGAGGAGGCCACGCGCGTGCTCGGTGTCCCGCTGCGGACCATCTACGGTGTCACCGAGGCTGGCGGCGTGGTCCTGTCGCTCCGGCCGGACGACCAGCCGGGCCCACCGCCACTGCCAGGGGCCACCTGCCTCGGTGCACCGATGCTGGGTGCCCCGGTCCAACTGGTACGCCCGGACGGTACGCGGGCGGACGACCACGAGGTAGCGGAGATACACGTCGCCGGCGACAGCATCATGCGGGGGTACTGGAAGAACCCGGAGGCGACCGCCGACGCCGTGCGTGACGGTTGGTTGAACACCCGCGACATGGCCACTGTGGACAATCACGGCTACTACTGGCTGGTCGACCGGCGCGACGACCTGATCGTGCGCGGCGGGCAGAACGTCTACCCGGCCGAGGTCGAACACGTGCTGCGCATGTCGCCCCAGGTCGCCGACGTCGCGGTGGTCGCTGCCCCGTCGACGGTCTGGGGTCAGCTCCCGGTCGCGTTCGTCCAGCCTGTCGGACCCGACCTCGACGAGGCGGCGCTGGTGAACCTGTGCGTGCGGCAACTCGCCGGCTACAAGCGGCCGAGCCGCTTCGTGCGGTTGGACCAGATCCCCCGCAACCCCACGGGCAAGATCCTCCGGCCCGCGCTACGACGATTGGCGGAGCAGGATGGATCGTGACCTGACCCAGCCCGACGTGCTGGCCGACCTGGCCGGCCCGTGGGCCGCGCGGATCGGCGGCACGGCGCTGTTCGCGCGCGACTACGACAACCACAACGAGCAGATGCTGCGCCTGTACGCGAGGGGCAAACAGCACCAGTGGGACGCCGACGCCCGCATCGACTGGAGCCTCGACGTGGATCCGGACAACCCGTTGGGCATGTCGGACGCGTTCGTCTGGATTGCGGGTACGCCGCTCTGGGAACGGCTGCCGGAGCGGGAGCGGATCGAAATCCGGCGGCACACAGCGGGCTGGACGTACTCGCAGCTGCTGCACGGCGAACAGCTCAGCCTCATCGGGGTCGCGAAGATGGCCCAGACCCTGCCGCGGCTGGACGACAAGCTGTTCGCGGCCACGCAGGTCATGGACGAGGCCCGGCACACCGAGGCGTTCAACCGGTACCTCGCCACGAAGATCGGTGTGCGGTACGGGATGAGCAGCCCCCTGGAGACGCTGTTCGCCGGCATCCTCGCCGAGTCCCGGTGGGATTTCACCGCGCTGGCCGTACAGGTCCTCGTCGAGAACCTCGGCCTCGCCGCGTTCGGCATCCAGCGCGACCGCACCACCGAGCCGCTGGCCCGGACCTTGAACGCGTACATCATGCAGGACGAGGCCCGGCACGTGGCCTTCGGCCGCCTGCTGCTACGGCCGTTCTACCGGGAACTGTCCACTGTGGAGCTCGAGGAGCGCGAGGAGTTCGTGGTCGAGGCCTGCTGGGCGCTGCGGGATCGCTTCGTCGGCGAGGAGATGTGGCAGGCCCTCGACTATGGCGCCGAGGAGTGCATCAGGCTCGCCCGGGGGTCGCCGGCCCAGCGTGAGTTCCGCAGGCGGCTGTTCATGCGTGTCGTACCGGCGCTCGAGGACATCGGACTGTTCGGCCCGACGGTCCGGGACGGTCTGGCCAAGATGGGCGTACTCGGCTTCCACGGGATCGACGACGACGCCACCCGGGCCACGGACGACCGGATCGCCGACGAGCTCGATCGGCGCGAGACCGCGGTACGGCGGCAGGAGATCGAAGCGACGGCCGAGGCCGGACGAAGCCAGCAATGACGACCACCACCACCGTCGACGTCGCGACCGCGCCGGAACCGGACCTGAAGAAGGCGCGGTCGGCTGTCCGGCTCGTCCTGGTGGCCTCGTTCGTGCTGTTCGCCGACGTCACGATCGTGACTCTGGTCGCGCCGGTCATCCAGCAGGACCTGCGGGCGAGCGTTACCGACATCTCGCTCACCATTGCCGGATACCAGGTCGCCTACGCCGCCACGCTGATCACCGGAGGCCGGCTGGGCGACCTGTACGGCCGACGGCGGATGTTCACTCTCGCGTTCACCGCGTACGTCGTGACGTCGGCCGCGTGCGGCCTGGCCGCCTCCCCCGGGCAGTTGACCGCGTTCCGGATGCTCCAGGGGGTGGCCGCGGCAATGCTGTCGCCGCAGGTCCTGGCCACCATCCAGATCGTGCTACCGCCGGCGCACCGGGCCCGCGCGTTCGCTTCCCTCGGCATGGTGCTCGGCCTCGCGTCGGTCACCGGTCCGGTGCTGGCCGGGATACTCGTGTCGCTCGACGTGCTGGGTTTGGGCTGGCGTTCGGTCTTCCTCATCAACATTCCGGTCGGTCTCGCGTCGATCGTGCTCGGTTGGTGGCTCGTACCCACCTTCCGCAGCCCGGCAGCCAAGCGGCTGGACGTCGTGGGCGTCGGCCTGGTTGTCCTGCTGCTGGTCGCGCTGATGGCACCGCTCAGCCTCGGCGGCGTCTACCACTGGCCACTGTGGACCTGGGCCGCGTTGGCTACGCTGCCCTTCCTGGCGGTGGCGTTCATGTGGTCGCAGCGGTACCTGCACAGGCGGGGGCGGGACCCGTTGCTGCCCACGTCCCTTGCCCGGGACCGTGCGTTCCGCGTCGGTGTTCTGCTCTACCCCACCGTCTTCAGCGGCGGCATCGCGTTCTACCTGTACTTCTCGGTCGCGCTGCAGACGGGGTTCGGCCTGACTCCACTGTGGATGGCTCTCAGCAAGGTACCCTCCGCGGTCGCGGCCATCACCGTCTCCGCCATGACGGCCAGACTGGTGCGGCGCTGGGGTGGCCGGCCCCTCGTCGCCGCCGGAAGCGCGGGATGCTTCATCGGCTTTCTGGCGATGCTGCCCGCGGTGGTCTGGGTGAAGGACTGGACGCTGGCGCTCTGGACCCAGCCGGGTCAGATCATCGTGGGCATCGGGTTCGGACTCGTCGTGGCTCCGCTGCTCGGGGTCGTCCTGGCCGGCATCCGCAGCAGCGACGCCGGCGCGGCGTCGGGCCTGCTATCGACCGCTCAGCTGACCGGAGTGGCGCTCAGCGTCACGGCGACCGGCCTGCTGTTCCGGTCGAAGGTGCCGGGCAACGTGGCCACCGCGACGGCCACCCAGCTCAGGGACGCACTCGTCGACTGTCTCCTCTACACGTTGCTCGCCTTCGCGGTCGCCATGCTGCTCGTCGCCGCACTTCCCAAGGCCGCGCAGACACCACCGGTGAGGCCGTGATGGTTGCCCTGGACTTTCCGCCGGCCAACGAACGCACCCGGTACCGAGCGATGCTCGACGCCATCATCGACGGCACCGCGGCCAACCCGCCGTACGTCCGCCGGCTGGCCCTTCCCCGTCCCACGAGTTGGTCGCACGGCCGTCTCGAAGCCGACATCCTCATCGGGGCGGACGTCACCTGGTCCTCGGGTGCGGTCTTCGGGGGGTACATCACCTGTCTCATCGACCTCTACGCCGGCCTGGCCATGCTGACCGTGCTGCCCGATCGAGCCCGGTTCCTGACCGGGCACCTCGCCGTCTCGTTCCGCCTACCGCTGCGGCCCGGCCCGGCGTCCGTCGAAGCGACGGTCACCGAACTGGCGGCGCACAAGGCGGCCGCGGAGGTGCTGATCCGCCAGGCCGGACGCATCACCAGCACCGGGATGGCTACACAGATCATTTCCCGCACGGAGGAGGAACCACCATGACCGCGCCGCTCGAAAGCTACGTCGCCCGGGTCCTGAGCGTGTTCGAGAGCTATCCGGACCGGGACGCGGTCGTCTGGGGCGAGCAGCGGGTCTCGTGTGCGGCCGCACACGAGACCGTCCTGGCGCTCGCCAACGCCATGCGGCATCGCGGCCTCGTGCGCGGCGACCGGGTGGCGTTGCTCGTCAGCAACCGTCCCGAGGCCGTCCTCCTGCAACTCGCGGTACACCTGATTGGTTGCCGGCTCGTCTTCGTACCGCCGGAACCCGTCATCGGCGAGCAGGTTGCTTTCCTGCGGCGAGCCGACACCACCGCGTTCGTCTTCCACCCGCACCTGGCTCGAGGTGCCGAGCTGGCGGAGCACGCCGTAGCTCACCACGTGTTCACGCTCGGCCCCGCGGACACCGGCGAGGATCTGCTCGCGCTCGGCGCACGGATGCCCGCGACGGCACCGGACGACATCGCCGGACCGGACGATGTGAGTACCGTGTTCTATACCGGCGGGACGACCGGCCGGCCCAAGATGGTGCTGCACCGGCACCGGTACTACACCGGCCTCACCTTCGGGGCGGCTCGCCGCAAGGCGGAGTGTCCGACCCCCCAGCGCTTTCTCATCCCCACGCTGGTCACGCACAGCAGTGGCCACGTCGCGTCGCTCACGGCTTTGCTGGCCGAAGGAACCGCGGTGCTGATGGATCGCTTCGACGCCGGAACCGTCATCGCGACCATCCAGCGCGAGCAAATCACCAGTGTCGTGTTGCACCCGCCAATGCTCTACCAGGTGTTGGACCATCCCGAGCTACCGGCCGACGGGTTCCCGTCGCTGATCCGCCTGCACTACGGGGGCGCGCCGACCGCTCCGGCCCGGATCCGCCAGGCGATGGAACGGTTCGGTCCGGTGCTCCGGCAGACGTACGGCATGACCGAGGTGCCCGTCATCACCTTGCTGGAACCCGCGGACCACGCCGCGTTGGCTCCCGACCGGTTGGGGGCGTGCGGCAAACCACTCGAGGGCATGGTGGAGGTGTCGGTTCGCGACCCGGAGGGAGCGGAGGTGCCGGCAGGCGAGGTCGGCGAGGTCTGCGTGCGCGGTCAACTGGTGATGGCCGAATACTGGAAGGACCCGGAGCAGACCCGCGTGGCGATGAGTGGAGGGTGGCTGCACACCGGAGATCTGGGCCGGTTCGATCCGGACGGCTACCTGTACCTCGTCGACCGCGCGAACGATGTCATCATCTCCGGGCTGACGTCGACCGCCCACAACGTGTACTCGAACCTGCTGGAAGATGTACTGGCCCGGCAGCCCGGCGTACGCATGGCCGCCGCGGTCGGGCTGCCCGACGATGTGTACGGCGAACTGGTGCACGCGGTCTGCGTGGCGGAGCCGGGAATGACGGTCGACGTCGCGGAGCTCCGGAAGCGGGTACTCGACGAGCTCGGCGAGCACTACGTCCCCAAGTCCATCGTCTTCGTGGACAGCCTGCCCTGGACGTCGATCGGCAAGGTGGACAAGAAGGTCCTGCGGAACCTCGTTGCGGAAGCGGGCGCGGCATGAGCGAACTGACGATTGCTGGTGCACAGCTCCAGGTCGCGACCGAGGCGGCCGGAGTCTGGTTGGGTACCGATGAGTTCGAGGGTCTGGTCGAGCGCGTCCGCGCCGATGTCGTCGCGCTGTTCGCCGACCAGGTCCACCGGTCGGTGTGGGCTCCCCCGGTCATCGCCTCCGCCGTGGTTGCCCGCACCGGCTACCGGAACTCCTTCCCGCACCTGTTGGGCGAGGTGTCCACGCAGCTCGTCCACACCGACCTGATGCTCACTGCCGCGGCGTGCCACCACGCCTATCCGCTCATCGCCGAGACGATGCCGACCGCGCCGTTCTGCCTGGCCGTGGAAGCGACGTGTTTCCGCAACGAAGCGACCGCCGAACCGGGCCGTCTCCGCTCGTTCCGGATGCGGGAGATAGTGTTCGTGGCTACCCCCGATACCTGCCTGGCCTGGCGCGACGGATCGATACAGCTGGCCCGGATGTGGTTGGCCGAACTCGGCATCGACGCGACCGTCCACAATGCAGACGACCCGTTCTTCGGTCCCAGCGGCCGGCTGATGCGCGCCACCCAGCGCGACCAGCAACTCAAGTGGGAGCTCAGCGTTCCGGTAGGCGACGGGACATTGCAGGCGGTTGCCTCGAGCAACTACCACAAGGACCACTTCAGCACGGCGTTCGGGTTCCGCGGCCGGGGCGAGCACACCCTGCACAGCTCCTGTATCGGTTTCGGCCTGGAGCGCCTCGCCCTCGTCCTGCTGGCCCGGCACGGATCCGACGTCCGGAAGTGGCCGGCATTCAGCACGCGGTGAAGGCGAGACTCACGTTGTGGCCGCCGAAGCCGAAGGCGTTGACCACCGCCGCGGTCACCGGGCCGCGGCGCGGCCGACCGGTCACCACGTCGAGCTTGACGTCGAGCCGGTCGAGGTTGACCGTCGCGGGCACCAGACCGTGGCGGATCGAGAGTACGGCGGACAGGGCGCCGAGCGCGCCGGCACCGCCGCACAGGTGCCCGGTCATCGACTTGATCGCGGTCACCGAGGGATGCGTACCGATTGCCTCGGCGATGGCGGCGGCTTCGGTCTCGTCTCCGATCGGCGTGGAGGTGGCGTGCGCGTTGACGTGTCCGATCTCGATCGGGCTCAGTCCCGCGGTGGCCAGAGCCGTTCTCATCGACCGGACCTGACCGTCCTGCGAGGAAGCCGTGATGTGGCCGGCATCGGAGCTGATGCCGTAGCCGGCCACCCGCGCGTACTGGTGGGCGGCCAGGTCGGCGCGGGCGAGCACGAGTACCGCCGCGCCTTCGCCCATCACGAAACCGTTTCGTCCGGCGTCGAATGGGCGGGAGGCCAGACATGGTTCGTCGTTTCTCGTCGACAGCGCTTTAGCCTGCCCGAAGGCCGCGAGAATCAACGGATGGATGCACGCGTCCACACCGCCCGCGACCACGACATCAGCTCGGCCCGCGCGGATGAGGTCGTAGCCGATGGCGATGGCCTCGCCCCCCGAGGCACACGCACTCACCGGTGCATGCGCGCCGGCCCGGGCACCGAGCGCAATGCTCACCCAGGCCGCGGGTCCGTTCGGCATCAGCATCGGTACCGTGTACGGCGACACTTTCCGCGCACCATCCCGGTCGAGGGTGCGGTTCTGGGCGAGTGTGGTCAGCACCCCGCCGGTGCTGGTACCGATGACGACGGCGAGCCGCTCGGGTGCCACGTCCGGTGGGCCCGCGTCCGCCCAGGCCTCCCAGGCAGCCACCAGCGCGAGCTGTTCGCACCGGTCCAGTCGTCTGAGCTGGACCCTGCCCATCATCCGGTCGACGACCGCGGCCGGCTCCACGCGTAGCCGCGCCGCAATCCGTACGGGCAGTCTCGCCGCCCATGCGTCCTCGATCGCGGCCACACCGGACTCGCCGCCCAGGAGCGCCTCCCAGGTCGACACGGCGTCGCCGCCCAACGGTGTCGTAGCGCCGAGCCCGGTCACGACGACGTCTGCGACGCGTTGGTTCATAGCCAAATGATTTGCCGGTTTACTCCGCCTGACCAGACGACCATCCGGCCGACGGCGCATTACCACTCGCGAGCCGAGCCGCACCGCACATACGCTGTTCTGGCATGAGCGATAGTGTCGATGTGGTGATGTATTGGCTGCGCACCCGGCGCACGGCCAGTCTCGACCGCGGCTTGGCCGGCGTCATCGAGCATTGCCGGCGCGCCGCCGCCGCCAACCGGATGGAGCTGCGCCACGTATCGGTGGATGACATCGTGGTGGCCGCCTCCTCCCGTGGAGTGTCCGTGACGATCGGTGGCGTACCGGTCGACCCGGCGGACACGTTCTTCCACACGAAGCTGATGACCTGGCCCGAGATCGAGAAGGACACCTGGCGGTTCATATCGACCGCCGATCTCCTCACCGCGGCCGGTTTCCACACCACGGTACCGACGAGCGTGAACATCGCCACGAACGACAAACTCCTGACGCTGGTGAGGTACGCGCTGCCGGACGTTCCGCGGGTACCGTCGATTCGGGTGAGCACGCGAGGATTCAGCAAAGTCGACATCGACGCGATACCGGTGGAGTTTCCGGCGATCGTCAAACCCGCCAACTGGGGTGGCGGATACGGCATCCACAAGGTCTCGTCGTACGCCGAGCTCGAAGCCGTGCTGCAGCTCGCCGGTGGGGGCGAAATCACGATGGTGATACAACCCTGGCTGGGCGCGAAGGTCGCCGACAACCGCGTCTACTGCATCGACGGTGCCGCGGTCGCGGCCACGAGCAGGGTCGCGGCCGACGGGGCGATCGTGGGCAACCTTCACCTCGGTGGACGGCTCAGCGTCATCGACGTTCCCGACGAGCTGAAGGGGCCTGCGCAGCGAATCGCCGCTCTGATCGGCTTGCCGTACCTGTGTGTCGACTTTCTCGAGGCAGACGGCACGTACCACCTGTCCGAGATCGAGGTGGACGGCGGTACCAGTGGAAACGAGGAGCTCGGTGTCCAGCGGTTCGCCGCGTACCGCCGGGCGTTCGACCGGGCCCGCGCGATGGTGGGAGGACGGGCTATCCGGTCATAGCCGGAGCGTCGGCCCGAGCCGGCATGAGCCGCCGGGCGGAGACGACCGCAAGCACGGCGGTGAGGATCAGGAACGCACGGTACGGGTCGAACCATCCGCCGGCGCCAGGAAGGCCCGCTGCGCCGACGAGCACGCCGGCCAGCCCGAGGAGCAGGTACATCGATGTCGATTCCACGAGGCTCAGTAGCGAGAAGGCGACCCCCGACTCGGACTCGGGAATCTGCCCGTGGGCCTCGGTCAGCACGGCGAGGCTGATCCCGTTGAACAGCACGCCCGTCGCGACGAGGATCGCGCCGGCCGCGGCCATCACCCACAGCCGGTGTCCCGTGCCGGGTTGAATGATCAGCCAGAGACCGGTCACGAGGGCGTACGCGGTGAGACCAAACTTGATCACCGATACGGCCGGACGTGAGCTGAGCAACCTTCCCCACAGCAGAACCGAGGCGACGGCGAGCACCTGGCGAACCGCCAGTAGCACGCCCACCACCGCGACCGGCATCTCGACCACGACGACCAGGTACGTCAACACCAGCGGCGTGCCGAGAAAGTTCACGAGTACGACCGTGGGGGCCAGGCGACGCAGTGCCGGCACCGCACCGAGCCGGGAGATAGCGGCCCACAGCGCGGTGAACGAGCCGAGCCGGCGGGCCGGCCGGGCCTGGCTGGATCTGGTCTGCTCGCTCGGATCGGGCAGCCGGCGTTGCAGCAGCAGCGCGAGGACGAGGTAGCCGAGGATGAGGGCGGCCAGCACAGCAAAGCGTCCCGCGGTCAGCCGCGGTGTGGCGAGCGATGTGGCCAGCAGCAGGAACAGCACACCGACGGCCTGCGTCGTGAAGCGCATGATGCCGAGCACCCGGCCGCGGTTCTCCGGCGTGGTGAGCGACTGCATCCACGACTGCCAGCCGGTGGCCCACCCGTACGACATCGAACAGGCCCCGACCAATACCGCGACGACGACCACGACCAAGCCGAGTTGACGGTTGGTGGACGCGACCGCCGGCGCGGCCAGCAGGGCCAGTACGACCGCACACAGCCCGAGATGCCCGCGCCGCAACAGCACCCGGTTGGGTGTGTAGAGGGAGGCGCTCGCGGCGTACAGCTGCACTGGAACGCAGAGCACCTGGCTCAGCAGGGCCAGCCCCACCGCGGCCGGGCGCATGTCCAGGACACCCAGCGCCATCAGCTGGAACACCTCGGCGCCGAGACCGCCGGTCAACAGCGCCGTGGCGACCATCCCGCTGTTCGCCGTGATCGCCAGCCGCTGGGGCGTCGTCAGCTTCCGCACCGGAACTCCCCTGGCCTCAGCTCGTGTACGAAGAACGACAGCAGGTCGACCGCGCGATCGACGGGCCGGCTGCCGTGTCCCCAGCCCCGCGGGGTCACCTGGACCAGCACGGGTCGGCGCTCGCGGCCGTCGGCCGGCTCGACGTCGCTGAGGGCCGCGTACATCTTCATCGCATGCACCGGATCGACGACGGCGTCGTCCTCGAAGAGGGCGAAGAGCACGGCCGGGTACGCCGCCGCGGGATCCACGTGGTGGTACGGCGAGTACGACAGCAGGCTCTCGAAGTCCGCGGCGTCGGATGCACTGCCGTACTCGTCGCGCCAGGATCCGCCGATGCCGAACCGTTCGTAGCGCACCATGTCCAGCAGCGGAGCCCCGCACACCACGGCGCGGTACGGCTCCGGCGCCTGGGTCATCGCGGCGGCGGCGAGCAGGCCACCGTTGCTGCCGCCGAAGAGTCCCAGGCTGTCCGCCACGCCCTGCGCCACGAGCCACCGGGAGACGGCGAGCAGGTCCTCCACTGCCCGGTACTTGTGGCGGCGGGCGCCGGCCCGGTGCCACCGCCGGCCGCGCTCGCCGCCACCCCGCACGCCGGCGATGACGAATGTGCCGCCGGCCAGAGCCCACGCGCACGCGATCGCGCTGTACCCGAGATCCTGCGGGATGCCGAAGCCACCGTAGAGGGTCACCAGGGTCGGTGCGGGTCGACCCTGGTGATCCTTCCGCCGGAGCAGGGCGACCGGCACTCCATCCGCCTCCACAGTGGACAGTTCCAGACCACCAACGGGCTGGCCCGCGATATCGCGTTGCCGGACAGGACCATCCGGCGAGGTACGGAGGAAGAGCGTGGCGGGGTGGCACAACGACTCGGCTACCACGGCGAGCCGGCCGTCGGGTGAACCGGCCAGCGCGGTCAGCAGGGCCGGGCGCAGCGGCAGCCGCACCTCGGTACGCGTCGACTCACCGAGCTCGTACAGCCGGCTCGCGCCGTCGCGGTCCGCTGTCGCGAACCACCGACCGCCAGACCGCGCCACTGCCCCGAGCACCTCGCCCGGCCAGTCCACAGTGGAATGCCATTGGTCGGGTTCGAGGTCATCCACGGTCGTGGTGACGACCCGGAAGTCGGCTGCGCCGATGTCGGTACGCAGCACCAGCGTCTCGTCGTCGGCGAATGCCACGTCGACGAGACCGGGCAGGACCGGTGACCGGCGGACCGCGTTGCCGTCCCCGTCGAGCACGATCAGCGCGGTGTCGGCGAACGGTGGCTTGCGACAGGCCAGGCAGAACCGACGGCCCGACGGTGCGACGGCCAGCCCGGCGACCTCCCCGTCGACGGCGATCGGTGGTCCCGCCGTCACCTGCCACGAGTCCCCCTCCAGAACCAGCGGCCGAAGGCCATCGTCGTCGGCAACGATGACGACGATTCGCGCGGCGGCTACGACCGCCGCGCGCACCGGACGACCCGCGAGAGGCAACCCGCGCACCGTGCGGGTAGCCAGGTCGGCGAGGTGTACCCGGCCGTCCGCGATCCAACACAGGTGCCGGGATGTCGGGGCGGCGGACAGGCTGGAGACCGCTCCGACTGCGGCCCGGTACGCGATCCAGACTTCCCCGGTCGGCTCGTCGGGCAGCACGGCCACCTGTTCGAGTCCGCTTCCGTCGGATTGCAGCCAAGCGGTCGCGCGGTCGGCGAGGCACAGCATCGACGCGGACGCCGCGTCGGGAACGGCCGCGATGAGCTCGGCGCACCGTTCGCGCTCCGGCAGACCGGCCAGCGTACGCCGACCTTCGTCGACCCGGTCCCGCCACCAGGCCCGGACCCGCCCGTCCGCGCGGTTCTCCAAGGCGCGGTACGGATCGCGAACGACACGACCGTGGATGGTCTCCGCGACCGTGTCATCCCGCCAGGCCGGTACCGTCATGGCAGCCGGGACAGCATCGCCATCGCCTCGGCGCACCACTGGTGGACGCGCTCCGGCGGCAGCCCCAACCTGCGGGCCGTGGCCGCCATGTCGTCCTGCCGGGCGCTGAGCGTTTCCTGCACGATGCCCGCGCGGAGCAGAGCCTCGGCCGACGGCGTCGCGTCGATGCCGAGCAGTTGCGGCGGGAGGCCGTTGCGCGCGCCGCGATCTGCCCGCAGCCGCGTCCTCGCCTCGTCGGCCGGCCGCCACAGCGCGGCCGGCGCAGGCAGCGGCTCACACAGCCAGATGTGCAGCTTCACCAGCATCCGATCCGGGTCGGCGAATGCGCTCCGGCCGTGCAGGAGCCGTTGGTTGTTGAAGACGAGGACCTGGCCGGCCGCGAGCAGCATGCGGTACGCGCTGTCCCGGCCGAGGCGTTCGACCGCTTCCGCCACCGCCTCGTCGAGCTTGCTCTCCGCCGCGAACGGGGAGTGGGCGAAGACCAGGTTGTCGTGGCGTAGCCCGACCGTCGCGCCGAACCATCGGACGGCGAACGGCTTCTCCGTGATGTCGAGGAACGCGTCGTCGTAGAGAGCCGGTTCGCGATCCCTCAGGTCGTCGAGAACCTGCCAGCCGTCGAGCAGCACGGTCTCGCCACCGGTACGCGCCGGACGGGAGCAGATGAACAACTGCAGGTGCGGCGGCACGATCGCGTACGTGATGTCGGTATGGAACTTGGCTTCGATGTCGGTGGACGTATACGTGGTGGCGCCCGGTACCGGCCGGACGCTCATCACGTCGATGCGGGCCGGGCGTACACCGAGGGCGTTCTCGACGTACTGCCACGGGGCGTGGGCTGCTTCGGCGACCTGGCCATCGGTCAGGGGATCCAGCGTGGCCCACCCTCGATGGAGCAGCTCGCGCCACGCGGGCCGAAGCGGTTCACTGGGCTTTGTCGGTATTCCGGAGAGTACGGATACATCGGTGCCCATAATTGTCATCCTAGGTGGAGAGGGTGGCCGGCAGATACTCGTCGAGGAGCCATTCGTGCAGTGCGGCGTCGTACTCGTTGAGTGCCCGCAATTGGTCGATGGTTCGGGACGGCACGAGCCCAGCGTCCCGGTAGTCCCCGATGTTGAGTCGGGGGTGCGGACGGTTGGCCCACCCGAGCAGATCGGCGAGACGGTCGAGCGACTCGTCGAACCGCTCGATCGCACCGACGAAACCGAACTCGTTCCGCACCACGGTTTGCGCGTGCTCGAGATGCGACTTGTCCAGCCAGATATCGGTGGTGCCGGTCAACGCCCGGATCTGAGCATTGGCGAGAGTAAATGCGGATGCCTCGGATACCAACCGTTCCGCGTCGAGGTCGAGGGCCACGAAACGGTCCCACACCTCCGGATGGTTGTTGTGGGTGAAGTAGAGATACGACACGGCGCGGGCGACGGGCTCCCGCAGCATCGAGAGGTAGCAGACGTCGCGCGAGAGGTACCGGTGCACCCCGTACGGCAAGTTGACGAGCAGGTAGGCCAGCTCGTGCTGGTGCTTCCTGGCCGCGCCGACCAGGCCGGTCACGTCCTGGTGGCGGGTGTGCCACCCGAGGGGCAGCCCATGCAGGTCCTCCCCCGGGACCTGGAGCAGCACATCGAGGAAGGGCCGCCCCTTCGCGTTGGCGTAGAACGCCTCGCGTACCGACGTACCGCCGGTCTTCAGGACGTGGACGAAGACCGGCAGCGGCTCACCGGTCATAGCCCGGACTCGGCGTACGGCTCGCCGTACTCCCGCTCGTACAGTTCGGCCGTCTGGTCGAAGGCGTTGATCAGCTGCCGGATGGAGTCCGCACCCGACTGGCCCAGATACGGGTTGTGGTGAATGAAGCGGCCGAAGGCCCGGTCCATGTCCACCGCATAGGCCCGGGTGTCCAGGATGTGGGTGTGCCAGTAGACGTCGAGTTCCTTCGTGGGGACGAGTAGTTCCTCGCCGTACTTCAGGCCGAGGAACAACCAGTTCCGGTACTGTCGTTCGACCCAGGCGACCCTCTCGTCGGACCAGCCGTAGCCCTCCCGGGATGGGTCGGCGGTGAGTTTCGCGTTGACGCCGTGTAGGTCGATCTCATCGATTCGGGCGCGATCGGTGGCTAATGTCTTCATGCCTGCCTACTCCATTCGGTGAAGGAGCCTGCGACGGTGCCGGCCCACGCCCGCGGGCGTGGGCCGGCGTAGTACCGAGAGCGGACGGCGGGCTACAGCCTGCCGCACATCGCCACGGGACGCTTCGACAGCTCGAAGCGCAGCGCGGTCTCTTCTTTGTCCTCGGCGGGGGTGGTCGGCTCGGGAATCTCCGGGGCGGTCTCGCTGAGTTCGACCCGGATCGTCTCGTCAGGCATGCGCGTTCCTCCTTGGTCACGGGCAGCAAACGATTCGTTGAGCCGAGTCTGTGCGCCGGCGGTAACACGCCGCCTTCGCCGCGGTATCACCGCCGCCGACCGATCGTCCCGACCGTCTGAGGTGGCCCGCTGCCGCGCGTACTCCTGCAGTAGGTCGTGCACGCGGTACCTACCCGCGGAGGTCTCCTCGACGAGGTGCTCGGCGGCGAGCTCGGCCAGCGCGTGACGGGCTACGCCGAAAGAGGCGCCGATCAGGACGGCGGCTAGGAGTGGGGCGACGTCGCTCCCTCGGGTCAGCCCGAGCCGGCGGAACAGGAGCTGTGCCTGCCTACCCACGTCCCGGTACGACAGATCGAAGGCGGCGCGAACCGAGACCGGCCGGTCGCCGTCGATCGCCAGCGCGCTCACCCGGTCACCCTCGCGCAGCCGGTCGACCAGCTCCGAGACGTGGTGGTACCGACCGCTGGTCACCAGCGCGGCGGCGATCCGCAGGGCCAGCGGGAGGTACCCGCACAGCTGGGCCAGTGCGGCCACGGCGTCCGACGACGCGGTGACCCCACCGTGCCCGAGGGTGCGGGTGACCAGCTCCGCCGCCTCGTCCGGCTGGAGCGGGTGGACGGTCATCAGATAGGTGTCGTCCGTCGCTGCCAGGCCGGCGAGGTTCTGCCGGCTCGTGATGAGCACGAAGCTGCCCGGTTGCCCGGGCAGGAGCGGGCGCACCTGCTCCGCCGTCCGCACGCCGTCCAGCAACATCAGTACGCGCTTGCGAGTCAGCAGCGTGCGGCAGGCCGCCGCCTGCTCCTCCTCGTCGGCCGGAACCTGGTCGCGCGATATGCCGAAGCTCCGCAGCACGCGCGGCAGCATCTCGACGGGACGGACCGCAGCGCCGCGCAGGTCGACGTAGAGGTGCCCGTCGGGAAAGCGCTCGGCAACATGTTGTGCCCAGTGCACCGCGAGGGCGGTCTTGCCCACGCCGGCCATGCCGCAGATCACCGCGCTCGTCACGGCGATCGGCTGGGCCTCGTCGAGCAGCCGGGTGAGCCGGTCGAGCTCGCGGCGCCGCCCGGCGAAGGTCGGGATCGCCGCGGGCAGCTCATCCGGTACGACGGCGGGACCGCTCGTCACCATGCCGGCCTGTGCGCAGCCACCGTGGAGAATTCCTTGGTACGACCGCATCAGCTCATCGCCGGGCTCCACGCCGAGCTCGTCGATGAGCCGGCGCCGCACCACGCGGTACGCGTCGAGCGCCTCGGCCTGCCGCCCGGCCTTGAACAATGCGACCAGGAGGCGCGCCCAGAACCCCTCGTTGAACGGGTACCTCCCGACCAGCGACTGCAGTTCCCCGAGGACCTCGGCCGCCTGCCCGAGGACGAGCCTCGCGTCGATCAGCGCCCGGACGGCCACCAGTCGCCCCTCCGCGAGCCGGACCACGGAGCTGGCGATCGCGGGCGAGGCCGGCACGTCCGCCAGCACATCGCCGCGCCACAGCCGGAGTGCCTTCTCCAACGCCACGACCGCGCCGTCCGCATCGCCGTCGCCCAGTGCGTGCGTACCCTCCGAGGCCAGCGCCTCGAACTGGAGCGCGTCCAGATCACTCGGCTCGACCGCGAGCAGGTACCCCGGCGGTCGGGTCACGAGCCGTTCCCCGTCGTGATCATCGAGCTCACGCCGGACCCGCGAGACGTACATCTGCAGCGGCTTGGCGTGGGTCCGGGGCGGTTGCGCCCCCCACAGCTCGTCCAGGAGCCGCTCGACCGCCACCACCCGGTTCGCGTTGACCAGCAGGATCGCCAAGAGACTGCGTAGTCTGGCTGCGGCGATGGGAACCCACTGTCCGTTCTTCTTGATTTCGAGCGGCCCGAGGATCCGGTATCGCACGCGATCACCCACTCGTGTCCGATCTTGGCGGTGCGTAGCGAGCGTAGGCCATCGACGGGTACCCGGCTCGGCGGATGCGCCCAATGCACGGGTTCACCCGGGTTAGGCGGGATGCAGCCGGATCGGTAGGGCGGTGAGGCCGTGCGTGAAGTTGGTCGCGTTCCACTGTGGAGTCCCGGTGACCTCGACCCGGGCGACCCGGGACCGCAGCTCCTGCCACGCCAGCGCGAGTTCCAAGCGGGCGAGCCCGGCGCCGATGCATACGTGGCGTCCGGCGCCGAACGTGAGATGCGGGTTCTCCCGGCGGTCGATCTGGAACCGGTACGGGTCATCGAACGCGTCCTCGTCCCGGTTGGCCGAGGCGTTCCACAGCGCGACGCGGTCGCCTTGCCGCACCAGCGTATCGATGATCGTCAGGTCACGGGTGGCGGTACGGCAGGTGTGCAGGCCCGGCGTCGTCCAGCGCAGGCACTCCTCGACCGCCCCCGGTACGGCGTCCGCCGAGGCGCGCAGCTTCTGCCACTCGCCGGGGTTCTCGGCGAACGCGAGCAACCCGCCGGACAACGCGTGCCGGGTGGTCTCGTTGCCGCCGAAGAGCACGCCCGCGCAGTTCAGCACGATCTCTTCGTCGGACAGCGGTCGCGGTGGCTG
>Ga0075429_100001519_pt1 | contig 19107 bp, 18 predicted proteins | sample RhiMetdeltSRZDD3_FD_75295 | JGI IMG/M metagenome (GOLD analysis project Ga0075429, IMG submission 75295) | Populus rhizosphere microbial communities from Tennessee, USA - Rhizosphere MetaG P. deltoides SRZDD3 | ecosystem: Host-associated > Plants > Roots > Rhizosphere > Soil | place: USA... | reverse complement strand
TCGAGGAGGTTCACGTCGATCTCGTCGCGCTGCTATTTGCGTTGCTCATCGCGCTCGGCGCGAGCATCGTCTTCGGCCTGATGCCGGCGCTCCAGACCTCGCGGGTGCAGCTCGCAACCGGGCTGCGCGAGGGCGGCAAGGGCACGTCGATTGGCGCCGGCGGAAACTGGGCGCGAAGCGCCTTCGTCGTTGCCGAGATTGCGCTCGCGGTCGCGCTGGTCGCAGGCGCCGGGGTTCTCGCCCGCAGCCTTGCGGCGCTGGCGGCAGTGGATATGGGCTTCAAGCCGGAGCGCCTGCTGGTGCTCACTACGCAGTTTCCGGTGCGGAGCTTCGACGAGGCGCCGCGCGCGACGGCGTTCTACCGCGACGTGCTCGCCGACGTTCGGGCCCTGCCCGGTGTCACCGCCGCTGGTGGCGTGACCAGCATGCCCACGGCCATGCGGTCGAACGGCACCTTCACTCTCGACGGATCGACCGCTTTCCTTCCGGCGGGAGCCAAATCGCCGCAGGCGATCTTCAACGTGGTGACGCCTGACTATTTCCGGACGCTGCGAGTCCGGGTCACCCGCGGTCGTGACTTCTCCGACACCGATATCGACAGCGCCCCACTCGTCGCGATCGTGAACGAAGCACTGGTGCGCGCGGTGTTCGGGACCGAGGATCCGATCGGCAGGCGGATCCAGTGCGGCCTGGACAGGCGCGACTTCATGACGATCGTCGGCGTTGTCGCCGACGTGCGGACAACCGGGCCAGCCATTGCACCAGAGCCGGAAATCGTGATGCCGTACGAGCAGCATCCGGGTCCGGCCACGGCGCTGAACCTGATCGTCCGCTCTGATACCGTGCAGCCGCTCGCGCTCGCCGGTGCGATCCGCCGTACGATCACCGGCCGGAACGCCGACGTGCCGGTCAAAGTGGCCACGATGGAAGGACGGCTGGGGACGGCGACGGCCACGCCGCGCTTCCGAACCGTTCTCGTCGTAGCTTTTGCGAGCGTCGCGCTGCTGCTGGCGCTGGCGGGTGTTTACGGCGTGATGGCCTACACGATCAGTCAGCGCATCCCCGAGCTCGGAGTGCGAATCGCACTGGGTGCCACTCCCGCGATCATCATGCGACTGATCGTGGCGCAGGGCGCGAAGCTCGCGGTCATCGGTCTGGCGCTCGGAATAGGTTTCGCGTTGTGGTTCGCCCGTGCGCTGGACGGGATGCTGTTCGGAGTGGCTCCCCGCGATCCGCTGACGCTGATCCTGGTGACGGCCGTGGTCGCACTCGCGGTGTTGCTGGCTACGTTCATCCCCGGGCGTCGCGCGGTGCGGGTCGATCCGGTGATCGCGTTGAGGGCGGAGTAGGTTACAGCGCCCGGGCCGCCTCGCGCGCGTAGTAGGTGATGATGATGTCGGCCCCCGCGCGTTTGATTGACGTGAGCGTTTCCATCATCGCGCGTGGTTCGTCGATCCACCCGTTCCGCGCCGCGGCCTTCAACATCGCGTACTCGCCGCTGACGTGATAGGCGGCTGTCGGTAAGCCGAACTCCGCCTTCACCCGTGCAATCACGTCGAGATACGTCAGCGCCGGCTTGACCATCACGATGTCGGCGCCTTCTTCGATGTCGAGCGCGACTTCGCGCAGCGCCTCTTCGACGTTCCCGGGATCCATCTGGTGGGAGCGCCGATCGCCGAACCCAGGCGCCGATCCCGCGGCGTCGCGAAACGGCCCGTAGAACGCCGAGCAGTATTTGGCCGCGTAGGACATGATCCCGACCCCGGTGTGCCCCGCGGCGTCGAGCGCCTCACGGATGTGGCCGACCCGGCCGTCCATCATGTCCGACGGGGCCACGAAGTCGGCGCCGGCGGCGGCATGGGACAGCGCCGCCCGCGCCAGCTGTTCGACCGTCACGTCGTTGGCGATTTCCTCACCGACGAGGATGCCGCAATGACCGTGCGAGGTGTACTCGCACAGGCACACGTCGGTGATGACCAGCAGGTCCGGCACTTCACGCTTGATGGCGCGCACCGCGTTCTGCACCGGTGCGTCCGAATCGAAGGCCGCCGAACCGAACGGATCCTTGGCATCCGGCAGCCCGAACAGCAGCACGCCGGGAACGCCGTCGGCTTTCGCGGCCAGGCACTCACCGACGGCTTCGTCCACCGACATCTGGAAGACGCCGGGCATCGATCCGACTTCGCGGCGCTGACCCTCGCCGCTGCAGACGAACAGCGGATAGATGAACTGATCGGCGGAGAGGCGTGTTTCCCGCACGAGTGCGCGAATCGCTGCGGATTGCCGCAGCCGCCGCGGCCGTCGAGGCAGGTCGAGCCCGGTCTGCTTCGCCACGCCGGGAACAGAAGTGTGCGAAAGCTGCTTGGTGGTCATCAGGATGCCGACAGTGAAACGGGGTTGGCCGCGAAATGGTCGATCAGCGCTTCGACCAGTCCTGGAATGGTGTATTGCGCCGGCACGACCGCGGGATTGAGACCGAGCTGTTGGGCGCTCGCGGCGGTGACCGGCCCGATCGCGGCGACCACGGTCGACGCGAGGAGGTCCCGAGCCTGTTCCGCTCCGAGCATGTCCACGAAATTGCGCACCGTGGACGCGCTGGTGAACGTGACCGCGTCGATCTGACGGTCGAGCAGCATGCGGTAGATGTCCTGCCCGCTTCCCTCGGCCGCTTCGACGGTGCTGTAGGCAGCGACGTCGGCGACATAGGCGCCCCCGGCGCGGAGCTCCTCGGCCAGGACTTCACGGGCGATCTGCGCACGCGGCAGCAGGAATCGTTTCCCGGCGATGGCGCCGTGCTCACGAAGCGCAGGCAGGATCCCTTCGGATCGGTATTCTGCCGGCGTTACATCGGCGCGCAGGCCGTAGCGGACGAGCGCTGCCGTGCTGCTCGGCCCTACCGCGCAGAGGCGAGGTCCCTTGAGCTCCCTGATGTCCCGACGCGACAGGTACCGCTGCATGAACTGATCGACGCCATTGACACTGGTGAAGACAATCCAGTCGAACGACGCGGCCGCGTCACACGCCGCGTCGAGCGCCCCCATGTTCTCCGCCGGCAGGATGCGGATCGCCGGCAGCGACACCACGTCGGCACCGAGCTCCTCCAGTGCACGAATCAGCTCGCCCGCCTGCTCGCGGGCGCGCGTCACGACGATACGGCGGCCGAAGAGAGGACGGGTGTCGAACCAGCGCAGGTGCTGGCGGAAATTCGCGACCGCGCCGACCACCAGCAACGCCGGCCGCCCTTCGATCGCGCGGCGAGTGATATCGGCCAGCGTTCCCTCGATCGTCTGTTGCGCCGCAGTGGTGGCGTCGTACACGAGCACGGCGGCTTCGTCCGGGGCACGCCCGTGCGCCACCAGCGAGCGAGTGATGGCTTCGATCTGCCGCGCCGCCGCGAAGCAGACCAGCGTGCCGCGGATGCCCGCGACATGGTCCCAGGCGATCCGGTTCGGCTCGTCGGTCTCGGACTCGTGGCCGCGGATCAGAATCACGGCGTCGCCAGCATCCGGGTAAGTAATCGGCACGCCCGCGTACGCGGGACCGGCAATCGACAAGGGCACGCCCGGTACGACTTCGAACGGGATGCGGTTCTCGTGCAGGAAGAGCGCTTCCCGCCCGCCGCTGTCGAACACGAAGGGATCGCCCCACTTGAGGCGGACGACGATCTTGTCTTCGCGAGCCTTCTCCGCGAGCAGGTAACTGATCGCCTCCTGGTCCAGCGGCCTGGGCGACGCGGCGCCGACGTCGATGCGTTCGGCGTCGGCCGGCGCGGACTGCAGCAACTGCTCCGGCACGCGGTGGTCGTAGACCACGACATCCGCCCGCCCGAGACAGTCGCGACCGCGAACGGTGATCAGTGCGGGATCCCCGGGGCCGGAACCGACGATGTAGACGAAGGGAGGTTTGTGCATTGCTAATACCCGCAGCCCGCAGCCCGCAGCCCGCAGTTCGCAGTCCGGTAGGGATCGCGGATCCGGACCGCGGACTACGGACCGCAGACCGCGATCTTGGTTATTCTCCCTGCCTCACTGCGTTCAAGATCTCCTGTGCGCCTTCCCGCACCAGTTGGGCCGCGACGCGCTCGCCGAGCGTTGCCGCGGCTGACACCGCGCCGTGCGCGTGCGCGCGGATCACGCGCGTGCCGTCGGGGGAACAGACCGCGGCCTGGACGTCCATGTCGCTGCCGTTCACGCTGGCGAGCGCGCCGAGCGGCAGCTGGCAGCCACCGCCCAGTGCAGTCACGACCGTGCGCTCCGCTTCCAGCGCTGCAGCCGCCAGAGCGTCGTGAATCCGGCTGACGGTCTTCCGGCTGTTCCCGTCGTCGGCTCGAATTTCGATCGCCACGATGCCTTGTCCCGGGGCGGGCACGCAGTCGTGCGGAGAGATTGTCGCCGAAATCCGGTCGCCGAAACCGAGCCGCCGGAGGCCTGCCGCCGCCAGGATCAGCGCATCGTACTCGCCTGAGTCGAGCTTGCGGAGCCTGGTGTCGACGTTCCCCCGAATCGGCACGAAGGTCGCCGAGGCGAACCGCGGCCGCAGCTGAGCCGTGCGTCTGATGCTGCTGGTCCCGATCCGGAGATCTGGCCGTGTCGCAAGCGCCGCAGTCACGTCATCTTCAGCGGGACCTGCCGGCAGCACGAACACATCCCGCGGATCCTCCCGGGGCAGGGTCGCGGCGATGGTCAACCCCGCGGGCAGCTCCGCCGGCATGTCCTTCGCACTGTGCACGGCGGCGTCGACCTCGCCGGCGAGCAGGGCATCTTCGATTTCCTTGACGAACAGCCGCTTGGTACCGGCCTCCGACATCGGGGCCGACTGGAGACGATCGCCGGACGTCTTGATGAGGACCAGCTCGGCGTCGAAGCCGAAGGCCTCCAGCCGCGTCGCCACCGCCCGCGCCTGCCAGAGTGCGAGCTGACTGCCGCGCGTCCCGATCCGCAGCGGCTTGTGCATCACTCGCGACGCAGGGGGGCGACCCGTGCCTTCCGCGGCGTTTCCGATCGATCCGGCTGATCGGATTCGAGCTCGAAGAGCCGTTGCAGCGCGTCGGAATAGGACGAGATCAGGCTCTCGTCGCGCACCGACTTCAGCTGCTCGGTCGGCGTCAGCAGCAGCTTCTGCACCAGCAGCTGCGTGATCTCGTCGACCCTGGCCCGTGCCTCGGGCGGTAGTCCCGCAAGCTTCGGCTCGAGCCGCGCCAGCTCCGACTGGCGAATGGTTTCGAAGCGGTCGCGCAACGCCACCACCGTGGGAATGATCTCGCGCGACTGCAGCCAGGTGGTGAATCGCTCGACCTCCTCGTCAACGATCGCGTCCGCGCGTTCGAGCTCGCCCGATCGTCGCGTGAGGTTCTCTTTCACGATGCCCTGGAGGTCGTCGATGTTGTACAGGAACACCTGCTCGAGATCGCCCACGCTTGGTTCGACGTCGCGCGGCAGCGCGATGTCGATGATGAACAGCGGCCGCTGACGGCGTGGCCGCATCACCTCGTGCACGCCCGCGCGGGTCAGCACGGGTTCGACCGCGCCCGTCGCGGTGATTACGATGTCGGCAGTCGCCAGCGCGTCGGTGAGCTCGCTCCACGGCACCGCACGCCCGTCGAGCTGGCGTGCCATCCGTTCGGCGGCGGCGAGGGTGCGGCTGGCGACGGTCATCTGGCGCACCTGCTGGGCCTTGAGGTGGACGCCGGTCAGCTTCGCCATCTCGCCGGCGCCCAGGATCACAACGCTCAAGCCACTGGGGTCGCCGAAAATCTTGCGCGCGAGGGCGATCGCCGCATAGCTCACCGAGACCGCCCCTTCGCTGATGCCGGTCTCGCGGCGCACCCGCTTCCCGACGCCGAACGCCGTGTGAAACAGCCGGTTGATCACTGCCGCGGTGTGGCCGTGATCGCTCGAGGTCGCGTAGGCCGCCTTGACCTGCCCGAGAATCTGCGGCTCGCCGACGACCAGCGAATCGAGGCCGGCGGCGACCCGGAACAGGTGCCGTGCCGCTTCATCTCCGCGCCTCACGTAAAGGTGCTCCGAGAGGCGTGCGAGCGGCAGTTCGTGATACTCCGCGAAGAACCGCGCCACGCCGTCAGGCGCGTCGGGCCCGCCGACCGCATAGACCTCGGCGCGGTTGCAGGTGGACAGCACCACCATCTCCCGGCAGAGGCCGCGGCTCGCGAGCGAGGCGAGCGCGTCGCCAACGCCGTCTCGCGAAAAGTCCACGCATTCGCGCAGCTCCACCGGCGCGGTGCGATGGCTCAAGCCGACGGCAAACAGTCTCGTCGTCAAAAGTTGTGGCTCTTGGTCAGAAAATAGCCGACCGGCACGAAGTTCAACAGCACGATCACGAACCCGAGCGCCGACAGCCAGGCGCCGCGCCGCCCCGTCCAGCCGATCGCCCGGCGAGCGAAGAGCGCAAACGAATACACGGCCCAGCACACCAGCGCAACGAGAATCTTCGGATCCACGGCAGACATCGCCTGGGCCCGCGGATCCGACGATCCTTGAACCTGGGTGGCCCAGATGCCCCCGACGGTGATGCCGATCGTCAGGAAGATCCAGCCGATCGTCAGTGCCCGGCCGTTCATCGCATCGAGAACCTGCAGCGAGGGGAGCCGCGCATAGAAGTATCCAAGATGCTTGGCCTTGATTTCCTTGAACAACAACACGTACGTCACCCCGAGCACCCCCGCCAGCGCAAAGCTCGCGTATGCGAAGAGCATGGCCAGGACGTGGAGCGTGAACAGCGGGCTCTGCAGTACCGCCGGACGCGGGCTGACCCCGGGATCCAGTGCCGGAATGAGGTAAAGCACCGCCAGCAGGGTCGTGACCAGGACCCCCATCGCACGCTCGTCCGTTGTCAGCTCTATATACAGGTACGCCAGTCCCAGCAGCCAGACGAACGCCGACACCGCGGCCGTCGTGCCGACGAGAGGCGCGTGCCCGGCCTGCACGGTCTGCATGCCGATGATGAACGTGTGCGCCAGGACCGCGCCACCGAGGAGCCCGGTCGCAAGCCGCCCGACGCTCCGATCCCGACCTGCAAAGTGCGCCAGATACGCACCGGCGGCGCAGGCGTAGAGGATCAAGGGCAGCAGATGCATCGGGCTACCGGCGGGCGGTTGGAGCGTAATAACCCTGGCGGGTGCGGCCGATCAGACCGGGGCGATTCACCCTGACCGACAACTTCCTCCAGGCGCCGTTGCGTGCGGTGTTCTTCGAGACGTAGCCGATGGCGTATTGGCTGCTCAGCTCCTGGGCAATGAGCTCGTAGATCTTCGGCAGCTCGGCAACGCTGCCCGGATAGAACGCCCGTCCACCGGTTTCCTGCGAGAGCTGCTTGAGAACGAACTCCGCTTCCTTGAAGTCGCGGCGGCCGCCGTCGTTCTGCTTCAGCCCGATCGCGTAGATTGCGGTCTCCGATCGCTTCGCGAGGTCGAGCACTTCGTCGTACGCGACGAGGCTCGACGTGTCGTCGCCATCGGACAACACGATGATGGCCTCGCGTCGGATTTCGGTATTGACGTTGGTCCGCGCCTTTTTCAGGTCCTTCAGCGAGACGTAGATCGCGTTGTAGAGCGACGTCGATCCATTCACTGTCGCCTGCCGGATCGCCCGCTCGAGCGCGGCGACATCGCTCGTGAAGCCCTGGAGAATCGATACCTGCGAATCGAAGTCGATCACTTCCATCAGATCGCCGGGGCGCATCCGCCGGGCGAAGCCGATCGCGGCTTCCTGCGCCGTCTCGAGCTTGCTTTCCATGCTGGCGCTGGTGTCGAGCAGCACCGCGAGCGCGATTGGCTGCTGGACTTTCGAGAAGAAGGTCGTCGGCTGCTTGACGCCGTCCTCGAAGATCTCGATATCTCCCTCTTCGAGATCCGTCACGAAGTGGCTGCCGTCGGTGACGGTGACGTTGAGCGACACGAGATCGATGCCGCCGCGAAAGGGTGTTTGCGCCGGCGGCGGGGCGGGGGCCTGCGCAGTCAGCGTGGCCAGCAGCCCGGCCGCGCCCAGCAGTCCCGTCAGCCCGATAACGGCGCGCAGAGGCCCCCCCAAAACGTCAGCTCCCGGTCACGCGCGTGCGGGCACGGACGGTGACGTTTGGCCGTGTCGTCGTGACTGTGATCTTCTCCGGTGGAATCAGTTTGTCGGGGCGGCCATAGGTCACGACGTACTGATTCAGGAGCTCGTCGGCCGCCTGCTTGAGTTTGTCGGGAATGCCGGAGTTGGCCAGCACCTGATCGCGACGTCCGCCGGTCCGCAGGGTGCCTTCCGACAGCACCAGCCCTCGCGTCCTCATCTCGTCGTCCAGTGAGCTCGAGGGTGTGCCGATCGCGATCACGTGCAGAGCTGCGCCACTCCTGGCCAGTTCTTTGAGCACGGTGTCGTGGTGGACGTTGCTGTGTTCGACCCCTTCGAAAGTGATGGCCAGGATCACCGGCCGGGTCGCTTCACGCTTTGCGAGCGCCTTGCTGGCGTCGACGATCGCGTCGAGCAGGTAGGCTCCCGAGTTGGTGCGGGGAAAGATGCGCCGCACCTGCTTGTTGAGGACCTCGGTGTCGGTGGTGTACGGCGCGAGCACCGTGGGGCGGTCGCCCACCGTGATCAACCCGATCTCCGCCCGGCCGCGCATGCGTTCGAGGAACGCGGCGAGACCATCGCGCAAATACGAGGTCGCATCGGTCGCTGCGGTGCTGTCGTCGATGAGCACGGCGATCTGCATCGGCGCGTCCGCCGGTTTCACGTCGAGGACTTCACGGACGACGTTGTCCTCTTTCACGACCAGGTCCGCGGGACTCAGTCCTCCGACCGGCATGCCCTTGTTGTCGAGGACGGACACGTAGATTTCCCGCGTGCGCGCATCGGCGGCCCGGGAAGGCGTCTGCGCGTACGTCCCCGCGACAACCGAACAGACGACGGCGAGCGCCGAAAGACCGCGAGCAGCTTGTGCCATCCCCGAAGTATAGGTCAAGCAGGCGCTGTGCGGTAAATCATTGAAAGGAATTGGGTTGAGGTCGGTTTTCGATCAACGATAGGTCGCATGGCGTCGGATCCAGTCAGGCCGAAGAAACCGCTCTCGGAGACCGTGAGGCAGCTCGGCGCGTTGAGTACCGTGGGCTTCTCGTTCGTTCTCGCCGTGGGGCTCGGCGTCTGGTTCGGCCTGCTCGTCGACCGGTGGCTCGGCAGCAGTCCGTGGGGCTTCTTCCTGTTCTTCGTCTTCGGTCTGGTCGCCGGTGTGCTCAACGTCTATCGCACAGCCGGCAAGTTCCTGAAGTAAGTGGAACGCGACACGACCCTTCGCAGCGTCGAGCGCAAGGCCTTCTTCATCTGCGCGGCGATGACCGTGGTGGCGTGCTTCGTGCCGCCACGGCCGGCCGTGGCGCTCGGTGTGGTGGGAGGCGGGTTGCTCGTGGGCGTCAGCTACTGGTCGTTGAAGAGCAGCGTGACGGCACTCGTCGACGTGCTGACCGGTGTCGGGAAGGGCGCCGCGACAGCCGCGGATCCCGCGAGGCCACGCGCGAATATGCGCCGCGAAATCGTCAAACTGACACTGCGGTACGCTTTACTCGGTCTTCTGGCGTACGTTATGATTGCGCGTTTGCGCCTGCATCCATGGGGGCTACTGGCGGGTGCATCCTCGGTCGTGGCGGGTGTTTCGCTAGAGGCGGCACGCCTCGTCATGAAGAAATAGAGGCGGCACGCCTCGTCATAAAAAGATAGAGGCGGCACGCCTCGTTTCCGCCCCTTCTTATTGGAAGACGTCCTAGGCTGAATGGAGAAACTCGAACACCCGCTGTGGATCGTGGACTTCGTCAACGCGATCCTCGGTCCTGCCGTGCGTTCAATCGGTGAAGCGATGGGGTATCACTTCACTCGCCACCAGGTCATTCCCAATTACCTGGTGATGGTGATGTTGATCGTGCTGGGGCTGACGGTGTTGTCGCTGATCGTCCGTTCACGCCTGAGCGTCGAGAACCCCGGAAAGCTGCAAATCGTGCTCGAGGACGGTGTCGGGGCCGTGACCGGCCTCCTCGAGGAATGGATCGGGCCCAAGGGCCGGCAGTTCCTGCCGTTGATTGCCACGCTCGGCGTCTTCATCCTGGTTGGCAACTACATGGGTCTGATCCCCGGGCTGATGGCGCCGACCAGCAGCATCAACGTCACGCTGGGCTGTGCGCTGACGACCTGGGTGTATTACCACTACCAGGGGATTCGAGCGCAGGGCCTGGGCTCGTACCTGCTCCACTTCGCCGCGCCACCCGGGGCGCCGCTCGCGCTCGCGCCGATCATGCTCCCGATCGAGCTGATCAGCCATCTCTCGCGCGTGATGTCGCTCTCGCTGCGGCTCTTCGGCAACATCTTCGGCGAAGAGCTCGTCATCCTGATCCTGTTCACCATCATTCCGTTTTTCATTCCATTGCCCATGATGTTCCTCGGGCTGGTGACGGGCGGGCTGCAGGCGTTCATCTTCATGCTGCTATCGATCATCTATCTGCAAGGCGCCGTGGCGGTCGAGCACGAGCACGACGAGCACGGCCACGATGCGCCGCACGGCAGTCACGCGCCGGCTGCCGCATAAGGTCCGTTTTCTTGTCGTTACAATCTCGAGTGTTTTCAGGAGGATTCTGATCGTGAGCAAACGTTCCGTCGTGACTTTCGTGTTCATGCTGATTGCCGGTGCGGCTGCGCCTCTCTACGCGCAGGAGCCGGCTGGCGGGGTCGCTTCGGCCACCGAGGTGGCGAAGTGGTCGATCATCACCGCCGGGTTCGCGCTGGCGTTCGCGGCCGGTCTGGCGGCGCTCGCGCAGGGCAGGGCAGTCAGCGCCGCGGCGGAAGGCATTGCGCGCAATCCCACGGCCGCCGGCGACATCCGCGGGTCGCTGCTGCTCGGTCTCGTGCTGATCGAGTCGCTCGCGATCTACGTGCTGCTGATTTCGCTGATCCTGTTCTTCCTGAAGCCGTTCTCGCCGGCGTAAGGCGGATTCTCCGGTGCCGGCGCCCGGGGCGAGTCCCGGGCGCCGTGCGCTGCCGCGCCCGCCGTGACCGTGTCCGCTCCGGCTCGCCGTCGGTTGCTCAGTCCCCTCGACGGCCTCCTGCTCCTGATGACCATCATCTGGGGCAGCAACTTCTCCGTCATCAAGAGCGCGTTCCGCGAGCTCAATCCGCAGGCCTTCAACGCCGTCCGGATGGTCGTCGCGTCGCTGGCGTTTCTCGTCGTCATGGCCGCGGCCCGGTGGTTCGCGCCGCGAACGGAAGTCAGCACGTTCTACTCGCCGGCCCGGGTGACCACCCGTGAGTGGGGACAGCTGGCCGTCCTGGGTCTCATCGGCCACGTCCTCTATCAGCTCTGTTTCATCGGCGGCCTCGCGCGGACCAGCGTCGCCAACAGCTCGCTGATGCTGGCCGTCACGCCCGTGCTGATTGCGGTGATCAGCGCGCTGCTCGGTCAGGAACGGATCGGCCGGGCGCACTGGATCGGCGCGCTGGTGTCGACCGCCGGCATCTATCTTGTCGTCGGCAAGGGATTCGGACTGGGAGGCCCCGGGCTCATCGGTGATCTGCTGATGTTCGGCGCGGTGTGCTGCTGGGCGATCTATACCCTCGGCACGCGGCCCTTGATGGATCGCCATTCGCCGGTCGCGGTCACCGGCCTGTCGATGGCGCTGGGCACGCTGGTCTACGTGCCGCTGGTCTGGCCGGACATCCGTGCCGTCGAGTGGTCGCGTGTGTCGGCGTGGACGCTGGGGTTGAGCATCTATTCGGCGCTGTTCGCCCTGTGTGTGGCGTACACGATCTGGTACGTCGCCGTCCGTCAGATCGGCAGCGCGCGCACGTCCGCGTACTCGAACCTGATCCCGGTCGTCGCGATGACGTCAGCGGTGCTGTTCCTGGGGGAGCCGCTCGAGTGGAGAAAGATGATCGGCGCCGCCGCGGTTCTCGCGGGTGTCGCGCTCACGCGGGCAGGATCGCAGGGGATGGCGCCGGCGGAGGAGTGATTGGCCTTCTGGCTGATGGAAGCCGGCCTTCACAGCCTGCCTCGCCGAAGCGCGAAGCGCGAAGGCGGGTCATGGACACTCCAATCCGTGTGCGGCGCCCGGTTCAGGACGAACCAGCCATACAGCAGCCCGCCGTAGGTCTGCCATCGTGTTCCCTTGCGCTCGAAGAACGGCACCAGCGCGCGCTGCAGGCGCGGCAGCCGGTAGAACGGCACACCCGGGAAGTAGTGGTGCTCGAGGTGGTAGTTCGAGTTCAGGTAGACGAAGTCCCAGAACCAGTGCCCGCGCATCAGCGTGCCCCACTTCGCCGGATCGTTGGGGTCGATGTCGTAGTGCTGGCCGAGCCGGTTGAGCGTGAACGCGATCGGGAACACGAAGAACACCGGGATGATGTTCGTCCGGAGCGCGGCGTAGAAGCCGAAGAAGTACCAGACCGCCGCGATTGCCAGGACGTGCACCGCTGTCGAAACCTTCCGCTCACGCGCGATGCGCCTCTGCAGCGGGAGGGCGTAGGTCGCTGACTCACGCCGCGCGGCGCGGAAATAGATCGGGAACAGTGCCGGCGTGCAGTACAGCAGCTTGTACCAGCGTTTGTTGACCTTCGGTGACAGGTGATGCCGCTTGGGATCGTCTTCGTCCGATCCAAGCTCCGCGTGGTGATCGAGGTGCCAGCGCGTGAACTGGCTCGACGAAATGCCGCTGGGGATTCCGTACAAGAGCCCGAGTATCCGCTCCGCACGGGGGCGGCGCCGCTCGAACACGGTGTGGTGAACGACCTCGTGCAGCAGGATCGTGAAGTTGAAGACAGTGAATCCCTGGACGAAGGCGAGCGGCACCCAGATGAGCGGATTGTCGAAACGGATGAGGCCGGACGTCGCCAGCGCGAGAATCGCGAACTGGCGGAGCGCGACGACGCCATGGCGCCACGCGCTCTTGTAGTGGAGCTGCCGCAGCTCCTCCCGTGACAGGGCTTCGCCCAGCTCGGCCTTCAGGCCGACCGTGTGCTGTGAGTAATAATGCGAACCCACGGAGGCTCGATTTTAACAGGTCGGTCTGTCCCCGGCTGTGGTCCGGATCCTGCACGACGAAACGCCGAATGCTGTCGAAGATCCTCACCCCTGCACAGGATGAGCTCCTGAAGGAGGAGCGCCGGCTGCTCGCCCGGCTGCGCGTTGCGCTCAGCCGGTTCGACGCGGCGGCAGAACATCAGGAGGCGCTCGACCGGTCGATCGAGCAGCTAGACGAGCTCTTCCTGCTGGTCGTCATCGGGGAGTTCAACGCAGGCAAGAGTGCGTTCATCAACGCCTTGCTCGGCAGCCGGGTGGTCGCCGAAGGGGTGACGCCGACGACGGCGCAGATCAATGTGCTGCAGTACGGCGAGTCGGTCGAACGGCAGGTACGCGAACCCAGCCTTCACGTGATTACCGCCGCCGCCCCGCTCCTCCGCGAAATCCACATCGTCGACACGCCGGGCACCAACGCGATCATCCGGGAGCACGAAGCGATTACCGCGCAGTTCGTGCCGCGCTCCGACCTCGTGCTATTCGTCACGTCAGCGGATCGACCCTTCACGGAATCCGAGCGCGCATTCCTCGAACAGGTCCGCGGCTGGGGCAAGAAAGTCGTTGTCGTCATCAACAAGGTCGATATTCTCGACAGCGCCGATGACGTCGAGGCGGTGCGAACGTTCGTTGCCGAGAATGCGCGCGCGTTCCTCGGCGTCAGCCCCGAGATCTTTCCCGTCAGCTCGCGGCTCGCGCTCCGTGGAAAGCAAGGAGACACGGTGGCCTGGAGGAGCAGTGGCTTCGAGGCGCTCGAGCAGTACATCGCGACCACACTCGACGCCCCAGGCCGCGTGCAGCTGAAGCTGCTGAACCCTCTTGGCGTCGGTGCCTCGCTCGCCGAGCGCCACGCCGGGTTCGTGAGGGAAAGGCTCGCCCTGCTGAAAGGGGACTTCGAGACGCTCGAGGAGGTCGAGCGCCAGCTGACCGTGTACCAGCAGGATCTCGTCCGCGATTTCGAGCTGCGGATGTCGGACATCGACCTCATCCTCCTGCAGATGGAACGCCGCGGCCACGACTACTTCGACGAGACCATGCGCATCGGGCGGGTCATGGACCTGCTCAATCGCAGCCGCGTGCAGCAGGGCTTCGAACAACAGGTCGTCGCCGACGCGCCCCAGCAGATCGAACGCAAGGTGGGGGAGCTCGTGGACTGGCTCGTGGATGCCGATCTGCGTCAATGGCAGGCAGTCACGAGGCATCTCGCTGAGCGCCGCCGCCAGTACAAGGATCGCATCGTCGGCGAGGAAGGCGGCGCACGGTTTCACTACGATCGGACACGGATGATTGATTCCGTGGCGCGTGAGACGCAAAAGGTGGTGGATTCCTACGATCGGCGTCGGGAAGCGCAGGAGCTCGCCGACGGCGCGCGAAACGCGGTGGCTACGGCCGCCGCGGTGGGCGCCGGCGCACTCGGTCTGGGCACGCTTGTAACGCTGGCGGCCACCACTGCCGCCGCGGATGTCACGGGATTGATCCTCGCTTCGGTGATGGCGGCGATCGGGTTTTTCATCCTGCCGGCCAGGCGGCAGCGCGCCAAGACCGAGATGCGCGAGAAGATCACCGCGGTGCGCGCCCGCCTTTCGAGCGCGCTCCGCGAACAGTTCAACAGGGAAATCCAGCGCAGCGCCGACCGGATCCGCGAGGGGATCGCGCCCTACAGCCGCTTCGTCCGCGCCGAAGGCGACAGCCTGAAAGTCATCGACCAGGAGCTGCGCGAGATCAGCAACGAGCTGGCCAGCCTGCGGGCGCGGGTGGATCGGGTAGCTGCTTAAAACCCGCAGCCCGCAGCCCGCGGCCCGGAAAACCAGCACCCCTTACCGGACTGCGGACCGCGGGCTGCGGACAGCGAATTACTTGATAGTCCAGTAATAAATCATCCGCCCCTGCACGTCTTCGGTCTTCTCCGGTGGCCACTCGGTGCCCATGTCGAAGCTGTGCGAGACGATGCGGGTGCCGGGCTTGAGTTGTTTCAGTTTCGGGATCAGCTTCTGGTTCAGCGACGGTAGCAGGTACAGCGTGATGACCGACGCGGGACTGAGGTCGGTCTCGAAGAGATCCTGATTCAGGAACCGCACCTTGTCCCCGGCCTTCGACTTCGCGAGGTTGGCGTTGGCTTCTTTGATCCGTTCAGGGTTGATGTCGATGCCGACGCCGCGCGCCCCGTATTTCTCGGCCGCGGTGATCGGGATGCGTCCGTCGCCCGAGCCCAGGTCGTAAACGACGTCAGACGACGTCACGTTGGCCAGCTTCAACATGGCCTCTACGACGTTCTGAGGCGTGGGGACGTAGATGACGTCGGGCTCGCGCAGCGGCGGGGCCTGACGTGTGGCCGCCGGTGCCTGCGCCGTGGCTGACGACGTGGCCGCTGTTGCGGCCGGCCTGGACGCTTGCGGAGCGATCGCCGGCGAAGCCGTCTGGCTTGCGGAAGGCGAGGCCGCAATGAATGCGACGCTGAGCGCCGCGACCATATTCAAGTCCCTGACCCGCATCGTTTCGCGACTCCTTTCACACAGTTACGTCTTTATATCAAATTGCCTGGAAACCCCACCTGAGCTAGCCCTCGCCCCACGTCGCGCGAAGCAGTGACGCAGCGTGGCCTCGCCGTAGCGCCCGCCTCCGCGCTTCACGCTCCGGCGAGGCAGGCTGTGCCGTCACGAAGCTCTTAGAATGTCCGGATGAGTGATGTGCGGGCACCTGTCTACGCGGCGTTGTCAGCGCTGGGGATTGAATACGAGGTGTTCGAGCATCCGCCGGTATTCACCGCTGAAGAAGCGGCACTTCACTGGTCGGCGATTCCTGGCGCACGGATCAAGAACCTCTTCCTCCGCAACAAGAAAGGCGATCGCCACTACCTGGTGATCCTCGGTATCGAGAAGCAGGCGGATCTGCGGCAGCTCGTGAAGCTGATCGGGGACGATCGCCTCAGTTTTGGATCGCCGGAGCGGTTGAACAAGTACCTCGGTGTGACGCCCGGCAGCGTCTCACCGCTGGGGCTGATTCACGACGCGGCGCACACCGTGCGCGTCATCGTCGACAGCGATCTGAAGCAGGCGGATCGGCTCATCTTCCATCCCAACGACAACACCGCGAGCCTGACGATTTCGGGTGGGGATTTCGTGAAATTCCTCGAGCGGCAGGGGAATAGCGTGAGGTGGATCAGGCTCTAGGAAATCAGCCTATTCAGCCCGCCTGGGCCTCATGTTCGCCTCGAGCACGCGCTTTCTCAGCCGGATATTCTTCGGTGTCACTTCCACGAGCTCATCATCGTTGATGAACTCGATCGCCTGCTCCAGTCCGAGCTTGCGCGGCGGGATCAGCCGTACCGCTTCGTCGGCAGTCGACGCGCGCATGTTGGTCTGCTTCTTTTCCTTGGTGACGTTCACGTCCATGTCGGCGGCGCGGGCATTCTCGCCGATGATCATGCCCTCGTAGGCGGGAGCGCCGGGCTCGACGAAGATTTCTCCCCGCTCCTGCAGGTTCCAGATCGCGTAAGCAGTTGCGACGCCGGCCCGATCCGCGACGAGCACGCCGGTCGGGCGCGACGGAATCGCGCCGTGCCAGGGCTCCCACCCGGCGAACAGGTGGTTCATGATGCCCGTGCCCTTCGTCTCCGTCAGGAACTGGGAACGGAATCCGATCAGCCCGCGGGCCGGGATGCGGAACTCCATCCGGATGCGGCCGCTGCCATGGTTCACCATCTTCGTCATCGTGCCGCGCCGCATGCCGACCTGGGCGATGACCACGCCCTGGAACTCCTCGGCCACGTCGATGACGAGATCCTCGACCGGCTCCATCACGTGGCCGTTCACGTCCCGCGTGACGATATCGGGGCGCGAGACCTGCAGCTCGTAGCCCTCCCGCCGCATCATCTCGATCAGGATCGAGAGCTGCAGCTCGCCACGCCCCAGCACTTTCATCTGCTCGGGAGTGTCCGTCGGCTCGACCTTGATCGACACGTTGCCGAGCAGCTCGCGGTCGAGCCGGTCCTTGATCTGGCGCGAGGTCACGAACTGGCCGTCGCGGCCGGACATCGGAGAGGTGTTCACACCAAAGATCATGGAGACGGTCGGTTCGTCGACCGCAATTGGCGGCATCGGCAGAGGATTCTCGGGATCGGTGATGGTCTCGCCGATGGTGATGTCCTCGATCCCCGCCAGGCAGACGATGTCGCCGGCGGCGGCTTCCTCGATGTCGACCCGCTTCAGCCCCTCGAACGCGAACAGCTTCGTCACCTTGGTCTGCTGAGTACGGCCATCGAGCTTGCACACCGTCACCTGATCGCCGACGTGGACGCGGCCGTTGAAGATGCGGCCGATGGCGATCCGCCCCAGATAGTCGCTGGCATCGAGGTTGGCGACCAGCATCTGCAACGGGGTCTGCACGTCGCCGCGCGGCGGCGGCACGTGATCGACGATGGCGTCGAACAGCGGTCGCAGGTCTTCGCCCGGGACATCGGTCGAGGGCGTCGACGTGCCGGCCCTGGCGCTCGTGTAGAGCACCGGGAAGTCGAGCTGCTCCTCGACCGCGTCGAGGTCGATGAACAGGTCGTAGATCTCGTTCAGGACTTCCTGAATCCGTGCGTCCGGGCGATCGATTTTGTTGATGACGATGATCGGCGTCAGGCGGCGCTCGAGCGCCTTGCGCAGCACGAACCTGGTCTGGGGCAGGGGACCTTCCGACGCGTCCACCAGCAGCAGGACACCATCGACCATCGCCAGTGTCCGCTCGACCTCGCCCCCAAAGTCCGCGTGACCGGGTGTGTCGACGATGTTGATCAGGGTGTCGCCATAGTGGACCGCGGTGTTCTTCGCGAGGATCGTGATCCCGCGCTCGCGCTCGAGATCGGTGTTGTCCATGGCCCGTTCGGCCACCCGCTCGTTGGCGCGGAAAATCCCGCTCTGGTGCAGGAGCGCGTCGACCAGGGTGGTCTTGCCATGGTCGACGTGAGCGATGATGGCGACGTTCCGCCGAAGCGGATTGGCTACCACGGTGGAGATCTTTGCGAGCCCGGGCATCTAGACAGTATACGGGACCGGCCCCTGTTAATTGACTCGGCGCTTGACGACTGTCCTTGCCTCCTGGTCTCCTGACCCTCCTGTGAGAACCGGCTGCTGCTACCGGAGCTTGAATGTGAGGCCTGCGTAGACCCGCCAGAAATCGGGCGCGATGTCGTTGGCCTGGAAGCGTCGAAGGTCGGCCCGCAGGTGCCAGCGATCGCTGATGGCGTATTTCAAGCCGCCACCGAAATTGAACGCGAATTCGGTCGCGGACGCGTCCTGATAGAGCGCGAGCACGTCGGGGTTCTTCACCTCGAAGCCGCTTCGCTCGATGCCAAGGCCGAAGGTCGCGTAGGGGGTGACGTGCTGGGTGTTGAAGTGGTACAGCGCGTTGGCGCTGAAGGTCGTCACCGACCAGTCGATGTTGGCGTCGTCACCCGCCACGTCGAAGTGGTGCCCGATGTCTCCCTCGAACCCGATGTTCCGGGTCCAGTCGTAGGACACGCCGGCGCCGAGCCCCATCGAGTTCTCGGGCGCTGGATCGCCCATCCCCATCGAGGTGTGAAGAAACGGCGTGACCGTCCAGGTATTGGCCTCGGGCAGCGACTGTGCACCCGCCGACGCCGAGGTGATGAAGAACGCCAGCGCCGCCAGGACAGGGCGGAAAGCTCTGATGCCATCTGCATCCCTCGACAAACAGGTCCTCCTTTGCGGACAGAATTACGGGATTGGACGGCGGTTGGTGCAAGATGGCTGCCTGGATCCCGAAATTTGCGCCAAAGCGTGGTGCGACGAAAGTGATCAACCGGGCCGCCTTTGGCTGCGTCATACGGATGACACAGCCGGCTGTCGCTCGGGCCGATGCGGTCGTGCGGGCGGTGGCGCGGCAACCCATTCGACAATGCTCAGGGTTGCCCTGAGCGTGGCCGAAGGGCAAGCCCTGAATGGCTGATTCGGATCTGATCACCCGTGCGGCGGGCGGCGACGCGGCCGCGTTTCAGGCGCTTGTCGAGCGTCACCGATCGATGGTGTATCGCGTGGCCTATCAATTCGCCGGCAA
>Ga0075429_100001517_pt1 | contig 19114 bp, 18 predicted proteins | sample RhiMetdeltSRZDD3_FD_75295 | JGI IMG/M metagenome (GOLD analysis project Ga0075429, IMG submission 75295) | Populus rhizosphere microbial communities from Tennessee, USA - Rhizosphere MetaG P. deltoides SRZDD3 | ecosystem: Host-associated > Plants > Roots > Rhizosphere > Soil | place: USA... | reverse complement strand
CCCTCGTGACGAACGGCGAGGGCGGGCTCGAGGTCCTGCGCTCGTGCGAGCGGAACAAGGTGCGGCGGATGGTCCTGGCCTCGACCTCGGACTGCTACGGCCGCAACCCGCAGGTGCCGTTCTCGGAGGACAGCGTCTCCGTCATCGGCTCGCCGCACGTGCGGCGGTGGAGCTACGCCGTCTCGAAGATGTTCGAGGAGCAGGCGCTGCTCGCGTATCGCGAGCGCTACGGCCTGCAGGGCGTGATCGTGCGTCTCTTCGGCGGCTACGGGCCGCGGCAGAACATGACGTGGTGGGGCGGGCCGCAGTCGGTGTTCATCGGCGCCGCTCTCAAGGGCGAGCCGCTCGAGGTCCACGGCACCGGGCGGCAGACGCGCAGTTTCACCTACGTCGACGACATGGTCGAAGGCTTCATTCGGGCGGTGGACGTGGCGGAGGCCGACGGCGAGATGCTGAACATCGGCAGCGACCGCGAGATCGCCATCGAGGACCTGGCGGCCATGATCTGGAAGCTGATCCGCGACGACGTGCCAAAGATCAACAAGATCCCGCTCGCCACGTTCGGCCGCTACGAGGACGTCGAGCGCCGCGTGCCCGACAATCGGCGCGCCACCCAGATCCTCGGCTACACGCCGTCGGTGCGCCTCGAAGAGGGCCTGCCGCGCACGATCGCCTGGCAGCGCGAGGCGATGGCCAAGGCCGGGCTGCTGTAGCTTTGCTGCACATCGTCATCCCCGTCTACAACGAGGAGCCGAACATCGACGGGCTGCTGGAGGGGGTACGCGCGCGCCTCGATCCTCTCGGCCTGCGGTATCGGATCGTGATGGTCGACGACGGCTCGACCGATCGCACCGCCGAGAAGTGCCGGCAGGCGTCGCGCGCCGACTCGCCGATCGTGGTGGCCGAGCATGGCGACAACCGAGGGCCGGGCGCGGCCTTCCTCACCGGCTTCCTCGCCGTGCTGAAGGACGCCGACCCGCTCGACATCGTCATCACGATGGAAGGCGACCGCACGAGCGACGAAGGGATCCTGACCCGCCTCCTGCATCGCATCTGGGCCGAAGGCGACGACCTCGTGCTGGCCTCGTGTTACCTGTACGGCGGCGGCATCAAAGGGACCGACCTGCATCGCGTCGGCCTGTCGCACATCGCCAACGGCCTCATCAAGAAGACGCTGGGGCTTTCCGGCCTGGCCACCCTCAGCAGCTTCTACCGCGCGTACCAGGTGTCGGCCCTGCAGGCCATGCGCGCGCGGTGGGGCGATCAGTTCATCAAGAGCCACGGCTTCGAGTGCATGGTCGAGATCCTGTACCGCGCCGCGCAGCTGCGCCTGCGTGTCTCCGAGATCCCGATGGTCCTGGACGGCAGCCGCCGCGCGGGCAAGAGCAAGATGCGCATCGTCAAGACGTCGCTGGCGTATTTCCGGCTGATCGCGATGGCGCGGACGGGGCGGCTGTAGGCGCTCGAACTCGTCCTGGAACCAGTTCTGTAACCGCGGAGGGTCTGGTTCAGATCGTCGCCTTGCGCTTTCGCGGCAGGGACAGGTTTGTCCTCTAGCGGCGCATGTGGATGCGGTACCCGAGATCCTCGGACAAACCCTGCCCATCGCCGACGGCCCCACCGTCGTCCTTGCCGTCTTCGCCCACGCTGTAAACGACGTAGCTGGATTCCTCATGACGATACTTCAGGGGCTGTCCGGTGAACGGGTCCAGACCCGCGTCCGCCAGCGTCTCCGGCGCGGCGCCGCCGTGCGTTCGCCGGAATTCTTCCACGCGCAGACACGCCGTCATCGCATGGGTGAACGCCGCCGATCGCGCCATCGTCCGGGCGGCGCGCACGAGGCTCGGCACCGCCGTCCCGGCGGGCCCCCACGGCCGCGGCATCTCGGCGAGCCGCCGGAGCCGGTCTGGCCACGGCGCGCGAGAGACCTCGATGGCCTCCGACATGAAGTCGACCATCGTGATCGCAATATGCCGCTCCACGGGTCGCAGGATCCAGTGATCTCCATACGGACTGGCCTCGCCGTTCGCCATGGACCGCCGGACTTGATGGAGTACCCACGCACGTTCGGCGGTGAGGGCGGCCTCGACCGCATCGGGCATGTCCTGCCCCGAGATCAGCTCCTGCAATTTCGCTCGTTCGGGGCCCGGTGCCGTGTTCTCCAGGAATCGTTTCGTGTCGGCCAGGGCCATCTCGAGCATCACCATTCGGATGAGCTGCCCGAGCAGCGGGGCCTCGGCCGTGAAGACGCGCAGGTGGAGCACGGCGCCGGTGATCGACGCCATGGCTCCCGCCGGGTCCCCCGACCGCAGCCGTTCGCGCGTTCGGACGGAGCTGGCGGTCGCCACGTCGCGGATCGCGCGAAACTGGGGCAGCTCGTCGCGCCAAACGAAGCGACAGGCGGGCAGGGCGGCACCGCGATCCAGCATCTCGAGCGACGGCTCCATGGTGCGCAACCACTCGATGTCGCGTTCCTGATGCTTGTCATCGAGGAGGACTCCTCGCGGTGGCTGGAGGCCAGGATGGAGCGTCCACGCCGCTTCGTAGAAGCGCGCGGCGTCGTCCAGGCGGTTGGCGTAAGGATTGCGCCGGGCGGGCGCGCGGGTCGTGACGCTCCGCGCGGCGCGTTCCAGCCGGCGTGCCTCGACGTACGCCCACAAAGAATGCAGGACGAGGAACAGGACCCCGACCGTCAGCAGTCTCCACGTCGGCGACCATGCGCGTGACCACAGCCTCCCGAGCATCGAATCCTCCGCTAGAGCACGTCGCCGAGGTCATCGGCGGTCAATAGGGCGCGGCGTGGGGGCGCGGTACGCAGCCTGAAGTCCAACGACGGCAGGCCGTCCGCTCCCGGTAGGATCGGGACCTCAACCTCCGGCGGCGCGCCGAGCTGTGCATCCAGCATCGCCGTCGTTCGTTCGTCCACGCGGTGCGCCTCCCATTGCAGGAGAGCGGCCAGCGCCAGGCCGGCCGCGATCGGAAGCAGGGGCGGCCGGCGGCGCACGGGTGGCATCGAGGCCAGCACACGATCGCGCAGCGCCAGCGCGGGACCGGCCGGTCGATAGCCGGCGAGAAGGTCTTCGATCTCTCGATCGCCGTCGTCGCTACTCATCGCGTGTTCCCGTGCGGGCCGCCGGCTTCAGGCACTCCCGCAGCTTCGCCAGCGCGTAGCGGTACCGGCTGGCCACGGTGTTGAGCGGCACGCCCGTCCGCCGCGCGATCTCGTCGAACGTCATGCCTTCGTACACCTTCATGTGAATCACCTCGCGCTGCTCCGGCGGCACCGAGCGCAGCGCGTCTTCGACGGCGATCCGCGCGTCGTCGTGGGCCGACGGCGCGACCGGCTCGAGCCGGGCCGGCTCCGAGCCCGGCCCGGCGTAGTCGCGGCGTCGGCGGCGCAAGGCGTCGAAGCACGCGTTTCGTACGCACGTCCGCAGGTAGTCGGGCCCGGACAGGACGGCCCTGTCGCCGCGGCGGTCCATGAACTTGATGAACGCCTGCTGCACGGCGTCCTCGGCGGCGGCGGTGTCGGCCAGGATCATGAGGGCATACCGATAGAGGCCGCCTGCGTGGGCGTCGTACAGGGCCGCCAGCGCCTCGCGCTGCCGGCCGGGATCGTCCTCGCGGTCGGGCATCCCGTCACTCAAGAGACGTGCGCCCCTGGGGTTTTTGTCTATGGAACGTCACGCTTTCGAAAGTCTGCGCGATCTCTGATATAAGTGCGGGTTTGGCAGGAGGGAAGTTGGCCGTCGAAGTGACGCCGGTTGCGAACGGGCGAGACCTCAAGGCCTTCATCGCCTATCCCTACGAGCTGCACCGGAACGACCCCGTGTGGATCGGGCCGCTGCGCCACGACGTGGACGTCGTCCTCTCGCCGAAGAAGAACCCATTCTGGGACCACGCCGCCGCGCAGCATTTCCTGGCACGCGCGAACGGCAAGATCGTGGGCCGGATCTCCGCGATCGACAACAAGTCTCACAACGAAGTCCACGAGGAGAAGGTCGGCTTCTTCGGCTTCTTCGAATCGATCGACGACCCGGCGGTGGCGAAGGGCCTGTTCGACGCGGCGGCGGCGTGGCTGCGGGCCCGCGGGCTCGACACGATGCGCGGCCCGGCAAGCCCCTCGATGAACGACGAGGCCGGGCTGCTCGTCGACGGGTTCGAGTATCGGCCGGCGGTGATGATGCCGCACAACCCGCGGTACTACGTGCCGCTCGTGGAAGGCGCCGGCTTCACGAAGGTCAAGGACCTCCTGGTCTTCCAGGGCTCCGGCACGCAGTATCCGGAGCGACTTCGGCGGGTGGTGGACCTGCTCGAGAAGCGCTACGGGATCACCGTGCGGACCCTCGACATGAAGAAGTTCCCCGACGAGGTCGCGGTCATCAAGAAGATCTACAACAAGGCCTGGGAGAAGAACTGGGGCTTCGTGCCGATGACCGAGCGCGAGCTGGAGCACCTGGCTCAGCAGTTCAAGCCGGTGATCGTGCCGGAGATGGTGGTGATCGCCGAGCACAAGGGCGAGCCGGTGGGGATGGGCGTGTGCCTCCCCGACTTCAACGTCGCCTTCAAGAAGAACCCCAGCGGGAAGATGTTCCCGGGGATCCTCCCCGTGCTGTGGACGATCAAGTTCGGCGACATCGGCCGTGCGCGCGTGCTCATCCTGGGCACGATCCCGGAGTGGCGCGGCAAGGGCGTCGACGCCCTCATGTACAAGACCATCTGGGAGAACGGCAACAAGCGCGGCTACACCTGGTGCGAGGGCGGATGGGTCCTCGAGGACAACACCGCCATGAAGAACGGCCTCGAAGGCATCGGGTTCTCCGTCTACAAGACGTACCGGATGTACGACCGCCCGGTCTAGGCCACGATGAAGGTCGCAGTGACCGGGGCTACCGGTGTCGTCGGGAGCCATCTCGCCGAGGCGCTGAGGCAGCGCGGGCACGAGGTCGTCTGCCTCGTGCGCTCGCCGGAGAAGGCTGCCTCTCTCGCCGCCATCGGCTGCCGGCTCGTCAAGGGTGATCTCGAAAACGACGGCGCCTTGCGTGAGCTCGTGGCCGGCGCCGAGATCGTCCACCACGTGGCGGGGGCGGTGACGGCCGCAGGTGGCGGCGACGCGGCGTTCATTCGCGTGAACCGAGAGGGCACCGCTCGTGTGGCGGCGGCGGCGAGGAGCGCGGGTGTCGCGCGTCTCGTGTACACATCGTCGCTGGCGGCGGCGGGGCCGGCGATGCGCGGAGCCCCCGTCGCCGACGCCACCGTTTCCGGCCCGGTCACGCCGTACGGGCGCAGCAAGCTGGCGGGTGAGGAGGCCGTGCGTGCGTCGGGGATCCCGTTCACGATCGTCCGGCCGGCTTCGGTCTACGGCCCGCGGGATCGCAACCAGTTCCTGCCCGCGTTCAAGCTGGCCCGCACCGGCTGGGCGCCCGTGCTCGGCGACGGCCGGCAGGAGCTCTCGCTCATCCACGTACGCGACCTCGCCGATGGGCTGATCGCGGCGGGGGAAGCGCCGGCCACGCGGGGCCGTGCCTATCACGCCGCACACCCGCAGGTCGTGAACCAGCGCGAGCTGTTCGCGGCCATCGGCCGCGCGATGGGGCGCTCCCACGTGCGCATCGTGCCGGTGCCGAAGCCGGTGGTGATGGCGCTGCTGTACGTCGTCGGCACCGGGGCGGATCTCGTCGGCAGCGGCACCGTGCTGCGTCCCACCAAGGCGCCGGAGTTCTTCGCCCCCGCCTGGACGTGCAGCACCGCGCCCTTGACCGCGGACAGCGGGTGGACGGCGCGCCTGGGCCTCGACGAAGGCCTCGCCGATACCGCCCGCTGGTACAAGGACGCCGGCTGGCTCTGATGCAGCGCTTCAGCCGGCTGGATGCCTGGACGCTCGCGTATCTCGCGGTGGCAAGCGCAGCGCTGCTGCTGCGCTGGTCACACCTCGCGCACCCGTGGCTGCTGGCGGGCGCGCATCTGGGCTTGCTCGCCATCATCCTCGGCGCCACTGAGCTGCGCCGGCGCCGGCCGGGGGCGTTCCTCGCCGATTTCTATCCGGTCATCGTGGTCACGCTGATGTACACGGAGGTCGGCGTCCTGAACACGGCGATGGGGGTGTCGCATGACCTGCTCGTGCAGTCGTGGGACAAGGCGCTCTTTGGCAGCCAGCCGTCGCTCGACTGGATTCGCGCGCAGCCGTGGCCGTGGCAGAGCACGATCCTGCACCTCGCGTACATGTCGTACTACGTGATCGTGCCCGGCGCGCCGCTCGGCCTGTGGCTGTCGGGCCGCCGCGACGCCAGCCGCGAGACGCTGCTGCGGATCATGGCGACGTTCTACGTCTGCTACACCATCTTCCTGCTCTTCCCGGTGGCGGGTCCGCGCTATCTCTTCCCGATGGCGGAGAGCGCGGCCACGGCCGTGGCCCCCGCGCGCTGGGTCCACGCGATCCTGAAATCGGGCTCCGCCTGGGGCACCGCCTTCCCGTCGTCGCACGTGGCGGTGGCGCTGGTGGCGGCGCTGTCGGCGCTGCTCGGCTGGCGCAAGCTCGGCGTGCCGCTCGTGGTGCTGGCCGTGCTGCTCGCGATGGGCACCGTCTACGGCCAGTTCCACTACGCGATCGACGCCATGGCGGGCGCCATCGTCGGCGTGCTCATGCTACTGGTACGCGGCGAACGCAAGCCCGTCTAAGCCGTGAGCCGAGGCTGCCTATCGCGGCGTCCGTACACGTTCACTCACTCATAACTCACGACTCATGACTCACGACTTCCGTTCTACCGCTACCCCAGCGCGTACAGGACGATCAGCCAGCCGACCAGCGTGAACGGACAGAGGAACGTCGTCACCGCCACGATGTCGCTGGCCAGCGCCTCGTCGCCGCCCATCTCGACGGCCATCGGCTGGCTGCTGGCCGCCGTCGGGCACGCGAGCAGGATCAGGCCTACCGCCAGGTGCAAGCCGCGCACACCCAAGGCGAAGAGGAGCGCCAGCGCGAGGGCCGGCATGAGGACCAGCTTCATGAACGCCACCGGCACCGTGTGCCGCCAATCTGCGAGGGCACGGCGCGGGTCGAGGGAGGCGCCGATGGCGATGAGCGCGGCGGGCAGCGCGCCCTGTCCGGCGAGGTCGAGGGTGCGGCCGAAGACGGACGTCGACGACAGCCACGCCTCGTGGCCGGGTATCGCCCGCGCCAGATAGCCGAAAGCGCCGGCGAGGACGAGCGGGTTGGTGACGACGCTCTTCAGGAGCTGCGCCGGTGACGTCTGCGCCCGCTCGGTGCCGTGGTGCGGGAAGGCGAGCAGGAATACGCTGACGACGTTCATGAGCGGCACGGCCACCGATAGTGCGAGGGCCACCAGCCCCGTCATCTCCGCCATCGTCGCCTGCACAGTGGCGGCGGGCGTCCCCGGGGCCAGCCGGGACGTCGCGTAGTACAAGATGATGGGGAGTCCGACGAAGAGCATGTTCGAACGGAAGGTGCCCTGGGCGGCGACGCCGTGGCGCCGCGGCGGCAGGCCCGCCCAGCGGCCGTACCGGTAGGCGAGGGCCGACATCACGAGCAGGGTCGCCACGATGCCGAGCATCAGCCGTCCGTCGAAGAGATCGGCGGACGAGCGGGCGACGTCACGGAAGAGGAGCGCGGGCAGGAACACCCAGTAGGCGAGGCGGCTCACCGCGTTGGCCTGGGCGTCGGTGAAGCCGACGTGGCGTGCGAAGAGCCGGCCCGCGAGCAGGAGCAGGACGACCGGCATCACGACGCGCGTCGCGGTGAAGAACGTGCTCATGGTCCCGGGCTTGCGTGTCGTGACACGACGCGAAAGGATAGCTGAACTCGTGCGCGGTGAGGGTATCTACAACGTAGTGGTGATCGGCGGCGGCACCGCCGGCCTCGTCACCGCCGCCGGCACCGCCGGCCTGGGCGGTCGGGTCGCCCTCATCGAGCGGCATCTCATGGGCGGTGACTGTCTCAACACCGGCTGTGTCCCCAGCAAGGCCCTCCTCGCCTCCGCCCGCGCCGCCCAGCAGATGCGCGACGCCGCCCGGCTGGCGCTGGCGCGCGTCGAGCCCGGCTTCCGCTTCGAGGACGTGATGGCGCGCGTCCGCGAGCGGCGGGCGAAGATCGCGCCCCACGATTCGAAAGAGCGTTTCGAGTCCCTCGGGGTCGACGTGTTTTTAGAGCGCGGCGAGATCGTTTCGCCCCACGAGGTGCGGGCGGGCGCGACCGTGCTCCGCACGCGCCACATCGTGATCGCCACCGGCAGCCGGGCCGTCGTCCCCCCGATCGAAGGACTCGCCGACGCGCGGCCGTTCACCAACGAAACCATCTTCGACACCCTCGACCGCCAGCCCCCGCGCCTCGCCGTCATCGGCGGCGGTCCGATCGGCTGCGAGCTCGGCCAGGCGTTCGCGCGGCTGGGGGTGCGCGTGACCATCGTGCAGTCGGCGCCGCAGCTCCTCCATCGAGAAGATGTCGACGCCGCCGAGATCGTCCGCGCACGCTTCGAGCGCGAGGGGATCACCGTCATCACCGGGGCGCGAATCACGCGCGTGCGGCGCGACGGTACCATCGCCCGGCTCTCGATCGAAGGGCGCGAGGACGTGGTGGCGGAGGAGATCCTGGTGGGGGCCGGCCGCGCGCCGAACGTGGACGGGCTCGGCCTCGAGGCGGCCGGCGTCGCCTACGACGCCAAGGGCGTGAAGGTGAACGCGTCCCTGCAGACGTCGCGGGGGAACATCTACGCCGCCGGCGATGTCGTCGGCGGGCCGCAGTTCACACACGTGGCCGATCATCACGCGCGCACGATCGTACGGAACGTCCTGCTCCCGTGGCCGAAGGCGAAGGCGGATCTCTCCGTGCTGCCCGCGGCCACGTACACGTCTCCAGAGGTGGCGCGTGTCGGGCTGAACGAGACCGAGGCCCGCACCCAGGGGATCGCGTTCGACGTCTGGAAACAGCCGCTGGCCGACGTGGACCGTGCCGTCGTCGACGGCCAGGAGGACGGCTTCTTCAAGGTACTGACCGCTCGCGGCGGCGATCGCATTCTCGGAGCGACAGTCGTGGCCGAGCACGCCGGCGACCTCGTGCACGAGATCGCCGTCGCCATGCGCGCGCGGCTGGGGCTGGGTGCCCTCTCCAGCGTCATCCACGCGTACCCGTCGTACGCGGAGATGGCGCGCCGAGTGGCCGACCAGTATCAGCGGTCGCGCCTCACGCCGGGCCGGCGCCGCCTGTTGGCCGCGCTGTATCGCTGGCGCCGGGGCGAATGAGTCGGACCGTTCGTATCGTGCTCGGTGTGGCCGTGGTGGGCGCCCTCGTCGCCGCGGGCCGCCTCCTTCCCGTCGCCGCCTGGTTCGCCGCGCTCGAGCACTGGGTCCGGGCCTCGGGTCCGTGGGGCGTGGTCGTCTTCGCGGCCGTGTATGTCGTGGCGGCCCTCGCGTTCGTGCCGGGGTCGGTGGTCACCTTGGCCGCCGGCGCCATCTTCGGCGTCGTCGGGGGTACCGTCATCGTCTCGATCGCGTCCACGACGGCGGCCGCGCTCGCGTTCCTCATCGCGCGCTACCTCGCCCGCGGCGCCGTTCAGCGGCTCGCCGAGCGGGATCGCCGTTTCGCCGCCCTCGACCAGGCGATCCGCGACGGCGGGTGGAAGATCGTGGCACTGCTGCGGCTGAGCCCGATCGTGCCGTTCAGCCTGTCGAATTATCTTTACGGCCTGACGCCGGTCTCGTTCGCGCCGTACGTGCTCGCGAGCTGGATCGCGATGATCCCGGGCACGCTGCTGTACGTGTCGATCGGCGCGGCCGGCCGCGCGGCCGCCGGCCGCGCGCGGACACCGGCGGAGTGGGCGCTCATCGGTGTCGGCATCGCCGCCACCCTCGTGGCCACGGTGATGATCACGCGCATGGCGCGCCGCCGCCTCACGTCGGCACGAGGCGGGGCTCAAGTAACGCTTCAGGCGACTCGGTCCGGACCGAGTAACGAAAAGTAACCCCGCGTCGGACTATTCCTGAAGCGAGTTCGGCAACCGCAGCAGCTCTGGTTCAGGTCGTCGCCGTGCTCTTTCGCAATGGGGACAGGTTTGTCCTCTCGGTCGTCGGCGATGGAAGGGGGGCGTCCGCGCGATCGTCCCCGCGAGGTTTTTCTCGCGTCCTCGCTCTGGAGCGAGTTGCTAGCCGAGCGCCTGCTCGATGTCCGCGACGAGGTCGCGCTCGTCCTCGCCGCCGGCGCTCAGTCGGATGAACCCCTCCGGAATCGCGTCGCCGCCCCAGCGCGCGCGGCGCTCCGCCGTCGTGTGCATGGAGCCGAAGCTCGTCGACTCCGTGACGAGACGGCAGCGCGCGAGGAATCGCTCGGCACGCTCGCGATCGGCGAGGACGAAGCTCACGACGGAGCCGAAGCGCCGCATCTGGCGCGAGGCGACCGGGTGGGCGGGATCGGAGGGCAGGCCCGGGTAACGCACGCCGGTGACGTCGGCACGCGAGGCGAGATGCCGAGCGATCGCCAGCGCGCTCGCACACTGCCGCTCGAGGCGCACGTCGAGGGTGGCCAGCGAGCGATGCGCGAGCCACGTCTCGAACGGGCCGGGCACGCTGCCCGTCTGCGTGCGCCAGGTGCGCACCCGCTCGGCGAGGGCGTCGTCGCGCAGCGCGACGTGGCCGAGCAGCAGATCGCCGTGCCCGGTCAGGGCCTTGGTATCGGACGCGACAGAGATGTCCGCACCCAACGCGAGGGGCTGCTGCGCGAGGGGCGTGGCGGTGGTGTTGTCGACGGCGACCAGGGCCCCCGCGCGATGCGCGGCCGCGGCCAGGGCCTCGATGTCGCACACGTCGAGCTGCGGGTTGCTCGGCGTCTCGAGCCACAGGAGGCGCGCGCCATCGAGACAGTCACGCTGCGCGTCCCCCGCCGTCGGAGCCATCCGCACCTGCACACCCATCGCCGCGAAGTAGTCGGACGCCAGGCGGCGCGTCGTGTAGTACGCGTCTGACGGCAGCACGACCACGTCGCCGGGGCGCAGGACGACGCCGAAGACGGCGGTCACGGCGGCCATCCCGGAGGCGAACACGATCGCCGGGCCGCCTTCGAGCTCGCCCAAGGCATTCTCGAAATGCGCCCACGTCGGGTTCTGGAAGCGGCCGTACGTGTACGGCACGCCGGCGGGATCGCCGCTCAAGTGATACGGCGCGGCCAGTACGGGGCCGGGCAGGAACGGCTCGCCTTGCCGCGGCGGCGGAAGGCCCGCGCGCACGACACGAGTGGCATCGAACATTTCCGAAGTCTGCCGCCCACGGTCGCGGAGGTCAACGCCGCGCGGTTAAGATCGAGGGCGATGAGCTCCTCACCGCCCGCCTTCGTCGTCGAGACCTTCCCCGTCGGGCCGCTGCAGTGCAACTGCACGATCCTCGGCGACCCCGCCACCGGCGAGGCCATCGTCGTCGATCCCGGCGACGAGGTCGACAAGGTGCTGGCCGCGCTGGCGCGCCACAACCTGCGATGCCTCGCCGTCGTGAACACGCACACCCACATCGATCACGTCGGCGCGAACCAGGCGCTGCGCGATCGTACGGGCGCCCGCGTCATGTTGCACGAACAGGACGTGGTGCTCTACGACAACCTCGCCGTGCAGGCGGAGATGCTCGGTCTCTTCCCCCCGCCGCCCCGGTCGCCGGTGGACGAGCACATCCACCAGGGCGATCGCGTGAAGGCCGGCGGGATCGACCTCGAGGTGCTCCACACGCCGGGCCACACGCCGGGGAGCCTCTGCTTCCACCTGCCGGGCGCCGCGCCGCTGCTCGTTTCCGGCGACACCCTCTTCGCCGGCAGCATCGGCCGCACGGATCTCTGGGGCGGCGATTTCGACCAGGAGATCGCTTCGATCCGCACGCGGCTGCTCGCCCTCGACGACAAGACGCGGGTCATCCCCGGCCACGGTCCGGAGACCACGATCGGCCGCGAGCGGCGCCGGAATCCCTTCCTCGTCAACCTCTGATCGGCCCCCACCGCACGGCCCGGCGTGCTAGTCTGAGCCCGCTTTGCCGAGGGGGTTCCGTTTGAAATTCGTGCGGATGCGGATGGCGGTGGCGGCAGTTCTCATGGTCGGAGCCGGCTGCATGGGTGACCCGCCGCCCGATGGCGGCGTCGGCACGGCCCCGAGCCGTGTGTCGAGCGTCGCCGGTGCGTCGACGCCGGCGCCGACTCCCGTACCCACTCCCGTCCCGACCGCGGTGCCGACCGCCAACCCGATCTCCTACGTCCGCGTCGGGTTCTTCGGCGTCAACTGTCCCGGCGGCGGCGGTCCCGACAACGCCGAGCGCAAGCTGCCCGTCGGATGCGCGGGCGACGTCACCGCCACCCCCAAGAAGGAAGACGGCACCGACGTTCACTCCCGCGACCACCCGTCGGAGATCACCTGGGAGATGATGCACGGCGAGCGCCTCGTCAGCATCTACGACGTGCCCGGCCAGCCCTTCAACAAGCACCTCATCGGCCGCGTCGCCGGCCCCTTCATGTTGTGCGCCACCGTCGGCGGCGTGATGGGCTGCCTGAGCGCCGAAGTCACTCCCTAGACCGTGCGGTAGACGAGCCGCGGCCGCACCTCGGCCAGCAGCGGCTCCGTCCCCAGGGCGCGCCGAAGGGTGAGGGCATCGAGCCCGGCGCCGCCGACCACGATCTTGTTCTCGTAGTCTCGCGTCTCGATCCACACCAGGCGCGGCCACACGCCGCGCAGCGCCCGCGTGACCTCGGCGTGTTGCCCGATCGTGTTGCTGGCGAGCACCCCGCCGGGGGCCAGGCGCTCCGCCGCCTGGACGAAGCCCTCGGCCAGGAGCCACGCGGGTTTTCGCAGGTTGTGGGTGCCGCCCTCGAAGATGTCTTCGATGACGGTGTCGAATGTCTCTGTCTCCTCGGCGAGGACGGCGCGGGCGTCCTCGATGCGGACCTCGATGCGGAGGGCGTCGAGGTCGAGATGGCGCTGCGCGGCCTCGACCACCGCCGCCGAGCGCTCGATCCCGACGATCCGCGCGGACGGCGCCAGGGCGCGGGCGACGCGGGCGGCGCTGCCGCCGCCCAGGCCGAGGATCAACACCGACCGGCGGCGCTCGGGCGGAAGGGTGGTGAGCCCCGCCGCCAGCACATCCCAGATGAGGCCGGTCGTGGCCTGGCCGGGGCGATAGAGCGAGGCCAGCGTCCCCGAGACGCGGAGCTCGCGGCCGAGGGTGGTCTCGCGCACACGGATGGCAGGGTCGGGGAGCAGCGCTCCGGGAGTCGTGAGTCTTGAGTTATGAGTCATGAGTGAGTTGCGAGTACGACTCAAGACTCACTACTCATGACTCACAACCCCCGCCGGCCGCTCCAGCTTCCAGGCGGCCGCCGTCCACCCACGCGCGCCGGACGAGTCTTCGATCCGCAGGTAGCCGTCGCTCTCCGCCAGCACCACCACCACCTCGCCCTCCCGCAGCGTACCGATCGTTCCCGCCGTCGGAGATGCCGCGTCCTGCAGCGGTGCACCCGCGGTCACCACCACCGCTGTCGGCTGGGCGAATCCGCCGGCCAGAGGTGCCGCCGCCAGCAGGAGGCCCAGCCCGAGGGTGACGTCGGCGGCGGCGGACAGGCGCGCCAGGTGCCGCGCGCGCCGCGTGAGCCCGTGCAGGACGACGGAAGCCACGAGGAGGGCGAGGGCGACGATGTCGAGATGGAAGCGGCGGCTCGCGCGGTTGACACCGGCGAGCGGCACCGGTGCGATCTCCGCGGGGTCGAGGTTCGCCGATTCGCGCAGCCGCTCGATCTCCCGCGACACCGCGCGGTCGCCCGGCTCGATCTCTCGCGCGCGCAGGAGCGCCCACAGCGCCTCGCCGGTGTTGTTTCGGGCGAGGGCCGCCTGCGCCCAGTTCCAATACAGCGAGGCGCTCTCCGCGCCGGTGGCGGCCACCGCGCGATAGGCCTCGATCGCCTTCGGATAGTCGCCGGTGCGGAAGAGCTCGTTGCCTTCGCGGAACCGCGCGGCGGGATCGAGCGGTGCCGCTGACGACGGTGCCTGCGCCCACACCGGCGCCGCCGCGGGCAGCAGCAGGAGGCCGAGCGCGAGCCCGAGCCGGCGCCTCATGCCCACTTCCGCACCACTTCCGCCGCGCGCCGGGCCACGCTGCGGATCTGCTCGGAGTAGTCGCCGAGCTGCGGCGCGTAGCGGATGAAGTACACCTCCTGCAGCACCTCGCGGGCGGCGCGCTCGCGATCGGTCGGCGGCGCGGACGCGTCGTCTTCCAGAGACCCGAACACGTCGTGCAGCGTCTTCTCGATGAGGGCGACGGACGCCTCCTTCGACATTCCGTCCTGGCCGGCGCGCTCGAGATCGGCGAGGGCGCGGCGCGAACGGCCGCGGCCGGTGGGCCGTCCCGCGACGTCGGGCCGGCGATCGAGGAGCCACGGCGTCGCCCACAGCGCGCCGTGCACGGCGAGGAGGAGTCCGACGAGGCCGGCGAGCGCGCGCGGCGAAAGGTGCGATCCGGTGCGCAACGGCAGATCGAGATCGCTGCGAAGAGCCAGCGGCCCTCCCGCGCGTGAGCCGGAGGCCCGGCCCGCGGACGGCGCGCCCGCCGCCGCGCCGCCCTTCACCTGGAACGTGATCGGCGCCGTCTCCGCGTGCTCGATCTGCCGCAGCTCCGGCTCGAAGTAGCTGAACGTCAGCGCGGGGACGGTGAGCGCCCCCCCCGTGTCCGGCACCACCACGAACTCCCACGTCTTGGTGCCGCTGATCCCCGAGGGCGTCGCGCGCAGGTCGCTCGACATCTGCGGCGGGTACACCTTGGCGCCGGTGACCTTCACTTCCGGAGGACGGTCGATCCACTTGAGGTTGCCGTTGCCCGCGACCTCGAAGCGCAGCGTCACCGCCTCCCCGAGGGCGACATTCGTCTTGTCGAGATGGGCCTGGGCGGTGAAACGTCCCACCGCGCCGGAGAAGCCGCGCTCATCGGGGATGGGGTCGGCGTTCACGGTGAGGGCTGTCGTCGTCCGTTCGACGACCTGCTGCTGCGGACCGAAGAAGCCGCCGCCGGTTTCCACACCGACCTTGAACGTCGACCCGGGCACGATCACCCGGCCCGCCTTCGTCGGGAACAGCAGCTTCTGGATCAGCGCGAAGCGGCGGAATGTTTCTCCCTTCACGTTCACCACGTCGCCACCCCGCGAGCGTGCGGGTGGTGGCAGCGCCTCGGACCAGAAGCCGGCGTAGGTCGGAGACTCGACGAATCGGAAGTCGGTCACGGAGATCGTCGTGTAGAGGTAGTAGGTGAGCAGGACGGGCTCGCCGACGAACGCGCGGTCGCGATTCACCACCGCCTCGAGGAACAGCTTGGGCTCTGGCCCGCGCCCCGGGCGGCGCCGGAACATCTCGAACGGGTCCTCGCCGCCGAAGGGGTCCATCGGATCCGGGGCGGCGTTGCCTCGCGGGCGAATGCTGCCGGGCACGACCTCGATCACGATCGGAGGTGCGACGTACGCGGTGGGGCCGACCTTGATGCGGATCTCGCCGATCTCGGCCGGACCTACCGCCTGCGGCTGCAGCGCGTAGATGAAGCTGCGGCTGTGCGACGCGACGCCGTTCACCACCGAGAGCTGCGAGGACGTGAACGGGCCGCTGACCACCCGCAGGTTCGTGAGGGCGGGCATCGGCACGTTGTCGGGCATTCCGTCGCCGGACATCGTGACGGTGAGCTGAACCTGGTCTTGAACCCCGACCCGCTGCGCCTCGACCTCGCTGCGCAGCGTGAGCTCCGCGGACGCGATGCCGGCCCACGAGGCGAGAGCTACGCCCATCGTGCTTATCAGGGATGCGCGCCAGCGTTGGACGTCGCGCATCCCTCTACCAGTCCTTCCCCGTCTTCTTGCGGGACTGCTTCTCGGCCATCAGCCGCTTCTGCTCTTCCTTCTCGTTCTGCTGGAGGGCGTCCAGGAGCTGCATGGCGCGATCCTTCGGCATGCCCGTCTGCTCCTGGAAGCGCTGCTGCTCCTTCTCTTCCTGGGACTGCGGGCGGGGCGTGGCCTGTCCAGGCTGCGGCTGCTGATTCGGCTGCGGGGTGGGGCGGGGTGTCGGCCGCGGGTCGGGCCTCGGCGGCGGCTGCTTCTGCTGTTGCTGCTGCATCTCGCGCAGGGCCATCTCGAGGTTCCGCTGCGTCTCCGCATCGCCGGGGCGCAGCCGCAGCGCGTCACGATAGGCCCGCACCGCGTTGGGATAGTCCTTCTTCTGGAACAACGTGTTCCCGAGATTGAAACGCGACGACGCGGCGTAGGGCGTGGTGTCGGCACCCAGCGCGCGGAAGATCGGCTCCGCCTCGTCGTATTTGCCGTTCTTGTACAGCGCGTCGGCGAGGTTGAAGCGCGTCCGTGCGTCCTTGGGCCGCAGCTCGGCGGCGCGCTGGAACGCCTTCAGCGACTCCGGATGATTGCCCTGTGCGTAGTCGCGCCGGCCCGCGTTCGTGAGCCGCTTCGGCCGCAGCAGGAGCTCGTCGGTCAGGGTGGCCTCCCCGGCGTGCAGATGGCCGGCGAGGAGGAGCGCGGCCAGGGCCGCCGCCGCCTGCCGCGCCGCGCCGGCCGTTTTCTCGCGTCGTGGCCACGGCAGCGTCAGCGCCGCCGCCACGCAGAAGAAGCCCAGCGCCAGCGGGACCTGGAAGCGCTCCTTCTTCCGGTACGAGAACTCGCGCAGCGCCGCGCGATCCTCCATGCCTTCGATGGCGGAGGCCAGCGCGGACAGGCTCGCGTCCGCGGTCGAGATCTCGAAGAAGCGGCCCCCGGTGCCGGACGCGATGGCCTGGAGGGTGGACACGTTCATCTTCGAGATGACGGGCGCGCCCTGGGCGTCTTTCTTGTAGCCGACCCTATTGCCCTCGGCGTCGAAGTCGGGGACAGGTGCTCCGCGCTCGGTGCCCACGCCCACCGCGTGCACGAGCACACCCGCGTCTTTCGCGCGCCGCACGGCCGTCTCCACGTCGCCCTCGAGGTTCTCGCCGTCGGAAACGAGCACGAGAACCTTGTTGCGCCGGTCCTTGTCCACGAACATGTCGAGGCCCTTGGCCAGGCCGACGCCGATCGACGAGCCGGCGGCGGGCACCACTCCGGGCTCGAGCGTCTCCAGGAAGAGGCCGACGGCGTCCGCATCGAGCGTCAGGGGCACGAGCGGGTACGCCTCACCTTCGAAGGCGAGGAGGCCCACGCGGTCGCCGCCCAGGCGGCCGAGGAGATTGAGGAGAGCGGCCCGCGCGAGGAAGAACCGATTGGGGGCGACGTCATCCGCGGCCATCGATCCCGACGTATCCAGGACGAGGACGACGTCGATGCCTTCGCGCTCGACCTTCTCGCGCACGATGCCCCACTGCGGCCGGGCGAGGGCGACCAGGAGGCTGGCGGCGCCGATCGTGAAGAGGGCGACGCGCACCTGGCGCCAGCGAGGCCACGGCCGCTGCACGACGCGTCCCCACAGCGGCCGTGCGACGATACGGGACAGCCGGTCCTCGTCCGTGCGGGCCGCCCGGGCGGCGAGCAGCGGGAGGGCGGGCAGGAGCAGGAGCAGCCACAGCCACACGGGGGTCGCGAAGGTCATCGGCTAGTCCTTCGGGCCGGGAACAAAGACGTCCCGCTCCGAGTTATAGATGGATGGGAGAGGTCTTATGAAACGCCTTCTGGCTTGCGCCGCGGTCCTGGCCGCGGGATCCTGGGCTACCGGTGTTCTTCGAGGGGCGAACATAAATGACAAGAATACAGCGAACCAGCCGGAGCCGGCCACGAAGCCGGACAAGGTCGTGAAGACAGACGAGGAGTGGAAGAAGATCCTGACGCCGGAGCAGTTCCACGTCCTCCGCAAGAAGGGAACCGAGCGCGCCTTCTCGGGCAAGCTCTGGGACAACCACGAAAAGGGCACCTACGTCTGCGCCGCCTGCAAACAGGCGCTCTTCCACTCGAAGGCGAAGTTCGAGTCGGGGACGGGCTGGCCCAGCTTCTGGGAGCCGATCGACAAGGGCGCGGTCGAGGAGCACAGCGATCGCAGCTTCTTCATGACGCGCACCGAGATCCTCTGCTCCCGCTGCGGCGGGCACCTGGGGCACGTGTTCGACGACGGCCCGAAGCCGACCGGCCTGCGGTACTGCATGAATTCCGCGGCCCTCGATTTCGTGAAAGACTGACCCCTCGCCGAATAAACCTTTGGACGGGCTGGGCCGTCTAAAGGTCGGTTGGCCAAAAGGGGGACCCCGCTTGCCCTTCGTAAGTCTCGCAAGATCAACGACTCTGGTTTGCCTGCTGGCTGCGGGTGTGTCGGCGCAAAGCACAGACACTAAACCGGCCGCCCCGAAAGTAGACAACGTAATGGGCGACGTGGCGTCGATCGACGCCGGCGCCGGCAGCCTCACCGTTCAGACGAGCAAAGGCACGGTGACGGTCAAGGCCGGTGAAGCCACCAAGTATCTCAAGGCCAAGCCGGGCGCGACCACCCTCGAGGGCGCGCAGCCCTCGACCCTGGCCGAGGTCGCGGTCGGCGACCGGGTCCTCGCGCGGGGTACTTTGTCGGGGGACGGCGCCTCGCTCGCCGCGCGGCAGGTCATCGTCATGACCCGCGGCGACATCAACAGCAAGCAGGACCTGGAGCGCGCGGAATGGCGGCGGCGCGGTGTCGCCGGCGTCGTCACCGCTCTCGATCCCGAGAAGCAGGAGATCACCATCGAGGTCCGCGCGTCCGCCACGCCGCAGCCGGTGGTGATCTCGACGTCGGAGAAGAAGGCCGCGCTCCGCCGCTACTCCGGCGACTCCGTCAAGTTCAGCGATGCGAAGCCCGGCACCTTCGCCGACCTTGCCGTGGGCGACCAGCTCCGCGCGCTCGGCGATCGCAGCGAGGACGGCGGGCGCTTCGTGGCGGAGCAGATCGTCTCCGGCGCGTTCCGCACTGTCGTGGGCGCCGTCCTGTCGGTCGACGCGAACGCGGGCGAGATCAAGATCACCGACGGGGCCACCAGCAAGAAGCTCGTGGTGGCGGTGAAGACCGATGCCGTGCTGCGGCGGCTTCCGCCGGAGCTGGCGGCCCGTATGGGTGGGCGCCGCGGCGGTCCAGGTGGTGCGGGTGCCGCAGGTGGCGCCGGTGGTCCGGGGGCG
>Ga0075429_100001511_pt1 | contig 19148 bp, 17 predicted proteins | sample RhiMetdeltSRZDD3_FD_75295 | JGI IMG/M metagenome (GOLD analysis project Ga0075429, IMG submission 75295) | Populus rhizosphere microbial communities from Tennessee, USA - Rhizosphere MetaG P. deltoides SRZDD3 | ecosystem: Host-associated > Plants > Roots > Rhizosphere > Soil | place: USA... | reverse complement strand
TGAACCCGACCGAGCGCCCGGTCAACGTGCCGCTCGAGATGTCGTACAAGCGGATCCTCGGCACGCGCGCACCCAGCGTGAACAACGGCTCCGCCGGTCTGCTCATGGCCGTGCCGCCGGGTGACGGGCTGTTCCTGCTGCGCGGTGAGATCGACACCGTGCGGCCCGCACCCGTGAGGAACATGCGCATCGGGCCGTAGCCGGGCCTCATCCGCCGCCGTCACGCCTCCTCGGTCACCTCTGCTGTCCAGCTCACGGCCACCGCGCCCTTGAGCGAAGCCGCCGTGGGGCACTTGTCGAGATGCCGTGCGAGTGCGCGATCCACCACTTCACGGCTGCCTGCGGGGATGCGCAACCAATAGTGCACGCGCACCTCGGTCAGCACCGGCAGCCCCTCGCGCGATTCGTTCACGCCTTCGACCTCACAGCGGATGGCGTCCTCCGCCAGCCGGACCTGGCGCGCTTCCAGCGCACCGTTCAAGGTCCCGAGCATTCAACCGCCGGTCGCGGCGACGATGTAGTCCACGGGCAGCGGCAGCTCGCGTTCCGGCGTGAGCCTGAAGTACGGCACGATGGGGCCGTGCACACCCATGTCGGCCGTGGCACCGAGCGGCAGGTGCGCGCGGCGGTGCAGGCTGCCCAGCTTGTGGAGCGTGATGCGGGACGTGTAGAGCGGTTCGCTCATCGATTCCTCCGGTCCTCCGCGCCCGCCCCTTCGGCGGTCGAGGCCACACCACACTTATGCTAGTTTCGTTGGCCGGTCCAATCGCCGTGCTGAAGGCCGAGACGCGCCCACCACGGCCCACTCCGAGGAACGATGCCCGCCGCTCGCGATTTCGCCGTCACCGCCCGGCTCGCCACCCCGACCGCCGTGCTCATGCTGGTCCTGATCGTGGTGGGCTCGATCGTGCGCACCACCGGCTCGGGACTCTCGTGCCCCGACTGGCCGCTCTGTCACGGCAAGCTCATCCCGCCGTTTCAGTTCAACATCCTGATGGAGTGGTTCCACCGCCTGTTGGCACTGCTCACCGGCGTGGGGCTGTTCGCCACCAGCGCGTGGACATTCGCGCACCGCGAGGTCCGCGCACAGCTCGGCGGGTTCGCGGCGCTCTGCCTCGCGCTCTACGTCTCGCAGGCGCTGCTGGGCGCGCTCACCGTGTGGAGGCTGCTGGACCCGAGCATCGTGAGCGGCCATCTCGCCGTGGCGCTGCTGCTGTTCGCCGCCCTGCTGACGGTCGCGCTCGTCGCGCACCATGAGGCCGTGCCCGAGCCCCGGCCGCTCGTGCGCGCGGGCGGTCTGCGCACCGGGTACGCGCTCGCCTCACTGGCGATCTGGGCACAGGCCGTCCTCGGCGGCATGGTCAGCACCAACCACGCCAGCCTCGCCTGCCCCGACTGGCCCACCTGCAACGGCGCGTGGTTCCCGCCGCTCACCGGGCTCGTCGGGCTCCAGGTCTCGCACCGCTACGGCGCCTACCTGCTGGTCGCGCTGTTGCTCACGCTGGCGTGGCATTCGCGCCGCTCGCAGGACGTGGTCGTGCGCCGGCTGGGTGTCGCACTGGGCGTGCTGGTGCTGGTGCAGGCGGCCGTGGGGGTGACGAACGTGTTGCTCGCCATCCCGGTGTGGGTCTCTGCACTGCACCTGGGGTTGGCCGCGGTGCTGCTGGCACTGGCGATCGCCGGCAGGTTCCGGCTCTCGGTCGCGGTCGCTCCCGCAGCGGCACCGGCCGCCGAACGCGCCCTGCGCGGCGAAGTGGCGCGATGAGCGTGGCGAACCCGGCCCCGGTTCCGCGCGCGCGCACCGGCACACTCGGCGCCTGGCTCGAGCTCACCAAGCCGCGCATCGTGCTGCTCGTGCTGTTCACGGGCGTGCCCGCGCTACAGCTGGCCGCGCTCGGCTGGCCGCCGCCGCTGCTGTTGTGGGGCACGCTCGCGGGCATCACGCTGTCGGCGGCATCGGCCGCCAGCTTCAACCACTACTTCGACCGCGACCTGGATGCGCTCATGGTGCGCACGCGCACGCGGCCGCTGCCTTCGGGAGCGCTGCCGCCCATGGCCGCCGTGGCGCTGGGCGTCGTGCTGGGTGCGCTGGCGATGATCGTGTTGGTGGCCACGGCGAACGTGCTGTCGGCGGTGATCGCGCTGGTGAGCATCGTCTACTACGCGTGGTTCTACACGGTGTGGCTCAAGCGTCGCACACCGCTCAACATCGTCATCGGCGGAGGGGCGGGTGCCTCAGCACCATTGATCGCGTGGGCGGCGGTGACGGGCCGCGTCGACCTGCCCGCGGTGCTGCTCGCCAGCATCGTGTTCCTGTGGACACCGCCGCACTTCTGGGCGCTGTCGCTCTACCGCCGCGACGACTACGCGCGCGCCGGGATCCCGATGCTGCCCGTCACGCACGGCGAGGAGGAGACGCGCCGGCAGATCCTGCTCTACACGCTGGTGCTGGTGGCCAGCACGATGGTGGTCGCCCCGCTCTCGGGCCTGGGGCTGGTGTACACGCTGAGCGCGGCCGTGCTGGGGCTGGGCTTCATCGCCGGCGCGGTGCGGCTCTACCGGCAGCCCGGCACGCCCGCGGCACAGGGATTGTTCCGCTACTCGATCCTGTACCTGTTCCTGCTCTATCTCATGATGAGCGTGGACGCGATCCTCGGCGGAGCGGGCGCGGCGGCCTGATCTCGTCGACTCGCCGTACGTCGGGCCCGGGTACCGCCGGGAGTGAACCCGACCCCCGAAAATGGTCAGGCCCCGAGGGCTCGCGCCCTCGGGGCCAAATGGTAGCGGGGGCTGGATTTGAACCAGCGACCTTCGGGTTATGAGCCCGACGAGCTACCAGGCTGCTCCACCCCGCATCACGTAGAGCCAAGTTAGGCCCGCCCCCGAGGAGTGTCAACCCCTCGGGGGTACCCAGGGGCCGGACTTGCCAATTCCCAAGCACTTGCCGGCATCGATCGGGTCGGCGGCCCCGGAGAAGCGTCCAGATCCGGTACATCGGGTGGGGTTGCAGGGGGTTGGGGGCGTGGATATGCTGCCGCGCCTTGACCGGGTCCTTGCCATGCGACCCACCCGCCCCGCAACTGTATGGAGGTCACGTTGTTCCGTCCGCGCCTCGCAATCCTGGCGGCTCTCGTCCTGGGCCTGGTGCTCGCGCCCTCCGCAGCCCGAGCGGCCGCCGAGGTGCACCGGCTCAACCTCGCACTCTCCGCGGTTCCGACCCAGGTGAAGGCGGGCGACTTCAACGACGTCGTCAGGAACTACAACAACACCGTGCTCGCCCCGCTCGGATTCGACCCGCTCGACAAGGTGTCGTTCTCGTGGATGTTCGACGCCGAGTTGCGCTACTTCGTCACGCGCAGCCTGTCGGTGAACGCGGGCGTGGGGCACCTGCGCGCCAAGACGGCCAAGGAGTACCTGCCCGCGCTGGCCTCGTCGATCAACGTGCACGCCGACCTCATCACGGTGCCCGTGCACCTCGGTGCGTCCTACTACCTGCAGCCCTACAACCAGGGTGACTTCCAGGCGCGCATGTTCGTGGGCGGTGGCATGGTGCAGTACACGCACTCGCGGGTGATCTTCGAGCAGACGCTCTCGGGCGCGGATTCCGCCAGCACGGCCAACCTGGGCGGTTCGTTCAAGATCGAGGGCACGAACGACGCGCCGGGCTACTACCTCGAAGGCGGCGTGCACATGTTCTTCGCCTCGCGTTACTCCGTCATGCTGTCCGCGATGTACCGAAGCGGCGAAGTGCAGGGCATCATCGAGGAGAACACGGCCGAGGCGCTCGTCAATCCGATCTCAGGCAAGCCGCTCACGCTCGACGTCAGCGGCATCGGCCTGCGATTGTCCGCGAACATCGGATTCTAGCGGGCCGGGTCCACCCGGCCGCCCGCAAGACGGCGGCGGTCCCGCGAGGGACCGCCGCCGTCTCGCTTCGCGCCTCGCGCGTTCGCGCGGGCCGCGCGAGCACCTAGCGCGCGGTGTCGCCCTGCGCCTTCTCGTTGCGGAAGCGGTACACGACCTCGCCGGGTGCCGCCCAGCCGTGATCGGTGCGGGCGATCTCCTCGGCGCGGAACCGGCGCTGGTACGGATCCTGAAGCTGGGCCTCGAGCGTCTCGGTGGACTGCTTGAGCTCACGCGTGTCGCGCTCGGCCTGCTTGATCTCGCGCTTGAGCTGCGCGATGCGCCAGAAGCTGTGGTCCGAGAGCACGGTCGCCCAGGCCAGCCACACGCCGGCCAGCAGCCACACCCAGCGAGGTACCTTGCGGGCCTTGCCGCCGAGCACGCCGCCGAGCTGGCGCGTGAAGAATCGGCGGGTGCGATCACGCGACTTCATCGGGACCTCCCTGTGCCTGCGCGCGGCGTCCGTGCCGCGATGCGCGTGTGAAGCCCGGATCCGCGCGGCAGTTCACCGCGGCGCGGGCCCGAAGGATGTGCTGCGATGCGGAAGCGGGTCAGCGCATGGCCCGGAACGCCGTGCGTCCCGGGTAGGCTGCGCTGTCACCCAACTGCTCCTCGATTCGCAGGAGCTGATTGTACTTCGCCACCCGGTCGGTGCGACAGAGCGAACCGGTCTTGATCTGACCGGCGTTCGTGGCCACGGCCAGGTCGCTGATGGTGACGTCCTCGGTCTCGCCCGAGCGGTGAGAGATCACCGCGCTCCAGCCGGCGCGCTGCGCCATCTGCACGGCCGCGAGCGTCTCGGTGAGCGTGCCGATCTGGTTCACCTTGACGAGGATCGAGTTGCCGATCTGCTCACGGATGCCGCGCGAGAGGCGAGTGACGTTGGTGACGAACAGGTCATCGCCCACGAGCTGCACCTTGCTGCCGAGCTTCTGGGTCAGCAACGACCAGCCGGCCCAGTCGTCTTCGTCGAGGCCGTCCTCGATGCTGACGATGGGGTAGCGCTCGCACAGGCCCGCGTACCAGTCCACCATCTGCGCGCTCGTGAGCTTCTTGCCGCCCTCGCCGGCGAGCACGTAGCCGCTGCCGTCGTCCTGCCACAGCTCACTCGCGGCCACGTCGAGCGCCAGCGCGACCTGCTCGCCCGGCTTGTAGCCGGCGGCTTCGATGGCGGTGATCAGGACCTGGAGCGCTTCTTCGTTGGAGCCCAGGTTCGGCGCGAAGCCGCCCTCGTCGCCCACGGCGGTGGCGAGGCCGCGCTTCTTGAGCACGCCATGCAGCGCATGGAACACCTCGACGCCGCACCGCAGTGCTTCGCGGAACGAGCTCGCGCCCAGCGGCACGATCATGAACTCCTGGAGGTCCACGTTGTTGTCCGCGTGTGCGCCGCCGTTCACCACGTTCATGAGCGGCACCGGGAGCACGTGCGCGTGCGCCCCGCCCAGGTGCCGGTAGAGCGGCACCTCGAGTGTGGCCGCGGCGGCATGCGCCACGGCCATGGACACGCCCAACAGCGCATTCGCTCCCAGCTTGCCCTTGTTGGGCGTGCCGTCCAGTTCGATCAAGCAGCTGTCCACGCCGGCCTGGTCGAACGCGTCCATGCCGAGGATGGCCGGAGCGATCACCTCGCCGACGTTGGAGACCGCCTTGCGAACCCCCTTGCCGCGGTAGCGCTTGGCGTCGCCATCGCGCAGCTCCACGGCCTCGTGATCTCCAGTCGAGGCCCCCGAGGGCACCGCGGCGCGGCCGAGTGCGCCGCTGGCCAGGACACAATCCACCTCGAGGGTGGGGTTGCCGCGCGAGTCGAGGATCTCGCGGGCGCGCAGGGAGGAGATGGTCATCATGGCGCGGCAGGCTAGCCCGCCGGGTCGCGTGGCCGCAAGCGACGTCGCGAGGCCGGCCGACCCGTCAGGAACCGTGCAATTATCCCATTCCAGGCCACTCCGGCCCCCTGCACCGGGGTGGCTCCACAGCGTGCGCACCGTGGTTCTAGCCGCTTCAATCGCGCCTCGGACGCAATTCGGGGCATGTTCTTGACCCGCTTGTGACCGCGAACCTAATGTGCCCCGACATGAAACCTCCGGCCGCTCAGGCTCGTAGCCGTCACTGGACCCCGGGGACGTGAGCGGCGGCGAAGACGCCGATCTCGTCCGCCGGTGCCTGTCGGGTGACCAGCGCGCCTGCCGGGACCTGGTTCGGCGATACGAGCGGCCCGTGTACTCGGTGCTCATGCGAGTGCTGCGGCGGGCCGAGGATGCCGAGGACCTGGTCCAGGAGACCTTCGTCCGGGTGTTCCGGGCGCTCGACCGGTACGACACCAACCGGCCGTTCGCGGCATGGGTGTTCACGATCGCCTCGCGACTGGCGATCGACCACCTCCGCCGGCGGCGGGTCAAGACGGTCTCGCTGACCGTCTCGGAGCCGGGTTCCAGCAGCGAGGAACGCGAACTCGACGTGGTGGACCCGGGGCTCACCCCCGACGAGGTCACGTCGCACAACGAAGAAGAAGTGAGGGCAGCCGCCCTCATCGACAGTCTCCCGGAGCACTACCGGATCGTCGTGCTGTTGCGTCACCAGCAGGACCTGTCGTACGAAGAGATCTCCGAAGCGCTGAAGTTGCCGCTCGGCACGGTGAAAGCCCGCATCCACCGCGCACGAGCACTGCTCAAAGACCGAGTGCAGGGACCGTCATGAACCGCTGCCCCGAGACGATCAAGGTCCAGGATTGGCTGGACGGCGAACTCGCCCCCGCCGAGGCCGCGCGCTTCGAGGCGCACCTCACGGCGTGCGGGGAGTGCGAGGCCGAAGCGCTCGCGTTCCGGGTCGTGTTCAACGAGCTGCGCGCCGTGCCGCTGCTGGATCCACGTCCCGAACTCTTCGACCGCATCATGGACGAGGTCCTGCCGCACCGCACGCCGCGCTGGGTGAAGGTGCTGGGCTGGGGCTATGCCGCCGCGTTCGCCGCGAGCACCGCCGCGATCGGCTCGGCGTTCGTGCTGCCGGGACCGAGCATGTGGCTGCGCGGCATCATCGCCGCCGGCATGCGCTCGCTCACCGAGACGGGCACGTTCGTGGTGCGCTCCACCAGCGACGGGCTCGCGCGATTCGGCGAGGCGCTCGCCGGTACGAGCGGTGCTGCCCGCCTGATGAAGCTGCTGTGGAGTGCGCTCTCTCACCCCGCCGTGTTCCTCACGCTGCTCGCCGCCGTGGGCGTGTGTGCGGCCGTCCTGTGGTGGATGCGACCGCGCGAGCGGCGCGAGTCCGAGGAGATCTCTCATGTGGGGCTGTTGGGCCTCTAGGCGTACCGCCGTCGCGCTGCTGCTGGCGCTGCCGTTCGTGATCGCATCCCCCGCCGCGGCGAAGCGTGCGCGCGAGACCTCCACGAAGCCGCAGGACACGAAGGTCACACAGAAGATCCAGATCGACGGCAAGACCATCTCGATCTCGAGCTCCTCCAACGACAGCGACAGCACCGACGTCACGCGGCGCGGCGACGTCGAGGTCGGCCCGATCGTGGTGCACGGCGCCGACGACGGCACCGGCATCGTGCGGCTGTTCTCGGACGCCGAGGTGGGAGCGGGCGAGCGTGTCACCGGCGACGTCGTGGCCGTGTTCGGCTCGCTGCGCGTGGACGGCGAGATCACGGGTTCGGCGGTGGCGGTGTTCGGCACCGTGGACCTGGGCCCCACCGCACTGGTGCGCGGCGATGCCGTCGCCGTGGGCGGCGGGTTGCGCGAAGCCCCGGGCGCACGCGTGACGGGGCAGACGGTGCAAGTCGGGTTCCTGCCGCTGACGCTCGGACTGCCGGGACTGCCCGTGGTGCTCTCCGGCATCACCATCGCGTGGTTGATCTCGCTGTTCTTCGGCTGGGTCGCGGCCGCGCTGTTCCCCGGCCGGGTGGCGCGCGTGGCCATCACCTCGTCGCGCCGCACCACCGCATCGCTGGCCCTCGGAGTGGCCTCGGGCCCGCTGATGCTCGTGACCATGCTCCTGCTCATGGTGACGGTGGTGGGCATCCCGATCGCGATTTTCCTGCCCGTCGTCTACATCGCCGTGGTCTACATGGGCCAGATCGCCGCCACGTACGTGCTGGGCTGCAAGCTCACGCGTCGGCGGCTGGGCGAGGGCAACATCGCAGGGCCGCTCGTGGCGGGCTCGCTGCTCGTGGCCTCGATCTTCGGCTTCGGCGCGATCCTGTGGGAGACGCCGGGTGTGGTGCGCACCGCAGCGCTGTTCTTCCTGCTGGTGGGCGTGCTGCTGCTGGTGGGGCTCGCCTGCATCGGCACGGGCGCGTTCCTGCTGTCGCGCGCAGGCAACCGGCCGCGCGACCTGGGACTGTCCGCCACGGGCGACTCGCCGCTGAACGCCGGCACCCCCTCCCCGAGCACTTCGGCGAGCTGATCGTCGAGCGGGCAGGGCCTGGGCCGCCGCGCCCAGCGCTCGGGGGCGGGTGGGCGGGAACACCCGCCGCGCGGCTGTGTGTGACGCCACGGCTCGCCCCCGGGTCACGCGCGCATCGCGGAGCCGGCCGGCAAACCGTGCCTCTGCAGCGGGTTGTGGGTGCGTTGCAGCGCGCCCGGCGGCGTCGTGCAGGCACTCGCCGTGGCACATTCGTCGCGTTAGTGTCTGGTCATGACTCCCCGTCTCCCCATGGTCCGCGCTCTCCTCGCCCTCTCCGCGCTCGCCCTCGCCCCCCGCGGGGCGGCCGCCAGCGAGTTGCGCAGCGCCGCTGTCCACGTGGCCGGCATCGTCGTGCATGACGCCACCGAGACGCTCCGCGACTACTGCCGCAGCGAGGATGGCCGCCTGTGGCTCGAGCTTCCCAGTGGTGCGCGCTGGGAGCTGGTCACCTCCACGACCGACCCCATCATCGCCAACCCTGGCGATGGGGCGTTTCACCGCTTCGACGTCGCCGAGGTGCAGGCTGCGCTCGACGCGCTCTCGTTCCCGATCGGCGGGATCTCGGCGCAGGTGTTCATCCTGCCCTTCCCGCGCCGCGAGAGCCTCGAGTCCGCCGCGGGCCCCGGGCTGATCCTGCTCTCGCCGGGCGTTCGCGCGCTGTCGCGCGAGCACCAGCACAGCGAGTTCGTGCACGAACTGGGGCACGTGGTGCAGTACTCGCGGCTGCCCGATTCCGACCAGGAAGGCTGGGAGCACTACATGAACCTGCGCGGCCTCTCGAGCGCCCTCAATACGGCGAGCGCGCCGCACGCCGACCGCCCGCACGAGATCTGGGCCGAGGACTTCCGCGCGCTGTTCGGGGGCTCGCTCGCGAACGCGAACGGCACCATCGAGAACGCCACGCTCACGCACCCCGCGCAGGTGGCGGGTTTGAGCGAGTTCATGCGCTCGGTGGCCGACGCCTCACCGGCGTTGGGCTCGGGCAGCCTCGTCGCCGCCCCGGTCGCGAGCGGTGCGGTGACCTTCTCACGCTTCGGCAGCGAGACCGCAGTGCTCGACGTCTTCGACGCCGCGGGCCGCCGCTTGGCCAGCGTGCCGCCGGCGGTGGGCGGCGCCAGCGTGGCCTGGAACTGGAACGGCGAGGATCGCTCGGGCCGCAGGCTGCGCGGCGAGGTGGTGTACGCACGCGTGCGCGACGGCCGCGGTGGTGCTGTGCGCGTGGTCGTCACGCGCTGACCCTCGCGACACGCCTCAGTGCGTGTCGAGCGGCAGAATCGCGGGCGTGAACTCGGCGCTGATCATGCGCGAGCGCTCGTCGCCGAAGCCCGCGAAGTTGCGCGCGGCATCGAACACCGAGCGCGGGATCCCGGTGAGGAACCCCAATCCGCCCGAGCCGCCGGTGCTCTTGACCTCACCCGAGAGCCAGCCTTCGACTTCCTCCACGTCCTTGAGGTCGAGCGGCCGCAGTGAGGCGACCACCACCACGTAGAACGGTGCCGTCGCAGGCAACTTCTCGAGCGACGCGACCTGGATGACGAGCGTGCGTTCGAGCAGCACGCTCAGCGAGTCGAGCGAGTTCACCTCGAGGGACGTGGTCCCCGGACGTTCGAGGCGCCAGACGTCATTGCCCACGTCGTGGCGGATGCGGAACGAGCTCTCGACCGAGCGCTCGAGCCGGTCGAACCAGCCGTTGCGCCGCCGCCATAGTTCGGCGCGCAGTGACAGCGTGGCCGGCATGCCGCGCCCGAGGCTGCTCGCCACGCGCGGTTCGATCGGCTGCTCCAGCTGCAGCTCGACCCACAGCCGCTGGCTCGAATCGCGCGCGGGGCGGATGGACGTGAGCTGGAACGCGGCCGCGCTCGACGCGATCGAGACTCCGAGCGCACAGGCCGCGCAGCACGCCACGACGGTGGCACGATGCGCGGCGGCGCGTGAGCGCAGGGCAGGTGCGGGGAGCGAGTAGGGGAGCAAGGGGATCGGGGGGCGCTTTCCGGTTCGCTCCGCTCACGAGCCAGGCTCGCGAGCGGGGCGAGCCTGGCTAGAAGGGTCGCTGCAGTCGGAAGGACCAGACGTACTCGGCGGAGGGGTCGCTCAGGTCGCGTGCGACGTACACACGCAGATCGTCCTCGGTGCTGGCGAGACCGATGCCCACGTCGGTGGTGAAGCGCTGGTTCGTGACGTCCCAGCGATGGTCGGGGTTGTTCCACGCCGTGCCCATGTCGGCGAACGCGATGGCGTGGAGCCCGGCCTCGAACCCTTCGCCGCGCAGCGCCCACAGCCCGATCGTGTACTCGGCCTGCGCGAGTGCGACCTGGTCGCCGGTCTCGAAGTTGAGCGAGTGCCCGCGCAGGCCGTCCACGCCGCCCACGCCGAAGCGCTTCTGCCGCGGCAGCGTGCCGCTGGTGCCCGAACCGACCACGGCGCGCAGCGACATCGAGGCCGCGGGCGACAGACGCACGACGCTGCGCACGTCGGCCAGCAGCCGCGAGTAGTCGAAGTCACCGCCCAGGCGGTCGCCCGAGCGCTCGAACTCGACCCAGTGGTAGATCCCGGCGCGGGAGATGCTCGAGCGGCGCTCGAGTCGTTCGAGCCGCAGCAACAGCGAGCGTGACTGGCCGTCGTCGATGGCCGGGTTCTCGCGCAGGTCGCGCTGCTGACGGAACAGTGACTCGACATCGCGGTTCACGGTCAGCGAGCGGTACTCGTCGCTGCGGGTGTGCAGGCTCACCGTGGAGAAGTCCGGCACACGCCACGACAAGTAGGCGCCGGCGCCCTCGCGCTCGTAGTAGTCGCGGTAGTCGGTACGCGTGAACAGCAGGGCGAGCGAGTTCTCGAGGTCCTCGACCAGTTGCAGCTCGGGGTGCTCGGTGCGGCGCACCATGCTCACGCCAGCGACGAAGCGCGCCGTCTTCTGCAGCGGTTGCTCGATCTGCACGCCGTACATCGTGGTCTTGCGTCCGGTCGCGTACTCGAGCCGGCCACCGATGCGAGGCAGCATGGTCTCGGGCCGCTGGGCCTGGTAGTGGAGGCCGTAGCGCACGAGGTCGACGCGGTTGTAGTCGATCACCAGGTCGGCGTTCTGCGGGCGATTGTGGCGCTGGCTGCCCCACGTGTCGGGGTGGTCGAGCAGGTGGTCGCCCATGGGGGCGCGCAGCCACTCGGACTCGGACCACGGGCCCATGTGCACGGAGTGGTCCACCATCCAGGGCTCGTGCCCGGTGCTGTCGAAGAACTCCTCGATGGGCCGGAAGCGCAGCGTGTCCGAGCGCGGAGCACTCGGGGTCCCGGGCGAGGTGTCGGAGGCCGCGGCGAACGCCATACGGGGCGTGCGCGCGGAGACGGGCGTGTTCGTGGCGGACAGCGAGGCCGCGACGAGCAGCACCAGCAGGACAGGTGAGATGGGGCGAAGCGTGGTCACGGGGCCTCCGTGGAAGGGCAGGGGGGTCGCCCGATGCCACAAGGCAAGCCCCGTACCACGATAGCCCCCGGCGGACCCGGCGCAAACACGCGCGGGGCGCGGGGTTGTGCGGCCGCACCCGTGCGGATGTTCCGCACCTCGTGGCGCCGCGGCCACAGGGGAGTGGCCAGGGCGCGGCGCCACGAGGGGCCGGATCGCCGCTCGGAAGCCGCCGCGCTCGGCTCACGCCGAGCACCTCGCCCGCCGCTCGCCTCGTGCAACCGTCGGGCGAGTGAGTACGGTGAGCGCGTGCCGTAGGCAAGTCTCTAGCGAGGCATCCGGCATCTCGTCGGCCAGGTCGGCTCCCGCATTCGCGTCGGCGACCTTGAACCCGAGCCCGCGAAGTGCGCCGACGAGGTCGTCCCGACGCGCCTGCCGAGCCGGGTCTCGTTCCTTGGCCCGCGCCGCAGCTGCCGCGGCCGCCGCCCTCGCCCGCCCGCGCCCGCGCTGGGCCAGTTCGCGCTTGCCCTGCATGTGGTCCTTCCCGAGGACGCGCTCAGCCTCGAACTGGTTGTGCGCCCGGCAAAGGAGTCGGAGGTTTGCAGGTTCAGTCCTACCCCCCTGAGCGACCGGCGTGATGTGATCCAGTTCAAGTCGCCGGGTTGCCTCGCAGCGATGGCCGCCCGTGCCGACGAACGTGCAGCGGCGGCCGTCGCGCTCCCACACGAGGCGGCGCAGTTCTCTTGGGATGTTGCGGCCGCAGCTCGGCGCGTCCGCGTGCGCCGACGCCTCTGTGTCAGAGGTGGACCCGGCTTGCGCCGCTGCCGTATTTCGCCTCGCGCCGAAACGCCGTTTCTCGAGATGCACGACATAGTGCTTCATCGCACGGGCGTACACGATCGCGGGGTCGCCCGACGGCACCACGTGGCCGAGCAGGTCCTGCGCCTGGCGCAGGTCGTCGTGCTCCTCGTCTGTGAGCGTCAGCCGAACCTCATGAGCGCCGCTTGTGGACGTGAACACCCGGCCACGACGCGGGCTGTCCACATTCGTCGCCGCCTGTGCGGGCGCCCCATGGTCCTGCGGCGGGGCTGCACACAAGTCCGAGAGTTCGCTCACTTGCCCCGGGGCAAGTGAACCTGACGAACTCTCGACAGTTGGCGCTCCGTCAATGCCGTTCGGCGGCGCCACGACCGGCCGCGATCGCTCGGCGATCCGCCGGAGGATCTCGTCGCGGGACTGGAAAGCCGACGTCGTAAACAACTCGGCGGCCGTCTCCGGCTTGAGGTGCGGCGCGAGCACGGAAGCCGTGGCCAGGCTCAGCCGGCCGTCGGCGAGGCACTCGAATACCTGCGGGAACTGTAACGCCACCCGGGCGACCTGGATGCGCCGGAACGCCTGATCCTCGGACATGTGCAGACGGCTCATGCAGTAGTCCCGCATGCACGAGTACCCGGCGGCGAGGAAGTCCCGCCGGTGGTCGATCACGGCGATGAGCGCAATGCCTTCGGCGACCCTGGACTTCTCCTCGAGGTCGACGGTGTCGAGACGGTTGAGGGCCTCTTCGGGCGATAGGTGCATCCGGTCGAAGCGATGCATGGGTGTTGCTCCGCGGGGGCGGGTGCCTCGGGGGCACGCTCTGTTCCTATCACACGTGTTCGCCGCGCTCCTGCGTGCCCGCTGACGCGCTGGATCCGTTCGCGACAGAAACTTTCGAGTAATTCCGCGCAACGCGACCACAGGGGCGACATGCGCGCGAACCAGGGTGAGTTCGTGGCCGACTCTCGGGCCGCAACAAGGCGATTGCGCGAACGCGTCAAGAGAAATCTGCGGTCCAGACCTGGCACATCGGTTACACACCAAGCCGGGGACAGGTCCGGACCTGGCACATCGGTCTTCGAACCGACGTGAGACATGGTCGACGATCGCTGTGCAATGTCGGCAGTCGGCTCAAGACCCGGGGCTGGAGCACCCCTCGGTCCGCAGTGAGGGCCAGGTTGAGCGATGGCTCCCGCTTGCCAGCACGCGAGCCCGAGTCGAAATGACAACCCCTGGTGATGTGTCTGGACTTGAAGCCAACCCTGAACCTGACCAAACTTCGTGCGCCGCGCCCCCATCGGGATTGCGACCCGGAGAGGGGCGCATGGGTGGACGGCAGATCTGGAGCCGACACCAGTGAGAGCATCAAGATTCGGCGCACGACGAGGGCCCCGATGAAGCAAGTGCCTCGCGTCATGGAGGCGAGCCAACTCTCCGCGCGACGGCAACGCCGGCGGGGTGCTCGCGCGCTCCTACTTCTCGCCGCGCTGATTGCAGCGGACGCAGGGGCGGCCGACCCGCCAAGCCCCGCGCCGAGCGCCACGACGGAGAGCGCGGACTTCGTCCCCAATGGCTCATTCGACCGGGACACCACCGGCTGGCGCAGCCAGCTTCGAGGGGATCGCCTGAACTCGAGTCGCTGGTCGGTGTCCGCCGGGCGTGGCGGCGGAGGGGCGCTCGAACTGTCCTCCACGCGGCCCGACACGGCGCTCGATCACGCCAAGGTCCCATTCTGGATGGCGGTACTGGACACGCTGCCTGACGGCTTCGTGGTCGGCGTGGACGTCTGGATCCGGTGCGACTCCTGCTCCCGGCAGCCTTGGGTCTCCCTCACCATGCTGCAACGGGGAGGAGAGGGCGTCGCAGCCGTATCGAGCGAGCAGGAGACCGATCGCCGCGGCACGTTCGCCTGGACGAAATTCCGTCTCGAGATGGTGGTGCCTCCGGGCACATCGCGCAGCATGCTCACGTTCGGCTTGAATGGTCGTGGGAGGGCCGCGTTCGATGACGTGTCCATCCACGCCAAGCGGCCCGCCACCGCAGAAGAGCGGCAGGCGCACGCCTATGCGTACGAGGACAGCGGCGGGTTGTTCCTCATGCGCGCACAGCAACGCATCACGAACTTGCGGAGCGATGCCTCCAGGCCGGCCGAGTCAGTGCGCGACAGCACGATCACGTTCACGATCGCCCTGCCGGGCTGTAATCAGGACCAGGCTCCCGTCAGCTTCAACCTGTGGACCGAGCCCGCGCGTGGCCTGCTCGAAGGGAGACTCCGAAAGGAGAAACTGGGCAATGTCGTCGCCGAGGTGAAGCTCGCCAGGCCCGCTCCCGACGACAGTGTCGTGCTCCACTGGGAGTCGCTGATCCTCGCGCGACCTCGTGGATACACCGAACTGCCGTTGCATGCGCCTCGACCGAAGGTCTGGCCGGCCGAAGCTTCGCCCTGGTTGAGTGCGAGCCGGTGCGTGGAGTCCACGGACCCGGCATTCCGCCTCATCGCCGACACGCTGACGAGCGGGACGTCGGATGTCCTCGAGATCATCCGCAGGGTCCTGCGAAAGGCGAGGCAGATCCGGGCCGGCCAGGCGCCGATGGCGACTCGCTTCAGCGCGGTCGAGGCACTCGAGAAGCAGGGGTCTTGCCTGAGCAACGCAAATCTCGTCGCCGCCATGCTCCGTGCCGCGGGAATCCCCGCGAGGATCGTCTCAGGACTTCCGACGTGGAGCGGAGCGCTTTCCGTTCACTTCGTGGTCCAGGCGTGGATACCCAGCTACGGATGGGCCCCGATCGAGCCCACGCTCTATCGTTTCCCCTGGCCTCCATCGCAACAGCTCGAGCTGGCCGTGGTGCCCATCCAGTACGAAGATGCTGGCGCCGCTCGCAATCCGCGCGAGGGCGCTCTGTGCCTGCCTTATCGGTCCGTACAGGAAGCTCCGGTGGCTGAGGCCGGCCTGTTGGTCATGGGAACGCTCGACCGCTCACACGGAGTCCCTCGCGTCGCGCAGCGAGTCCAATTGTTCGGGCAGCGGGAGCAGAGCGGCGACTGGAACGACGCGCTGACCGCGCGTGCAGCAGCCTGGAGGTCGTGGGTCGACAGCGATCCACATCTCGATACTCGCGGTCAGCTGGCGATGCCGGGCTCGGCGGACGCTCGAACGAAGTTCACCAGCCTCAAGTCGCTCACCGTGTCAGCCGCGGGTCACCGATAGAGTCGGATCCGCACCTGTTCGCCCGTAACGAAGCGGCGCTCGCCCACAGAGGACGCCGCACCGCACTCGGACACGCTACCGCCTCGCGATCCCGTACTTGCGCATCTTCCGGTGCAGGTTCGTCCGGTCGATGCCGAGCCCGGCGGCAGCCTGGGTCACGTTCCAGTCGGCGGTCTCGAGTGCGCGACGGATGGTGTCGATCTCGCTGCGGGCGACCTTGCCCTTCAAGCCCGCGTCCTCGCCCTCTTCGGGCGGGCTCTCGAGCCACGCGTCCAGGTCCGCGGCGGCGATGTTCGCGTCGGGCACCAGCACCACGGCTCGCTCCATCAGGTTGCGCATCTCGCGCACGTTGCCGGGCCAGTGGTACTCCTCGAGCAGCTCGCGCGCGTCGTCACTCAGCGTCATGGGCCCGCGGCCCTCGGCGGCGGTGAAGCGGTCCAGGAAGTATTGCGCCAGCCGGGCCACGTCCGCCTTGCGCTCACGCAGCGGCGGCACCACGACGGGCAGCACGTTCAAGCGGAAGTACAGGTCCTCGCGGAAATCGCCGCCCTTCACCGCGGCGGCGAGGTCCTTGTTGGTGGCGGCGACCAGCCTCACGTCCACCTTCGCCGTGCGGGTGCCGCCGACGCGTTCGATCTCGCCGGTCTCGAGTGCACGCAGCAGTTTCGCCTGTGCCTCGAGCGCCAGGTCGCCGATCTCGTCCAGGAACAGCGTGCCGCCGTCGGCCATCTCCAGCCGGCCCTTCTTCGTCGCGACGGCGCCCGTGAACGCGCCCTTCTCGTAGCCGAACAGCTCGCTCTCCAGCAGGTCCTTGGGGATCGCGGCACAGTTGAGCTTCACGAACGGCCCGCTCGCGCGCTTGGATTGCGCATGGATCGCGAGTGCGGCGAGCTCCTTGCCCGCGCCGTTCTCGCCGGTGATGAGCACGCGGCCGTTGCTCGGGGCGACGCGGCGGATCTGCTCGCGCAGTCGCTCCACGGCGGGACACTCGCCGACGATACCGAGCGTGGCTTCGTCTAAGCTGAGCTCCGCGGGCGCGACCGCGCCTGGGGCAGCCTTCGACGCGCTGCCCGCGGCCTCGGCGGCACCGCGGCGCAGGCGTGTGACCTTCACGGCCTCGCGCAGCACGTCCAGCAGGTGCTCGGGGTCGGGCGGCTTGGCGACGAAGTCGAACGCGCCGCGCTGGCCGGCCTTGACCGCGTTCAGGATCGTGCTCTCGCCCGAGACCACGATCACCGCGGTATCGGGGGCGTGCTCGCGGATGCGCACCAGCGCATCGAGTCCGTGCTCGCCGGGCATGGTGAGGTCCAGCAGCACGGCATCCCAGCGGCGCTTCTCCAGCGCCTCGTACGCCTGTTGTGCGTTCGCGGCCTCGCCCACCTCATGACCCTCGTCCTCCAGCACGCCGCGCAGCTGGCTGCGGATCGCGGGGTCGTCATCCACGGTCAGTACGGCGAAGGACTCTCGCTCAGGCATCCGTGCTCCTTGGAACCAGCGGCAGTGTGAGGCGTGCCACCGCCCCGCCACCTTCGCGGTTGGTCAATGTGATGTCGCCGTGGTGCTGCTGCGCGATGTCGCTCACGAACGCGAGCCCGAGGCCGCTGCCGCGCCGCCGGGTGCTCACATACGGTTCGAACACGCGGTCGGCCACGTCGGGCGAGAGTCCATGGCCACGATCGCGTATCTCGAGCCACGCCGACCGGCCGTCGGCACCCGAGGCGACCTCCACCTCACCGCCGGTTCCGCTCGCCTCGATGGCATTGACGAGCAGGTTATGCAGCGCGCGGGACAGCAGCAACCGGTCGGCCTCGACCGGCAGCGGCGATTCGCACGCGACGTGCATGGCCACGCCATGCGGTTCGTGCAGTGCGGCGCAGCCGCGTGCCAGCGCAGCGAGGTCCAGCGGCTCGGGGTGCGGCTCGGGCATGCGCGCGTACTGCGAGAAGTTGTCGGCGAGCCGCGAGATGTGGTCCACCTCCTGGAGCAGCGCGCCGATGCTGTCGCGCACCGCGGCGCGCTCGCGCTCGGGCACCATCTCGGCGCGGCGGCGCAGGCGATGGAGCGACAGCGTCATGGGCGTGAGCATGTTCTTGAGCTCGTGCGCGAGCTTGCGTGCCACGTCGCGCCACGCCGCCTCGCGCTCGGCGTGCTGCAGCGCGGCGCGCGCCTCGGCCAGGCGCGAGGTCATGGCATTGAACGAGGTGGCGAGGCTCGCCAGCTCGCGCGGGCCCGACTCCGAGAGCGGCTCGCGCGCGGCCCCGTCCTGCACGCGCTCGAGCGCGGTCGCGAGCCTCGACAGCGGCTCCGTCATGCCGCCCGCGAGCGCGCGCGAGAACAGTGCCGCCCCCATCGCGATGGCCAGCACCAGGCCGGCGATCGTGAGCCACACGCGCTGGCGCTGCAGGGCCACGATGACGTTCACCCGAGAGTACAAGTCGCGTGCCTCGCGCACCTCCTCGATCCGCTCCCAGAAGCCCGCGTGCAACCGCACGCCGGTGGCGATCAGCACCCGATCGCTCGCCGGTGCGACCGCGGCCAGCACACCCGACGGCGTGCGCACCACGCGGTCCCCGGCCAGCGCCTCGATGAGCGCATCGCCCAGGTGCGGCGCATCCGAGATCGAGCTCCCCTCGGGCACGACGGTGGCGGCCACGTCCCACCCCGTCGAGTCGCGCTGGTAGACCTGGGCGAACTCGAGGCCGGAGTCGCGCAGCCCGGCGCGCACGGCCTCGCGCTGCCTGGGGTCGGTGGCGATCATCGGATAGGCCGCGGCCCAGGTCTCGGCCCGCTTGAGCGCCACGGCCTCGAGGCGGTCCAGCGCCGCGCGGTTCGTCTCCAGCGCCGACTCCAGCGCGTGCTCAACACCCGACTGGTACCAGCGCGCGGTCGCGGCATGCAGCTGCACCAGCGTGAACCACGCGAACAGCAGCGTGGGCACGAGCGCCAGCGCGAACATCGCGAGGAACAGCCGCGAGCGGAGGGTCATGTCACGCCCATCCTAGCGGAGTCCGTGCGGGCGCTCTCGCCCGCCGCCGTTCGGCTCGTCAGCTCGTGGGTGTCAGCCCGCCCAGCTGCCCGCACGCGGCCCAGATGTCGCCGCCCTGCGTGTGCCGCACCGTCACGGCCGGGGATTGCGGGTAGAGCCGCGCGGCGAAGCGCTCGATGGCCTCGTGCGAGGGGCGCTTCCACGGCAGGCCGGGCACGGGGTTGTACGGGATGATGTTCACCTTGCTCGGCAGCTCGCGGGCGAATGCCGCGAGACGGTCCGCGTCGTCGAGACCGTCGTTCACGCCCGCCATGAGCGTGTACTCGAGCGTGACCCGGCGCCCGACGCTGCGGCCGTATTCCTTTGCGGCGTCCAGCAACTCGCGGATCGGCCAGCGCTTGTTGACGGGCACCAGTTCGTCACGCAGTTCGTCGGT
>Ga0075429_100001506_pt1 | contig 19170 bp, 46 predicted proteins | sample RhiMetdeltSRZDD3_FD_75295 | JGI IMG/M metagenome (GOLD analysis project Ga0075429, IMG submission 75295) | Populus rhizosphere microbial communities from Tennessee, USA - Rhizosphere MetaG P. deltoides SRZDD3 | ecosystem: Host-associated > Plants > Roots > Rhizosphere > Soil | place: USA... | reverse complement strand
TCTGTACCGTGATCATTATCCACCACTTGCCAGTCGTGTCCGGCCCGTGAGTGATGCTGATTCCGTACGATGGCTGACCTACAGGTGCTGACTGATCTGATGTGCGAGCATCCATGCTGCGCTCCCTACTCCGGTGGCTATCATTGTGGCTTGCGGTAGGCATCCCCATCGTGCGGGGGTGGTGGATTGTGTGGCGAGGTTGGGTGCGGACCCTGCCGGTACGGTGACTTGTGCGCCGGCCGCGATGAGTCCTGAGTTCGTGATCGCGACGTGTACGTGGTCCCAGTGTTCGGCCACGATGGCAGGCATGTACTTGTATGGCCGGACTCCATTGTGGACGAAGAACCCCCCTCCCCCCGAATGGATGAGTTCTAGAATGTACGGGTAATAATTGTTGTACCACCACGCGGCGAAGGCTGCCATGTTGGCTTTCGAGGAGAAGAAATCGACAGCGTTTCCTCGCGCATGGTATGACACGTTACCCGTAATGGTAATGCTATTCGGCCGATAGTCCGATCCGATACTGTGCGGGATACCGGACTTGTTCGCGAACGCCTCGATATTGCGGTACGAGAATACCCCGACATCCGCCTTGTAAGGGAATGCCGCAGCCATCAGAACTTCACATTCTGCGACACGAATTTAAACGTCACGGTTGTAACTACGCCGCCCGTGTTCACCACTTGGACAAGCGGCGTGCCCTTCGGTGCGATCATGTTCCGCTCGACGCTTGGCGGGGCGACGGCGAATTGCTCGTCAGTGGTAGCGATGAGACGCGTCCCGTAGAACACATTGATCGTCACCGCGCCGGCTGTCAGCATGGTCAGCAAGCGGCACGTGCCGTAACGGAGGTAGCCGGGGAAGTTGACGGTCGCGCCCACACCGAGTCCAGCGATGGACGACTGCAACGGCGGTAGCATCCAATTGTCCGGCGACTCCTCACGCACCGGACCGATAGCCCCATCTGCCTGTGCCACTTCCCGGACGTATGGACCGGGAATGATACGGCTGGTGCCTAGGAGCGTGTACGCATTCGACACGGTGTCGGTCGCCTGTAGGTTGCGGAACGTCATACGCATGAACGGTCCGTGCATCATGTCCTGCGCGAGCAGTCGACCTCCGACGGTGGCGAACGGTGCAGCCGCGCCGGAGAATGCCAGAATGCCGTACACGTCTGCGTACACCGGGACGGCCGCTGCCTTGTCCGCGAACCATTCCAGGAGGACTCGTGTCACGTCGTACTGCGTCGGCAGACCGACAAGCGTCGAATCGAACCGTAAGTAATAACTCGCATGCTGACGCACATCGAACACCTCGGTACTCTGCGACGCGTTCGGTCCAAGCACGATGCCCGCGCCGGTACTGAGCTGTTTGACCGTCTCAACACCTTGAGGTCCCCAATCAACCACCGAAAGGGACCTCCTCATAATAGTACGCAAGTACTACGTTCGCATCCGGTGGACCGTTTGTCACGAGCATTTTGATCACGTCGTGGTCGCCAATGTCCATGGATGGCTCACCGTCAGCGGCGGCTCCGGACACGACAGTGATGTCGGACATCATTGGACGATCGTTGAACAGTGACACGAGATCCATCGCACCGGGCGGCACGCTGAGTATGGCGAACTGGTGGATGCGCCACACGAATCCCGACTTACTGTGACTGATCTCAAGCACACCGGTACCAGCGCTGTCGAGCGTGGTAGACGTGGCACCCGGATGCGATGACATCAGATACCCTGCGCCTCGACCACATTCTCGATGTACTGGTAGACGGTCGCCACACCGGACAGTGGCGTTGTAGCTGCCGCGCCGTAAACGCGACTGAACAACGACTCTCCAAAGTGGACGAAGTACTCCTTCGCGAACGGGAAGACGGCCGGCACGGCGACGCCAGGACGGAGGAGCATGCCGAGCATGGCCGATTCGGTGTCCCCCACATAGAGGGTCGCGAGAGCGTTCGCCACGGCAGTCCGGTCCGCAATGTCGCTCGCGCCACCAACAATCACCACATCGATGATGGCCCATGTGTATCCCGACGTCGGACCACCAAAGTTGAGCGTGCACGCTCCGATCGCTGGCATCACGTCGGACGTCGGGATGCGTCGCCGGAGAGGCTTGACGCGACGGGGCATCTTGCTCAGAATGCTGTCGCCCACACCGTTGACGATATCTTTGACTTCTCCCGGCGTGGCGACCTCTATCTCACCGCCGATGGCAAGCAACGCCTTCACGCCCTACTCCTCTCCACCGCGTACCAATACTCTGCCTCTGCTTGTAGACCGATGTCCCCAAACACTCTGGCCACGCGGTACGCTGCCCGACATACGCCGCGCCAAAACGTCATGGCGATCGGGGGCCGCTCCTCGATGGCGTACACCGCAACCACAATCAAAATGACGTAGTAGAAAATCTCTACCCACGCCCGGAGTTGCTTCTCATCCACCGATCGCACCTCCTCCCTTGAATCGAGCGACACCGGCGCCAATGAGAGCACGTGCCTTGTCCGCTGCCGACGATTCCATGACAAGCATCCACACTCCGATGAGCATGACGATCAGCCCAAGGCCAACCATGGCCCCGTAGAACCCCCACAAGGCGATGGGGCGGAGGAACGCCTCTGCCCATGCACGCGGGTCCAGCATGGATGACACGTCGGCTGGTGTGGGTACGTTGACCGTGCCGCCACCGGCAGCGGGAGGCAGGGGGATGGGGATTGCCTGCGGTTGCATCACCCCTCCTTTGACGGGTGCGCGATCATGTACTCGTATCCGGCAACAAAAATCGCACAGATGATGATGGACGCCCAGAGTGCGGCCTTGTTCGCTGAACGCATGGATACGGCGAGTCCGGTTGTGATGACGATCGCCGATGCCGCGACCTCACCCCATCGGATACGTTTGATGTTGCCTTCCTTCGCCGCCTGATCGTGGAAGAACGGTGAGGAGACCGTGAACCACGACGGACAAAATCCAGCGAACACCCCGGACGCCTCACCAATCAGTAGTACGATAATGGTGACGTCGTCTTTTGACCACATCAGAGGTCTCTGATAAAGCCGGTGAATGGCGCGGGACTCGCCAAGGACCGCGACTTGATCCAAAACTTGTGACCGCGAGGCAACCCGCCATGTCCTGGCTTCCGACGCACCGTGCGACTTCTGACGCGGTGAACAACAGACTTAGATTTCCTCTTACCCGTCATTTGGGGATCACCAGTTTCTCACCAGGGAAAATCCAATGACCGGACTGAGACGACGAGTAGCCGTGCTGCCGCGCCACGGCTTCGATAGTCGCCTTGTTCGCTTGGTAGATGACCTGATTCTTCGCACCCGAACCGAGTATCTTTGCGGCGATGCTCCAAAGAGTGTCACCTCTTTGGACAACATAATTGACCGATTGGACACGTGGTGGGGGCGCCGGGGCGACTGGGTTCGGTGCCGGTAGCGGCGCCTTGAAGGTGGGCGGGTTGACCACGGCGCCGGGGTTATTGATGGTGATCGGCGCCGGCGGGTTCTGTACGTTCACGAACACGTCAGACTGGTAAGGCATGGGATAGGCCATCGCGTATTGGTCGACTACGCCACCGGCCGTCACGTCGCTATTTGCCGTCTGTTCCTCCGCCGCTTGTTTCTTCGCCGCATTGCGACGAAGAAGCCACGCGCCACCGAGTATGGCAATGGCCGCGTACACCCACACCGGGGCCGGCCCCAATTTGCGCGTGAGTATTTCGCGAATGTCCATGGGCTACACCTTCGCCGAACGGGTGGCGTACGTCGGCGCGGTTGTCGAGTACCGTGGCACCCGCTGGACGCGTGGGAACAGTGGCCGTTGTGCCATGCGCCCCGGCCCTTGGCCACCGGTGACCTGTGTCTTGAGTTGCGGCACGCGGAACGAGTACCCGAGGTTACGCGGATATCCAGCCTCGAACCATCGGTCATGCTGCGACCACGTGTCAAGCTGCACAAGATCCGGTTGGAACGCGGACGAATTCACGCGACCGTCCGCACCGCCCGGGTAGGGGACACGCCATGCTGGCATGCGGATAGCGCCGTGCGAATAGAAGTAACGCAAGCCGCCACGGCGTGGCACTCGGTTGACGACGGCTGATTGTGTCCACGCGGTTGTGGGCGGTGTGTAGTTGACCGATACCATCGGTGTGTACGGTGCGGCAGACGCGTAGCTCGTGACCGGAGGGACAAGGTCCCCCTGATAGGACACTAGGCCAGCGTACCGCCCGGACGGCATACCATTACCCATGCTGCTCTCCTCTGGCCTAGTTCCCAACGACCGTCTACGCTGACCGACGTCCGCGATACCAGTAGCCGACCATCGCACCAATGAACAAGATGATGAACAGTGAAATCCACTTCTGCACTTAGACGCCTCTCATGTTGAGGGCTTGGCAAGCAAGCCGTTGACGGATGTTTTCCAGAACGATGTGAACCCGTCGAATACGACCTTGGTACCGGTTGGGTTGGCGATGACGTTCGCTAGCATGATACCGGCGACAATGAACACAATGACAGATGCGATTGTTCGGCCCACGGATTACTCCATTCGATGAAACGCAGGGTTAGACTGATTCGCCTGATCCTGCGCGGCCTGTTGTTGCGCCGCTGCCGTAGCGGCTTTGTTCACGGTGTATATCTGCGCGAGGAGCACACCCACGGCGAATACGGCCGCGACTTCCGGCGCCCCCAGGGTCGACACGATCCCCAGAACTCCATACACGGCGCCGGCCGACACGTACCGCCGTGGAACCGGCACCCGTTTCTGCTCGCGGATTTCATCCCACGTGAGCACGATGATAGTAAGGAGGAACGTACCTACGAGTATCCGTCGACCGGTCATCGCGCCCCCTTTCCTATCGTGGAGTAAAGCTAGGTGACTGCGCCGCAATGACGTTCGCTCCGGCTTGCGCCGCCGCTGCCGCACCGCCACCCACCGTGCTGCCGACGCCACCACCGGCGGCCGGCCCTCCGGCGGTCAGATCAGACTCAATGCCGATGGCCTGCCAGAACGTAGGGCCCTGTCCACCGTTCAGCATGTTCACGGCACCGGTGTATTGCAGCGCGTATCCGATGATGAGAAAAGCGACGCCAAGAATGAACATCACGCGGCCTTGTCTGTGGATATCCCTGCTTCGTGTAGAGCCTGCCTGATGAGTCTCAAGCACGTGCCGGTACGGATGTACTGACTACGCATGAGATCATGTGTGGACTGAGTTACCCGAGTGTTCTTTCGCAACGCCACAATCAGCCCGGCAAGCGCGGTGAGAAGTACCGCGAACCCTCCGGCGACAGTGGCGAAACCGGCAGCGGTCACGTAGCCTGCTTCGCCTGATACTTGAGCCATGCGTAGTAGGCGAGTGCGCCTACGATGACACCGGCCCAGAAACGGCCGTCTCCGAGTGCGCCCATAAGAGAAGCCCCTCCGTCAGAGTAGGAACAAGTAGATGATGGCTGCGACGAAGAGTATCGTCGCCCATGTCGTGGGGCTCTGAATGTCAAACATCTTGCTCTTACCCGGTGTGGCGATCGGGCCGTTGACCTCAACGGCGGTCACCACACCTGCGCGTGCCTCCATTGTCTACCTCCGACTTACTGTGCAAGGTGGGTGTAGGGGATGCCGCCGACGGGGAACAGTTCGCCGGTGATGACCTGAATGGTGGCCGGTGCCGACGCGATCACGCCGAACGTGCCCCCGACCTCCAGGAGCGTCGCAGGAGTAGTCGGAAGGAGCATGTCGTACGTGTCCGCACTGGACACCGCGTGCTGAACGGAGTTCCGGAACGTGTAGACGATGACACCGGTGGGACGGGTCACGCCGAAGTGCCGGAACATGTTATCGGTACGCTCGGCAAGCGCCTCCATCAGCACGGGCACGCCATCCACCCACAGCTGCAAATCGCCAGTAGGCCATGCCTCGATGCGGGTGTTTGTCGAGTCGCGGAGCACCAGGATCAGCGTGTGCACCCACGTACCGACACGGGGGAGCACGATCCGCTGATAGGCGCCGGACGCGACGCCCGATTGTGCCTTCGCGACAGACCACTGACCAGACGAACCCACGTCCGGGGGCGCGAGTTCGGGATGGTCCACCGGGGCGCCCCAGAACGGCTCATTGGCGGTGAGCGTGAACGTTCCGGCAACGCCCGTTGTCGGTACCGTTGAGCCCGTGCCCGCGTACATGCCAGCCTCAGTGTTGAGCTGGACCTGTAGCTGTGGCTGGCTTGACGCGTTCATGGACGGTTGCGAGCCGTACCCCGACGAGTCCATTTCGAGGGGGATGTCGAGCGACGCGGTCAAGTTCTCCGACGCTGCCGTGAACGCGAACGACGGCATGGTGGCAGGGTTGTTGCCGAAACCGAGCATGCCGCACTGGCCGCTGTAGATATTGATCAGGAACAGTGAGTATCCGTCGCACTGAATGATGGGCTGACCGAACGGGTCGCGAAGGAACAGATTCTGAATCGCGGCCCACGGCGCATCGCCAGAGCCAACGACACCGCCCGTACGCGTGCTGCCGGTAATGGCAATGGACAGGTCGATGTACCGGAGGTAACCGCCTACCGGCTTGAGGATGGGTGTCCACAGTGCTCCGAACGCGAAGCCAGCCTGTGACGGCCCCTGTATCTGCATCTGCCGGGACATCCGCGCAAACGGAATGTCCGGCCCACCACCGGGATTGGTGGTGGTCTGCGGCATGCGGGATACAGTGCTGATGGTGGGATTGGCGACTTGCAGGGTATTGACTTGACCGGGTATCGGGACGTCCCTTCGATCAGCGGTCTACAGTAGACCGGCGAGTGCCTGTGCGGCGGGGTTGTTCGGGTGGTGGACGGTGAAGTTTCGGACCAGGAATCCCCAGAAGATCATCGCGGCGAGTACCGCGCCGAGGAACATGGCGGCACCCTTGATCTTAGCTACGTTCATTGCGTGTCACCTCCTGCCGTAACCGAAGAATGCGGGCTCACGCTGAGCGTCCGCTAAGCGACTCAGTAATCTGACGGTCTTAGTCTGATCACTGATTTCCTGATCATGCAGGGCTATCGCGACGCGCCGCTCATCAGAGCTCATATTGCCTGATCGCACATCCGCGTCATACTCTTTGATCGCATCGGTACGATCGCGTTCTAATTCTTTAATCTTGCGTCGTTCCTCAGGCAGCTCACTCGTGTCTAGCGACTCGCCATCGGTGTACCGCTGATCACTCGTTACCGCCCACCACATGTCAGGGTCGCGTCCTTCAAGCTGCACAAAAGTGGCACCTTCGACGACCACTCTCCGGATGACACTAGGTGGTAGCTCAGCCATGTTTCACCACCATCGTACGTGCCCAGAAGCGATCGGATTCCTCATTGTCCATGTAGAGCCAATTACGCTTCCGGATACGAGACAGGTGTTCTAGGAGTGCTCGTGATGAGCCGATTTCCGCGATGCGTTTCTGTGACAGTTCGTCCTCGACCCGACCCAAGAAGAAGAACGATGATTGCGTGTAGTACGAGTGTGGCACCCACCGGGGTTCTTGAGTGAGGTTCACCATGGCGATGCCCTTTGAGCCGCCTCGCAGCATGAACCGTTCCCACGGGCCACGCAAATTGATGCCCGGTGGGCGCGGGTCGACAACGGCGCGTAACTCATCGATGACAACGATCCAATCACCTTCGTCGAATATCCGTTCGAAGGCTTCGCCTACTTGCTCGTGAGCGTCATCGAAATTCTCGTACGCGACGAGACGGAACCAGTTCTCTTTAGCTCGCCGCTCAGATGCCAACCGGCGCATGGTATCCGCGAGACGCCCCGGTATCCGCCGAACGGGTCGCCCCACGCCACGTAGCGTCTCGTCATCGCCTTTGACGTCGATGATCAGAACGCGGTCCCATTTGCACAGGTCCATTAGACCGTGGACAGTGAGGTACGATTTACCGGTGCGGGTCTGGCCCATGACTGCAATGTGGGGGGCGTTCCGCGCTTCCCACAAACGGTTGACACGCCCTCGTACGGCAGACCAGTGCATATCCGGGACGACAAGGTCCGAGATACCGCCGCGACGCCTGGCGTTCGGGGGCGCGTCAACCGTAGTCATTCAGCACCCACCCCCACGGGCGTGTACTCCGGCGGAGGGGGCATCGGGCCGCGCCCAAACTGGGCCGGCCGGACAGCGGTAGTTCCCACGTACTCGCCGGTTGGTTGCTCCGGCACGGCGGTTCCGTCGAGTACGGTTCCGCCTTCATATTCGGCCCACAGTTCCGTGATGCCCAACACGCGAGGCATGGTGCCCTCAGGGTCTACCCGTCCCATGTCGACGCCGAGGGCGAACACGACGGCCGCGACGAATTCGGCCATGTCGAAAACCGGCGCCGCCTGAGTGAACTTCTCAAGACTGTCAATCCATTCGGGGTGGGCAGCGGCGAGGCGGCATACCGCGTTCGAAAACTTGTCCGAACGAGTGACGAACACGAGCCCCGTGACCGGTACCCACTTGCCGATGGCCAAACCAACCTGACGGCCCTGCTTGCTTAGATCTTCTTCGATCCGCGCAAGACGCGCCTCTACCCGCGCCCCACCCCGGGGGCCGGCACGCAACGACGGTTCCCGGGTGCGCCGCTTGTGTTCGTCACAGCGCTTGGGGTGTCGCCCTCGACCGGAGTACACAACTGGGACACCGCACACTTCGCACGTGAATTCAGGCGTCGCCGCCGGTGCGGGATCAGTCGCATCCTGCTCGACGTCCGGCACGGGTTCCGCCGTGAGGGTGTCCCACAGGTCTGCCATTGTCTCACCCGAAACCGAGGGTTTCGAAGAACCCCTTCGGTTTCTCCCCGGCCGGCTTTCCGGTGCGGGACTTCTCTTCACGTTCGGCGATCAGTTCGTTGAGCGCCTCTTTGACGAGACCCTTGATGGTAGTCTTCTGCTCGTCAGTCGGGCCGGTGTCGGCCGGCTTCTCGTCAGCCATCTGACTGTCCTCCCTTGGGTGCCTTCGGTTTCCCTCCGCCACCGAGCATCATTTTCAGAAGCCCGGCCGGTCCTGCCTTTTCGATGCCTTCGCGCATTTCCGTGAATCCGGCGAATGCTGCCGCCAGTGCATCACTGACCCATTGAAGTTGAGCACCGATCGTGTTGAGCGCTTGCGTGTGCGCTACTTGCGTGGCCTCGATTCGAGTAAGCCGATCCTCGATGGACCCGCCGGTGTCCGCGTGTAGTTCGGTCACCGGCGCCGCGCCGTTGTCTGTGGGTTCAGTCATTCGGCGCTGCCGGGTCGACGTCGTCCGCGACGATCGGCTCATCGGCCGGCCCGAACGTCGACAGCATTTCCTCAAACTGGTCGATGGCCGCGTGCGCGTCGCGTACGTCCTGCTCGCGGGGAAGGCGAGCGAAGTTCACCAGGGTGCGAAGCACGTCGCAGATGGTGAGCGTGGGCGGTTCCTCCGCCACGGGCTCTGGCGCCGGGGTCGGGGTGCCGAGCATGGCCCGAAGTTTCTCGATGTCCTCCGGGGTGAGGTTGTCAAGGTCAAGTGCCACGGGTGCGGGTCCTTTCCACTGTGGACGGTGGAGGCGACGCGGGGTAGCCGTGAGGTAGGTCCGAAGGGAGGGGCGGACGGCCCTCCCCGCGCGCCCGTGCTCATATCATACCACTAATGATCATGCAAGGGGGGAAGTCCGGTACGTTCGGATGATGCGCCAATCATGATCATCGGTGGTAGAGTGCTCGCACACGCCCACTCTCCGAAGGGAATCCCTCACATGTCACAACCGCAGCAGCCCGGTCAGCAGATAGCGCTGACCGATTGGGGCTATTCTCGCGAGCTCGATTTCGATCGCCTCGCGGGCGGAGCACAGGAATGGGTCGAAGGTTATCGACTCGTGGATCAGTCCGCGCTGATTGGTGTCCCGTTCGCCATTGTCGGAATCACCGTCCGGGACGGTGTACTTCGCGACAAGGCCATGACGAACTACACGTCTGTCGAATGCGTGGTGGCGTCAAAGACGCGGATGGCCGCACTCATCACACGTGGCGCGTTGAACCCCGCAACACTGATGGTCGACCCCAACGAGCTTGTGGTGTTCAACGACGGATCCACCGGCATTCAGCGTCAACTGATCGCGTTTCTTCACGATCGTGACATGATCGATGTCGGACTGTCCAACCCGCCTCGCCTATCCGGTGCCATGGGCGAATGCGATTTCGACAAGTACCGGGGGCAGTGGGTACGCGGCGGGGACGAAGCTGCCGAGGGTTTCAAGGCGCTTCCACTTCTGATGGTGCCGCGTGGCCTGCGAGTGTCTGAGTACACGGCAGAGGCCACGAACGCGATGGCTGAAACCCACTACCTCGCATGAACGAGCCGATGGGTCCACCAGAGCGGTTCAGACTCAGCATCGTTGTGCGCATTCAGAAGATCTACGCGGGTGACAGCTACCCGCGTGGCGAAGGTCTGAGCGTTGAGGAATCCACCGAGCTTGATGCCGGTTCGTTCCTTGAAGTCGCGTCTATCCTCGGCCGGTTTCATGACCTCGTCCAGGAGTTGCGATGAGCGACTTGTGGCTACCATTCGCGCCACCAGTGAACGCGCCACCAGCCTTGTGTAATCACACGTGGCCCGCATCTGAACCCATCATCGACGACGGTCAGGAACGCGTGTACTTGCAGCACCGATGCGGCCAGAGCCCCACGGTGGCACACGTGCACCGTTGCCGGTACTGCGGACAGCAGTAACCCCGTGCGTGCCCCCCGACGTCGCCGCGAGTCCGGGGGGCACGCCCACCACATCCCCCGCGATATCGATCTCGCATTAGGTCAACAGTTCAGTCTCTCCGTATGGTGTCCCCGGTGTAATGCGTTCATTGAAGGAGCGTCTATGTGGCGTCACGGCGCAAGGGGTGGGAACAACTCACAGACAAGTATCGGCAACGGCTCACCCGCGCAGGAGTAACCCCCCAACAATACGCGTCCGGCGTGTCCCTGGGGAAGGCACGCGGGCACACCCCCATCCCGGGGGTGGGCGAGAAAATGTGGATACAGCTACGTGCGGTCGCGAAACGCCTCGGATGGGGCGACACGGGCAGAGACGAGCTACTCAAGGCAGAGCTTGCCAAGGGCCAATCGTCCCGGTGGCTCCTGGCCCGGCTGAAAGAACGGCTCGCGAACACGCGCGAGTACCGGCGTCGGAGCGAATCCCCTGCCGGCCGACGCAACTGGGAACAACGGCGGCAGTACGCCGCCATCGAACTGTACTGGTACCACTAAAGGGAGGAACCATGAGTAAGGTGTCACTCGTAGAGTTGGCCGAAGAGGTAGGCGAGTTGAACGTCGCCCTCGGATGGCGCAACCTCGATACGCGATTCGCGGAGTACATCGCACTTCTGCACAGTGAAGCGTCAGAGGCGCTTGAAGCGTGGCGCGCTTGGAAGTTAGAAGACGCGACCGGGCTTGACGGCACGACGAAGCCGGAGGGTGTGGGTTCGGAACTGGCGGACGTGTTCATTCGCCTACTCGACATGTGTCAGTTGTACGCCATCGATCTGCAAACTGAGTATGATCGGAAGATGGCCTACAACCGGACCCGTGAGTACTTGCACGGGGGCAAGACGTTGTGATTGACCTGTGTTGGCGGTGCGTGCTCGCGATCCATCAAGCACAAGGCTACGCGAAGGTGATCGAACATCCCATCGACGGCAGAATCCTTTACGTGAACCACGGGCTCGCCGTCCAGCTCTCGAACGGCACCCGCCATGTGGCAATGCCGAACGGCGAGACCCTGCCCATGGTTGCCATCACCACGCTCAACAACTCGCGTGTCTGCGGCATCCACGCGACGGAGAAACCATGACCCAACATCTAATTGAGGTCACGGTGCGTCGGAACATGCAACCCCGGACTCGGCCCCAGAACATCACAATCGAGGACACGCCCGGGTGGCACACAGGGGCGCGGCTGTACCCGGACACGAACGGTCGCATGTGGATTGACATCGAAGTAACCGGCGTGATTGACATCGATTGGTTGGGGCTCCGAGCGCAACTGATCATCGACGGTATGCCGCTGTGCTCGCCGCGCCCCGGCGTCGTGTGGCTTGGGACGACAGACATTCCAAGCGGTCTGATTCAGTATCCGTCGATGGCGCCCCACGATAATCAGGTGTTCGGCGGTTGGCATACCGTGGTTCTGAGGCGAGCGTGATGGATCCCACCACAGACCCGGCCGTACAGCCGAGCGTCAACGATGAACCGCCGTTCGGATGGGAAACGGATCCGCCGTCAGTGTCGTTTCACTCAATGGCCGGCCGGCTGAGCAACGGCACAGCATGGCGTGCCGGTGGGCGCGACATGGTGACTTTCTGTCGTTGTGGCTTAGCGTTCTACGGTCTCAACGTCCAAGAATCGGATCGTCGATGGCGCGAGCATGTGGAGGGGACCTGATGTGCTTGGGTCAATGGGTTGCCATACTGGGCTCCGGTTCGCGGCTGCGGCTGTGGGTCTGCGACTGCGCCAAGCCGGTGAAGGTGCGGGTGTCGTCAGACGACTTCCGCGCGCACTGCGATCTGTGCAACGCCGCGTTTAAACGCGCGGACAACTAGACCCGATCGGGCCGGGGTCCACCGCGGACCCCGGCCACTACTTGACGACGAAAGGGTTCCGATGAGCAGCCTCGATCCCGACACCGGATGCCGACACTGCGGTACTACCGACAACACCCACCTACCCAATTGCCCGAGCCAGCGCCGCAAGCTGGCCGGCGCCGGCCCCCGCAGGTACGCCCCACGCCCATGTGGGACGCCGTGCGACGTATGCGAAGGGCCATGCCGGTACGACCGCTGCACCGAGTGCGGCGGTCACAGCGAACACAACTGGGGCTGCCCGCAGACTGCCACCGCCACCACTTGAATACGAAAGGATTCCGATGATCGCCCTTGAGATCCACATCTGTGACCAGCGGCGAAGCTACCTCGCGCGGTTCGCCACCGAAGACCAGGCGCTCGACCTTGATCAGTTACCCGAGCATGTACGGCCTGACGATAAATGGATGGCCACGGACGCGCGGATGGTCGAGGTGGCCCTACACACGTCACTGCCGGGCGGCACGTACGACCGTCTCCTCCTGGCCATGTTTGAGCGGGTGGCGTCGCGTCTTGTGGTACTCAGCAAGTGAGTCACGTCATCAAATGCGCCACGTGTCTACAGGCCGTCACGTGGCACGAAGGACCGCAACGCTGGCGACGCGTCTCCCGCGAAGGCAACCGCTCCCCCGGGGGCCGACTCATCGACGACAATCCGGATGTCGATGCGTGCTATGTGGACGGAGGATATCATCACCCATGAGAATCATGCTCGAATGCACGCACTGCCCTCCCCCGCACCCGTGCACGCGACCGATCACCACAAGCGATGAGCTAGTTCAATTGATCGGTAACTACCTTGCCCACCTGGTGGAGTCGCATTGGGACATTCTCAGCGCGGCGCACGCCGCGCGGTTCGCACCCGGCATGCCGCCCGTCAACGACGCATGGACACGGATATGATGATCGTAATCTGCGACAAGTACAGCGACTTACCCGAAGACCAGGAGTGCACCGGCCAGATACCGGCCGGTGGTTACTACTACGTGCTGCAATGCTCCGTCACGGAACATCTTGACTACTTCTATCCTCTCTCCGGGCAGTACTGCCGGACATGCATGCTCGCCATGGTAGACACGGCACTTGCTCGTGAGGACTTGAAGCGGCTTGAGGTAACCAGATTGGGGACTCTCCATTGAAGTCCCCGAAGTTCGCTCGCGCGTTCGCCGGTGTCGACGGGGAGGGTGGCGACATCGACGACCGACACGAGTACACCCTCTTGCGGGCAGGCGACTACCTACTCACTCCCCGGGATGGCGACCGTTTGACGTCAATGGAATGCCTCGCCTTCCTTGCTGACCTTCCGGTAGACCGCATCTACGTGTCGTACTTCTTCGACTATGACGTGACGATGATCTGCCGTGGCCTGCCCGAGGGCCGCATCGTGCGACTGTTGGATCGTGAGTCGCGGCAGACGGCCGAAGGGCTCGCGGCCGGATGGGGGCCGTTGCCGGTGGACGTGGGCGAGTTTCAGATCGATTACCTTCCACACAAAGAGTTCCGTGTCCGGCGCAAAGGCGGGCAGTGGCGACTCATCAATGACACCGGCACGTTTTTCCAAGCGTCGTTTGTCAACACCCTAGGCAAGTGGTCTGTAGTCTCCGCTGAGGACTTGGAACGCATCGCGGAGGGGAAGGCACAGCGCGGTACGTTCGGTGCTCTAGAGGGCAGTACAGAAGTCTACAATAGACTTGAGGTCACGGCGCTTGAGTGTCTGATGGAGGCGTTCCGGGACGCGTGCCGCGCGGTCGGATACGTGCCGCTCACGTGGCAGGGGCCAGGGTCGATTGCGTCGACCATGCTCCGCCGTCACAAGATACCCAAATCCAGTGACCTCGGGTTAGTACCTGACCTTGTATGGCGGATGGCACAAGGCGCTTACTACGGTGGCCGATTCGAGACCACTGCCGTCGGACAGATACCAGGACCGGTATTCCAATACGATATCAATTCCGCCTACCCTGACGCCTGTCGCGCTCTCCCGTGTCTGCGTCATTCCGCGTGGTCGACTGAGAAGCCTCGCCGGTACCGGTATTCGGTATCGCTCGTACGGTTCCGGCACCCGACAAACGTGTCGCTGTGTGGACTGCCGATCCGCATGGAAGATGGCTCGATACGCTATCCACGTGAGGGGCGCGGTTGGTATTGGAACGTCGAGACCGATGCTGCCGAACGTGCCGGGGCAGCTATCTGGGAATATGATCATGTGTATTGTGAGGAGGGGTGCGACTGTCGACCGTTCGATTGGGTGCACGAACTGTATCTAGCTCGGCAGGCCATGGGGAGGGACGCGAAAGGGATTGTCCTCAAGTTGGCGTTGAATTCGATCTATGGGAAGTTGGCTCAGTCTATCGGGCAGGCGCCGTACGGTAACCCGGTGTGGGCCGGGCTGATTACGGCGATCACGCGTGCGAAGCTCATCGATGCTTACCGACAAGCTTTCCCGTCGGTAGTGATGCTCGCGACTGATGGCGTGTTCTCCACCGCGCCGCTTGTCCTGCCAATCGGGGATGGGCTTGGGATGTGGTCGGAAACCGTGCTCCCGGATTTGCACATCGTGCAGCCGGGGGTGTACTTCACGTCCGATCCGGAGACGAAGCCTAAGACGCGCGGTGTGCCCATGCGTGCCATCCTAGAACGAGAGGCGGAGTTTCGGGCTGTCTGGGAGGGATGGAATCGTGCGGGGAGACCGCCGAGTGTGTCAATTCCGGTGCGCAACTTCATCGGTCTCAGGTTGGCCTACGCCCGAGGGAGACCGGAGACGGCGGGGCAATGGGTGGATGCGGAAAAGGTGGTGTCGTACGACTGGTCGACCAAGCGTACCGCTGCCGGTGTGCGCGATGGTATCTGGCGGACGCATCCGTATGCGGGTGATTTCGGACTGGTGACGGTGCCGTATCAGCGGCTCATCGGGAACATGGCAAAGGACTACGAACGCCTACAGTGGGACGACTTACCCGATTGGGCGGATGCGTGGATGCCGTGAGCAAAAATCGAGTGAGATAAGTCACATCTAGAAATTGAGGCTTGCAGTCCTCTATGGAGCGATGTATAGTCTAGACAGTTGTAACACCCACTCTCCCCAGAGGAGCACCAAATGAACGCCATCCGCATCCGCCTCGCTCTCATCACCCTCGTCTGCACCGGCGTATTCTACATCAGCGCAGGGCACATCATTTCGGTGGCCATGAGCTACGGCAACCCGTTCGCCACCGCGATTGTCTACCCGGTGTGCATCGACGGTGTGATCCTGATCAGCGCACTGACGCTGACCGCCGCGAACGGGGTCAGCAAGACTGCGAAGTTCTACGCGAAGCTCGGCCGGTGGGTCGGATTCGCCGCCACCATCTACGCCAACATGGTCCACTCGGGTTGGGCGTCCACGGACAGCGTGATCGTGAACGCGATTCCGGCCGTAACGCTCATCATCACCGTCGAGCTTCTGATCCACGCGAGCAAGCGGACCCCGGCCACCCGCAAGCGTTCCTGATCGGCTTCTCCCCTGCCCTCCACTTCCCCGGAGGGCAGGGGGGTGGACCATCAGTCACGCAACGAAAGGACTCTCACATGAGCCGTGCTCGTGATCATCGCCCTCGATTCGATACTAGCGTTTGCCCGGACCCCAACGGATGTGCCCGGCTGTACCACGGCCAATTAGCATGGGGCGACTCTTGCGAATGCTGCGGCGAAGTTCTAATCACAAACGATCCACTACCGAAGCAAGCGACCGGTCACGCACGTCACGTCATGGACATGACCGGCGTCGCACTTGGCGAGCGACGCGATGTCTAGATGGGTCCTACCGGCAGGCATCGCGAGCATGTGTCTCGTCGCGGCCCTCGTGCTGAGCAACACCCGGGAGGTCCCGGAACCAATGCCGCTGACCATCGTCGCGGTGACCATCGACGTGGGGGGAGACCCGTCCCCCTCCGCGTTCGTCATCGACACCGAGGGGTTGCACGCTCCGCGCCTGCCGATCGGCGCACCGTTTGACGTGGCCGGCTTGCGGGTGGTCGGCGTTGCGGTCACCGGCAGCGACGTGTGGTGTCGCATCACCATTGGCACGGATGTCGGCCCCGTCGAGCGCGGCAGCGACGGCGGTACCGCGTTGTGTGTTCGTGAGGCGGTGTCGCCGTGACCGTGCTTGTGGGACTCGCCATCGTAGGCGGACTGACGTCGCTGGCGATGACCATCCTGTGGAACCTCAGACCGAAGGGCGGGCGCCGTGGACGCTGAACGTGATGCCATTCTGGCGAGACTCGGGAAGCCGCGCCCCGTACCGGTGGCGCAGCCCATGGCGTCAGAGAAGATGGTCAAGTACATTCAGGCACTGCTTGTCAAACATGTGGTGAACGAGCAGACGGAGGAGGCGATCCGGCGGCAGCTCGACGAAGGCATGACCATGTACCGGGGACAGGAGACGATCGCCATGCTCAAGGCTGCTCCGTGGCGACTCAAGGGGGGCCGGAAGTGGTAAACTGGGGAGATCATGAGCCGCCAGAAATTGAGGACTGGGTACTGATCGTACTTGTCGTGGCGTTGACGACGGTGTCCGTTCTGCTCGCCCATTACGGGAGGTAGTTGTGTCGCAGCATTTTTGGCTTGCCGTGGTTCTGGTCGTGCTCGAACTGTCTATACCTGCCGGGCTGTATCTGGCTCAGTATTCCGTCCGGGGCCGGCACCGTGTCGGCGTCCGGGAGTACTCGTACGGGCAGTTACGGCGCCACGCGGACATCCCTCGGTGGCGACACCGAGCGTGGTCGCTTACGTGACCGCGTCCGCGTACACGGTCGGCACGGGCACACCTTCGCGGTCTCGTCGTGGGGTGTCATCCACGGCCATGATGTACGGCGCCGGTAGTTCTTCTCGCGTTCCATCTTGAACACCAGAAGCTCAGAGCGGGCCCACTGCCGGTAGCCGCGCTCGTCACGGCGCCCCGCTGGTGGGGCGTACTCGCGGGTCACCATCGTCCCGAAAGACACCTTCGTCACGCCGAGAAGCTTCGCGGCCTCTGCCCGGTACAGCCACACCTCAGACGGGTCATACTTCGACGCCGGTGTACTCCGTCCTTCGGGCGTGACCACGGTGCGACGCTGGCCACGCCCCGGCAGATGCGCGAGTGCTTCCGCGCCGTCAAGCATCGATCTCGGTCACGGTCGCCACGGCGGCACTGCGCAGCGCGGCCTCGATACGGGTCACCTTGGCGTCGAGTGCGGCAATGGCCTCCAGGACGGGCGCGAAGTTCACGGGGCCGCCCGTGCCGTCGAGCAGCCGGCGGAGCATCATCGGCACCGAATCCGGGTAGTCCGGAAGCCACGACGGATCTCCGAAGAACCCTTCAAACATGTTCTTATCCGCACCGGCATAGGTGCGGTCCTGCCCGGAGGTTCCGGGGAAACCGTCAGCGTCGAACGTGCTATCGAGAGTAGTGCCCACAGGTTCGCCTTTCACGGTAGCCATAAAACCGGCCCAGTTGAACGCAGGGCCGGGATCGGTGTGATCCCCCACGTGCAGCCCCACGGTGATGTCATAGTGCCCGCAGATGCCACGTGCGCCGGCCGCAACCTGATCCGGAGTGAGCTTCACCAAGGGGATACCGGCGCGATCAGCGAGGGTGCGGGCGAGCTTCGCCGCATGATCGATGGTCGTCTGCGGAACGGCCCCCGGTTGCCCGGTATTGAAGCCGCACATTTCGATGTGCCATCCGTGGGCGTTCGCGTAGTCGTATGCCGCCCACGCTTGAAGGTCTAACGGCAGCGAACCAAGGGGGCCGGCCGTGTCGACATAGAAGTGGGATGATGTCCAGTTGCTTCGGGGATCGGTGCGGTGCGCCGCGTAGTGCGCCTCTTGATGTGCGGTCGCATCGTTGCCGGTGTCGTGGATGACGACCAAGCCCGGGGGTTGCGGCAGCGGCGCGGCGTACGCTTGGGTGCGGGGCGGGTCGGGGTAGTACTCGATGTCGGGAAGGTAGCTATGTGGAGCGCTCACGGTTGGCCCCTTCTAAGTGTTCTGCTCATCGGGGACGACTGCAAGGGCAGTATCGGTCAATGCACACCCCGGTGTGCACGTCGTGAATGTGATGCCCCTCAGTGCAGAGTCGACACAGCCGTGTAGCGGGCACAAGCTCGGGTGGCGCCCCGATGAACCAGCGCCAGAAAGTACGTAACGTCATCGGAGGTGTCGCTTCGCTTCGGCGAGTGCCGCAGTCATGGCCTCCACATCCATGCGTCCAGTCTACCAGTCCGGCGCATCACCCTCCCCCCTGTGACGTTCCTCACACCACATATCGGACATCGCTGTGGGTAGTGGTTAGCTATGCGTACAAAAAGTTTCGCCAACACCCCTAGGTAGAGTTAAGTCCGTTGCGGCGTAAGGGTTGTAGCGTCTGTCCTTTGTGGAGTATCGATGGACGTCATATAGACGTGCATCTAGCGTCACATAGGAGAGCGTCGATGTGGGGGATTTGGGATGGTCTGGGTAGGAAAAGTCTGGCCGAACGGAGGGTTGACGGATGGGCCGAACGGGTGGAGGGGGATAGGGTGTTCGGGT
>Ga0075429_100001503_pt1 | contig 19180 bp, 9 predicted proteins | sample RhiMetdeltSRZDD3_FD_75295 | JGI IMG/M metagenome (GOLD analysis project Ga0075429, IMG submission 75295) | Populus rhizosphere microbial communities from Tennessee, USA - Rhizosphere MetaG P. deltoides SRZDD3 | ecosystem: Host-associated > Plants > Roots > Rhizosphere > Soil | place: USA... | reverse complement strand
TCGCCGTATTCATCCCACTCCAGGACCGAACCCGGGCCGATGCCGAGCCGCCGCCTGACTTCCAGGGGCACCGAGATCTGACCCTGCGCCGTTACCTTCGAGTTCGCCAGCGCCATATTCCGATATTACCACGGTAATGGCCGTTGGTGCCGTGGCTACGCAACTGCTTTTAGTCGGAGGGTGGTCAGTGCGGCGACGAGAACAAGGGCACAAATGCTGATAAGGGCCATGCCCATGAACGCGGCATACGCCGCGCGTCCCATGATGTCGAACAGGCTCAAGCCGATCGTGAGCCCGGCAACGACCGTCATCGCTCGCAACGGGCGAGGCAATCTATCCAGGTAGTTCGCGAGATAGACGACCGCAGGCGTCGCGATCAGCAGCACGTAGTCCCATCCTTGCGGTGACAACAGTGGAATCAGCAGGAGCAGCAGGCTCCCTTCGAGTCCTTCCGGGAATGCAACGGACTGACGCCGCAGGAACACCATCATCACGCCGGCCAGCAGGACCAGTGAAGACGCCGCCGCCAGCACAGTCGAGAGACGACTGATCCCGAACCATTTGCCGTACATCGACGCCAGCGACACGTTATCGGGATTCAGGAGATTCGGAGCCGTCGTCTCGGTGACGGTAGCCCACCAGCTCTGATGAAGGCCGACCGTGCCACTCCAACCATACAGCGGCACCGGCAGCAGCAGGAGCAACAGGCAGCCGACGGCGGTCGCAACGATCGCAGCACGTTGCCGCCGGACGAGCACGACAGGGAGCAGCAGCGCTCCATACGGTTTGATGGCGATCGACAAGACGATCAGCGCCGAGGCGAGCATGTCTCGCTTCGTTTTCATCGCGAGAAGCGCTCCCGTCACGGCCAACGCGAAGGGCAGATTGACCTGGCCCATATCGAGCTCGCGGGCATAGAACTTCGCCAAGACGACAATCGCGTTCACGACCAGTATCGTCGTCGGCTTCCGTTGTTCGGGAAGCAGGCGAATGCTGAGGACGATGAGGGCGATCAGCAGCACGACGGAGCCGACGAACCACGTGCCCTTCGCGACTTGAATCGGCAACATGCCAAGCGGTATCGCCAGCACCGCAAAGGCGGGCAGGTACTTGAACTGATAGTGCTCGTCTTCAGCGCGGTAAAGGGGCTCCGCGACAGAGGCTCGAACCCCTGCTGTCCACGGGACCTCTAAGTCGCGCATGTCCCGTGACACTCGTATGACGAAGGCACTGACGATGGCCGCAAGAATCGTGCAGGCAGCGAAGACTCGAATCCTGTTCGACCGAGTGAATCTGGGTGCCTCCACCATCACGAGAGCGACTGAATCTCCGCTTTGACCTCCGGAACCGAAAAGTACTGAAAGTGTGTACACGCGTCGAATATCTTCTGCGCCTTTCCTGCGCCGGTCGCGGAGGCCGCCCCGACCACAGTATCGTTGGCAGAACCGCCGAAGGCGCCGTAGATCGCATCGCGAATCGCAAATGCGAAAGTGCCAGACGGCAGCCCGTCGACCTCGCATTTCGCGCCCCAGGTGCGCAGCGGATATGGTTCCGTCACTGCGCTCAAGCTCCCAATGAAGTCGCTCTCGGGACGCATCGCGTCGAGGCCCGGCGGAAAACCCTTCGGCAGGATCCCCTTGAGCAGCAACTTGCCCCCGAGGGACGGAGGATCCCAGGAAAACACACTGCCGAGGGCGGCGCCGCCGCTGGCCAGTAGCGCGGTCCGGCCGCCAGCCAGCAACGCACTGAAGATTCGTTTGCCGGCATTGGCGAGCGGCGTGCCTTTGTGAGGTGTGCCGTATGTCATCAACCGCACGTCGTAATGCTTGAGCAACTCACGCGCGGCCAGCCTGGAGGTTTGCCCCGCCTGTTGGAGTAGCAGTCCGGGCACGTCCTGGCTTTCCGTTTTGGCGAGTTGGGCATCGTAGAGGAGGCCGTCCGGGCCCGTCAGATCCGCCGCGCGGTTTCCCCAGGATTCGATTCCGTCTACGCCTGGCAAGGGATCCTGATGCGCCATTTCCCGATCGAAGATCTCCGACGACGTGCCGCCGGTGATATCAACGAACGATTTGTGAATTTCCTCTCTGGATCCAGATTGAAATTCCGTGAACGCCAGGTCGCGTGGCTTGCCTTCCGCGTCTCTGCCCTTGATCTGCCACATCGTCCTAAGTATGGAACCGACGGCGATTCGAGGAGCGAGTACTGTGGGCTCTGGGGCTACTGTGAACGACGTGCTGCCTTGCGACGTTTCTTGGGCAGAAGCGCCGCCGCAGCGGGCGCATCGTCCATCGGCAGGCTGACGCGCCGGACGCCATCGTACGAGTGCAGCGCGCCGGCCACTGCGCCGGCCGTGGCGACGCACCCGATCTCGCCAACGCCTTTTGCGCCGTAGCCGCCGACCTCGTCGGGCACTTCGATCAGGATGACGTCGACGTCGGGCATATTCCGGGCGGAGATGAGGCCGACTTCGCGCAGTCCCAGCGAATCGGGAATTCCACCTGTCGATGTGAAGTTCTCGGACAGCGCGTAGCCCAGGCCCATGTGGACGCCGCCCTCCATCTGCTCGGCGCAGAGGCGCGGGTTGATCGCGCGGCCCACGTCGTTGGCCACCACGACCCGATCGAGTTTGCCCTCATCGTCGAGCAACACGACCTGCGCGGCATAGCTGAACGTGAGGTGAGTGGTCGGGTTCAGCACGGCTTCCGGCGTGCCGGGCCTGGTCGTGAAGTTGCAAACGTATTCACCGCTGTATTCACGACCGGCAAGCGGCTGGAGTTGATGCATCCGCGTTGCGTTGTCGTGCGCGGCCGAGCGCGGCTCGATCGTGATCGGCACCGACTCCATGTCCGCGGCCAGTTTCCTGGCAGCCTGCTGTGCCGCGGCGCAGCTCAATGTTGTGCCGCGTGACGCCCACGTCTCACCGCACTTCTCGCCAAGCTCCTTATCCCACGAGACGGTCATGATGTCTGGAGGCAGGTGCGTTTCCTCGCACACCGCCTGCATCGTCGCCGTGTAGATACCCTGGCCCATCTCGGTGTAGCCGTTGAGGATTTCGAGGCGCCCGCCTTCGAGCACACGGATCTTGATGTGACCGCCTTCGATCGTGCCGTTGCCGAGCCCGGTGCTCTTGATGCCGCACCCGATGCCTTTGTACTTCGCCTTCTTGTAGACGTCCTTGACGGCATCGAGCGTCTCGCGAATGCCGCGCACGCTCTCGCGCATGACCTGGCCCGTCCCCAGCTTGTCGCCGGGATTGAGAATGTTGCGTTCGCGGATGTCCCAACCGTCCACGCCAACCTTTTCGGCCAGCATGTCCATGATGCCTTCCATCGCGAACTGCGCCTGGTTGCTGCCGAACCCGCGCATCGCACCGGCGTTTGGATTGTTGGTGTAGACCGCCCTGGCCTCGACGTCGACATTGGGAACGCGATAGACGCCGCAGGAGTGACACGCGGCGCGAAGCGCACACTTGGCGCTGGTCGTGTGATACCCGCCGGCGTCGGCGACGATTCGCGATCGCAGTGCGAGCAGGTGACCGTCGGCGTCGGCGCCGACCGTGAGTTTCACCGTCATCGCATGGCGCTTGACGTGGTGCTGCGTGGACTGCTGACGCGTGAGCACCGTTTTGACCGGCCGGCCAAGGAGCCTGGCGGCGATGGCGGTCTGTCCCTGAACCGACAGCTCTTCCTTCGCGCCAAAGGCGCCGCCGCTTGCGACCAGCGTGACTTCGACGTCCTTCGGATCGAGCTTGAGAATCTTCGCGAGCTGTGCGTGGTCGTACACCGAACCCTGGCTGTCGGTGTAGACGCGAATCCCATTCCCGCTCGGCATCGCCAGGCATGCCTCGGGCTCGAGGAACGCAATCTCGATAGGCTGCGTTTCGAACGTCGCCTCGATGACGTGAGCAGCCGTGGCAAGAGCCGCGTCCACGTCTCCGCGGGAGAACGCCGTCGTCGGCTGCAGAACGTTGGACGGCCGTGGCGCAAAGGTGTCAGAGGGATGTACCAGTGGTGCTCCCGGCTTCATCGCCTCGAATGGGTCGGTCAGTGGTTCGAGGACGTCGTAATCGATGCGAACCTTCGCCGCCGCCTGCCGTGCGTGGAACTGCGTGTCGGCGACGACCATGGCGAGGAAATCGGCGACGCAGCAGGTGAGCTCGCCTTCGGCGACAAAGATCGGCTGGTCGGCATCGTTCAGCCCTTGGCCCCTGAAGCCGGGCACGTCGGCGGCCGTGAACACGCGCACTACGCCGGGCATCGCCGCGGCCTCGTCGACGTGAATCTTTAGGACGCGAGCGCGCGGATGCTCGGTCAGGACCATCGCGCCATGCAACATCCCCGGGACGCGCATGTCGTCGATGAACTGCTTGTCGCCGAGCGTTTGTTCAGCTCCACCCAGTCTCGCGATCGAGTGGCCGACACCCTGACCCTTGCCATTCCCGTTGCCGTTGGCCCCTCGACTCGCGCTGGCGGCCCCTTGAGCAACGTCGAAGGGGGCAAAGGCAGGGTTGCGGGTCAACCCGAACTCTTCACCGAAGAACGAATGCCTGCGCGGTATCGTGCGAGTGAGCTGGTCGCCGCACGCGGCCGCTTCACCCGCGGTCTGGATGGCGTCGATGATGCGCCCATAGCCGGTGCAGCGGCACAAGTGCCCGTCAAGTGCTTTTGCGACCACGGCTCGGTCGTCGGTCTTACCCTGCTGCACGAGCGTGGATGCGCGAACGACGATGCCCGGAATGCAGAAGCCACACTGGACGCCGCCTTCAAGCACGAAGGCATCGCCCATGCGCTTCCGGATATCTTCTGGCAGCCCTTCGAGCGTCACCACGTCGCGGCCTTCGGTCTGCTCGGGCTTTCGCAGGCAGGAGAGGGCAGGCGTGCCGTCGATCATCACCAGACAACAGCCGCACGCGCCTTCGGGGGCGCAGCCGTTCTTGGCGGAGACGATTCCGCATTCCTCGCGCAGGACCTCGAGCAGGTGCATGCCCGGCTCGTAGGAGGCGGTGGTCTCGTTCCCGTTCAGGGTGAAGCGGATTTGCGGCATCGTGGGCTTTGCTTTGTAACAGGTCAGATCGTAACATCACCTGCTGCGCGGAACTCCCAACTCCCAACCACGCCAACTCCCAATCCTGGGTGTTCTAGGCCGTTTGGGGTTGGAAGTTGGCGTTGAGTTTGGGAGTTTACAGAGATGCAAGAGCCCTGGAAGACAGACAAATGGTTCAGCAGCCCGTGGTCGTACCTGCCGGAAGTCCGGCAAAAGCAGGCCTTTGGCGGCAACCTCAAGATTCATGACGTTACTCTGCGGGACGGCGAGCAGCAGACCGCCGTGGTCTTCCGGCGCGAGGAAAAAGTCGCGATCGCGAAGAAGCTCGACTCGCTGGGCATCCATCGCATCGAAGCCGGGATGCCGGCTGTCTCGGCGCAGGACAAGGCTGCGATTTCGGACATCGCCGCGCTGGGACTGAAAGCCGAGATCTTCGGGTTCGCCCGTTGTATCCCGTCGGAGATCGAGGTCATCAAGGCGTGCGGCTGCTCGGGTGTGGTCATCGAGATTCCCTCCAGCGACCACATGATCAAGTACGGCTACGGCTGGCCAGTCGAGCGCGCCATGAAGGCGTCGATCGAGACCACGCTGGCCGCGAAAGCCGCCGGCCTCTACACCGTCTTCTTCACCATCGACGCCACGCGCACCGAGCTCAATCGCTTCCTCGACATCGTCGAGCAGGTGGCGACGCAAGGGCACATGGATGCGCTGACGATCGCGGACACGATGGGCGTGTGCACGCCCGACGCGGTGTCATACGTCGTGAAGAAGGTGATCGATCGACTCAAGAAGCCGGTCGAGATTCACTGTCACCAGGACTTCGGGCTCGGCGTCGCGAATACCGTGGCTGCGCTGGCAGCTGGTGCATCGGTTGCGCAAACGACGATTACCGGGCTCGGCGAGCGCGCCGGCAACGTCCCGGTCGAGGACGTCGTGATGTCGCTGTTGTGTCTCCACGGCGTGGACCTCGGTATCAAGACCGAGAACTTCGTCGACGTCTCGCGCTTCGTGATGGATCTCGCCAAGGTCAAGCAGCCGCCGAACCGTCCCATCGTTGGTGACAGGCTCTACGAAGTCGAGTCGGGCATCATCGCCGGGTGGGTGCGTCTCGCGCGCAAGGAGCATCCGCTCGAGTACGTGCCTTTCGCGCCGGAGCTGGTCGGTCAGAAGCCGGTAAACATCGTGCTCGGCAAGAACAGCGGACCGCCTTCAATGGAAGAATGGTGCGAAAAGCTCGGCGTCAAGGCCACCGACGAAGAGCGGATGGCGATGCTGCAGCAGGTGAAGGCGAAGTCGTTCGAGAAGAAAGATCTGCTGACGCCCGACGAGTTCAAGGAGATCGTCGACCGCGTGATGCAGAAGACGCCTGCGTCGATGTAACTGCCAACTCCCGCACGCTCGATTCGTAGGGGCGGGTCTTGTGCTTTAGCCCCGCCTTGTAAGCCGGGTCCAAAAACCAGGACCCGGCCTACGTACGTCACCTCTGCCATAGGCGATAGAACAATCCGTGTGGTTGCGAAGGAACCGATCGACCTGCAGTTGACGTCGCTCCCTTCCTTGCGTTAGCTTCTCGCAGGTCAGAAACTCCCATATCAGTCCTACCCAGTCTGTGAAGTACTCCCGGGATCGGGAGGAGAAGCTCGTACGCGGGGACTCTCACGGAGGACTCGATGACGCTGCGACTACTCGGGCGACTGCTCGTGGTTCTGCTCTTTCTCGCAACTGTTCCAGCGATTGCGTTCGCACAGGAAGCCGTACTGAGTGGTACGGTGACCGATCTCACCGGGGCTGTACTTCCCGGAGTAACCATCACGGCGGTGCACCAGGCCACTGGCAACAAGTTCATGGCCGTGACCGACGAGCGGGGCGTGTATCGAGTAGCCGCGCGTGCCGGCGTCTACACGTTGACGGCGGAGCTCCAGGGATTCCGCGCCGTCACTCGAGAGGGCCTGGAACTGCGCGTCGGACAAGTGATGACGGTCAACTTGCCGATGTTAGAAGCGACTGCTGTCGAAACCGTCACGGTCACTGCTGAATCGCCGTTGCTCAACGTCGCGACCTCGAGTCTCGGCGGCAACGTCGATCCGCGCCAGATCCAGGAACTCCCGGTGAACGGGCGCAATTGGATAGGGCTCGCCTTGCTTGCGCCTGGGAGCAAGACGCTCGCAGTCAACGCGACGACGCCGCTGCCGGACAGAAACGGCGGCGAGGCCAGAGAGTTCCAGTTGAACATGGACGGTCAACAGGTCTCTGCCGATATCGGGACCGGAGGGCAGCCGCGATTCAGCCAGGACTCCATCGCGGAATTTCAGTTCCTGTCGAACCGGTTCGACGCGACCCAGGGTCGATCGTCGGGAGTGCTGGTCAATGCCATCACCAAATCAGGCGGCAACCGCCTTACCGGTAACTTCCGAGGCAACTTCCGCAACAGCAAATTCAACGCCTACAACCCGGTGCTGGGCCGTGTCGAGCCAATCGACAATCAGCAGTACAGCGCGACGCTCGGTGGTCCGCTCGTCCAGGACAAGCTGCACTACTTCGTGAACTACGAGTACGAGCGAGAGCCGCGGACCAGCATCTGGAACACTCCGTACCCGGAATTCAACGTCGATCTCGAGGGCGTGAACAACAAGAAGATTGGCGGAGTTCGCTTGGACTACCAGCTCTCCACCGACACTCGACTGATGGGGAAGGTTTCGGCAGGCCGGCTCGGCGAGCCGTTCGGGCTCGGCAACCAGCAGCATCCGGCCGCGACGAACACGACGTCCGAACACAACAACGAGGTGCTCGGCCAGTTGTCGCAGGTGCTGAACAATCACACGCTGAACGAGGTCAAGGTCGGCTACGCGTTTTTCAACCTCGAGAACCATAACCTGACGACCTGGTCGAATCACTGGCAGAGCGCCAACGGCATCACCACCGGGTCTCCGCGCATTACATTCACCGGCTTTACGATTGCCGGCAACCAGTTCCACCCTCGGCACCAGGACCAGGATGTCTGGAGCGTCCGCGACGACTTCTCGTACTCGTACGACGCGGGCGGCCGTCACGACATGCGCGCCGGTGGCGAGTTCCTGCGTCGTCATCAGATTCAGGCAAACTGCCGGCAGTGCATGGGGACGGTCGCTGCCAACCAGCGGGGACCTCGGCCTGGCCTTCCCGGATCGCTGGTGCCGACTCCGCTTCCGGCGCTCTTTCCCGATGCGTTCAACGCCGACACGTGGAACCTCGCCGCGATTTCGCCGCTCGTGAGCACCTACAGCGTCGGACTGGGCGACTTCGACGTGCACATGGTCTCGCAGAAAGCCGGGCTGTGGGCTCAGGACGACTGGCAGATCTCGAGCAACCTGACGTTGAATCTCGGGCTTCGTTGGGATGGATCGTTCAACGCGTTCGCGAATGACATCGCGTTGCCGCCATTCCAGGAGGCGGGACGGCCGAACGAGATAGACAATATCCAGCCGCGAATCGGGTTCGCGTGGAAGCTGGGCGAACGCACGGTCGTACGCGGCGGCACGGGGTTGTACTACGGGGATGCACTCGGCGCCGATCAGTCGTTTGCTACCGGCAACGCGCAGATCGTTGTAATTCAATACGCCAACGACGGTCGCGCGGATTTCGCGGCAAACCCGACGAATGGGCAACCGCTGCCGACGTACGATCAGGCGCTGCGGCGGTTCTGTTACAACAACGGTAATTTGCCCGGGTGCCTCATTCGCGATCTGCAGGAGTTCGTGGGACCGTTCGACTACGTCAACCTGCCACGCACCTTCCAGGCATCGGTCGGCTTTCAACGCCAGCTTGGCGACACGATGTCGTTCGAAGCCGACTACGTCTACAGCAAGGGCCGCGACGAAAAGGATGTCGTCGAGAACATCAACCTGTCATACAACCCGGCCACAGGCGCGAACAATCCTTCGTCGAACCGAGCCCTGCGTCCCTATCCCGATTGGGGCGTCGTCTCGATGAATACTCACCTCGCGCGCTCGGGCTATCACGCGTTGCAAACCGGGTTCCAGAAACGATTCGCTGATCGTTGGCAGGGGTCCGCCACGTATACGGTCTCAGGTCTGTGGAACGCGGATACACCGCCATTCAGCGGTCTCGAGCCGGTTCCGTTCGCTACGGTTCCCGATCTGGGCGGCGAGTGGGGCTTATCTTCCGACGACCAGCGACACCGAGCGGTCTTCAGCGGTATCTGGGAAGTCGGCCGCGGCTTCCAGGTGAGCGCGCTTCATTTCTTCGCTGCAGGCCTTCGGTTGTCGAGCAGCTGGGGCGCTGATCTCCGGCAGACGGGAGCCGCCAACAGCCAACGGCTGCGACCGGATGGGTCGATCATAGCCAGAAACTCGTTGCTCGCGCCCAAGCAGAATCGAACCGACCTGCGTGTCCAACAGCGGATTCGATTGGGCGGACGCTTCTCGATCGATGGGATCGCGGAGGTCTTCAACATGTTCAACGTGCACAACTATGGGATCGGCACGGTTGAGAGCAACCTGCTGCAGTACCTGCAGCCTGTTTCGGCGCAGACGAGGACGGCGCAGTTCGGTTTCCGGTTGATGTTCTAGATTTGGCGCGGAGGGAGCAGAGGGCGCCGAGTAAAACAAAGCGCAGGGATCGCGGAGGAGCAGAGGTACGCGGAGGGAAGCTGCCACGCGTGACCCGCGCTTCGCGCGGCGATCCATGTGGCCGGCCGTAGGCCGGCAGTCACGCGTGGCAGCTCTCTGCGCCCCTCCGCCACTCAGCGTTCTCTGCGTTGATTTTTTCTCTGCGCTCTCCGCTCACCCCGCGACCTATCTCACGTCGAACGGCACGATACGCTCCGTCGCGTTACCCCCGACGCTCGATTGAATGGAGACGCGCAGGATGTAAGTCCCTGCTGACAGATTCTTCAGTGGAACCTGTGTGCTGAACCCGTGCGTCGTCGGCCGCGTCGATGCATCGACCGCGCGACGGTCCTCGTTCCGAAAAACCGTCTTCCCCGATCGCGCGTCCTGCACCGACGTCATCATCGTCAGCGCACGCGCGGCGCCGGCAGCGACGTACAACTCCGAGTACGTCGTCAGCGTTTCTTCCGGACCGAAACTACGGGTCGCGATCGGCGCAGACGGAAGCGCGTCCTTCAACAGCGGATCCGGATTGGATGTGACAAACAAGTCGGCGGTGGACGAGGTGAGAGCGACTCCGCTTAATTCAAACGGTGACTTGGCGTAATCGGGTATCTCGACGTCATACGGCACCGTGCCGATGGTGTTGCCGCTCGCTTCGTGCGCTCCCACATGGATCTGATAGCGCCCCGGCGGGAGCTCGAGTCGTGACAGCAGGCGAATACCAGTGCGGCTGACACGATCGCGTGTCGCTGGCTGCAGCCTCATGTTGAATTCCTGTCGATCGCCGCCCTGCACGCGCGCGCGCTGGTCCGCCGCGACAATGGAGACCTCGATCTTTTCGTTGAAGCGGCCGTCGTCCTCCACGAACTTGAGCGAGCTGCCGTCGATCTCGACAGCCAGGAATAGAGAGCCATTCGAGCCGGTGCCTTTGAATGGAGCCGCGAACAGCCGCACCGGGAGATCGCCGATGGGTACTGGCTTGCTCAGGGCGGCCTTCAGCGCCGGCGAGGTGCCGGCTTTGACGTCAGCTTCGCGCGCTTTCGCGATGGCGCGGGAATCGGGCGGCATGAACCCGCGTCTCGCGCGGACGCTGAGGCCAGGCCGCTTGATTCGAATGTCAATCTTCAAGAACTTCCGTGACCACCTCGTCGAGTCGCTGTAGTACCCGAGCAGGTAGTAGCGACTGTTGTCGAGCACGACCCGGCCAAGGCCGCCGACGACATCGCCGGCGTTGACGACGGCCAGGCCGCCAGTCTCTTCGGACAAGGACATCAAGCTCTCTTGGGAGAGCCGCAGTTCGTGAAGCGCGCCGCGGAACGTGCCGTACTCGAGCTGTGGGTAGTCCGAGCGCGCGCCGATGTCGACCAGCTCGCCAAACTGACTCAATCCGCGAGGATCGATCCCATACACGTTCACATTCGCTCGTTGGGCGGCCGCCGCCGCTTGTTGCGTCTCGGCGACGATGGCGGAAGCAGACTGGGTCAGGTTGAACGGCTGGTAAATGTCGTAATCGAGACCTTCGCTGAAGAGCAGCAGCGCCTTGCGGCGCCCCTGGACGTCGCGCAGCCAATTCGCGACGTTCTCGACCGCTTGCAACGTACGGCGCGCGTTGAGCCCGCGCTCCGCGTCGTAGGGGTCCTTGATGGCTTCCGCTTTCTCGACGGTTTCCCGGTTGTGGGTCTGCTGCGGCCCATCGGAAAGGGCGGCATCGTTATCGGCCTGACGGAGGTGAAGGGCCAGCTTCTCGGCGCCGGCGGAGGGAAGCTTTTGTCCCTGAAACCTGTCGATCGCGGCTTTGAGCAGCCGAGGACTGCTCGTGAGTTCCTGTCCTGATTCCTGCCGGCCACTCGTGTAGACGACGGCGGCGAGATCGTTGGCGCCCAGATAGCGCTGGATGAACTGTTTGGCCGCATCCCGCACGGCATTCGTGCGTGTGGACGCGGTGTGCAAATCGTCCAGCAGGAAAACATAGATCCGGCCATTGAAGGTGCGCGCCGTCGAGCGGACATCCGATTCGACCGGCTCGGTCGCACCCGGTGGCGTAAACGGTCGCTCGATCGGGAGGTCGATCAGCGAAAACGCCGCCGGCGTCTGCGGCTTGCCGTCCTCGAGGATCTCGAAGTCGTCGCGCGTCAGGTCTCGCACGAACGCGCCCGCCTCGTCGGTGACGATGGCGTGAACCTCGACGAAATTGGTCTCGGCCCGGAACGTGACGGCGGGTTGTTGCGCGGTCCCCGGCTGTTGCGCGGCACCGAGTGGTGCGCACATGAGCAGCGCGAGCGTCAGGATCCAGGTGCGGCGCATAAGCTCTCTTTTGCGTCGGGTGGGCTTGCCGGCGCGATCCTAACATCAAGCGCGAAGCGGAGGGGCTGGCGGGTCTACAGACCAAGTGCCGCCCTACAGTTGCGTTACGTGCGCGGGATCGTCGTGAAAGGGCCGCTGGCGTGAACCATCTTCCCGCCGACGAGCGTCATCACCGACTCGATCTTGCGAATCATCCGATCCGGGACCGTCAGGTAGTCCTGGCTGAGAACGGCAAGGTCGGCGTACTTGCCCTCGACGAAGGAACCGACCTGGTGGTCGTCGAAGGAAAACCACGCGGCGCCCTCCGTGTACAGACGCAGCGCCTCGACGCGTGAAATCTGCTGGCCGTCGTTGGTCAACTGTCCCGTGACGTTTCGACCCGTGACCATGTAGAAGAGGGACAGCCAGGGATCGAGGGCCGACACATTAGTCGAGTCCGTTCCGACAGCGGCGGGAATTCCCGAGTCGACGATGCGCCGGAACGGAGGTCCGCCGCCGATCGAAAAGTAGGTCCAGGTCTGCGCGCTGGCACCGGCACCAAGATCCTTCAGCGTTTTCAGCCGCCCGTCGTCGATGCTCTGCAAGTGAATGATCGACCATCGCATCTTGCCGATTGGATGCTCACGCGCGATCGATTGAAAGACCTGGAGATGGAAGTCGTTCTCCTTGATCGTGATCGAGTGTTGCTGCAGCAGCCAGCCATACTTCGCGATCATGCGAGCCGTAGGCTCGAACTGCGACGACATCGTATCGGTGCCGCCGATACGCTCCCCGAAGCCGGCGACGCGGAACAGGTCGTCACCAACGGCGCGACCGCCCTGGCTGAAGTTGTTGAGGACGCGTGTCTCGACCTGCTGCGGGGAATCAGCTGGAAACAGCGGTCGCATTCGGATAGTGAGCTTATCTTCGCGCCAGAGTCGCAGGGCGAACTCCTGATCGTCCAGGTTCCCGCCGTTGATCACACCGGTGAGTCCCAGGCTATTCGCGTGCGCGTTGAGTTCTGCGGTGCCGCGCAACTTGTCCTCGGGGGTCTGTACGCCCTGGAGGGCTGCGAGTGCGGCCGGGGCTGACGTGACGGCGCCGGTACGACTATCGACGGCGACGCCCTTCGACTCGAAGAACGCCACGCCGACAGAGTTGGTGATGGCGCCTGTTCCGCCGCCCGTGCCCGAGATGTAGACCCCGTGTTTGGATGCCGCCGCATCGAGCTCGGCTTTCGTCGGCCGTCGCTGCTCGGTGAACTGGTTGTAGTTCCAGCCGCCAATGCAGGTGATGAACGCGCCGGGAGGTACTGATTTCGCTCGCTCGGCGATCGCTTCCTGCAGTTCCGCGATCGAGAACGCTCTCTCGATGCGACGCGCCTCGTAGCCGGGATTCACGGCGGCGCGTGTGTAGTGCACGTGCCCATCGAAAAGACCGGGTATGACCGTGCGGCCACCGAGATCGATGGTACGAGCGTCGGGAGCAAGAGGAGCCGTCTTGCCGACGCCGGCAATGCGGCTGTTTCTGATTGTGAGAGTGGTGGCGACTTCTCCACGGCCGTCCACGAACTTTCCGTTCACGAGAACGAGGTCACCAGATGGGGCACTCTGTGCGGCGAGCGGATTCTCTGATTGAAATGCAATCGAGCCAATGCTCGCGCCCGCCATGACAGCGAATCCGGTTGCAGCCCGCGTCAGCAGGTCCCGTCGTGACAGCCCGGTCGGTGGGTGATCGTCTATGGACATGAACGTGTCCTTTCCAGCGGCTGGGGGAATAATCCTCGCGAATTCGCGACACTGCACGACTCTCTCGGTGGGCCACAGGCTCGGTCCGTACGAAGTCACCCCCTGATTGGCGTCGGGGGAATGGGCCAGGTTTATCGCGCCCATGATACGCGCCTCTATCGAGAAGTCGCGGTCAAAGTGTCAACCGAGCAGTTCACCGACCGCTTCGAGCGCGAAGCGCGCGCTTGCTAGCGTTGACTCGCAGTCCTACGGCGGCAACCTCATCAGGTCGATACAACGGAAATGCAAATGCGAAGGCGAATCGTCGCATCGCTTGTGATGCTGCTTGCAGGCTCAGGGCCTGCCGTTGCACAGGACGTCACGCTTATTCCGAAGCTTCGCAGGGGCGACGCGTTTCAGCTCGAGGTCGTCCGTACACGCGACAACTCCTCGCGCCCGCAGCAGAGCAGCAAGGGTAGAAGCCTGGTCGACGTCCGTGTGATCTCCGCGAGCCCGGACGGTTTCGTGATCGAGTGGGTGCCCGGTGACACCGTCCTCGATAACCCGCAGGCCGCCCAGGATCCCCTCATTGGAGCCGCCTCGCAAGCGCTTCGTGACATCAAGTTCCGGTTGAATCTGAACGCCGACGGGGAGCTCACCGGAATGGCGAATAAGGCAGAGGTCGCGCCGAAGCTGAAGGCGATGGTCGCCGCGATCGTCAGCGAACTTGCTCTTCGCGTTCCGGACGCGCAGCGGAAGCAGTTTCTGGACTTCATGGGTCAGGTTCTGACAGCCGAAGTGCTCATCGCGTCTGCAGCGCGGGACGCGGAAACATACTTCGGACTGAACGGCGTGTCGCTGCCCTCGGGCGAGGCCGTGGAAGTCGATATCGATCAACCGAACCCGTTCGGCGGCGGTTCGCTCCCGGCGAGATTCACGGTCCACATGGAGTCGGCTACAGCCAGCTCGGCATCGTTGAAGACGACAACCACTTACGATCCTGCGTCGCTTGTGCGCCTGACGGAGTCGCTGGCCAAACAGGCGGGCGCGCCCATCTCCGCCGAGCAACTCGCCAAGCTCCCGCCGATTGAAATGGCTGATGACGGCACTTATCTCTTCGACAGGGATCTTGGGCTGATGCGGGAGGTCATTGTGACTCGGCGCATCACCGCCGGTTCGAATCGACGGCTTGACCGTTGGCAGATTCGGTTGCTGAAAAGTCCTCGCTGAGCGGCGCCGGAGAAGTCGCAGGATCGTGGCCTTCGTGCATCAAAAATCGAATTGGCCGCCGAATTTCACCAGGCGCCCTTGGATAATGGTAGTCGGACGGAGCCACGACGGTCCGTAGTTGTTGTTTTGCGCCAGCACCGAGCTCGCGTTGAGCGCGTTGAAGAGATCCAGATTGGCCTGGACGCGGCGGTTGCCAGGCAGTCTGAAGATTTTCGAAACCCTGAAGTCGAGTTGATTCATACGGTCGCTGAACATCGTGCCGGGGGCGATCAGGGGGACGGTCACGGTACCGTTCACGCCCGACGAGAGATCGCGACCGAGCGAGCCTCGGACCTCGGCGTTGGTGTACACGCGGCTGGCCGTGATCTGAGGTCCGGGCAGGCTCTGGTACGTGGCCGATGTCTGGATCCCGGCCCACGGCAGCGGGTAGACGCCAAGCACCTTCACCTGCGTCTGGAACGGCGGCGCGACCCTGCAGTTCAGCAGCGCCTGCGGTGAGTCGACGACGAAGCAGCTGTCAGTGAGCGTACGGCCCGTGCTCGTGCCGCCCTGAACCACGATGCCTTGTCCCAGCCGCGCGTTGAGGTACACGTCGACGCCGTCATAGATTTCCTTGTCTTCGCCGTAGTGCTTCGAGAGCCTCATCACGTTCGAGACCTGTCCGAACTTCGCGCGCGAGACGTTGTAAAGGCCGCAAACCTGGTAGCCGCCGCCATCCGGAAGCCGGCTGTCGATCGGTGCCGTTGCACAGAAGGGGTCGTGATCTTCCGGTCCGATAAGCTCGTTATCTGTGGTTCGCGTGTTGCCGTACCACCGTCTGAAGTACCCGACGTTCATCGCCACGCGCGTCATCAGCTCGTGCTGGACGCTGGTCGACACCTCCCAGTTGTATCCCCTGACCGTAGGAACCTCATCGTCGTACCGCGTGGTGATGACGCTCTGGCCGAAGGTGGAACTGCTCAGCGCCCCCAGTTCGTTCTCCTGCGGCAGGAAGTCGCCGTTGAGGTCGCCCCACGTCCGCGTCGCGTTGGTGGTGATGGCGCTGGCCGGATTGGCGACGCGCGTGAAGCTGATGAGGAGCGGCGCCTCCAGGTAGCGGCCCGCGGTGAACTTGACGGCGGTCTTGCCGTTCCCGAATAGATCGTAGGACGCGCCCAGGCGCGGAGATGTGTTCTTCCAATTTGGCACGTCGTAGACGGGCGCGAACGTGACGTTGCGCGTAGGCACGTTTGGCCCTGGTCCCAACACGTGCTCCGGCACGTACGAGTTGAAGTAGTCGTACCGAAGTCCAAGGTTGAGCGTGAGGTTCCGGACGGTCCACTGATCCTGCGCGAAGATGCCGACGTTTGCCTTGTTGATTTCACGCAGGTAGAGGGGCGTGGCCCACACGGTGACCTGGCGTGGCTGGCCGTTCAGCAGTGTCAGGAGCACGCCGTTGTTGCTGATCTCCTGTGTCGTGTACGACTCCTGGTGCTGGAACGTAAATCCGACCTTCGCGTTGTGCGAGCCGGTCACGTACGAGGCGGAGGCCCGGGTGTTCATCTGCCAGTTGGCGTTCTGCCCGTAGGTCGATCGGCTGTTCCCCCAGAAGTTGCCCGTGGACGATTCCTGATACGACGGATTGTTTCCGGCCATCGGCTGGAGGAACGTGAAGAAATTCTTGTTGGCGACGGCGGCGCCGGCCTCGAGGAGCACGCGGTTCGTCATCGGGGCATTCCAGCCGACCTGCCCGAGATACGAGGGGATCGACTTCGAGGCATACGCCGCTTCCGGCGACGCCAGCGTCTGACCGAGCGAGTAGCCGTAGAAGGGTCTGTCCTGCTGGCCGTATTGATACTGCCCGGTGATCTTGTGCTTCGAAGCCGCCTGCCACGTCAGCCGCAGGCTCTCGTTACCGTTGGTCTCGATGTTGAGCGCCGGCCGTGTGGTGTCGGCTTCGTACCTCCAGGGAATCGTGCTTTGGTTGTAGAACATCCCCGCGACGTACTGCTGCGCCGACCATGCCCGAACCGACACATAGAACCACAGCTTGTCCTTCACGACCGGTCCGCCGAGACCGGGATTGATGTCGTAGATCTTGTGGACCGTGTTGACCGTCAGCAGACCCTGGTCTTTGAACTCCTGGGTAAGGTTGTCGCTCTGAAGCGCATCGTTGGTGAAAGCTCCAGAGACAGTGCCCTTCCACGTGTTACCGCCTTCTTTCGGCACCACGTTCGTGCGGATTCCGCTCATCTCGCTTTCGGCGCCGAGTCCGCCGGTCTCGAGGCTGATTTCCTGAACGGTCCCGTCGTTAGTCGCGATGGCGGTGTACTGACCGCCGCGACCCTGTCCGTTGTTGTACATCATGCCGTCGTAAAGGAGCTGCTGTTCACCAGCGCGTCCGCCGTGGATGGCGATCTGCGACGACGTGAAGGCGCTCCCGCCCACGTCCTGGTTGTTGACGACGACACCCGGGATGAGGACACCGAGGTGAGCGACTGATTTGCTCCCGGTCGGGATGGCGTCGAGCACGTCGCGCGTGACAACTTTTTGCGTCACGACGCTCTGGACGTCGACCGTCGAGGCCTCGCCCGTGACGGTGATCGTCTCCTCGAGATTGCCGACGCGCATGTCGACGCTCACGTTCGCCGTGAACGCCGCGGTGAGAAGGATGCCTTCACGCCTGACGGTGCTGAAGCCAGGCAAGGTGAACGTGACGCTGTAAGTGCCGGGCACCAGGTTGATGACCTTGTACTGCCCCTCGGAGTCAGTGACGACGGTCCGGACCTTCTCGATCAATGAAGGACTTGCGGCTTCAACTGTGACACCGGGCAGTACCGCGCCGGACGTATCCTTGACGACGCCGGCGATGTTGCTGTTGCTTTGAGCGAATGCTGGTGTGGCTATGAGTATTAGGACGAGCAAGATCACGAGGTTCGACATCAGCGAGTTGCGCACTGTGACCCTCCTGAGAGCGTTCCGTTCGGGGCGAGCCGATTCTAGCCAAAGAAAGGGGCCTGACAATCGCTCAATTTGGTGACGTGCGATTCATCGCGGCACGCAGCAGCGCCACGACGCTCTCGCGAACCGGGGCAGCCGGCCCGCGCCCGCGTCCGCCTGCGCCCGATGCCACGTCGATCGGCGTTCGGCCCTGCTTGTCCTTGATGTCGACCTTGGCGCCGCGTTCAATCAGGAACGCGATGAAGGCCTCGTCCCGGACGGTCACGGCCAGGTGCAAGGCCGTCTGACCGTTCTCGCTGGACGCGTTGATGTCAGCGCCGCGTTCGAGGCACAGTGTCGCAGCGTCGATGAAATCGGCCTCGGTCGCCTGCTTATCCTCGTACGCAGTGAAGCGTCCCGCTCCGCCGAGCCCGGCGGCAAACATCAACGCCTCGGTTCCCGCCTTCGTCCTCAACCTGGGATCGGCGCTGCGAGCCAGCAATAGCCGCATCATCTCGACGTCGCCCTTCTTCGCGGCGCGCATGAGGGGTGTCGCGCCCGCGCCGAGTGTGCCGTCGCCGCGATCGTGCACCCTCACGAGGATCGGTGCGCTCAGGACCGCGTTCGGGTTCGCGCCATGCTCGAGCAGTGCCTTCACGACGCCCACGGCGTCCAGCTTGCCTGAGGGTTTCGGCGTGGGCCGCCCCGGCGTGTCCGCGAAGGTGTTCAAGTCGACGGCGGCGTACAGCGGTGTCATCCCCGTGATGTCGCCGATGTTCGGATCGGCACCGAGGTCGAGCAGCAGCGCCGCGGCATCGTAGTGGGCGTTGATGATCGCTACGTTCAGGGCGGTCATGTTGTCCGGATCGGTGGCATTGAGATTGGCGCCGGACTCGGCGAGTGCCTTTAGAGCGCCACTCGCGTTCTGCCGGGCCGCGTACATCAGCGGCACCCAGTTCCCCTTGGGCAGGACCGTCAATCGGGCCGATTTGCCATCGCCGTATTCTTCCCGCGGAAACGTCAACGGATTCGATCGCCCATTCACGTCGGCACCGCGTGCCACCAGCGCTTTGATTACATCGGGGTGGTTCTCCGCCGCGGCCCAGATCAGTGAGGTTTCGCCCAGCACCTGCTCACGCGCATTCACGTCCGCGCCTCGCGACAACAGCACGTTGACGGCATCGACGTGGCCTGCGCGCGCGGCCATCATCAGCGCCGTCTGCCTTTGTGGCAATACCGCGTTGACGTCTGCGCCAGCCTCGACCAGTGCTTCGATGACGTTGCGGGTACCGTTGAGCGCAGCGAGTGAAAGAGGTGTGATGCCGTTGCGATTGGCGACGTTGGCCTTGGCGCCCGCCCTGAGCAGCG
>Ga0075429_100001502_pt1 | contig 19214 bp, 16 predicted proteins | sample RhiMetdeltSRZDD3_FD_75295 | JGI IMG/M metagenome (GOLD analysis project Ga0075429, IMG submission 75295) | Populus rhizosphere microbial communities from Tennessee, USA - Rhizosphere MetaG P. deltoides SRZDD3 | ecosystem: Host-associated > Plants > Roots > Rhizosphere > Soil | place: USA... | reverse complement strand
GCCTGTGTCTCGGGCACGCGCACCACCGCCTTCAGGCGCTCTTCTCCGGCGACGCGCGCCAGCTCCTGGCCCGGGTTCACCCACTGGCCGGGCTGGAGCGACAGGGATTGCAGCACGCCCTTCTGCCCGGCGCGCACGGTCATCGAGGCGACGCGCTCCTGCTGGAACCGCGAGATCGCGCGCAGGCGCTCCACCTCGGACTGCCGCAGCTCGAGCTGCGCCTTGAGCGACTCCGTGAACAGCGCCAGTCGCTGCTTCTCGCTCTCGTGCCGCTCACGCGCCTCCTCGAGGTTGTCGCGCGCGCGATCGATGTCCATGGGGGAGGTGAGCCCCTCGGCGGAGAGCCGCTCCGCCACCTTGAGCGCGCGCTCGGCCTCGTTGGCGGCGCGGCGCGCCTCGGCCAGCGAGGACAGCGCGGCGAGCCGCTGGCCTTCGAGCGACGAGCGCAGGCTCGCCAGGTCGGCCTCTGCCAGCTTCACCTGACGTTCGGCATCGAGGGCCTGCAGCTGCACGTCGGGATTGCTCATCTCCAGGAGCACGGTATTCGCTTCGCAGCGTGCGCCGCCGCGCACGAGCACGCGGTCCACGCGGCCGGCGGTGAGGGCCGAGACCACGCGCAGGTCCTCGGGCACCAGCGTGCCATTGCCGCGCACCTGCCGCAGCATCTCGCCCTGCTTCACGGTGTCGATCCACAGCGTCGACCGTTCGATCGAGGGTGCAGCTGGCCGCAGCCGGGCGAGGCCGACCGTGGTCACCACCAGCAGCAGCGCGGTGGCGACGATCCACGGCATTCGGTTCACCTTCGGCTTCGGGCGAGGGATATCCATGGGATCCGATCAGCTCGAGTGAGGCCCGCTCGGTGACGACGCTGGCGTCGGTCGCGCGCCCACCCTGCCTGGTGGACACTCGACCGACGCGGGACTCGGAAGACAGCGGACGGTTTCCACTGGAAGAATCGGGCCAGCTTGCCGGAACGCCGCAAGTGGTTGCGTGCGAGTGCATTCTTCGCTCGGCGTCGCTGGCTGCGCACGGGGATCACGTCCGCTCGTGGGACCGCGCGTCCCAGAACCGGACACTCGCTCGCGAGTGAACGGGTCGGCGCTCGCAGCGGCGGGAGGGCGCCGAATGCGAGAACACGAACCGCCGCCCGGAGTCCCGGGCGGCGGTTCGTGGAGCCTGAAGCGGCCTCGCGCCTCAGTCGAGCATGGAGGGCGGCGGGGTCTCGGGCGACGGCGCGCTCGGCGGTGGTGTGGTCTTCCGTCGCTCGTCGTCGCGGGCCTTCGCCTGGCGCTCGAGGCGGCGGGCGCGATCCATCTCGCCACGTCCGCGCAGCTGGTAGACGCGCGCACTGTCGAGCGCAGCCCGGCGCGCGGCCAGGACCTTGCGCTGGATCGCCAGCACCTGGGCGACCTCCTCCTGGGAGGCCAGCCGGATCAGGCCGCTGAACGACTCCAGTTCGATCTCGGGAGCTGCCGCCGAGCTCACGGCCTGCGGCGCACGCGGTGGGTGCGGCGCACTTGGGGCGCGCGGCGTGGTGGGCGTAGGCGGGACGGTGGCGGGATCGGGCCACGCAACGCCGTCCTGCATGACGAAGCGGAAGTGGCGACCGCGCGCACGTGGCGCCGGCGCGGGCTTGGGCACGGGGATGCTGGATTCCACCTCGCCCTGGAACGAGGACATGGAGACCTTCACGTGCTGGTCGTCCGGCATCGGCACGAACAGCTTGCCGTTGTGCGACGAGAACATGTACCGCCCGCTCGGCTGGTAGCCCGAGGCGTAGTAGACGCGCCCGTTCACCGTGCTGGCATCCACGTTGGCCGACTCCACCTTTACGAGCTGGATGTCGCCGTTGATGGTCTGCGCATCGACGGGGCCGGTCGCGCGGACGATGCGCACGATGCTGTTGATGGAGCCGGCCGTGACCGTGCCGCGCGAGTTGCTGACGTGGACTTCGCCCTCCACCGAGTTGGCCTCGAGCGGGCCCTGGCACGCATCCACCGAGATGTCGCCGCGCATGTTCTGCGCGCGCACCGACGACCGCATGCCGCTCACCATGATCTCGCATTCGACGCCCGAGAGCTCGAGCGGCAACCACGCCGGCACGGTGAGCGTCCACTCGACCTCGGCGGGTGGCGACTCGGGCGAGCTCATGCCGAGGCGGACCTTGGCGTCGCGTACCTCGGCGATCAGCCGGTCGCCTCGGTCGTGCTCGGCCTGCACCCGGACCTCGTTGCGGTCCCACGCGGTCACGTTGATGTCGCCGGAGAGGCTCGAGAGCGTCAGGGTCATGCCCGGGCCGACGCGCAACAGCGTGTCGGTGGTCGTCGGACGGCGCTTGCCGCGCCTGTCCACCGACTCGGTCCACTCGATGTCGTCGAATCGCACTTTGGGCCCGTCGAGGAACAACAGCCCATCCGGGGTGACGATCACGCCACCGGGTTCGGTCCCGCGCTGGGCCGCGCGAGCGATCGCGATGCGCATCTGTGTCTGGCGGATGGCGCGGTCCAGTTCCGCCGAGATGCGCGCCGCGGACTCCGCTGCAGCATCCTCGCTCGGACAAGCGCGCACGGGCGCGGCCGATAGGGCGAGCAGCGTGGAGAGCAGCAGGGCAAGTGCGCGAGCCGAGCGGTGCACGGTCACACTCCCGCCAGGTCGGCCGCGCGTCGCACGAGGTCGAGCTTGCGCTGCACCGAACCCGCGAGGTAGTCCTGCAACTCGCGGTTGGCCGGGTCCTGTTCGAGCGCGGTGCGCGCATCGGACAGTGCCTTGTGGATGATGATCAGGTTGTCCTCGAGCACCTTGACGGTCTCGGGGGCGAGCCGCCCGCGGCCGCGTTCGACGGCGGCCTGCAGCGCCTGGATCTCGCTCTCGATGCGCGTGGCGTCGAACCCCGCGGACGACGCGTTCGTGCCGCCGTCGCGGTACGAGGGCGGCGTGCCCTGGCGCACGGCGAGCCCCTCGCGCGTCGCACGCCCGTTCAGTCCGCCCTGCGCGAACCACACCGCACCCGCCGCCACGACCGCGAACGCCGCAGCCGCCGCGAGCCATTGCGGCATCGACCAGCCCCGCGCACGGCGCGGAAGCTCGATCAGCATCGGGCGCGGAGCCGCGCTCGGGGAACCCGCCGGGCCGATTCGTGACGCGATCCCCGCCCAGAGATCGTCCGGCGCCGGCGGGTCCACGAGCGAGGCCGCGTGCGACTTCACGGCGGCGAGGCTCGACAGGACATCACGACACTCGTCGCACTCTTCGAGATGGCGCTCGAGCGCCTCGTACTCGGCCCGCGGCAGGTCGTGGTCCAGGTAATCGGACAGCAGTGAAGTGAAGCGGTCGCTCATGATGCCGTACTCCTTGCAGGTGGGGCTCGAGTTAGGATCAGGCCTCGAGGTGCCCGCGCAGCAACATGCGCGCGCGGTGCAGCTGTGCCTTCGTGGTTCCGGTGGTCACGCCGAGCAGTGAAGCGATCTCCTCGTGGCGGTACCCCTCGACGTCGTGCAGCAGGAAGATCATCCGCGCGCCTTCGGGCAGCCGGGTGATGGCGCCCTCGAAGTCCATCGCGTGTTCGCGCCCACTGGAGCGCGTCGGCAGCCGTTCGAGCACCTCGTCGTCCGCAAGGAAGCGCGTACGCTGGGTCGCGAGCGCCGATCGTTTGCTCAAGATCAGGTTCACCGCCAGCCGGTGCAGCCACGTGGAGAAGCGCGCCTCGCCGCGGAACGTGTGCAGTTTCTGCCACGCGCGCACGAACACGTCCTGCGTGAGCTCGTTCGCATGGTCGGGACCGACCATGCGGCGAGCGAGCGCGTGGACGCGGCCCACGTTCTCCTCGTAGAGACGCCGGAAGGCCCGAGCGTCACCACGCACGGCCTGCGCGACGTCACTCGTCTCGATGGGCTGGGACAGGGCGGGTCGTTCCAGGGCCAAGATCGGATGCCAGGTCAGGGTGGCGGACATTGCGACAGATTGGACGCCTGCCGCGGGTCCCAAGGTTGGAACACATCTGACCCCGGTGGCGAGCCCCCCCGGTCCGTGCGCGGTCCGGAGCCCGACCAGCGCGGGCTGCAACGCCGGATGCAACCTGCGGGGCCGTTGAGCCGTCTACAGTTCCATGACAGCCCGCTCGCGCGGGCGCTCCCCTTGGCAGCAGCCGCACACCGTCCGGGGTCCCGGTCAGGGCCGCCCGGTCGCACCGTCCCGGTGGGACGGCCTCCACCTCCCAACCAGCCAGGTGACCCATGAACCTGCGAAACGCCACGTTCCTCGCCGCCCTGGCACTGCTGCCAGGGCTCGGCGCGCCCGCCGCCGCGCGCACGTACACCCTCGCGGGCGACGACGTCGCCATTTGGAGCCCGGCGGGAGAAGTCCGGATCGAAGCCGCGACCGGAACCTCGGTCGAGGTCGAGGTGAACCTCGCCGGCCCCGAGGCCAGCGCGCTGCGCGTGAGCGATGAGCCCATCGGCGGCCACTCCGCGCTGCGCGTGCTCTATCCCGAAGGCAACATCATCTACCCCGCCATCGGCCGCTGGTCCAACTCCAACACGAGCATCCGCAAGGACGGCACGTGGGGCGGGTCGAAAGGGGACTGGGGCATGTCCTGGCGCCGCATCTCGGTGAAGGGCAGCGGCAGCGGGACCGAGGCGTGGGCCGACCTCGTGGTGCGTGTGCCCAAGGGCCGCAAGGTGTCGGTGCACACGATCGCCGGCAGCACCGACATCCAGAAGGTGGACGGCCGCTTGAGCTTTGACGGCGGTTCGGGCGGTGTCGTGGCCGGCGGTTGCCGCGGCGAGCTCAGCATCGACGTGGGCTCGGGCAGCGTCGAGGTCGAGGACTTCACGGGAGAACTGCTCGTGGACACGGGCTCGGGCAGCATCCGGGCGAGCGGCGTGCGCGGGCAGCGCGCCAATCTGGACACGGGCTCGGGAGACGTGACCGGGTCGCGCATCACCGTGGATGACCTGTTGGTGGACACCGGTTCGGGTTCGGTGGAACTCAGCGAGCTCGACACCAAGCACGGCAAGGTGGACACCGGCTCGGGCGGCGTGGAAGTCGGCCTGCTCACCCGCTCGCCCGACCTCATGATCGACACCGGTTCGGGCAGCGTGCGCGTGACCGTACCCAAGGACTTCAGCGCGCAGGTGCATGTCGAGACCGGCTCGGGCGGGATCCGCTCGGAGCTGCCGATGACCGTGGAGGAGAAGGACCACGGCACGCTGCGCGGCTCGATCGGCAGCGGCACCGGCCGGCTCTACGTGGACACCGGCTCGGGCGGCGTGTCCGTGCTGGCAAGTGCGGTGCCCGCCCCTGCGCCGCCGGCTGCGAAGTCGAAGTCGTCCAAGTAGCGCGCTCGGATACTCGAACGCCCGCGCGACGGACAACGTCGCGCGGGCGTTCGTGCCTCGGGGGTGAGCGATCGCCTCGATCAGGCCTCGCGCACCGGCCGCACACCGCGTGCGATGCTGCGGCCGAGGAACCCACCGAGCAGCGCGGGGACCAACGGCAGGTACCACAGCCCGGGATCGGCGGGGGCCGCGACCTCGATCTGGAGCAGCGACGCCACCAGCGGCTCGGCGGGGATCCAGGCAGCGAACGCGATCGACCAGAACCACCACGTGCGCGGGCGCGCGAACCCGAGCAACGCGCTGCCCACGATCAGGCGGATGACCGCGGGCTGGACCTCTTCGTCACGCAGGTCCGAGACGGCGAGCCAGGCGCCCCAGCACGCCCAGAACAGCCACGGCCACCCGGTCCGCCACGCCGACGGCACGGAGGGAGGCGGCACCAGGCGCGCGGCGCCGATGGGGCGGGCTTGCGTTCGAACGGCGTCCACGAGATGACCTCCGCTGGGGTTTCATGCGACTCCATTCGCCCCCTGCGACCGGCATGGCCGCGCGGGTGTATCGGAGTCATCGGCACTATGTGCCCGGCGGTTGAGACTGGCGAGGAGGCCCGTTTGGGCCCGCCCGAGCCGCACGCGGCGGGGCGTACGCGCCTAGCGGACGCGGTCCCCGAGCACACCCATATAGTCGCGCCACGGGCCCACGGCCTCTGCGTAGCGCTTGGCCAACACGCGCGCGATCTGCGCCAGGTGCGTGAGATCGTGCACGGCCCAGCCTGCGATCAGCTGCCGGACGGTGACCCGGCCCAGGGCCGGGTGCATCCCGGTGCGGTTCAAGTCCACGGGCTGCAAGCGCAGCTCGATCAGCTTCTCGAGGTTCTCCCGGCGCGCGGCGGAGAAGCGCGGCAGCAGTCGTTCGAGCGGCCATTCCGGGAACCTGGCGCGGAAGCCCTCGCGCTCGTAGGGCTCGAACGGCTGCTCCTCGCACGACTGGAGCACGAGTTCCAGCCGGGTCATCCAGTCGGTCTCCTCGTTGTGGGTCAGGTGCGCGACCACTTCGAGCGCGTTCCAGGTGCCCTCGCCCTCGCGCGCCGAGAGCCAGTCCGTCGAGAGCCCCATGAGCCATGCGTCGAGCAGCAGTGGCGTGCGCTCGAGGATCTCGGCGGCCTCGGTCACCTCGACCAGTTGCCTCACACGGTCACCCGTCGGCGCACCGCGCGCGCCGGAGGCGCCTTGCCCGCCGGCGGCTCGGCCTTCACCTGGAAGTCCACGACCGTGCCCTCCGGCAACTCGGTGAAGCGCGTGCCGTCGACGATGTCGCTCTCGTGGAAGAAATACTCCGCACCGTCGAACTCGCCGCAGCCGTCCACCATGATAAAGCCGTAGCTCTTGTCCATGCGCTTGTGGCGCACCACGCCCATGAGCATGGTGTCGGTCGGCGCGTAGCGGAGCCCCTCGGCCGGCACGGTCGCAACGGGCGCACCGTTGCCGCCGTGACCACCGTTGCCGCCGTTGCCGCTGGCCGCCGCGCTGGCCATGGTCGCGGCCTCGCGCTGTCGCGAGAACTCCTCGCGGCAGACCGGGCAATAGAACTTCTCGCCGCGCTTCGGGTAGTAGGTCGTCTCGACGCGACGGTCGCCCTTGTGCGCCGGCGACGCGCATTCCAGCCAGTGCGGGTCGTAGCGCCGGGCGAGCCTCGGCAGCAGGTCCTCCAGCCACAGGATCTCGAGGTCGCGCACTCGCGCCCGGTCCGCGGGGTCGGAGTACTCGCTCGAGCACGCGCCCTTGATGCTGGCGATCGCGACGCGCTTGCCGAGCCGACGCACGTTCTGCAGCACGGGCTTGAAGTCCTGGTCGCCGATCACGGCGATGGCCACGTCGTAGGCATTGGCCATCGCGGCATTGAACAGCATGCTGGTGGCGAGCGCGATGTCGACGCACTTCTCCTTGGGCTCGAACGCGTCGTTCGGATCGCGGTCGGTGCGGCGCAGCCGCTTGCCGCGGAAGTCGATCGGGAACGCCTCGACCTCGTAGTGGTGCTGCTGGCGCAACATCGAGAAGAAGTTGAGCCGGCGCTCGACGGGCTCGAGGTCGCGCGGGTCTGCGTTGGCCGCATAGCTGCCGAACAGGTGCGTGCGCACCACGGTCCACTCGTCGTGGCCCATGAGCCGGCCGACTTCCTCGGCCAGCACGAGCGGCAGCTTGCCGAAGTCGAGCACGAAGCCGGGCTCGCCCGACGCGTCGACCAGGCGGGAGGTGTTCGAGTAAAGCCACGTGCCGTCGATGAACAACATGAACTTGATCATGCTCCGCAACTCCTGCGATCGAAATGGGACGAACTCAACGACTCGAACGAATGGAACGGTTGCCGCAAGGCACTTGTGCGCCGGCGAATGGTCCGGGCGCGCGCGCTCAGCGGGACACGACCACGGTGGCCGTGCGGGCTCCGCCCGGGAACGCAAGGCGCGCATAGTACACGCCATTCTCGACCGCGCGCTCGCCACTTGCACTGAGCGGCCACGCGACGACGCGAGTGCCCGCGGCGAGCCGGCCCGCGAGCAGTTCGGCGCGGCGGCGGCCCGCGACATCGAACAGCTCGAGCCGGGCCTCGATCTCGCCGGGGGAAGTGATGGAGAACTCCACTTGCCGGGATCCGGGCGTCGCACCCGAGACGCTCAGCTCGACGCCGCGCGCGGGCGAGCGATACTCGTCCACCGCGAGCACGGACGGGAGGGCCAGCGTGAAGTCGCCGCTGTTCCAGTTGAGCTTCGACAGCGCGATGCCCTGGTAGATCGGCCCCCACGCCGTGAAGCCGCCGAGCAGGTCCATGCGCCCGAAGCGCAGGTGCTCGCTGCCGCTCCAGCCGAACACCGCGGGCTCGCCGTGGAGGTAGTCCATGAGTGTGGAACCGTCGCTCCAGGCGTCGTAGCTGGTGTCGGCGACACTGTGTCCCGGAATCAGCTGGTGGATCCGGATGGTGCCCTTGCCGGTCTCGCCCGGCGGCGTGCCTGCATTCGAGTAGAGCAGCGACCAGCGGATGGGCGGGTCCAGCGATCGGACCACGCCCGGACTCTCGAGCTGTCGGACGTTGTTGGAGCGCTGAAGCGTGTGGCGGTAGTAGCCGAGGTCCTGCCAGTGATCCAGTGAGCCCGGCTGGCTGCGTGCGACACCGACCGCCAGGCCCCCAAGACCGGCGGCGGCCGTCACCGAGTCGTGCGCCGCGTAGAACATGAGTACCTGTCCCGGATGCTCGGGATCCTCCATCACGAACGCGTCGCGGAACTGGGTCTGTCCGGAATAAGCCGGAGGGTCCACGACCGCCCAGCGCGTGTCACTTGCGCGTAGCACCTGCGTGCGCGTCAGGTCCCACTCCGTGTTCGTGGTGTCGAGGATCGGCGCGGAGACGTAGCCGATGCTCTGGTCTCCGTTGCGGTCCACCCCCGTGTAGAAGAGGTAGTCCCTTCCGCCGTGCCGTAGGAGGCTCGGCGACCACACGTGTGCCTCGTTCCACGCGGTCGTATCGACGGTGAATGCCAGCGTGTCCACGGTCCAGCGACGGAAGTCGGCGCTCCAGGCATGGCCGAACATCTTCTCCGCGGCCTGCGAGGCACCGCTGCGCTGATAGATGATGTGGAACAACTCACGACTGCGACCGGGCCCGAGGCCAGGTGCGGGCACGATGTTGTGGAAGAGCGCGAACTCCTTGTTGACGACGAACGGGTTGGGGTCGATGAACAACATGTGCGAGGTGTAGATGAGTGCCGGCCGCCGGATCACCGGGCGGATCGGTGGCGGGTCCCCTGACCCCGGATCATCGCTCGGGAGGCGCGTCTGGTCCGTGGACGGTTCCTGACCCACCGCACGCGTCGGCGCGAGGACGAACGCAGCCAACACCGCCAGGATGAGCGCGCCGCGAACTGTGCGAAAGCCCCCGTCGACCAGGCTCAGGACGGAAGTGGACGCGGAGACCCCACGGATGCGCATGTGCGTGGCGCTCCGCTCGGGGGTCCCCGCAGGCAAGGGTGCAGGGCGCGTTGCAGCCACGATGGTGCGGAGGTTGCCCCATGACGCGGTGCACCACAACCGCGGAGTACCTGACCCGGTCACGACCGACCCTGGAGCGCAGGGCCCGGCTCGGTCGGGGCACGGGGCTATCGGCGAGGCACCGGGGACGGGGTGGGACCCTGCTTCAGCTTCGCGTGATGCGATCGCCGTAGCGCTCGTAGAACTCCGACACCACGCCGCGCAGGCGGTCATCCAGGAGCGCCGTGGCGCGCTCCGCGATCGGTCGGGGCACGCCGCCATAGAAGGCCTCGGCGATCCCGCCGGCGATGCACGCCAGCGTGTCGGCGTCGCCCCCGAGCGAGATGGCGTTCCGGACGGCGTCCTCGTAGTCACGCGCCTCGAGGAACGCGGTGATGGCCTCGGGCACGGAACCCGGGCAGGTCTCGTCGAACCGGTAGCCCTCGCGGATGCTGTCCAGCGTCCGGGACAGGTCATAGCCGTACTCCGACTCGACGTGCTGTTGGATCTCGGACTGGCTGCGCCCGCTGCGCGCGAGGAACACCGCTGCAGCGCTGGCCTCGGCTCCGCGAATGCCCTCGGGGTGGTCGTGCGTGACCACGGCGCTCTCGCGAGCGCGGAGGCGCACGTCATCCAGCGTGTCGAAGACGATGCCCACCGCGCTCACCCGCATGGCGGAGCCGTTCCCATAGCTTTGGTACGGTTCGCGGCGCCGCTCGGTCGCCCAGCGGTGGAATCTCCCGCCGAATCCGGCCCGGGGGTAACGGTGGAAGTAGTCGTGGAACAGGTCCACGTACTCACCGCCGCGGAGCAGGTGCTCGGCCACCGCCACGGTGAGCACGCTGTCGTCGGTGAACTGGCAGCGTTCGTGGAACAGCGCGAAGTCCTTCGTCTTGCCGCCCGCGAACTCGTGCACCGACCCGATGATGTCCCCTGCGATGGCTCCCAGCATGGACAGCCCCTCCCCGTGCTCGCGCGGATCCGGCGGCATTCACGATGCGCTCGGCGACGGACACGGCCGCTCGTCGCGGCGTCGCGCGGATCGGTGTACTGCGGGCGGTGAACCTGGAGTCAGGGACGCAGCGTGACCGCGAGGTAGTACGGCCAGATGAGCATGCCCAGTAGCCCCTTCAAGAACCCGAGCTTTGCGAAGCCGATCGTGAACAGCCAGCCGATCATCCAGAAGACGCCGGAACCCGTGTCCACGCGAACGACGGACTTCTCAGTCATGGAAGGCCCCCTACATGGTGACTCGGTGAGGATCAGGGACTACGCCGCGCCGCGGCTCACAAGCGCTCGAGATCGGTGACGGTCCGTTCTCCCCCGGCGCTGCCGGTGTTGACCGTGGCGGCGGGTTCGAACAGCAGCACCTGTGCTTCGTGCTCCGCGACCGGGCGATGCTCGACGCCTCGCGGCACGACGATGAACTCGCCTTCGCGCAACTCCACCACGCGGTCGCGGAACTCCATCCGGAACGAGCCGCGCACGACCAGGAACATCTCGTCCTCGTGCTCGTGATGGTGCCACACGAACTCGCCCTGGAATCGGACCAGCTTCACGAGCTGGCCGTTCAGCTCCCCGACGATCTTCGGCTGCCACTGCGCCTGGAACTTCGCGAACTTCTCGGCGAGGTTGACCTTTTCCATGTCAGGCCGGCAATCGTCAGGACTTCGGCGGGGTCACGGCCGCCGGCTTGAGCCCCAGTTCGCGCCAGGTGTCGCTCTCCACCGGGCTCGGGCTGCCGTCCATGAGACTCGCCGCACTCGCGGTCTTGGGGAACGCGATGACGTCACGGATGGAGTCGCGGCCCCCGAGCAGCATGACGATGCGGTCGAGCCCGATGCCGATGCCGCCGTGCGGCGGCGAGGCGAACCGGTAGGCATCGAGCAGGAACCCGAACTTCTCGTACGCCTGTTCCTGCGTCAGCCCGATCACCTTCATGACGCGCTCCTGGATGTCGGGGCGGTGGATGCGGATCGAACCCGAACCCAGTTCGTTGCCGTTCAGCACCACGTCGTAGAGCTGCGCGTACACCTTGCCCGGGTCGGTCTCCAGGTAGTCCAGGTGCTCGGGGTTCGGCATCGTGAACATGTGGTGCTTGGGCTCCCAGCGTTTCGCGTCCTCGTTGTACTCGAACAGCGGGAACTGGCGCACCCACACGAACCGCCAGTCCTGTGCGGCCCCGGTCTGGTTGAGCAGGCCCTTCTTCTCCAGCTCCGCCTGCCCGAGTTGTGTGCGCAGGACGCCGAGCGCCTTGCAGGTGCGCTCCCAAGGGCCGTTCGTGAACACCACGGCGTCGCCGGCCTGGGCCCCCACGCGCTCCAGGAACTGGTCGAGCAGCGCTCCGGGGAAGATCACCTGCTGCTTCTCGCGATCGGCGGGCAGCACCTTGAAGAACGTCAGCCCGCCGGCTCCGGCGGCCTTCACCACGTCCTCGAACTTGCGCAGCTGCGTGCCGCTGATCTCGGCGCCGCCGGGCAGCCGCATCGCCACGCCGATGCCGCCTGCGGCCTTGGCGCCGTTGGCCACCACGTTGCGCGGCGATTGCGCGCACTGCTCGGTCACGTCGGTGAACTCGAACCCGAAACGCAGGTCCGGCTTGTCGCTGCCGTAGGTCTTCATGGCCTCGTCGTACGTCATGCGCAGGAACGGGGTCGGGATCTTGACGCCCAGCGTCTCCTGCCAGATCGCCGCGAACAGCCCCTCGACGACTCGGAACACGTCGTCCTCGGAGACGAAGCTCATCTCGATGTCGATCTGCGTGTGCTCCGGCTGGCGGTCGGCACGCAGGTCCTCGTCGCGCAGGCAGCGCGCGAGCTGGAAGTAACGGTCGCAGCCGCTGATCATGAGCGTCTGCTTGTAGAGCTGCGGGCTCTGCGGCAGCGCATAGAAGCTGCCGTGATGCACACGGCTTGGCACGACGTAGTCCCGCGCGCCCTCGGGCGTGGGCTTCACCAGCAGCGGCGTCTCGATCTCGAGGAAGCTCTGGCCCGAGAGGTAGCCGCGCGCCGCCATGGCGGCCTTGTGGCGCAGCGCGAGCATCGCCGCCAGCTCCGGCCGGCGCAGGTCCAGGTAACGGTACTTGAGGCGCAGGTCCTCACTCGCCAGCTGGTGGTCGTCGTTCACCTGGAACGGCAGCGGATCGCTCGCCGACAGCAGCTTGAGCTCGCGCGCGTCCACCTCGATCTCGCCCGTGGTGAGTTCGGCGTTCACGGCGTCGGCGGGCCGTTCCGTCACCACACCGCGCACGGCGAACACGAACTCGTTGCCCAGGTGCGACGCGCGCTCGAGCAGTTCCTCGCCGCCGGTCTCCGGGTGGAAGACCACCTGGGTGAGCCCGTAGCGGTCGCGCAGGTCGGTGAACAGCACACCGCCATGGTCGCGCGAGCGGTGCAGCCACCCCATGAGTGTCACGGTCTGGCCCGCGTGCGCGCGTTGGAGTTCGCCGCAGGTGTGGGTGCGCCGCCAGTCGCCGATGCCCTCGAGCTCGTGTGCCAAGTCGTGTCCTCTCCGGTTCAGCGCGAACGCGCCGCGATCTCGTCCGCGAGCGCTTCTCGCTTCACGGCCTTCTGCTCGCCCGTCTTCGAATCCTTGAGCGCCACCTCGCCGCGCGCCCATTCCTCTTCACCCGCGATCACCAGGAATCGCGCCCCGCTCTTGCCCGCGGACTTCATCTGCGCACCGAACGCGCGCGACTCGACGTCGGATTCGACCGCGAAGCGCTTGCGCAGCTCGCGCACGAGCGCGGTCGCGCCGGCGCGCGTGCCGTCCATGGCCACGACGCACACGCGATCGGCCGCCTCGAGCGCCAGCCCGCGCTCCTCCATCACCAGCAGCGCGCGGTCCATGCCGATCGCGAAGCCCACGCCCGGCGTGGGATTGCCGCCCAGCTGCTCGATCAAGCCGTCGTAGCGCCCGCCGCCGCCCAGCGCGCTCTGCGCACCCAGCGAGGCATCGTGCACCTCGAACGCCGTGCGCGTGTAGTAGTCGAGCCCGCGCACGAGCCCGTGATCCAGTTCGTAGGCGATGCCGGCCGACTCGAGCCCGGCCACCACCTCGTCCCAGTGCGCGCGGTCCTCGGCATCCACCACGTCGACCATGCGCGGCAGATTGGCACCCAGTTCGCGCAACACCGCGAGGTCGCTCTCGTCCTTGGTGTCGAGCACGCGCAGTGGGTTCTGTTCGAGCCTGCGCTTGGAGTCCTCCGACATCCGCGCCGCGTACGGCGCCAGCGCGTCGCGCAATCGCGCGCCGTACTCGCGGCGCGACGCCGGCTGGCCCACCGTGTTCACCTTCACCGTGAGGCCGCGGAAGCCCCAGGCCTCGTACAGATCCACGAACAGGGCGATGACCTCGACGTCGGCACCCGGCGCGGCCGAGCCGACGAGCTCGCAGTTCACCTGCGAGAACTGCCGGTAGCGCCCCTTCTGCGGCCGTCCGTAACGGAACACCGGCCCCATGCTCCACAGCCGGTGCACACGCGCGCGGCCGCCGAGCCCGTGCTCGAGGAATGCGCGCAGCACGCCGGCCGTGAACTCGGGGCGCAGCGCCAGCTCGCGCTCGCCCAGGTCGGTGAACCGGTACATCTCCTTCTGCACCACGTCGCTGGACTCGCCCGAGGTGCGCGCGAACAGCTCGAAGTCCTCGAACATGGGCGTGCGCATCTCGCCGTAGCCGTAGCGCTCGAGCACGCCGCGGGCTTGCTGTTCGGCCCACGCCCAGCGCGCGGTGTCGTCGGGGAGCAGGTCCCGCGTGCCGCGCGGGGCCTGGTGCTTGAGCGCCATGTCAGGCCGCTCCGCCGCGTCGCGAGCGCGTGAAGCTCCGGAACTGGCCCAGCACCGCACCCAACGTGTCGGCCATCCAGTCGAGCGGTGTGGAGTCGCGTCCGGGCACGCCGGCCTGGAAGACCTCGTCGGCCACGCCGAGCGCCGAGATGGCGAAGATGGCGATCAGCGCGCGCTGCAACGCCGGCGCCCCCGGCCACGTGGCGCGCGCGGCGCGCTCGACCAGCCAGCTCAGGCCGCCGTACTCGAGCGTGTGCGCGATCTTGTCGCGGTACTCGAACTCGCCGGGCAGGTTGAGTCCCGGCTGGGCGCTGAGGATGAAGATGAGCACCACATAGAGGAACACCGCCGCCCAGAGCAGTCGAACGGGCTTCGCCACTTCCTGGAGCTCGGCTTGGGTCGGCAACTCGCCCTCCGCGGCGCGGGTGGACCCCCGAGGGGGCTTGGAACGCGCCAAGCTAGCACGCGAGCCTCGCGGGCGTCATGAGCCTCGGCGCGACCGCCGCGAGCTACGCGAATGCTCGCGCGAACTTGCACGCTTCGCTCATCGGGGCACACCGCGTTCGCCCCGCCAGTCGCGGTCCGGCTCGCTTGACGCACCCTCTCGCCGACGCTAGATTGCCCCGGCTCTTTCGCGGGGTGATCACTCCCTCCGCCTGGGCGCCGCTAGCTCAATTGGCAGAGCAACTGACTCTTAATCAGTAGGTTCTTGGTTCGATTCCAAGGCGGCGCACCATCTTGGCCTCAAGCGTAGGGAACTCGACCCCTTTCTTCACCGAAAGTCTGCTGCGCAGGGTATAGCGCCAACTGTAGAGACTCCCGCTCTACTCGGTCGCATCCCGGTCGACGAACTCCCAACCGAACGCCTCCTTGCGCACGGTGTTGCACGAGTCGCTGAGCCTCACATTCGACCAAGAACCTGTTTCGCGCGTACTGCTGCAGATCGCATCCTCCGCAGTACGCTGAAATGGGGGTCTTCCACGGGGCATTCGACCCCGCATTACCGCCACTTCCCTTCACCGCCTCTTCCCTCGCCACGCAGTCCAGCCAGGCAGTATCCTTTCGCCACGGGACCGGGCGGTTCATGGGAGCGCGATGAAGTCACTCGCGATTGCTCTGGTTCTGGCCTTCGGCATGCAGGCGCCGGCTCAGTCCACGGCAGGACGCCGCACTCCTGTCGAAATCCGCTTGGTGTCTTGGGGCAGGCCCTGCGACGCGATTGACCCCGACTTCATTGCCGGTTTCGAGAGCGCTTTCTCGGTCGAGTCCCTGGCGATCAGCGGGTCAACGCTTCGACTGGCGGTCCCGAATCGATTTCGTCGGGCGCATTCTGGCGTGAGAGCCGCGGTCAACCTCCTCCTGACCCTCCGCTACGAAGGAAGCGAAGCTTGGGATCGTCCTCTGTCGACCGACACCACAACTTCTAATCACGATGAACATCTGCTCATTACTGGGTCGATTGATCGACGTCACCAATTCTGGACGACGACCCATCGCTTTCGTTCACGGCTGTGTTCGGGCGACATGGACCGCGGCGACTTCTGCTGGCGCTCGGGCCGCAATATCGGGCTTGTTGCCCTCGAGGCGTTGCATCGTGACTGCAGAGCCCTGAGCGAAGGCGAGCGGCTTGCTCTCATGCCAATTGTCCGGATGCACACGGAGACCGAATGGCTACCCAAGGAAGCTCATCCGAAGCGCGAGCGATACGTGCTCACCGACACGACCCTCGCATTCCATTGGAAGCCAGGAGTCTGGTTCATGCTCTTGCGGGTGGACTGCGACCGCGAGGACGGTTTTCAGGCAGTCATAACAGACCCGAACGGCAAGGTCCTGTGTCCGCTTCAGACTGCCGCGCAACAGGTCGCGAACAAGTGCGATTGCATGGGCTTCGGCATGGGGCCGCGCGAGGGCGCGCATGGCTGGTCTTTTGTGAGCGCGTCATCGTGGAATCCAAGGCGGGGCCCTTATCGGATTCAGGTGAAGGGGCTTGCCCCGTGCAGAGTCGTCGTCAGCGGAGGCGCACAGTTCTCGCGCAATCCGCACTGGGGGGCGGCGGACACATTAAGCATCGGGCCCGGGGAAGAACTAGTGTGGACGGCGAACTGGGGAGACGTCGCAGCTGGTGATTCAACTCGGGTGACGGTCCGACGCGTCGGAAGCTCGAACCCATGATCGCGCGGACGACGGTCATCAGTTCATTCACTCTCCCCGCGGCCCTGCCCGCACGAACCTTTGCCCTGATTGCATGCTTAGTCCTGGGCTGTTCTGAATCGGGTGTGCGAGCGGCAACGGATCCGCAGCCTCAGGTCAAGGTGCTGAGTTCCTACGGCGCGCCTGGTGCTCGCCACCTCCCCCCGCCTTCTCTGCTTCGTCTCGAGGTCGTCTCAATCTCGTGGGCAGGAGCACCCAACGTTCCCTACACACACACCGATACGATGGCTGTCAGGGTGCAGCGGGGCGATGACCTCGACGGACCCAGGGAATACGACGGTTGGAACTTCGCAGGCGGTGGACCATTCTTCCTGGGAAGCATCGTCGATCCGAGACATTGCTGGATACGGTACTCCAAAGAGGTTGTTCCGGAAGTCGGACGCGGTACAGCAGCGGATTCGATCCTGGTGTCAACGGTCTGGCGTTCGTTCGACACACCGAGCTTCGACGCGGGGATTCGATTCCGGATCCGAATCGCGCTGCCTGAGGGAGCGACTACCAGTCAAGGCATGCAAGTCATCCCCCGCGTCCAGGAGCGCGATGGTCGGAACAAGCCGGCTGGTCGAGGAAAGGTGTCTGGGACTCTGCGCCAGGCTGGTTCTAGTCTACCGATCGAAGGCGCCGAGGTTTCCCTGCGCGGGTTGTCGCTAGGGACTTCGAGCTCAGCCACAGGTCGGTTCGAGTTTGGCGAGGTTCCCATCGGGCATCAGGCGCTGGTGGTGCATGATGAATACGGCGAGGTCAGCGCGACCATAGAGGTCAGCGATGAGAGTGCACCGCATCTCGACGTCTTCGTGTCGCGACCGTACCTCGGTGAAGTTCCTCTGCCGCCGAGCGAGCCACAGGAGGAGCCGGCACTGTCTCGGAGCCGTGGCGTAGACGTTTGGCCGCTTAAATTCACAGATCTGCCTCCCGTCTATCCCGTCGAGGCCAGGCACAGAGCGTTCGAGGGTGATGTGCACGTGATGGCCTGGATCGACAGCCTCGGCCTCATTCGGCAGGTGAAGATCGCGCATCCAGTGTCCCCGGATCTCGACTCCAGCGCGCTGGAGTGCGCAAGGACACAGCGATTCCGGCCGGCTCTAGTAGGCGGTCGTCCCGTCTCCACAATTACGGGAGTGCGAGTGCACTTCGCACACCCGCTATCGAGTGAACTGGTTGCTGCCGCGGATCGAAGGGACAGCGCTACGGCCCCGGCTTCCAGCGGCCGTGGGAGTGCATCGTTTGCCGTCGAGGCTTCGGCCCGGTTCGACTCCCTCACCAGCCTCTACACCTATGCATATCGACTCGAAAACAACGGGCGGCAGAACTTGATCGCCGCCTTCGCCCTGATGCCGCTTGTAGGCGAGATCGAGGACCTCGCAGCTCCACCCGGATGGAACTGCTTCATCGGCTGCGGAGAGCGGCACGATGTCGTGGGAGGCATGGCATGGAGTGATGGGCAAGGCGACCTTCACGCACAAATGATCCAGCCGGGAGAGTTACTGGGTGGGTTCGCCTTCAAGTCCCGTCATCCACCCGGAAGGATCCGCTGGTTCGCGCAGGCGGTTCCTCGGGGATTCAAGGGCGCCTTTCCGTGGCAGTGTATGTCCGCTGACACAGGTCTGATGACCGGGTCGAGGCTGCATGGAACCACGGTGGGCCCGGTGCCCACGCGGAAGGCGGCGAGGTGACGTTCCTGACGATCGGAGTTGTGCGGCGGCGGCGGAAACGGGACAAGTGATCCCGTTCTTCGTTGCTTTGCGTTCTCGCTCGTACCCTCTAGTCCCTGTGGACAGCTCACGTAACCGCTCTTCGGTCTACAGAGTGCGCTGCGCGACAATCGCTTCGATCAGGCGAAGGTGATGGTGATGGTCTCTTAATCAGTAGGTTCTTGGTTCGATTCCAAGGCGGCGCACCAATCTAGCTGTAGAAGTAGGGAGCTCGGTCCCGCGCAATCCCGCCGCTCAGCGGAAGAGCCACTTCAGGCGTCCCCAACTCGTAGGGGTCGCTGGAGTCGGCAAGTCGGAGGTGAATACCAGGCCATCGAGGTCCGCCACGGTCGGCCCGATCTCGGTCACGACTCCAGTCGCGATATCGATCGTCGCCAGGAAGTAGGGCCCATCACCACCGAGTGACGTCGTCACCGTGCAGACGAGAACCCCGGTCGCGGGATCGAACTTCATCGCATTGGCACGCGCGAGCCCACCGAACGAGGCGGGATACGTCAGCGACACGAATGGTGTCGTGGCCCCGCTCGACTGATCCACGGTGTAGAGCGTGTATGGCCCGCTTCCGCCGTTGTACGACGCGGCGAGATAGAGGGTATTCGCCGAAGAGAACTCGAGCGCATCTCCGCCCAAGCACTGGTCCGTCATAACATCACCGATGACCGTTCCCGCGCCCGTCCCGACATCGATCGTATAGATCAGGTTTGGACAGTTGATCCGATGTGCGTAGAGCGTGTTGTCGGAAGGGCGGAAGGCGATGTCGCTGATCCCGCGGCCGGGCCCGATCGGCCCGACCTCGGTACCGGCACCCGTGACCGGGTCGATGGTGATCAGCACCGGGGTCTTGTCGCTGCTCCGTTTCCCCGCCGCGTAGATCTTGTGGCTCACGAGGTGGAACGCCATCGCCCCTACGTCATCGAAGCCAATCGCCCCGATCAACGTTCCCGCGCCTGTCCCGGGGTCAATACTGTAGAAGTTGCTCGGTCCGCCACCCCCTTGGGTGCCTGTGCTCCCAGTTGTACTCCCGTAGAGCGCCGTCACTCCGCCCAACATCGCGGCCCGATGGGTCGTGTTCAACGGGCTCACCCTGGATGCCGAGGCCATTGAAGCGAAGGAGATCAGGAGACAGCAAGCGAGGGAGATTCGGAACGTGCG
>Ga0075429_100001501_pt1 | contig 19214 bp, 12 predicted proteins | sample RhiMetdeltSRZDD3_FD_75295 | JGI IMG/M metagenome (GOLD analysis project Ga0075429, IMG submission 75295) | Populus rhizosphere microbial communities from Tennessee, USA - Rhizosphere MetaG P. deltoides SRZDD3 | ecosystem: Host-associated > Plants > Roots > Rhizosphere > Soil | place: USA... | reverse complement strand
TCTCCCTCGAGGTGTGCGACGCCGGCCTTCACCAGGAGCGCGATGGGGTCGGACCACGGCATGCGCTCACTGGCAATGCGCCGGGCTCCGTCGCGGGCGATCGACAGGAATCGACGCTCTTGCCCGTGCGCGGCCGCCATGGCCAGCGCGCTGCGAGCTCGCAGATAGAGCGACTCGATCCGCAAGACCTGGATGCGACGGAGATACGAACGTCGAAGTATGACTTCGAGATCGCTCAATAGACGCCACGCCGCATCCGCATTGCCACGATAGAGGGCCGTCTGTATGCGTGCCAGCATCGCGCTGTAGTGCTGACGATGGAACCCCTTGTGGGACCATCGTTCGATGCTCTCCAGCGTGACCCGTTCCCCTTCGTCGGGATCGTCGGCCGCCAGCCAGAAGTAGTTGCTTCGCGTACACAACTCGGTGGCGATATAGAGATTTCCGCTGCTTCGCGCGTTGGCAAGGATCGCTGGCAGCCGGCGTGACAGTTCGCCAAGCTCGCCCAGATACATGAGCGCCCAAATCACGAGATTCTGCGCCACGTTCAATTCCCATGTGACGCCGACGCACTGGTCACGCAGGATCGTGACCGCCTCCTCGCCCAGCTGCAAGGCTTTCCTCCATTGACCGACTGCCACCGCCATCAAGCCATCAGCCAGCCGGGACAGTCCGATCGCGTGCGGGTGGCCGACGCGCTTCGCCAGTTCCTGGGACAACTGGAAGAGCGTTCGACTGAGCTTGCGACCACTCGGATACGCGGCCCTGGCCGCCGACTCGATCGCCATGGCCCGCGACAGGCGATACGGCTCGCCGGCATCAAGCGCGATGAGCAGGTGGCGGGCGCTGAGTGCGACCGAACTGATCATGTCGACCAGCAACAACCCGGTGGTCGCCGACCAGCAGGTATCGACGCGGAGGAGAGTATCCGGGTCAATGTCGTTGACGTCCCTCGATACGAAGTGCAACCCGCGCCATCGCAGCCGTGCGCGCCGCCACAGCAACGGCGGCAGCGCGGCACGGGGGCTTCGCGGGAATGCCATGCCCATGTTCGCCAACATGGTGCCAATCAGGTCAAGACCGCGGTCAATGTGGCCCCCAATCAGGAATTGTTCGGCGCCGCGTCGCTGAAGTTCGACGCGCTGAAGGTCTTCCGCATCCGCGGCCGCACGCAGATACGCCTCCGCGGCGTCTGCGGGTCGGCCGGCGTTGGCCAGGGCGGTCGCGAGTCCTTCCCGCCACGTGTGGGCGTTGGCCGAGACCGCAGACAGCGCAAGCGCCTGCCGATAAAAGGACGCCGCGCGATCGAACGCGAGCGCGCCGCCGGCCTTGTCACCGGCAAGACCGGCCTGGATCGACGCGTTTTCGTTGTCGCCAGCGCCGCGGTAGTGCTCGAACAGCGCCTCGCAGTCGTCACTCCGCCTCTCGACCAGCGCCCGCACCACGCGGCTGTGAATCCGCTGGATGTCATCGGCAGCGATATCCGCGGCGAGCACGTCTCGAATTCGATCGTGATAGGTCTCGATTCGTTCTGACGAGCCGCTGCTGCGAACGAAACGTGACGCGCGCAGCATCGCCAGCAGCGATTGCCTCTCGCGCGCTACCCCGGAGGCGTCGCAGACGAGGTCCGCCTCCATCGGCCGTCCGCAGATGGCGAGCGTCTCGAGGAAGCGTCGCGCGTCCGCCGGGATCGCATCGAGTCGTGCCGCGAACATCTCCGCGAATGTAGGGGCGTGTTCAGACGCCCTTCCGTCGACGGCCACGTAGCGGACCAATTGCTCGAGCACGAACGGACTGCCGCCGGCCTCGCGCGTCATGCGGAGCCTGTCGTCGCCAGTCAGCGTGGAATCGACTGGAAGCAGCGCGCTAATCAACGTCTGCGCGTCGTCCTCCGACAGCGGATCGAGCGAAAGCGCCGACCAGATGTCACTGCCGGCCCGCTCGAGGAACGTCTTGAGGAACGGCTTCGCGGCTGTTTCCTCGCTGCGGAAGGACAGCAGCGTGAGCATCGTTGGCGGGCTCGGAGGTCGAAGAAGATCGTCGAGCAGCAGCGCGCTGTCTGCGTCAGCCCACTGCAGATCGTCGATACAGATGACCAGTGGCTGCCGCTCCGCCACGCGCCCGAGCAGAGCCCGCAAAGCATCGAATGCCCGCCGCCGCAGGGCAAATAGATCGGCACTCGCAGGTTTTTGTGTCCGCTGCGCGGCAGCGATGGCGTGCACCTGCAGGAGCACAGGGAACACTCGCGTCAATGCCGCCACGTCCGACGGCAGGAGGCCATCGAGGTTCTGCTGCGGAATCGAGGTGAGACGACGACTGAGAGCGTCGACGACACCATCGAGCGCCTTGTACGGTAGCGACTCGTTTTCGTAGCAGCGTCCGGACAGCACAACGACGTCGCGCGCGCGCGCATCGTCTCGCCCGGCAATCTGTGCCAGAAAGTGCCGGATCAGTGCGCTCTTGCCAATGCCTGATGGACCCGAGACGCAGACCGCGGCAGCGTTCCCGTTGGTAACGACGCGAAAGGCCTCATTCAATACACGAAGCTGGCTTTCACGTCCGACGAATGGCGTATTGCGCATCACCGCCGGCATGCTTTCCACCGCCGCCGACACAGTCTCGCGCGCGAGTTGACGGAGCGCGGCGGGGCCTGACAGGCGCCGTTCAGGATGGCGGCATAGCAGCCCCATGCAGACAGAACTCAGATCGGCTGGAACATCTGGCGCCAACTCCGCCGGTGAGGGTGGATCGATCGTCATCTTGCGGTACAGCAGGTCGGTGGTTCCCGCGAAGGGGCTCGTCCCGGTCAAGGCTTCATACAGCGTGGCCCCGATGCTGTACCAGTCCCCTGCCTCGGATGGCTTCCCACCCAGGGCTTCCTCTGGGGCCATGTAGGCAGGCGTACCGCCGCTGACGTAAGTGGCCTCACCCGAATGCCCTGGTTTGGGCTCGGCGATAAGTCCGAAGTCGAGGATGACGACACGCCCTTCGTGAGTCACCAGCACGTTGGACGGCTTGATGTCTCGATGCAGCTTGCCGCGACTATGTAATGCGGACACGCCGTCGACGAGTTGCTCGAGCGCCGGGATGAGCCGATCCTGGAATCGCCGAGTGCTATTCGTGTCACGCGCGTACTCGACGAAACTCAGGCCCGAGACCATCTCCATCGTGAAGTAACAGCGTTCGTCGTCGACGAAGAGTTCGTACAGGCACACCAGGTTCTGGTGCACGACGTCGGCCAGGCTTCTGAACTCGCGTTTCAGGCGATACAGGTCGGAGGCGTCCGTCCCACGCACCGTTTTCAATGCGACGACGTCGTCACGGATTCGATCGTGCACTTCATAAACGACTCCCATTCCCCCGGCACCCAGCCGGCGCATGACTCGAAAGCGCCAGGTACCGCTGAAATCCTCTTCGCGGAGGATCGCCGATCGCAGCAAGTCCGGCGGATGATCGAGAAAGGAGCGCGTGTCTTCGTGAGCGAGCAGGAGCCGCATCACGTCGGGACCGAGCTCCTGATCGTTCTCGCAGGCTCGATGCACGAAGGCCGCACGCGCGGATGGCTCCAGCTGCAGCGCCGCATCGAAAACTGCACGCAGTCGGCGATGCCGCTCGGAGATCCCGCTCATGGCTCGGATCTTCGCCGTGCTCTCGCGCTCACGTCAACGAAGGCTGTCCCGTATACTGCCTGCGACCGCCTTCGAGCGGCTCAGCTTCACGATGTCACACGACACCGCGACACGCATGACCATGCTGATCGCGGAGTTGCGCCAGGGCAACACCGCGGCAAGAGACGAACTGGTCGCACGTGTTTATCCGGAGCTCCGTCGCATTGCTGCGCACTACATGCGGCAGGAACGACCCGGTCACACGCTGAGAACAACCGGTCTGATCAACGAGATGTACGTGAGGCTGTTTGGAGGGGCTCAGGTGGACTGGCAAAGCCGCGCCCACTTCTTCGCCGCAGTCGCGCGCGAGATGCGCCACATTCTCGTGGATTACGCGCGCGCGCGAAACGCGAAGAAGCGCGGCGACGGCGGTCTCGCCATTTCACTGACTGACGCGGATATCGCCGCCCACGAGCAGCCCGAAGACGTCCTCGCCCTCGACGAAGCGTTGTCGCGGCTGGAGTCGATCGATCCGCGGGCCAGTCGCGTCGTCGAGCTCCGGTATTTCACTGGTCTCAGCGAGCGCGAGGCCGCCGAAGCCCTCGGCGTCTCGCTCTCGACCCTGAAGCGCGACTGGAATTTCGCGCGCGCCTGGCTTCTCAATCAGCTGGGATCCTGAAGGGGTCAGACCCCTTGAGTCGATCCTTGTCAAGGGGTCTGACCCCAGTGGACTGTTTTTCCGGCAGTCGCCGCCTGTCCATTCGAGACAGGAGATCACAGCCCATCAGGAGAACCGGGTCATGTTGCACGTGGCACGCAGCGTGCTAAACGCGCTGCTTCTCGCTCTCACAACGGTGTCTGCCGGCCCCGCGGACGCCACGCAGGAACAGATCGTCCGGATGCAAACACCCGGGCGCGCTGTCGTTCAACGTCCGGTTCCTGTCGGGGCGAAGTCAGGCGCGATGCCATTCGTTCGCTCCGAGCTGTACTTCGGGACGGCGAGGCCCGACGGCGTGGTCACGGAAGCGGAGTTTCGCGAGTTCGTCGACGAACACGTGACGCCTCGCTTTCCTGACGGCCTGACGCTGATCAAAGGCGATGGGCAGTTCCGCAGCGAAGGCAGCGTCGTCATCAAAGAGCAGTCGTTCGTCCTGATCCTGCTCTACCCATACGACACGCGCGACGAGTGCCTCCGTCGGATCGAGCGCATTCGGTTTCTTTACAAGCAGGAGTTCGACCAGCAGTCCGTCGTCCGCGTCGACGACCCGTACATCGTCTGGGTGTCGTTCTAGAGGCCGCTAAAAACCGATCAACAACCAAATTCCAACTCCGATGGACACGGAGAAAGATCATGATCTCGACAATCAATTCGCCATGGGGCCGCCTGGCGATCGCGCTCCTGGCATGTCTCGTTGGTTCCTCCGCCGCGTCGTTGTCAGCCGGCACCGAGAGCGACTCGAAAAGCTCCGACAACTCGCCTCACATGCTGGTGGGTCGACGCCTTTTCGAGAAAGAAGCATTTGGTGGCAACGGGCGTACCTGCGATACCTGTCATAGTCGTGAGACGGGCACCGTCTCTCCCGAAGACGCGCAACGGCGACTGGCACGCGATCCGCGTGACCCGCTCTTTGTGGGCGATGGCAGCGATGATGGCGCGGGCAATGGCCTCGAACGGATGCTGACGCATGCAACCGTGCTGGTCACCGTGCCGCTTGCCGACAGCGTCCGGCTCGCCGCAGATCCGAATGCCACGACTGCCGTCTTCAGACGCGGGATTCCGACGACGCTCAATACGACGGCGCTCGATCCAGTGCTGATGTGGGACGGTCGACAGCCGACCCTGGATGCCCAGGCGCGATCCGCGATCCTCGGCCATGCAGCGGCCACGCGGATGCCGACAGCCAAGGAGCTCGAGCGGATCGCCGAATTCGAACGAAGCCGGTCCTTCTTCAGCTCGCATACGACGTGGAGCTTTGCCGTCAACGGCCGCGCCCCTGTGCTTCCTCAAGGGCGCACGGCGTCCGAAAAACGCGGTCGCGAGTTCTTCGAGGATGTTCCTCTGGGCAAGGGCAACTCAAAGCGCGGAACGTGTGCCGTGTGTCATAGCGGGCCGATGTTGAACGAGACGAACGAGTTCATTCCCGTACCGCCGCGACGCCGGGGCGGACGATTTCAATCGGTGTTTGTGTCGGAGCTGAATTCCATCGGCAATCCAGTACAGGAATTCGTCTTCCAGGCGCCGGATGGAATGACGAAGAGAGTGCTCACCCCCGACCCGGGTCGTGCCGCCGTCACGGGAAGTCTGGAATTCGAGCATCTGAACGCGTTCAAGATTCCGCCGCTGTGGGGAGTGGCGAACACGGCGCCCTATTTCCACGACAACTCGGCGAAAGCGCTCGAGGACGTCATGCTGCACTACAAGAAGTTCTTCGCGATGGTGACGGATCCCATGATCGATGGCGATCCCGCGATCGACCTGACGGAGCAGGATCAACAGGACATCATCGCGTTCATGAAGCTTCTGCGCTGAGTAGCGGGGTCAAGGCGGGTCTCTAATCTATAGACCCGCCTCTACTTATGTACTACGCCGCTTTCGCGATTTCCATCGGCTCCAGTGCCACAGCCAGCACGTGCTCGACCGAGCTGACGATGTGGAACCGCATGCGGTCGCGGACGTCGGAGGGGACGTCGTCGAGGTCGTGCCGGTTGCGTTCGGGCACGATGACTTCGGTGAGCCCCGCAGCATGCGCGGCCAGGACTTTCTGTTTCAGGCCGCCGATGGGCAGGACCCGTCCTTGAAGCGTCACTTCTCCCGTCATGCCGACCGTGCTCTTTACCGGCCGGCCAGTCAATAGCGATGCAATCGCCGTCACCATGGTGATGCCGGCGCTTGGCCCATCCTTCGGGATAGCACCTGCCGGCACATGAACGTGCACCTCGCGACCATCGAGCGCGTGTTCATCGATGTTCAAGTCCTGCGCGTGGCTCTTCACATAGGTCAGCGCGATGCGGGCCGACTCCTTCATGACAGCGCCAAGCTGTCCCGTCAGCACCAGTCCACCCTTGCCCGGCATCGAGGCAGCCTCGACGAACAAGACATCTCCGCCAACGCCAGTTACCGCAAGGCCGGTCGCCACACCAGGCACTGACGTCCGCTCGGCTGCTTCGTGGAAGATGTTTGGACGTCCGAGCGCGTCGCGAACCGCTGTCATGTCGATCGTCACGGCCTCCGGGCGATCGGCGGACGCGATCCGCGTTGCCGTTCGGCGAAGCAGCGAACCCAGTTCGCGCTCCAGTTGACGGACGCCAGCCTCGCGCGTGTAGTCGGTCACGATCGCGCGCAAGATCGCATCCGTGACGTCGACTTCCTCTGCGCGGAGGCCATTCCGCTCGATCTGACGCGGCCACAGATGCCGGCGCGCGATCGCCACTTTCTCCTCGGTCGTGTAACCGTCGAAGCGGATTACTTCCATGCGGTCGAATAGCGCCACCGGAATCGTGTCGGCAACGTTCGCCGTCGCGACAAACAACACCTGCGAGAGATCGAGCTCGACGTCGAGGTAGTGATCCCGGAACGCATGGTTCTGCGCCGGATCGAGCACTTCGAGGAGCGCCGCCGACGGATCGCCGCGCCAGTCGGCGCCGAGCTTGTCGACTTCGTCCAGCATGATGACGGGGTTCATCGTGCCCGCGTCGCGCAACGCGCGCACGAGCCGGCCCGGCAGCGCGCCGATATAGGTCCGCCGGTGACCACGGATTTCCGCCTCGTCGCGCACACCGCCGAGCGACATGCGCACGAACTTTCGGCCCGTCGCCCGGGCGATCGATTCACCGATCGAGGTCTTACCGGTTCCGGGAGGACCAATCAGCGTGAGGATCACTCCGGATCGGCGCGTCTCGGTCATGCCGCGTTCGCTGCGCAGCTTGCGAACGGCGAGGTACTCCGTGATGCGCTTCTTCACATCGTCGAGACCTTCATGGTCGGCGTCGAGAACTTCGCGAGCGAACGACGGATCGAGACGCTCCTCGGAGCGCGCGGCCCATGGCACGGCAAGGAGCCAATCGAGATACGTCCGGATCACTCCCGATTCGGCATTCGACTCACCCATGCGCTCGAGACGGCCCAGCTCACGCTCGGCCTGCTCGCGCACGGCGTCGGGCATGCCAGCTTCGGTGATCTTCTTGCGGTACTCTTCGACAACCGAGCCGTCCTCCTCGCCAAGCTCTTTGCGGATCGCCTCCATCTGACGACGGAGGAAGTATTCGCGCTGTTGCTTCTGCGCGCCGTCCTCGACGTCGTCGTGGATGCGCTTGCGCACCTGGAGCTCGGCGAGCCGTTCGCGCTGAAGCTGCAGCGCGAGCTTGAGCCGTTCGACGACGTCGAGCGTTTCGAGCAACTGACGCTTCTGATTGAAGTTCAGATCCGGTGAGTAGCCGGCCGTATCGGCAAGGGCGCCAGCCTCTGTGATCGACCGCACGAACGCTCGGATCCGGCCGTCGTCACCGCGCAGTTCAAGGATCTCGTCGACTACGGCCCGATACTCCCGCTCCAGCTCATGCGTCAGTGTGCCTGGAGGCGACTGATCCGGGCGCGCTTCCACATCGACGCGCAGCACGCCGTCAGCATCGGTCGATGCCGCGCCCGGAATCCCGCGGTGCAACGCGGTCAGCGTCGCCGCAACCCCACGGCCGGCCAGACGTACCCGATCCGACACTTCAGCCACGACACCGACACTCCCGTACGTGTTGACGTGTCGCGGAACCAGCAACACCCGGTCGTCCCGTCCCACGTCGACGGGCAACGTGATGGGCATGCCGGGGAATACCACCGTGTCGTCGAGGGCAACGATTCGCAGTCTAGTCATGGTTATCGAGTAGGACGCGCGATAGGGCGGGGAAGATCCGCAGGTGCTCGCCGGCGTCGCGGTTGTGCTCGTCGTGGCGGCGCTGGCGGCGTGTGTCGTGCCCGCGCGTCGCGCGATCCGCGTCGACCCGATCACTCTCCTCCGCTCGGGACAGTGATTACGTCGAAGGCGTGGCCGGCGACCAAAGCGTGGGATTGCGCCACACCCATGCGTCCTTGGGGAGACTCCACCTGGGCTCTACTTCAAAAATGCGGGCGCCGGCGCCAAGTCGGATTGCCTGTTGCTTCGCGCCTTCCAAATCGGGCGCTGCGATCAGGCTGCACGCACGCCCATCCGGCCATTGAAAGACTGCACCCGGCGAAGCGGCAGGTGCAGGAAGCTCCCGTACCACCGCGAACTTCAGTTCGCCGATCTGCCACGCTTCGTGGCCACTGAGGTCGCCCAGCCAGCTTGTCATCACGTCGATCGGCGGCTCCGTGAGCCCACTCTTCTTCGTGCCGAGTTCGTGCAGCGCCGTCATGAGCGTGGTGTTCGATGCGTACGCCTGAGCGACTCGATCGACCTCGTCGTAGGAGCCATACATGTTCAGCCACCACACTTCCGTTGGCTGATCGATCGACACCAGTGCCAGGTATCGATTCGGAGCATTGAGCGTGCGGCAGGCGTGCAACAAGTCTTCCTCGATTGCTCCGTACGCGTCTCTCGCCCCCGGCCGCAATCGCTCAGTGACTATCTGCAGCAGTGGTGGTGGGGATTCAGCTGACATCGGCATCGCAAATGACCTTAGTCGCTACCGTGTAAGCGGAAGAATCGCCACTCGTCGATGTAGATCCAGACGCCGCTGGCTACACGTTCCTCATTGACGAACGTGAAAGCGTCGTGACCAGTGGTTGTCCATCTCATCCGCCACTCGCGATCGAGCCCTATCATCGTCATCGGGCCGGAGAACGAGATGCCGGCGTCGGTCCATCCTTCGCTTGACCGCAGCAGCCCGAACGACGTGCCCGTTAGCACAAAAAACCACTGACCGCTCAGAGGATCGAACGTAATCCAGCGGGTGGACACGCCTGCGTCTGTCACGGTACATACCCATCCACCGTCGAGGACAAATCGAAGTCTACCGACATCGCGATAGCCCGGGCTGACGCTCGTCGGCGGTACGACGTTCTCGTAGCTCCAGTCGCCAGCAATCCAACTGAAACGCTCGAGTGCGCCCGCACGCTTGTCGGCAAACCCAGCCAGCACCGACGGCGCCAGGATGCCGACCTCGCGGCCCGGGTCGGAACGCGACGGGCCCATGATCATCGTCCCGTTGGTGAAGAGCTCCTCGATCAACATGTTGGTCCCCTCTCTCAAACGCTGCTACGTCGGGCTATTATACACAACCATGGTTGTGCATAAGGCGCGCGCGCGCGCGGACAAGGCGGACCAGCCGAGCGTGGTCCCCGTCAATCTCGATCTGCCGTACCTGGGGTTCTTTCTCGGTTTGCGAGTGAACGAGCTTGTCGCTGCCCAACTCGTTGACGCCGGTTTCAAGGAGGTGCGCCAGAGCCACGGATTCGTGGTGCAGCACCTGATCGCCCAGGATCGGACGATCACCGAGCTGGCGCGGCGCATGGAGGTCTCGCAACAAGCCGCGTCGAAAGTGGTCGCCGAGATGAAAGCGCTGGGAATACTGGAATCGGTCCCCGGCGACGACCGGCGCGCCAAACTGATTCGTCTGTCGCCGCGCGGGCGCGAGGCGGTCACTCGGTCACGCGCGGCGCGGCGTCGAATCGAAGCGCGACTCATCAAGGCGATTGGCACGCGCAAGTACAGCGATGGCAAGCGAGTGCTCATCGCGTGTCTCGACACGCTCGGCGGTCTGGGACGAATTTCCTCACGACGCATCCGGGCACCGCGATAGAGCACCAATTCGGGACGGGTTCGATGAGAGAATTGACGTCGGCCTGGACATGCAATGAGCAAGACCGGAACACTGACGCCGGGTCAGACTTTGGGACGCTACGAGATCTCAGCGTTCCTGGCCGCCGGTGGCATGGGCGAGGTGTACAAAGCTTTCGACACTCGCCTCAATCGCGTCGTTGCAATCAAGCGTCTTACCGGCCCGCGCAGCGATCGGTTTCAGGAAGAAGCGCACGCGATCGCGGCGCTCAATCACCCGCACATCTGTCAAATCTACGACGTCGGCGGGGATTATCTCGTGCTCGAATACATCGACGGGCAACAGCTGCAGGGGCCCGTGTCTGTGGACTCCGCGCTGCGGCTGGCGACGCAAATCGCGAGCGCCCTCGAAGCCGCTCACAGTCTGGGAATCTTTCATCGCGATCTCAAGCCCGCGAACGTCCTCGTCACGACGTCGGGCGATGCCAAGCTGCTCGATTTTGGTATCGCGAAACGCTTCTCAACCGATGTGGATGTCACACGAACAGTCGAGGGGACCATCCTTGGGACGGCGGCGTATATGTCGCCGGAGCAGGCCGAGGGACGGGCAGTCGATGCGCGATCCGACATCTTCAGTTTCGGTGCGGTGATATACGAGCTGATCTCGGGTCGGCGTGCCTTCGACGGTGCCACGACCTCCCAGGTCATCAGCGCCGTACTGCGCGATGAACCGCCAACCCTGCAAACATCCTCGGAGATCAGTCGGATCGTGAGCCGTTGTCTCGCCAAACCGTTGTCGCAGCGATATCAATCGATGAGCGACGTGAGAACGGCGTTGGAGGAAGTCACGAAACTTCGAACGAGACCGGATACGCAGCCCTCGGTTGCGGTATTGCCATTTGCCGACATGAGTGCGGGCAAGGACCATGAGTGGTTCAGCGACGGCCTCACCGAGGAGATCATCAATGCCCTGACCCACATTCCGCACCTGAAGGTGATCGCCCGAACGTCCGCGTTCGCGTTCAAAGGCCGCAACGAGGACGTTCGTACGATCGCAGAAACCCTTGGGGTTGCGCACGTGCTCGAAGGCAGCGTGCGCAAGGCCGGAAGGCAGGTTCGAATCACCGCTCAGTTGATCAGGGCGACCGATGGCAGTCATCTCTGGTCGGAGCGATACGATCGCGAGCTTGCCGACGTCTTCGCCATGCAGGACGAGGTGGCGCGGAGCGTATCGAAAGTCCTTCAGCTCACCCTTGCCGGTGACCGTTTTTTCTCGAGCCGTTACACGCCGAAGGTCGATGCCTATGAGGCGTTGCTGCGCGCTCGTCATCAGATGTTCCAGATCACGCCCGAGTCGCTGGCTCGCGTGCAGACGTACGTGGAGCAGGCGATCGCACTGGACCCCGGTTACGCGCTGCCCCATGTCGTCAAGGGAGGCACCCTCTATGCGCGGGCGCTGATGGGGCTCCGGCCCGCGCGAGAGGTGATCCCGATGGCGCGCATGGAAGCGCTCAAGGCGCTCGAGCTTGATCCCACGCTTCCAGAAGCCAATGCCATGCTTGGCGGGATCGCTGCCCTCCTCGACTACGACTGGAAGGAAACGAAGAGACGTTTCGACCTGGCGGTCGCCCGCGAACCGATTTCTCCGATGGTGCGCTATTGGTACGGGCTGTTTCTGGGGATGATGGGTGAGACGGCGTTAGCGGCGACCCAATTGCGGCTGGCCAAGCGCGAGGACCCGCTCAGTGCAATCTTTCCAGGCGTCCTGGCCAATATCCTGGCGGCGTCAGGCCAGAACGACGAAGCCGCGGCTCAGTACGCGGAAGCACGGGAGCTCGATCCCAGGCTGTTTCCGATCTACGAGGGGCTGGCGCTAGTCGACAACGTCAGGGGTCGTCTCCAGGAAGCGATTGTCTCCGCCGAACAGGCACACACGCTGGCACCATGGAATCCCAGCAGCACCGGCATACTCGCAGGTCTGCTTCAGCGTTCTGGTGAACGTACGCGCGCGGAGGAGCTACGTATGAGCCTCGGGGATTCGTCGCGTTACGGCACACCGATGGGGCACGCCATCTTTCACGCTCTGTGCGACGAACCTGACGAAGCAGCCGCATGGCTCGAGAAAGCCATCGAGCAGCGTGATCCCCGTGTTCTGGTGTTCACAGCCCTTGCCACCGGGAAGGTTTGGCGCACGGCCGCACGATGGCCCGAGCTGGCGCGGATGATGAAACTCCCGCACATGGTCTGAATCTACGGGCCCGTTGCAGCACGTCGTGCCGTCGGATCCGTCACGGGAGCGTTCGGACTGGAGCGCCCGCGGCCAGCTGCGGCGCTGGTCGCAGCGGCCGCACGATCAAGGTGAGCACGAAGCCGATCGCCAGCAGTCCGGCGAGCACCTGCAGCGGCGTGTCGTAGATGTGAATCCGGTCCGCGCCGGCGGGCAGCGCGGCCTTTGCCCGGTTCGACAGCTCCGTGATGATCACCGGTCCGGCCACGGCTGCCGCGCTCCAGGCGGTGAGCAGCGCGCCATGGATCGCGCCGACGTTTTCGGGTCCAAAGATGTCCGCGAGAAACGCAGGGATGGTGGCGAAGCCGCCGCCATACATCGTGAAGACAATGAAGAGGGCGATCTGGAAGAGGACCCAGTTGGACGACGAGGCGAGGCCAGGTATCAGGAGGAACAGCACGAACTGCGTGACGAAGAAGACCAGATACGTGTTGCGGCGTCCGATGTAGTCCGATCCCGACGCCCACAAGAACCGGCCCCCCGCGTTGAACAGGCTGATGATCGAAACGACCAGCGCGGCCTGCACAGGCGTGCGATGAAACATGTCCTGCATCATCGGCGAGGCCTGGGCAAGGATGCCGATGCCGGCCGTGACGTTGATGAAGAGAATCCCCCAGAGCAGGTAGAACTGGCGTGTCTGGATCGCGTGATTGCGGCTGACACTGACGTCGGTAATCATCGCGTTCTTCGTCGCCGGGGCGGTCCATCCTTCCGGCCGCCAGCCTTCAGGCGGGCGGCGAAGCAGGCGCGCGCCCGCCAGCATGATCACGAGATAGGTGGCGCCGAGCACCATCACCGTGCGGGCGACACCGATGCGATCCATGAAGTAGACGTTGAGATAGCCGGCGAGAAAGGCGCCGCCGCCGAATCCCATGATGGCCATGCCGGTCGCCATGCCGCGGCGATCGGGAAACCACTTGACGAGCGTGCTGACCGGTGAGATGTAACCGAGGCCGCAGCCGATCCCGCCGATGATGCCCATCCCGAGGAACACGAGGACAGACTGCGACTGGGCGAGGCCGATGCCGCCGATCAGGAGACCGGTGCCGAAGAAGAGGGCGGCCGCGGTGGCTGCCGCGCGCGGGCCGCGGCGCTCGACCCACGGCCCGCCGAAAGCGGCGCTCAGGCCGAGCAGGACGAGCGCGGTGGTAAAGGTCGTATACGGCGGACTGAACCACCACGGGGAATCGGGGAAGAGCTGTTGGATCGGACGGTTGAACGTACTCCACGCGTAGACCGATCCAATGCAGATGTGGACGAGGACGGCCCCGACCGGGATGCGCCAGCGATGCTCCGACATGCGGCAGATCTTCTGCGAACGAGCGAACGCGCGCAACCTGGACGCCGGTCGGGACTATTCTGCGCACTATCGCGGTGCCAGGGGATAACGATGTCGAGGCCGCCGAAGAATACCGTCATCTGCTGCGATGGACCCGGCAACGATTACTCCGCGACGGAAAGCAACATCCTGCGCCTGTTCCGCTTCGCACTCAAGGACGGTGCGCGACAGGTCGCGTGTTAGCTGCGCGATCGAACGAAGAGATCATCTCGGCCGAGACCGTCGCCGTCCTGCCTGTCAAACTGTCCACACCAATCAGATCAGGAGGTTCGAGACGGTGAAGGCCTGACACCCTGGCGTGTTACACCTGCGCCCTCGCTGCCGGTACCGCCGCTGGCGGCTCGATCCCGAATCGCTGCCGCTTCAGATAGAGTCCCTTGCGCGACAACCCCAGCATGGCGGCAGTTTCCTCGATACGACCGCCGCACTTCTTCATCGCGTATCGCATCATCGTCTCCTCGAGATGGCGGACCGCGGCCGGCATCGGCTGGTCGAGCCGGACGACGACCTCGGTCGGGTCGAGGACGCGTTGCGATGCCGGAATCGTGCGCCGCGATGCGGCGATCTCAGGTGACAGATGTTCGGGCATCATGACGGCGCCGGACTCAGCGAGCACGGCGAGGCGGCGCATCTCGTTGGCGAGTTCGCGCGTGTTGCCCGGCCAGCGGTAGAGCACGAGGTACTCCATGGTGTCCTCGGCGAGCCGCAGGTCGCCCTTGGCATATTCGAGCGCGTACTTCTGCAGGTAGTGATTGGCGAGCGTGGGAATCTCGACGCGCCGTTCGCGCAGCGGCGGCAGGTGCAGCCGGACGATGTTGAGACGGTAGAAGAGATCCGCCCGGAACTTGCCCTGGCTGACCAGCGTGTCGAGGTCGGCGTTGGTCGCGACGATCAGGCGGACGTCGACGCGGCTCGGTTGCGGCTCTCCGATCGGATGAATCTCGTTCGACTCGAGAAAGCGCAGCAGCTTGGGTTGCACCTCGAGGCTGGTGTCGCCGATCTCATCGAGGAACAGCGTGCCACCGGTCGCGGCGCGCACCACACCTTGATAGTTGTCGATGGCGCCGGTGAACGATCCGCGGCGGTGGCCGAACAACTGCGAATCGAGCATGTCCCTGGGTGTCGATGTGCAGTTGAAGGGCAGAAAGGTCGATTGGGCGCGGGTGGAGAGGGCGTGAATCGTTCGGGCGAGGACCTCTTTGCCGGTGCCGGTTTCGCCGGTGATGAGCACCGTAACGTTCGTGGGGGCGATGCGGCGCGCGACGGTGAGGATAGCCTGCATCTCCTCGGCCTGGAAGATGGCGCCGCCCTGGCTCTCGATGGGATCGGCTGGCCAGAGCGCCGCGCGGTTGCGCTCTTCCTCGCGCGCGCGTTCGAGCGCGAGCGCGGCGCGCCCGAGGCGAAGAATGTTTCCTACGAGCATGGCCTTGTGGGGCTCGTCTGGAATTGCGCACACTAGTGTGATCTTGCGTCCTCGATATTCACCCAGTGACAGAGTCCGGACGTTGGGTTGTGCCGAGAGCTTCGGCAGTGAATGTGTTTCGAGAAGTTCTGCTGCTGACGCCCCGAGATGTTGAATAGCCAACTGCAGCTCTCGTCCCAAAAGCTTAGGGTTATAGGCAACGTCAAAGGCAGATGCAACGCAATCAACCAAAATGCCCGACAACTCTAGCTCGGCTAAAGGCCGTTCGGCAGGTACGTTTCCTGATCGTTTAAGGCCTGTGGTAGCGCTCGCTATAGCGCGCTCCGACTCCCGCGCGTCGACGGGACCATACTTGTTACCCTGCTCTGCCCAAATGCGCAGGCTGCGCTCCTTGAAGGCTCTTGCAGATTCCAGATATCCCGCCTGCGAAAGAATTGTTCCGCAAGCGTCGAAGTATTCAGCTTGGTGCTCATGCAGATTCGCACCGCCTAAGCTCCCGACATCGAAGATATCGCGTGAACAGCCAGCCGTCTCGCCCAAGCATGCCAGTGCTACGGCCCTAGACATAGTTAGTGCAATTGCCGACGCAGAATCATTTACTTTTGCGAATTCAACTAATTCCGATAGAGCGAAATCGGAAGCCTCCTTCCAGAGTGCGCGCCGAATCATTAACTTCAATCGCAGTGTTGCGGCACCGCGAACTGTGTAAGTGGCCTGTAAACGTTCTCCACGAAGTGATTCGATGCGATTGAGCATTCGATCGCAGTGATCAAGTTCGCCAAGCGCTAGATGCAATCGCGCTAAGCCTTCTAGCGCCGCGAGCTCAACGAAGATATTGCTAGGAGCGTGAAGAATTTTCTTAAGCAGGGTGGACGCTCTCTGGAATTCGCCACTGAGCAGGGCGAAGTGGGCGTCATTAGTGTCCATTGCTGCGTCGGAAGCGGTGTGCCCAGTAATAGGCGCAAGCTTTCGCCCTTCAGCGACATATCTCTCGAACCGTTGCGAGTCACACTCGATGAGGGCGATGCAAGAGGAGTTGATCGCGACTAGTTGCTCGATCCATGCGTTTGGCCGGAGTTGCAGTAGGCTTCTCGCTACTCGCAAGTGGCGCTCAGCCTCAGACGTTCGGCCTCTTTGGGCCTCCATCGCTGCAACTGAGTCGTGGAGAAAAGCGGCGAGGTGAGAGTCTCCTGCACTTGAGACGCTCCTACGGACTTCAGCTAGGAGTGCAGTGAGACGGGGTTCAAGTAGGCCGTCCGCCAACACTCGAAAAAGATGGACATGAGCCCACGCGAACAGTCGAATGTCTCGGCACTCCTTGGCAAGACGTGCCGCCTGGCGGAATTCAGCACAGGCGTCGTCGATCCGGCCCTCTCTCTTTCGGAGTAGGCCAAGCGCGATGCGTGATTCGGCCTGGGCTACCTGAGGCGAATGAGCCTGGTCAATCGAAGCGGCTAGTTGGGAGGCTAGACCTAGGCGACCCGTGTAGACCAGAGTATGGGCCAATAGACTACGGCCCCTCGCATCTATCTGCCGAATGTAGTTTGGTAGTGATCCAAGTCCGCGGCCGATACTTGCGAATTGGCCTGCGTCGAACAGCTCCCTTGCTTTCTCGAGGTCGAACTCCATAGGTTCTCCCGCGATGTGTTTAGGATAACTAGGGGCTTAAATAAAGACTTCGGACTCTTGGCGCTCTCGGAGTCTATGGGCGATGGACTCTGAAGCTTGCTCGAGCGCATCGATGTGCTTGTTGTCGAATCCCTGTTCGCAGTCACAATAAACCGTAAGGACCCCCGGTGTCTGGCCTTCGATTTCAATCGGGCAGCTGATTGCGCGGCGTAAAGGTGGGTTGAACAATTCAGCGATCGGTCCAAGATCCAGAACCGCATCTGAATTGATTGCTGTTTGGCGGTTCGCACCAGCCCACCCGGTTATGCGATCACCATTGGAAATCACTAATCCTGTCAACAACTCTGATGGATCGCCGACTGCACGAGTGCACTTAAACGAATCTCGATCCCGCTGATATTCGAACATGGCGCAGACACCTGACGGCGTCATTTGCCTCAAGAATTTGAGTGCCCTGGCGATCGCATCGTCTAGCGAATCTGCCGTGATCACTGACTGTCGCATTTCGGCAATTGCTGCCTTCCTCACGCCCGTAGCTCGGCTCGTCTTCCCCGGCGAAGCTTGCGAGAGCCTCTCGTCAGAAAAGATCATAATGCTCTTCGCGAGTTGGCCAGCCCTCGTTGCCGCTGGTGCGAATTCATCGAAGGCATCGATGAATGTCCTTACAACGAGGGGATCGTACATCGAACCGCTGCGTTCTAAGAGAATGCGGAATGCCTCATCGTTCTCTAGTCGCGGTCGATACGGTCGGTCTGATGTTAATGCATCGAAGCAATCGACGACAGCGAGAATCCTTGCCCCAAGAGGGATGTCTGTTCGGGCGATACCAGACGGGTACCCGGAACCGTTCCAGCACTCATGATGATGCCTAACAATCGGCACTACTGGGTATGGAAAACGAATTGAGGACAATAGGTCAGCGCCGATATCGGCGTGACGCTTCATCTTGTCGAATTCTGCGTCGGTGAGTTTCCCGGGCTTATTGAGAATGTGTTCGGGGATCGCAAGTTTGCCCATGTCATGGAGCAACGCAGCAGTCTCAATAGCCTTCAGCTGACGGTCCTCCCGGACTCCTAGACGCTTTGCCAGTTCTACGGCATAAACCTGCACTCGCCTGATGTGACCATGTGTAATCTGATCCTTCGCATCTACCGCCATCGCGAGAGCTTCGATTGTCGACAAGTACAGATCATTGACCTGCGAGACGTGTCTTTGGGCGTCGGCTACTCGAGCCAGCGAGGTTCGGTAGGTTAGGTACGCAATGACCAGCAGAGGCAGGATTATGCCAACCGTGTTGAGGTCGATTGAACTGGAGTGCGAGACTAGGAGCGCCGCAACTGAAACACCACCAAAGTAGTTGAGGCTAAGCCATGGAAAGTTTTCCCACCACAGGCCGATCACGTTCATGCCCTTTTCGAAGCTCAAGGCGAACGCCACCAGCCAGCTGTTAATCAGGAAATAGAGCGATGCGAGAACGAAGAGAGGAACGACTAGCTGCGAGAGCGGCAGGTTTTGTCCGGGGTGCGTTCCTGCTAACGAATAGTACGAATGCGAGGCTACCCAGATTGAAAGAGCGACAGTCGCGAGGTTGAAGAGCGATCTCACGAACGACCGATGCTCTGGTCGCATCCAGAACGTCGCTACGATGGAATCAATGGCAACGATAACCGTGGCCACCTCAGGTCCGAAAGCTAAAACAGACGCGAATACAAACGCGTCAGAGACCGAGATTCGCGCCAGGAGTCCAGGAACCTTTACGGTGAAGGACCCGGTTAACAGCGTTAACGCTGCAAGGCCCCACCATTCGCTCCAGCCGTTTCCGAAGTAAACCTCCTTGGCTGAAAACCCGGCCAGCCCGGTCCCGGCGAGGATAACCGCGCCAAGGTATAGGCGACCGCACCACGAGGGAAGTGCACTCTTTTTCATCGCTCGACAGGCAGTGCTGCCTAGCGCTATATCGGTCTACTCCCCCCAGATGATTAATCTGCGCATGTTTTCCTCCCAGAAATAGATTTGAAATGCTCCAGCGCCAGGGATTAGTCCCCCAGGATTGCGCTGCCCCAGAGGATGTTGTCGCTGCCCCAGAGGATGTTGTCGCTGCCCCAGAGGATGTTGTCGCTGCCCCAGAGGATGTTGTCGCTGCCCCAGAGGATGTTGTCGCTGCCCCAGAGGATGTTGT
>Ga0075429_100001500_pt1 | contig 19220 bp, 22 predicted proteins | sample RhiMetdeltSRZDD3_FD_75295 | JGI IMG/M metagenome (GOLD analysis project Ga0075429, IMG submission 75295) | Populus rhizosphere microbial communities from Tennessee, USA - Rhizosphere MetaG P. deltoides SRZDD3 | ecosystem: Host-associated > Plants > Roots > Rhizosphere > Soil | place: USA... | reverse complement strand
TGGAACCGGGATGCCGCCGTCGGGGAATCGCGAGTCCATTCGCGAACCGATGGACGATCCCACGTGCGGTGGCCGGTACGCTGGTCCGCTGCTCCCCATGGCACTAGCAATGGTCGTGCCCGTCGCGCCGCTCGGAGATCGCGCCAACGAGAGATAGGATGCCGGAGGCACGATACCCATGACCGAAACGAACGACGACGAGCCGATGACCGGAACCTACGCGAAGGTCCTCGCCCTCGAGGTCCTGGTGCTGCTCGCGCTCTGGGCCGCCGGCCGATACTTCGGAACCGCCTGAGCAGCGACGGCGCGACCTGATGCATCCCATCGACTGGGCGATCGTCGCCGGCTACATCGCGTGGCTCGTCTGGGACGGCGTGAAGCGCGCGCGGCTCGACCACACCACGGAAGGCTACTTCCTCGCCAACCGCAGCCTGCCGTGGTGGGCGGTGGGCCTGTCCGTGATGGCCACGCAGCTCAGCGCCATCACCCTCGTCGGCACCACCGGCCAGGGCTATTCGGACGGCGTGCGTTTTCTCCAGTTCTACTATGGCCTGCCGCTGGCGATGGTGATCCTGTCGCTCACTCTCGTGCCGTTCTTCTATCGCGCGCGCGTCTACACCGCCTACGAGTATCTCGAGCGCCGCTTCGATGCGAAGACGCGGGCGCTCACGAGCCTCCTCTTCCTGTTCTCGCGCGGCCTGTCGTGCAGCGTCATCGTGGCGGCGCCGGCGGTGGTGCTGTCGGTGATCCTCGGCTGGAACGTGACTCTCACCGCCCTCGCCATCTGCGTGCCCGCCGTCGTCTACACGATGCTGGGCGGCGTGCAGGCGGTGACGTGGACCGACGTGAAGGTGATGGGATTGACAGTCTTCGTGCTCGTGGCGGCGGTGGCCGTGCTCATCGCCGGGCTGCCCGACGGCGTGGGCGTCGGCAGCGCCCTGCACGTCGCCGGCGCCACCGGACGTCTCGATGCCTTCGACTTCTCGTTCCGCCTGGACGAGACCTACACGTTCTGGTCGGGCCTTTTGGGCGGCCTGTTCCTGATGCTGTCGTATTTCGGCTGCGATCAGAGCCAGGTGCAGCGCTATCTCACCGCGCGGTCGGTGACGGAGGCGCGCTCGTCGCTGCTCATGAGCGCCTATTGGAAGATTCCGCTGCAGGCCCTGGTGCTCGTGGTGGGGGTCTTCACCTTCGTGTTCTATGTGTTCCACGCGCCACCGCTGCTCTTCAATCCCGTGGAGGAGGCGCGCCTGCGCAAAGGTGAGCACGCCGGCGAGTACCTCGCTCTCGAACGCGAGTACCAGGCCGCGCACGAGACACGGCGTCAGGCCGCTCGAGAGTTCCTGCGGGCACGCGCGGAAGGTACCGCCGCCGTGCGGAGCCAGGCGGCGGAAGGGCTGCGCCGAAGCGAGGCGGCCGTGAAAGCGACGCGGGCGGGGGCCATCGCCCTCGTGAAGCGGACCGCGGGCCAGGAGAAGTACACCGACGTCAACTACATCTTCCCGACGTTCATCACCACGGTGATGCCCATCGGGCTGGTGGGACTCTGGATCGTGGCCATCATCACCGCCGCCATGGACAGCATCGCCGCCGAGCTGAACTCACTGGCGACGGCCACGGTCATCGACTTCTACAAGCGTCACTATCGGCCGTCGGCGGAGGAGACACACTACCTGACGGTGTCGAAGGTCGCGACCGGAGTGTGGGGCGTGTTCGCCTGCTGGGTGGCCGTTTACGCGAGCACGCTCGGCTCCCTGATCGAGGTCGTCAACCGTTTCGGCTCCTTCTTCTACGGGTCGATCCTCGGTGTCTTCGCGCTCGCCATCCTCGCGCGACGGGCGAACGGCACCGGCGCCTTCGTCGGGCTCATCGCCGGCATGAGCGTGGTGGCGGCCGTCGCCTTCGGCCGGCCGGAGATCTCTTTCCTGTGGCACAACGTCATCGGCGCCGTCACCGTCTTCCTCGTCGGCCTGATCTTCAGCCGGCTGTCCCCGGCAACCCAGCGGCCGAGCTCGGCCTGAACGAGTTCGGTAACCGCAGCAGTTCTGATTTAGGTGGTCGCCGTGCTCTTTCGCGACGGGGTCAGGTTTGTCCTCTAGATCTTCCACTTGAGTCCTGACCCAGGTTTCGATTCGCTTTACGGGACCTGCGGTCTTGACAGCGCGTGTGACGAATCCCACAATGACCACCAGGTGCGCTGACGTGATCACCGGGTTCAATACCGACGTCAAGTACCGCGGCCTCGTCTACCACGTGCAGACCGAGGACAAGGGCACCACCAATCCGATGATCGAGACGCTCATCTACAAGGGCGGCGAGATCCTCGGCTCCCGCCGGCTGCCGTACAAGGACGTCGTCCCCGACAACGACGAGAAGACGATCACCCGCCTCATGGAAGAGCAGCACAAGGCGATGATCACCGAGGTCAAGCGCGGCAAGTTCGATCCCACCGGCGATCGCACCATGATCGAAGACCTCTCCCTCGACGACCTCGTCCTCGCCTACCTCGCGCAGCGCGCGGCCAGCGCCCGGTAGCCATGTCCGGCCCCGGGATCGCCCTGACGGTGAACGGAGAGACCGTGCACGTGGCGACGGGATCGACTGTCGCCGACCTGCTGCGCACGCTCTCGCTGGAGCCGGCGCGGGTGGCGGTGGAGCACAACCTGAGAGTCGTGCCGCGCGCGGAGCACGGCGCCGTCCGGCTGAACCACGGCGACCGCGTCGAGATCGTGACGTTCGTCGGCGGCGGCTAGCGCGCGAGCTACTCGCCGCGCGTGAAGCGCACCGCCGGCATCGGCTCGTTCAGCACCGTCCAGTAGAGCCCGATCTGCCGCGCCGCCGTCAGGAAGCTGTCGAAGTCCACGGGCTTGCGCACGTAGCTGTTGGCGTGCAGGTCGCCCGCGGCCAGCATGTCCTGCTGCTCGTTCGACGTGGTCAGGATCACCACCGGGATGCGTTTCGTGCGCTCGTCCTCGCGGATCTTCTTCAGCACCTCGAGGCCTCCCAGGCGGGGCAGCTTGAGGTCGAGGAGCACCACTACCGGCTGGTCGCGCACGTCGCGGGCGGCGTGCGCCCCCTCGGCGAACAGGTACTCGAGGGCCTCGACGCCGTCCCGCGCCACCACCAACTTGTTCGTGATCTTGGCCTTGGCGAACGCCATCGTCGTGAGCTCGACGTCGTCGTCATTGTCCTCGACCAGAAGTATGACCTTGTCCTCGCTCATGCCCGTCCTCCCAGCGTGAAGTAGAAGCTCGCTCCCTTGTTCGGCGCGGACTCGGCCCAGATGCGCCCGCCGTGCCGCAGCACCACGCGCTGCACGGTGGCCAGACCGATCCCGGTGCCTTCGAACTCCGCGGCGCCGTGCAGCCGCTGGAACACCCCGAACAGCTTGTCCGCGTACTGCATGTCGAAGCCGGCGCCGTTGTCCCGCACGAAGAAGACATCCTCGCCGTCCTCGTGGCGCCGCCCCACCTCGACCTTCGCGTCGGGGCGCTTGCTCGAGAACTTCCAGGCGTTGCCCAGCAGATTCTCGAAGACGACGGGCACCAGATGGGAGTCGGCGTCCGCCACCAGCCCGTCCTCCACCACGAAGCCTACGGCGCGCGAGGTGTCCCGGGCCGCGATCTCCGCGCCCACGCGCCGGGCGATGGCGCTGATGTCGACCTGGGTGCGCACGAGGTCGGAGCGCGTGAGACGCGACAGGTGCAGCAGGTCGTCGATCAGCTCGCCCATGCGCTGGGTGTTGGCGCGCACCCGGCGCAGATAGTGACTGCCCTGGTCGTCCAGGGTCTTGCCCGCATACTCCTCGAGCAGGGTGCGGCTGAAGCCGTCGATGCCCCGGAGCGGCGCCCGCAGGTCGTGGGAGACCGAGTAGCAGAAGGCCTCCAGCTCCTTGTTGGCGGCGGCGAGCTCCGCGGAGCGGCTCTGCAGCTCGCGCGTGCGCTCTTCCACGCGGCCTTCCAGGCTCGTCTGCGACTCGCGCAGCGCGGCGTCCTGCGCCTGGATCTGCGCGAGCATGTCGTTGAAGGTGACGACGAGGTGGCCGATCTCGTCGGCGCCGGCGGCCGTCGCCCGCACCGAGTAGTCGCGCTTCGTCGAGACGACGGTGGCCGTCTCCGCCAGGAGCACGATGGGACCGGCGATGGCGCCGTGGAGGCCGCGGGAGATGAGGTGCGCGGCGAGCAGCGAGCCGGCGAGGACGAGGACCACGATCCCGGCGTACTGCACCACGCGGTCGCGGACCTCGCCGGTCTCGGCCCGGATGAGGACGGTTCCGATGCGGCTGCCCTCGAACACGATCGGCTCCGTCACCACCAGCGTCGGTCCGAGAAGGCCGCTCGTCGAGGCCTGCTCGGGAACGGTGGCGGGCGGCGGGCTGAACGCGCCGCGGACGTAGGACGCGAAAAGCTTCCCGCCGCGGCCGTACACGCCGGCCGCCTCCAGGTGCGGCTCCGCCTGCAGGCCGGCGAGGGTGGTCGTCGCGGTGTCGGCGTCGTTGAACAGCAGCGGCGACACGCAGTTGAATGCCAGCGTCTTCGCCTCGGTGGCGATGCGTCGCACCATGAGGGCGCGGAACGTGTAGACGTCATAGGCGATGAAGGAGATGGCCGCGGAGCCCAGGGCGGTGACGCTCGCCAGCATGCTGGCCCGCTGCAGCTTCTGGCGGATGGAGAGATCTCGGAATCGCGCCATGAGGTCGCGTCGGCTACTGTCCTCGTGCGCTCGTGATGACCTTGCGCGCGACGCGTACGAGCTGGGAGCTCATGCGCAGGCCGGCGCGCGTGGACTGGTCGAGGTCGACATCGAACCGGACCACCTCGTCCATCACGCGGAAGCCCACCATCCCCCCGCGTCCCACGAAGCCCTCGGTCTCACCGACGGTCAGGGTGGGAGTTCCCTCCACGTGCTTCAGGACGTCGGCGACCCGAGACGCCTCCGAGGAGGCGATGAACAGCATGTCGACGCCGGCCACGTCTTCGAGGGTGGCGCAGCGGCGCACCGTCAATCGGCGGCCGCCGACGTTCTTGCCGGCCACGGCGTTGTCGAGGAGCGGGCCGAACGGATCTCGGCCGAGGATGCCGACCACGAAGGTGTCGCGCCCGGAGACGGCGGGCCATTCCACGAACTTGGCGAAGTTGTACAGGTAGGCCGCCTTCACCTCGTACTCCGCCGGCCGCGGATCGGGAGCCGCGGCCAGGGTGGCGGCCAGGCCGGACAGGGTGAGCATCGCGGCGCAACGCACGCGCGGATTCACCACCGCCATGAGGCCTCGGCGTAAGCGGACCGCTCGATCTCGCCGGCGCCGGTGCCGCCGAACTCCGCGTGGTGGGGCTCGAGCAGGTTCTGCCCGACCACCGCCAGCTCGAGGCGCGAGATCGGACGCCACGACGCACGGACGTCGAGGGACGCGTAGGCGTCGACGCGCTGCGACGGCAGCCGCGACATCCAGCGTCCATGCAGGTCGAGGGAGAGGCCGCCGGGCAGGTCGAATGCCGACGTGACGATCACGCGATGCCGCGGGCTCGCGTCTTCCGAAGCCGACGTCGAAACGTCCGTGCTGCCCGGCCGAGGTTGGAGCGCCATGTTCAGATAGCTGTAACCCGAGCGTACCATCCAGCGCCGCGCGAGGCGCAGGTCGGTGGCGACCTCGAAACCCTCGACGTTCCCCTCGATGCCGTTGGCGAGCACGGCGGGTGTGACCTGACGACCCGCGTCCGCGAACGGCCGTCCGAACTCGATGCTCAGCAGATTCGGCTGCCGATTGTGGAAGGCGGCGAGATCCACCGACACACGCTCGGAGAACCGGGCGCGGACGCCGCCCTCGAGAGCCAGCATCGTTTCCGTCGCGAAGTCGGGGCTGCCCTGCAGGCGGAAGAAGACGGGGGCGGTCGCGCTCACCGCCGAGTCGGCCAGGAGGTCGCGTTCGATCCGCGATGGCGTGCGCACCGCGCGCGTCGCCGAGGCCCACACGAAGTAGGGTTCGCGCAGCGTCCAGCCGATGCGGATGGTGGGCTGCAGCTCGAAGCCGGTGTACGAGTTCCTCTCCACCTTGGTGCCGATGGTGAGCTTCACGCGATCGCGCACCACATCGATCTCGTCCTGCACGAAGGCCGTCCACAGGTGATCGATGCGGTCGGGCGGCACGAAGGTCAGCGTCTCGACTCCCTGCGAGCGGCCGTCCGAGAGCCGATAGCCCGTTCCCACCACGATCTCGTGCCGCCGGCCGAGGTGCAGCGCGTACTGCGCGTCGAAGTCGCCGGTGTCGCGCGTCTCCTGGAACGTCGGCTCTTTGCGCGACGAGCGGTCGTAGTACGTCTGCAAAGCCAGCTCGCCGCCGCCCAGCGGGCGGGTCCAGCGCGCGATCAGGTGACCGCCGTCGGCGGGTGAGCGGCCTTCGACGGTCCGCACGAACGGCGCGGTGTAGCTCGACACGGTGCCGCGGCTGCCGAGACGACCGCTGTAGGCGCCGCCCGACACGCTGAACGTCTCTCCGCCATCACGGGCCCAGTCCGCACGGAAGCCGCCTAGACCCAACCTCCAGTCGTCGAACTCCGCGCCGTCGGCGCGGAAGGCGGCGTCATGATCGGCGTATTTTCCCCACACGCGGAAGTGCCCGCTGCCGAGACGCCCGCCGTGGCGCGCGCGCAGGGAGCCGCGCTCCTCGTTGCCGCCGCCCAGCGTGACGAAGCCGCCCTGCGTGTCCGCCGCGCTGCGCGTGACGACATTGATGATGCCGGTGACGGCATTGGCTCCCCACAGGGTGCCGCCCGGACCGCGCACGACCTCGATGCGCTCCACGTCCTCGAGCAGGGTGTCCTGCAGCTCCCAATACGTGCCGGCGAAGAGTGGCGTGTAGAGGCTGCGGCCGTCCATGACGGCGAGCTGCGCGCGGGCCAGCCGGCTCGTGAAGCCGCGGATGCCGATGGCCCATTGGCTGGACTGGATGCGGGCGAGGTGCACGCCGGGCACCATCCGCAGGAGCTCTATGAGCGTCGTGGCGCCGGAGCGCCGGATGTCGTCGCGGGTGATCACGGCGATGGCCGCCGCCGTCTTCGATTGCTCCTCGGGCTTCTTCGAGACCGACGTCACCTTGGTGGCGGCGAGCTCGCTGAGGCTGAGCTGTGTGAGGTCGCGTCCGCTCCACTGAACGGGCTGCGGCGATGGCGGCCCGGGAGGTGGAGCCTGCGCCAGGACAGCCAGGCTGGTCGCGACGGCAGAAATCAGCGGTGCAAGTCCCATGGCGTTCACCCGCGCTATAGGATACCAATTTGTGGACAACGCGTACGCCGGTGCGCGCCTTGTTGGCGGCTATCTGCGGGCCACCGCCTCCAGCTCGATCTCCACGATGACCTCGTCTCCGAGCAGCACGCCGCCGCTCTCCAGCACCTTGTTCCACACGATGCCGAAGTCGCGGCGATCGAGGGTGGTGATCACGGAGAAGCGCACCTTCTCGACGCCTTCTGCCCCGAGGTCGGTGCGCATGATCTTCACGGGGAGCACCATCTTCTTGGCTACGCCGTGGATCGTGAGCGGACCCGACACGTCGTAGCGATCCTTGCCGCGCGGCACGATCTTCTCGCTGCGGAAGAGGATCTCGGGATAGGTCTTGACGTCGAAGAAGTCCCGACCGCGCAGATGATCGTCGCGGCGTGGCAGCGCGGTGTTGATGCTGGCCGCCTGGATCTGCAGCTCGACGCTGGCCGCCTCGGCGTGCTCGATGTCGCCCTCGATGCGGCCGGCGAACTTCGTGAACTTGCCGCGGACCTTGCCGATCATGTGACCGATCAGGAACTCGATCTCCGAGCGGCCGTGGTCGACCTCGTAGGTTCGGGAAGCGGGAACGGCAGGCGGTGCGGCGAGCAGCAGGACGATGGCGAGCGCGATCGTTCGCAAGTGCGCCTCCACGCGTGGCGGTTGCAGGGGCGCCGCCCGCCACGGCACCCCTGCTATAGGACTTAGCTTACTACTTGGCCGGCGCCGCTGGCGCCGGCGGCCGCGGCTCGCGGAGCTGCAGGAGGATGTCGACCTTGACATCGTCCGCCAGCGCCAGGCCGCCCGTGTCCAGCGTGCGGTTCCACACGATGTTGTAGTCCTTGCGGTTGACGGTGGTCTCGATCTCGAGGCCGACCGTCTGGCCGCTCTTGCCCTGGCCCACGCCCAGCACGGTCACGGGCAACGTCACCGTCTTCGTCACGCCGTGCATGCTCAGCGGCCCCGTGGCCTCGTAGGCGTCCTTGCCCTTGGCCACGATCTTTTCGCTCTTGAAGGTGATGTCCGGATGCTTCTCGACGTCGAAGAAGTCGGCGGTCTTCAGATGGCCGTCGCGCTTTTCGTTGTCGGTGTCGATGCTGGCCGTCTTGATGGTGAACTCCACGGACGAGGCCTCCGGCTTGGCGAGGTCGCCCTGGAACTTGCCGTCGAACTGCCCGAACCGCCCGTTGACCTTGCCCACGACATAACGAGTCTGGAACCCGACCTCGGAGTGCGCCTTGTCGAGCTCGTACGTCTTGACCTCACCGAACGCCCCTGCCGCCGCGAAGGCCAGCAGCAGCGCCGGTGTCACCGTCTTCACAATCCGCATGTCATCCTCCTCGTTCGTTCGTTGAAGTCATGAGTCGTGAGTCGTGAGTCATGAGTCGTGAGTGGGCGAGTGGTGAGTGGTGAGGGACGGCGTCCGTTACTCACCACTCAAAACTCCCTACTCATGACTGCCGTTGTCAAGGCTGCGCAGCTGATCGAGCACGCGCACCAACGACCGCAGCCGCTCCGCGCCGACGTGTCCCATGCGCCGCCGCGGGAACTCCGAGACGGAGGCATCGAGCCGCTTGAGCAGCTCCCGCCCCTCCGCCGTGATCCGCGTGGTGATCACTCGCCGGTCCCGTCGCCCGCGCTCCCGCGCCACCAGCTGCCGCGCCTCCAGACGATCGAGCAAGCGCGTCATGTCGGGATCGCGGGAGATCATCCGCTCCCCCACCTCGCGGCAGGACAAGCCGTCGTCGCCTGCGCCGCGCAGGATGCGCAGGATGTTGTACTGGGTCGGCGACAGCCCGGACGGCTTCAGAACTTCCACCATACCCCGCATCAGGGCATCCGCGGTGCGCTGCAGGCCCAGGAAGGCCTCCTCCTCGATGCTGCCGAAGGGCTTCGTCTGCTTGATCTCCTTCCGCAGGCGTCCCATGGCGGGACACTATTCGTTGTAACGACTATTGTCAAGAGGTATGTCGTGAGGCCGGGGGTTCTCGCGGGCGTGGTAACATCACGTCATGGCGAACGAATCCCTCGTCCTGGCCGGGCGCGCCTTTTCCTCGCGCCTGATCGTGGGCACCGGCAAATATCCCGGCTTCGACGTGATGCGGCACGCCCACGAGGCCTCGGGCGCGGACATGGTGACGGTGGCGGTGCGGCGCGTGGATTTGAAAGCGCGCGGGCCGGAGAACCTCCTCGACCACATCGACAAGAAGATGTTCCTGTTGCCGAACACCGCGGCCTGCTACAACGTCGACGACGCCGTGCGCACGGCCCGGCTCGGCCGCGAGGCCGGCCTCAGCCACTGGGTGAAGCTGGAGGTCATCGGCGACGAGAAGACGCTGTATCCCGACACCGAAGGGCTGCTGGCCGCCACGCGGATCCTGGTGAAGGAAGGCTTCGTCGTCCTGCCGTACACCAGCGACGACGTCGTCGTCGCCAAGCGCCTGCAGGACGCGGGCGCCGCCGCCGTGATGCCGCTGGGCGCGCCGATCGGCAGCGGCCTGGGCATCCAGAATCGCCTGAACCTGCAGCTCATCCGCGAGGCCATCCAGATCCCGATGATCGTCGACGCCGGCGTGGGCACCGCCTCCGACGCGGCGGTGGCCATGGAGCTGGGCGCGGACGGCGTCCTCATGAACACGGCCATCGCCCTCGCGCAGGACCCCGTGCGGATGGCCACCGCGATGAAAAAGGCGGTCGAGGCTGGACGCGACGCGTTCCTCGCCGGCCGCATCCCGCGCAAGCCGTACGCCTCCGCCTCCTCGCCGCTGGACGGCCTCATCGGCCGCTAGGCCGGCGCGTACTCGTTCCGGAACGAGTGCGGTTAGACTCGCCCGAATGGACGAATCCCCGGAGCTGGCCTCGCTGCGCAAGCGGCTCGAGGACGAGGAAGCGGGCTACGCGTCGCTCCTCGCCTCCATCGACGCCCTGGCCGCGTTCCCGCTCCCGTACGAGAAGCGCCCGGACCTGCCGGGACAGATGGCCGCCCTCAACCACGCGGTGGCGCCCGCCGAGCGCCCCGCGGGCGGCGGTCTCGGCGGCGCCTTCCGCCAGCGCACCTGGGACGCGGTGGCGCCGGGCTTCGAGCACCAGCGCCGGTTCAACTCCCTCGTCGTTCAGGTCCTGAACGGGTTCGTCGACGAGAGCGCCACCCTCTACGCGCACCTGCGCGAGCTGGCGGCGGTGACGCTGCGGCACACGCAGCGCGTCCTGCCCGTCATGGACGCGCGCGATCGAGTCGCCACCGCGCTGGCCACGACCCGCGCGGAGCTGATCCTGGAGGCGTTCGATCGCCGGCAGGAGACGCTCGGCCGGCGGATGGAAGGGCTGCTCGCGCTGCGGGCGCGCGTCACCACACTGGGCGAGGAGATGAGCGCGCTCCGCCGATCCCTGGAGGCGGCGCCTCCTCCGCCGGCGGTGGCCGCCGCCGCCCAGCGGGCCGCCGACGATTCGACGTATGCCGCGTTCGAGGCGTGCTACCGCGGCAGCCGCGAGGAGATCCGCGGCCGGCTCGCCGACTACGTGCCGAGGTTCGAAGGCCTGGCCCCCGTGCTCGACCTCGGCTGCGGCCGCGGCGAGTTCCTGGAGCTGCTGCGCGAGGCGGGCGTCGCCGCCCGCGGCGTCGAAGGCAACCTGCACGTCGTGCAGGACGACGTCGCCCGCGGTCTCGACGTCGTGCACGGCGACCTGCTCGCGTTCCTGCAGGCCACCGCGGACGGGAGCGTCGGCGGCGTCTCCGCGGCTCAGGTGGCCGAGCACCTGCCGCCGCCCGTCCTGCAGCGCACGCTCCAGCAATCGTTCCGCGTCCTGCGCCCCGGCGGCCTGATGATCCTCGAGACCGTGAACCCGCGCTCCCTCGTCGGCTTCCTCGAGGTCTACAACCGCGATCTCACCCACGAGCGTCCGCTGCACCCGGACACCCTGAGCTTCCTCGCCTCCGCCGCCGGTTTCACGGACGTGCGTGTCGAGCTGCGCTCGCCCGTCGACGCCGCCGCGCGCCTGCAGCCGATTCCGACCGACGGCCTGCCCCCGCGGGTGGCGGAGGCCTTGAATGAGAACATCGCGCGCTTGAACGGCCTGCTCTACGGCCCGCAGGAGTACGCGCTCGTCGCGCGGCGGTGACGCGCCTCGCCTTCGTCTCCCCGCTGCCGCCGGCGCCGACCGGCATCGCCGATTACACGATCGACGTCCTGCACGCGCTCGGCGATCGATACGAGGTCGACGTCGTCCACGATCAGGATCGGGTCGAGCCGGAGCGCCTGCCCCGCGGCGTCCGGGCCGTGCGGGCGCCGGACTTCGACGCCGCACGCTACGACCTGCCGGTGTACCAGATGGGCAACGGCATGGCCCACGAGTATCAGTACGACCTCCTGGCGCGGTATCCGGGCCTGCTCGTCCTCCACGATCTCGTCCTCCACCACTCGCGGGCGAAGATGTTCCTGGACTCGGCCGAAGCCCGCGCGTATGCCGCCGATCCCGCGCGGGAGGACCTGCGCACGGCGGCCCTCGTGCGGATCGACGCTTATCGGCGCGAGCTCGAGGCGGCCTATCCCGGGCGCGGCCAGCGCCTGGCCGATGCGCAGCTCGGCACGGTGGGACAGCTCCTGCCGTACGCGTATCCGTTGTTCCGCGGGCCGGTGGAGGCCTCGCGGCTCACCGCCTGCCACAACGACTTCATGGCGGAGGCCGTTCGCGACGAAGTGCCGCAGGCGCGGGTGGCGCGCGTCGTCATGCCGATCACGCGCGTCGACGTGGATCGCGGCGCGGTCGAGGCCCTGCGCACACGGCTCGGCTTCGCCTCCGAGGACTTCGTCGTCGCGAGCTTCGGCCTGCTGACGCGCGAGAAGCGCATCGAAACGGTGGCGCGGGCGGTGGCACGAGCGGCCGATGCGATACCGAACGTCCGCCTGCTCCTGGTCGGCCCGTCCCCCGACGCCAAGGCCCTCGGCGGGATGCTGCGGCGCGTCGGCGTCGGCGCGCGGGCGGTGGTTGCCGGCCGCGTGCCGTTCGAGCTGCTGGCCGCACACATCGAGACTGCCGACCTGGTCGCGCACCTGCGTTATCCCACCGCCCGTGAGACGTCGGCGGCGCTGCTCCGGGTCCTGGCCCAGGGCCGGCCCACCGTGATCTCCGACCTCGAGCACCTCGCCGACATTCCCGACGATGCTGTCGTCCGGGCCGCCGTGGACGACGAGGAAGGCGAGGTCCTGCGCGCGATCCTGCGGCTGGCCGAAGACGTCAAACACCGCGCGCGACTCGCCACCCGCGCCGCCGCGTTCGTCCGTGAGGCCCACTCGCCGGCTCGATGCGCCGAGGGCTATGCTGCGGCCATCGAGGGGGCTCTCTCCGTCTAACTCTTGTGGGTTGGCCGTAACCAAACCGTAAGGTTCGGCTGGCAAACTTCTTCCCGTGACGCTTCAACCCCGGCCCCGGACAGAGTGTCGAACCAAGAGAGATGAGAACTCTGCGAATGACCCCTTTTTGCCACAGTGTCTCCAGCGTGCCTCATCGTCTTGGGCCGAAAACAGACGTCTTCTTGAAAAAAGCCCCAGAAGCGCTGTCACACGGTCGCCATACGGCCGGCACGGCGTTTGCTTCCTGAGGTAACCCGAATGGCATCATACGCACTCTCGATCAAGCCTTACGCGATCCGGCCCCGGTCTGCCTCGGCGCGGACCCGTGCGTGGATCGGACGGCTGCGCCGCACCTCGATCCGCGCGGGGGCCCAGATCCAACAGTGGGGCCGCAAGTTGTCGCCCTGGTACGACGAATCCGAGCACGGCAACACCCTCGTGATGTGGTCCTAACCGCGGCTCCGCCGCGCGACACCGCTTCGCCGACCCCTTCCTCCAAACCTGATCCAAAACCGTAACGCCGCTCCAAAACCGCAACGAGGCCGCGACACGGCGGGCCCGATTTCGGAACAGCCGGCGCCTCCTCCGCGTCCGTTTTCGGAACCGCGCCGTTCGCTTCCGGAACCGGCGCATCGGCCATGGTGTCTTAGTTCGTGAGGAGACGGACGGCGTAGAAGAGCCAGAGCGCTCCAGAATCGCCGCCCGCCAATAACAAGGAGGGGCGTCGATGGACCGCCAGCTCTTCTCGCAGGCGAATGGTGTCTCTGGTCGACGGAACAGCGCGGTGCCGGTCTCGATCGCGCTGCACGTGATGGCCATCGGCGGCGCGGTGCTGGCCTCGGCCGCGATGATGCCGCCGCTTCCCGCGGTCGAAGCCGTGTCGGTGAACGTGCCGGTGATCCTCCCGCCCGAACCCGTGCGCGTGATGGTGCCGACGCCGCCACCGCCGAAGGGCCAGCCCAATGTCACGCCGCGCCAGCCCAGGACGGGGGCCACTCAACCGGCGGCAACTCCAGTCGCGGTGCTGCCGAATGCCGACAACATCGCGGACCTCACCGAGCTCGACGACCATTCCGAACCCGCGTCGTTGACCGACAACAACGGGCCGCAGTCGGGGGCCCCCTGTGTCGGCTGCGCGTCGGGTACCGTTGGCGAGGTCGGCGGCAAGCCCGGTAGCGACGGGCCCGTTCGCGTCAGCGGTCTCGACGCCCCGACGCGCATCCACTTCGTGAAGCCGGTGTACCCGGGGCCGGCGATCGCGGCGCGGATCCAGGGCAGGGTGATCGTCGATTGCACCATCGGCCCGGACGGCAAGGTCTATGAGGTTCGAGTGCTCGAGGGCAACGTCCTGCTGCGACAACCCGCGCTCGATGCCGTGCGCCAGTGGCGCTACACGCGGCCGCGTCTCAACGACACGCCCATTTCCGTTCTCTTGACGGTGACCGTCGACTTCCAGCTTCGCTAACGGCAAGGAGGAATCCATGAGCCAGGATCTGCTACACGACCTGAAGGGCATCGGAATCGTCGCGTGGTGCGTGATCACCACGCTGCTGCTGATGTCGATCGTCTCCATCGGCATCATCGTCGAGCGCTGGTGGGTGTATCGCCGCGCCAACCGGCAGTCGAAGACGTGCGCCCTCGAGGCCTCGCGCCTGCTGCGCGCCGGCCGCCTGCGCGAGGCGCAGGAGATGACGATGAAGCCCGACGTCCGGGAGTCGCACCTGGCGCGCGTGCTCGCCACCGGCCTGCGCGAGTGGGACCAGGAGTGGCAGGACGGCGAGGATGCCGTGCGGATCGAGACCGTGAAGACGGCGGTGCGCCACGCCACCGCCGAGAGCGTGGGCGACCTGCGGCGCGGCCTGGTGGTACTCGGCACCATCGCGTCCACGGCGCCGTTCGTCGGCCTGTTCGGCACGACGTTCGGCATCATCAACGCCTTCGGCTCGATGGCCAAGGGCGGCACCGGCGGCTTCACCGAGATCTCGGGCGGGATCTCGGAGGCGCTCATCACCACTGCCTTCGGGCTCTTCGTCGCCATCCCCGCGCTGTGGGCCTACAACGGCCTCGGCGGCCGCGTGGAGCGCTTCGCTTCCGAGCTCGATCGCGCCGGCGATCAGCTCCTGCTGTTCCTCAGCCGGCGCCCGCAGTAGGAGGACGCCATGGCCATGAGCTCGTCGGGCGGGAAAGGCGGCGCCATCGCGGAGATCAACGTCACGCCGATGGCGGACGTGATGATCGTGCTGCTGATCATCTTCATGGTGACGGTGCCGCTGCTCACGAAAGACGTGGTGACTCTGCCGGACGCGGCCAACGGAAAGAAGGGCGAAAGCGAGAAGACGCTGGTGATCGTGCTCGACGCCCAGGGCGCCCTCACCGTCGACAAAAAGCCGATGGGGCCGTACGCGCCGGCGTTGGCGCAGGTCCAGGATCTGACGGAGGAGGCCGGTCGCCCTGTGTGGATCAAGGCCGACCGCACCGTGCCCTACGCGTGGGTCAGCGAGGTCCTGGACGCGTGCCGGCGCGGCGGGGCCGAGGAAGTGCATCTCGCCGCCGATCTGCCCAAGGTGCAGGGATGAGCGCCCCGCGACGCCGCAGCCAGCCGATGGCGGACATCAACGTCACGCCGATGATCGACGTGCTGCTGGTGCTGCTGATCGTGTTCATGGTGGCGGTACCGATCACGACGCGCGGTCTCAACGTCAAGGTCCCCGCGCCGGCTCCTCCGGCGGCGCCGGACGTGGCGCCGCCGCCTGCGTTTGCCATGCTGCAAATACACGCGCAGGACTTCGAGCTCGGCCACGAACGGCATCCCACGCTCGAGTCGCTGGAGCGCGCGATGCAGGACTTCTTCGCGACCCGGCGCGACCGCACGCTCGTCGTCCGCCCGGACGGCGACGTCGAGTACGGCCGCGTCGTGCTGGCCATGGATCTCGCGAAAGGAGCCGGGGTCGACCGCATCGGCATCGTGAGCGCGGCCTCGCCGCGCTCGGTCACGCCACAGTAACCCACGGGAGGAGTTGGGCCGCGCGCGCACCCACCCGTACACTGCTGGCATGAAGCGCGGCCGGAACTACAGCACCCTCCGGCGGCTCGGCGAGGGGATCGCGAAACACGCGTACGCGTTCTCATGGCCGGGCCGTCTGTGGGCCCACATCCCGGGCGCGACGACTGTCACCCGCATACAGCACGATCTCGCTCTCGGCCGGGGCGGCCGGCCGCCGTTGCGGGTGGCGTTCGCCTCCGACCTGCACATCGGGCCGACGACGGCGCGGGAGACGCTCGACAACGCCTTCGACGAGCTGCGCCGCATCGCGCCCGACGTCCTCGTCCTGGGCGGCGACTACGTATATCTCGAGGCGACGGCGGCACGGGTGGCCGAGCTGCGCGACCGCGTGGCCTCGGTTCCCGCCCCGACCAAGCTGGCCGTGCTCGGGAACCACGACCTCTGGACGCACCACCTGCGCATCGAGGACGCGCTGCGGGCGGCCGGCGCCACCGTGCTCATCAACGATGCCGTCCGCCTCCCGCCGCCGCACGACGACATCGCGTTTCTGGGACTCGATGATCCTTGGACCGGGGATGCCGACGGCGATCGCGCCGTGGTCGCCGCCGGCGATGCGCCGATTCGCCTGGCGGTGTGCCACTCACCCGACGGGTTGCCTCAAGTCCGCGGCCGCGGGGTCTCTCTGATGGTGTGCGGCCACACACACGGCGGCCAGATCGCGCTGCCTGGCCATCGGCCCGTGGTGGTGCCCGGCATTCACGGCAAGGAATGGCCGTTCGGCTTCCATCCGCTCGACGACGGGCTCCACCTCTTCGTCTCGCGGGGCGTGGGTACGGTGGAGGTCCCGTTCCGGACGTTCGCGCCGCCGGACGTGGCGCTCTTCACCATCACTTAGACGGGCTCCTGTCCACGAACAACATCGGCGCGTACTGCGCGAGATAGACGCGCCACTGCGGCCAGTTGTGCGCGCCGTCGTGGAGATCGAACGTGTACGTGATGCCCTTGGCCTTCAGCATGTCGGCGAACTTCTGGTTGGTCTCGAGCCGGGCGTCGGAGCGCGCGATCGCCATCCGCAGCATCGCCACGCGTCCGTTCACCGTCTTGGCGTCCGGCGCGATCTTGTCGAACAGGACCTGCGGATCGCGGACGTCGCCGCTGAGGCCGAGCACCCACGCGAAGACGTCCGTGTGGCGCAGCCCGATGAGCAGCGACTGGGCGCCGCCCATCGAGACGCCGCCGATGGCACGGCCGCGAGGCTCCGCCTTCACCCGATAGCGCCCTTCGACGTAGGGGATCACGTCCTCCAGGAGGTCGCCTTCGAGGGCCAGGGCGTTGGCCATGTGCCCCTCGACAGTCGACGGTGTCGGATAGGTCGGATGGCTGTCGACCAGCACCAGCACAAACGGCAGCGCCTTCTTCTCCGCGAGGATGTTGTCGAGGATCCAGTGGGCGCGGCCGAGGGAGACCCACGTGTGCTCGTTGTCGCCGTTGCCGTGGAGCATGTAGAGGACGGGAAAACGTGCCGCCGCCTCCTTGTCGTACTGGGGAGGCGTGTACACCACGAGGCCGCGCGGCCGCCCCAGCGACTTCGAGAGGTACGTGTGCAGGTGGACGACGCCGTGCGGGACGTCGCGGAAGGCATCGATAAGGGGCGTCGTCCCCGGCACCTCGACGATGCTCGTCCGCGGCGAGCGCGCGAGCTTCAGCTGCATGTTGGCGGGGTCGGCCATCTGGAAGCCGTCGGCGAGGAAGCTGTACCCGTAGACGCCCGGCTCCAGCGGGCCGATCGTGATCGTCCAGTCGCCCTGCGCGTCCTTCGCCAGGGGCGGGCGCTCGCGGCTCCATTCGCCGCTGATCACGACCGCCTTCGCCGCCGGATGACGCAAGCGGAAGGTGACGCGGCGATCGGCGTGGATCTCCGGCGAGACGATGGGCGGCAGGGGTGTCGGCGTGGCCGTGGGCGGCGGCGCGGGCGGCGCCTCCGGCGCCTGCGCGAGCACGGGACCGGCCAGCAGCGTCAGGAAGAGCGTCGCCGTAGTACGTGTCACCGTCCCCTCTCTTTCATGCGCCGTGCCGCGAGGTGCGTTGCGAAATCCATCTCCGCGACGACAGACCCCAACGCGAGGCGCGTCTCGCGGATGAGCATCACCGAGCCGTAGAACAGGACGACGCTGCCGGCGATGCCGAGCACGCTCGGCACCCACGCCAGCTGCGGCAGGAAGGCGGTCAAGCCGATGGCCACCATCGTGGCCACCAGCAGGCAGAGCGAGACGTAGAAGCTCGTCAGCGACCACTGGATGAACCCGGCGCGGCGCGCGTGCACCGCGAGCTGGCGCTCGACCTCGACGCGGCGCTCCTCCAGGAAGTCGCGGACCTCGCCGTGCGCCACCCGCTCGCTCATCTCGCCGAGGTCGCGCACGCGCTCGACGATGCGCGCGAGCCGCATCGACGTGGACAGGATGAGGGTGCCGCAGGCGGAGATGAGGACGGCCGGCGTCAACATCGTCGTGAGCAGCCCGAGCGAGGTGTTGTCGCCGCTCATCGGCCAGGATTATAGGGGTATCCTCGTGGGGTACGCCGCAGATAAAGAACTCAGGAGAAGAAACTCCATGCTCCGCTCCCTGGCGGCCGGCCTGATCGCAGTCGTCCTCGCGGCGTCGACGACGGCGCCACCCACGTCGCCGCGGATCACCGCCGAGCGCCTGCGCGGGCACGTGCGTTTCCTGTCGAGCGACATGCTCGAAGGCCGCGGGCCCGCCTCGCGCGGCGACACCCTCGCGCAGCAGTACATCGCCGCCCAGATGGAGGTGGCGGGGCTCGAGCCGGGGGCGCCCGACGGCACGTTCTTCCAGCCGTTCGACATCGTCGGCGTCGACACCCACGGCCCGGAGACGCTGGCCGTCACCCGCGGCGCGGACAAGGTCGAGCTCAGGCGGCGGGAGGACTTCGTCGCCGTCTCCGGCGTCACGGAAGCGGAGGCGCGTCTCGACAATGCGGAGATCGTCTTCGCCGGCTATTCGATCGTGGCGCCGGAGTACCAATGGGACGACGTCAAGGGCGCCGACCTCAAGGGCAAGGTGCTCCTCGTGATGAACAACGACCCCGAGGACGATCCCGCGATCTTCGCCGGCAAGATGCGCCTGTACTACGGCCGCTGGAGCTACAAGTACGAGATGGGCGCTTCGCTCGGCGCCGCCGCCGTGCTCGTGATCCATACGACGCCGTCCGCGGGCTACCCCTGGCAGGTCGTGCAAACGTCGTGGTCGGGCGAGCAGTTCGAGCTGCCGCCGGCGCCGGGACAACCGACGATGCAGGTGAAGGGCTGGATCTCCGAAGACGGCGCGCGCCGCCTGGCCCAGCTCGGCGGCCAGGATCTCGACAAGCTGCGCGCGGTGGCCGTCACGCGCGCCTTCAAGCCGGTGCCCCTCGGCATCACCGTGAGCGCCGCCTTCAAGAACGACGTGAACCGCAAGAAGACGGCCAATGTCATCGGCCGGCTGCGCGGGTCCGATGGGAAGCTCGCCTCGGAGGCGGTGATCTACACGGCGCATCACGACCATCTCGGCATGAAGGCCGACGCCAAGCCCGGCGAGGACGCGATCTACAACGGCGCC
>Ga0075429_100001499_pt1 | contig 19226 bp, 16 predicted proteins | sample RhiMetdeltSRZDD3_FD_75295 | JGI IMG/M metagenome (GOLD analysis project Ga0075429, IMG submission 75295) | Populus rhizosphere microbial communities from Tennessee, USA - Rhizosphere MetaG P. deltoides SRZDD3 | ecosystem: Host-associated > Plants > Roots > Rhizosphere > Soil | place: USA... | reverse complement strand
GGCGTCACTCCCATTCGATCGTGGCCGGCGGCTTGGAGCTGATGTCGTAGGCGACGCGGTTGACTCCCCGCACCTCGTTGATGATTCGATTCGAGATACGGGCCAGCACGTCGGGCGGAAAGGGGAACCAGTCCGCAGTCATGCCGTCGCGGCTGGTGACCGCCCGCAACGCCACCACGTGGTCGTACGTCCGGCCGTCGCCCATGACCCCGACCGACTTGATCGGCAGCAGGACGGCGAACGCCTGCCAGATCGTATCGTACAATCCCGCTTCCCGGATTTCCTCGATGTAGATCGCGTCCACGCTCCGCAGCAGGTCGAGCCGGTCGCCGCTCACGGGGCCGATGACGCGGATCGCAAGGCCCGGGCCGGGAAACGGGTGCCGGCCCACGATCGCTTCGGGCAGCCCCAGCTCGCGTCCCACCTGTCGCACCTCGTCCTTGAACAGCTCGCGCAGCGGCTCGATCAGGGTCCACGGCAGGTCCGGGCGCAGACCACCGACGTTGTGGTGCGTCTTGATCGTCACCGAAGGACCGCCGCGGGGGGAGGACGATTCGATCACGTCCGGATACAGGGTGCCCTGCACCAGGAATCCCACGTCACCCGGCACGTGGCGCGCAGAGTCCTCGAACACGTCGATGAACGTGTGCCCGATGCGACGCCGCTTCTCCTCGGGGTCCTCCACTCCCGCCAGCTCCCCCAGAAAGCGGCTGGACGCGTCGACCACCCGTAAGTCGATCCCCAAATGCTGCCGGAAGGTGCGCTCGACCTGGTCCCGCTCGTGCAGCCGCAGCAGCCCGTGATCGACGAAGATACAGGTCAGGCGGTCGCCGATCGCCCGGTGAACCAGCGCCGCCGCCACCGCCGAATCGACCCCGCCCGACAGCCCGCAGATCGCCCGACCCGAGACCCCCACCTGGTCGCGCACTTTCGCAATCGTCTGTTCGATGAAATGGCCCGGCGTCCAATCGGGCTCGCAACCGCAGATCCCGAACAGGAAATTCGCCAGGATCTCCCCCCCGCGGGGCGTGTGCACGACCTCGGGGTGAAACAGCACCCCGAAGATGGGGCGGCGCGCGTGACGGAAGCCGGCAACGGGCGCGTTGGCCGACGTTGCCGTGACCGTGTATCCGGCCGGCGGCGTCTCGATGCGATCGCCGTGGCTTGCCCACACCGTGATCTCGCTGCCGGCGTCGAATCCCGCGAACACTCCACCCGACTCGCGGATCGTGACCTCGGCCCGGCCGTATTCCCGCTCGGAGGAGGGAGTGACCGCCCCTCCGGCCAGGCGCGCGATGAGCTGCATCCCATAGCAAATGCCCAGCACCGGCAGCCCGAGGTCCAGCAGCCCGGCATCGGCGGTCGGCGCGCCCGGATCGAACACGGAATTCGGGCCCCCGGAGAGCACGACGCCTATGGGCGCGAACTGGCGCACGAAGGCAAGGTCCTCGCCTCGTGCGGCCGGGTGAATCTCGCAGTACACGTGGGCTTCGCGAATCCGCCGGGCGATGAGCTGCGTGAATTGCGACCCGTAGTCGAGAATCAGTATCCGGTTCACGCCGACAGCCAGGCTTTCGGCTCGGCGATCTCGCCCCGGAGCAGATCGTCCTGGGTCTCGCGCGGGCGCGCGACGAAGAACTTGTCGCCCTCGATCAGCACTTCGGGCGGACGCGGTCGCTGGTTGTAGGTCGAGCTCATGACAAAGCCATAGGCCCCGGTTCCCAGGACGGCCAGCAGCTCCCCCGGCTCAGGGAGCGGCAGCTTCCGATCCAGCGCCAGAAAATCGCCCGATTCGCAGATTGGACCCACGACGTTCACGAGTCGTTCGGGGCGCCCATCCCCCAGAATGGGGACGATATCGTGATGGGCGTTGTAGTGGCTCGGCCGCACGAAGTCGGTCATCCCCGCATCGACGATCACGAATTCCTTGCCCCCGGAGCGTTTCCGGTACAGGACGCGCGTGATCAGGAGCCCCGCGTTGGCCACGAGGAAACGGCCCGGCTCGCACAAGAGCGTCAGGCCGGCGGCGCGAATCGCCGGGGCGACCGCCTGGGCGAACGCCGCCGGCGTCGGGGCTTCCTCGTCGTGATAGCGCACGCCCAGGCCGCCACCGACGTCCAGCGCCTCCAGCGTAGCGATCCCTGACGCGCGAATCGCGGCTACCAGCTCCAACAGCTTGACCGTGCCGCGGTGATAGGGACCCACGTCCGTCAGCTGCGAGCCCACGTGCATCGCGAGTCCCCGCAACCGCAGATTCGGCTCGGCGGCGATGCGGCAAGCGAGATTCACCACGTCGTCGAACGGCACGCCGAACTTGGCGGTGCGGTCGCCGGTCTTGGTGTACGGGTGGGTCTGCGTCGCGACGTCGGGGTTCACCCGGATGCCGAGATTCGCGTGACGCCCTGTGCGACGCGCCTCCGCGATGACCACGTCGAGCTCGCTCGTCGACTCGACGTTGAGATATCCGATTCCTGCCACGAGGGCCGCTTCGATCTCCGCCGCGGTCTTGCCGACCCCCGAGAACACGATTGCGTCGGGGGGAAACCCCGCCGCGAGGACGCGGCGCAGCTCGCCCAACGACACGATGTCGGCGCCGGCCCCCGCGCCCTGCAGCACCCGGAGCACCGCCAGGTTGCCGTTGGCTTTCACGGAGTAGCAGATCCGGTGGGGAATGCTTTTCAAGGCATCATCGAGGGCGTGATACTGCGCCCGGATCAGGTTCGCGCCATACACGTAGGCCGGCGTCCCGACCCGCGTGGCGATGGCGGTCAAGAGCGCCGGGTCAAACCCTAGTATGCCTGTGCCCACACGGCCTCGGCCTTGCTGGGCTTCCCGCACCACATGCAGGTCGTGGGCGCGGGGGTCGAGCGGAATTCCGGGTCGGGCAGCACGCGCACCGTCGCCGCTGTCTCCTGCTTGATCGCCGCCTCGCAGGTGCCGTCGCCGCAGAATCCGCCGTAGGCGAACCCTCCCTGCTCCTTCATGAACGCAATGAACTGATCCCTGGTCACCCCGCGAATCGAGGCGGCCTCACGCCGGTCCCGCGCCGCGCCGAGCAAGGTCGACTGGATTTCATCCAGGGCGGACCGGACCGCCTCGGTCAGTCCGTTCATCGCCGCCGGAGTTTTGCCCCCAATGCGGCGGGCCGTCATCACTTGATTGGCGGCGACGTCCCGCGGTCCGATCTCGAGGCGCAGCGGCACGCCTTGGGCTTCCCATTCGAAGTACTTCGCACCGGGTTTCATCGTGTCCCGGGAATCGAGCGTCACCCGCACCCCGGCGGCTCCGAGGTCGGCCGCGATCCGCTCACCGACTGCCAATACCTGAGTCCGCTCGGCATCGCTCTTCCAGATCGGAACAATGACGACCTGGATCGGGGCGAGCCGTGGGGGGCAGATCATTCCGTTGTCGTCGGCATGCGTCATGATCAGGCCGCCGATGAGCCGAGTCGTGACTCCCCACGACGTACTCCACACGTGCTCCAGGCCGCCCGCCGCGGTCTGATACTTGACGTCGAACGCCTTGGCGAAATTCTGACCGAGGTGGTGTGAGGTACCGGCCTGGAGCGCCTTGCGATCCTGCATCAACGCCTCGATCGCATACGTTCGCAATGCCCCGGCGAACCGCTCGCTCTCGGTCTTGACGCCCGTGATGACGGGCATCGCCATCCATTCCTCCGCGAACTTTCGATAGATGCCGAGGATCAGCCGGGCTTCCTGCTCGGCGCCCGCTTCGTCGGCGTGCGCGGTATGACCTTCCTGCCACAGGAATTCGGTGGTGCGCAGAAACAGCCGCGTCCGCAGCTCCCAGCGCACGACGTTGCACCATTGATTGATCAGCAACGGCAGGTCGCGATAGCTCTGGATCCACTTCGCGAACATCGCGTAGATGATGGTTTCCGAAGTCGGCCGCACGACCAGCGCTTCCTCGAGCGCCGATGCGGGGTCCGGCATGACCGCCGCCGCCCCGGTCTTGCCCGTCGCCTTGAGGCGGGTGTGGGTGACCAGCGCCACCTCCTTGGCGAACCCCTCCACGTGCTCCGCTTCCTTAGCGAGGAAACTCTGGGGGATGAAGAGCGGGAAGTAGGCGTTCCGATGTCCCGAGGCCTTGATCATGTCGTCCAGCGCCCGCTGCATCAGCTCCCAGATACCGTAGCCATTGGGCCGGATCACCATGCAGCCTCGCACCGGCGAGTAGTCCGCCAGCTCGGCCTGCATGATGACGTCGTTGTACCACTCGCTGAAGTCCTCGGCGCGTGGGGTGATCTTCTGTGCCTGTGCCATGCCTGGGGTCTGCCTCGGGATGTGGGGCGTGTTACAGCCGCTCGAGCTGCTCGATCGTCCGATCGTTGCGCACGTTGCCGGTATTCAGGGTCGTCGCGGGCTCGAACAGCATGACTTCGACTTCCTGATCCGCCACCGGGCGGTGCTCCACGCCCCGCGGCACGATGATGAACTCGCCTTGCGCGACGTCGACGGCGCGATCGCGGAATTCCATGCGAAACCGTCCCCGGATCACGTAAAACAGCTCGTCCTCGTCGTCGTGATGGTGCCAGACAAACGGGCCGAGGAATTTCACGACCTTCACCATCTGGCCGTTCAGCTCGCCGACGACCTTGGGCGACCACCGCTCCGAGAAGGTCGCCAACTTGGCTGCCAGGTTCACCACGCGCGACTCACCCATGCTTACGCTCCATTGCGGAGATGCACGGCGAGCTCCGCCAGACCCACGCGCTGTTCGGTTCCCGCACGGAGATCGCGAACCATGGCCTGGCCATCGCGCCGCTCGTCCGGGCCGATGAGGACCGCGCGTGCCGCCCCGCGGGCCGCGGCCAGCTCGAGCTGCTTGCGCACCGCCTGGAGACGCAGCCCATACTCGACTGCTACGCCGTGCTCGCGCAGCTCGTGCGCCAAGCGCAGCATCGGGGCCACGTCTTCCCCACCGACCGCGACGAGAAACGCATCCAGCCGGCCCGGCGTCGCCCGCGGACGGTCCCGCTCCTTGAGCAGCTCGCCCAGCACCACGTCGCCCATCCCGAACCCCAGCGCGGGGAGATCGACCCCGCCCAGCGCCTTCAGCAGGCCGTCATAGCGCCCGCCCCCGCAGATGGCCCGCAGGCTGCGGCCCACATCGAACAGCTCGAATACGATGCCGGTGTAGTACGCCAGGCCCCTGACGATGGTCAAATCAACCTGGATGAATTCGCCCAGGGTCATCGCGTCCAGAGCGCGGCAGCACTCCCGTAGTGCCTCGCCGGCCTCCGGCCCACCCGGCACCTTCGCCAGGGCCGCGTCTACGGCCTCGAGTCCTTTGAGCGAAGCGACCTTGAACAATGCCGCGATCGTCGGCTCATCCCAGCCGCTTTTCTCGAGCCGGGCGGCTACGGCCTCGCGCGGCTCGCGCTCGATCCGGTCCACGGCGGCGTAGGCGTCCGCCAGCTGCGCCTCCTGCACGCCGTGACCGGCCAACAGGGCCCGCAGCACGCGGCGATCGGAGATGCGCGCGTGGAATTCCCCGGGCCCCAGCCCGAACGCCCGCAGAATGTCGATGGCGGCCGCGATCAGCTCGGCGTCGGCAAGGGGCCCCGCCTCGCCGATCAGGTCCATGTTCAGCTGGAAGTGCTCGCGCAACCGGCCCCGCTGCTGCCGCTCGTAACGGAACAGCTGCGGCATGGAAAACCAGCGAATCGGCTTCTTCAGCGCTTGCGCGCGGGCACCGACCATCCGGGCAAGCGTCGGCGTCATTTCGGGACGGAGGGCGACGTCTCGATCCCCCTTGTCCCGAAACGCGTACAGTTGTCCCGCGATTTCTTCCCCACTCTTCTGGGTGTACAGCTCCAACGGCTCGAGCGGTGGACCGTCGTATTCCTCGAAGCCGTACCGCGTGGCCACGCTGCGCCACGTGGTGAAAATGTGGTTGCGAAGGGCGAGCTCGTCAGGGTAGAAATCGCGAAAGCCGGGAAGCGCTTTCCCTTGCATCACAACAATTTAGCCGATTGGCGCAAACCCGGGCAAGCGCGCCATCGCATCACCGACCGTGTGAAACGATCCGGTGACGAGCATGGTGCGGGCGCCATCCTGAATCTCCTGCAACGCGCGATCGAAGTCGGGCTCGAAACGCACCGCCGGATCCTGGTCGGTGCCCGCGAAGTCCTGCTCCTTCCAACGTTGCTCTCCGGGCACCGACGGAGCGACGGTGAGAATCAGTCGGTCGACTTCGGGGCGCAGCGTCGCCAGCATGGCGGGCCAGTCCTTGTCGTTGCGAATGCCCACCAGGGCGTGGAGCGGGCGCGGCGGACCGTAGTCCCGGAGCGCCTGGATCAGGACCTGCATGCCGTCGGGATTGTGGGCGACATCGAGAATCCAGCGTCCCCGCACGTCGAAGCGGCCGGGAATGTAGGCTTGCGCGAAGCTGGGCGGGACCCACGGTCCGACCGGACCGAACGGCGGCGGGAGAGTGTTGAGAGTGCTCAGCGCGACCCAGGCATTGTTCCACTGATGCGGCCCACGGAGCCCGAGCCGCATCCCGCCCGGCGGTGTCTGCTCCATTCCCACGCGGATGATCGGCTGTGCGCCCAGCCGTTGGGCTTCCTCGATCAGGGTCTGACGGATGGCCGGGTCCTGTTCCCCGGTGACGAACGGCACGCCCGGTTTGGCGATGCCGGCTTTCTCCCGAGCGATGGTCGGAAGATCGTGGCCCAGGTAGTCGGTGTGCTCGAGGGCGATCTTCGTCACGACGCTCGCGAGCGGCGTGATGACGTTCGTGGCGTCCAGCCGGCCGCCGAGACCGACCTCGATCACGCCGATTTCCACATCGCGCGACGCCAGATCCGCAAAGGCGATGGCGGTCATCGCCTCGAAGAAGCTCGCCTCGGTGCGATCGATGTGAGGCATGAGCTCGGAGGTCCATTCCGCCAGGGCGGTTTCGCTGATCGGTTCGCCCTCGACCAGCACGCGCTCGCACACCGAGACGAGATGCGGCGAGGTGTATAACCCGACCCGGAACCCCCGGGCCCGCAGCGCCGCGACCAGAAAGGCGCAGGTCGAGCCCTTCCCGTTGGTGCCGCCGACGTGAATGGTGGGGAACTGTCGCTCCGGATGCCCGAGCGCCTCGAGCAGCTCGAAGGTGGGCTCGAGACTCCATTTGATGCGGCCGGCTTGTCGGGGAAAGAGATAGCGGCAGGCGTCCGCGAAGGACAACCGATTCAGTCGCCCGCCTCCACCGGCGCGCGGCCGGCCATGTGCCGGAGCAGCTGCGCCGTCGTCTCACGCAGCTCACTGCGGGGCACGACCGCGTCGATCATCCCGTGATCCAGGAGAAACTCCGACGTCTGAAATCCTTCCGGCAGATCCTGCCCGATAGTCTGCTTGATGACACGCGGCCCGGCGAAACCCACCACGGCCCCCGGCTCGGCGATGATCACGTCCCCCTGCATCGCGTAGGACGCCGAGACGCCGCCCGTCGTCGGGTTGGTGAGCACCGAGACGAAGGGAATGCCCCGCTCCGCCAGCTCGGCCATGACCACGGATGTCTTGGCCATCTGCATCAGCGAGAGCACCCCTTCCTGCATGCGCGCGCCGCCCGACGCCGACACGATGATCAAGGGCGTGCTCCGGTCGATGGAGCGTCGCGCCAGGCGGGCGATTTTCTCCCCGACGACCGACCCCATCGATCCGCCCATGAAGGCGAAGTCCATGACGCCGAGGTAAATCGGCATGCCGTCCAACCGGGCGTACCCGCTGCGAATTGCCTCCAGCGGACCCGCCTTCTTGATGGCGGCGGCCATCCGCTCGCGGTAGTTCTCGAAGCCGAGTGGGTCCGCGGACTTGAGCCCGGCATCCAGCTCGTGCCAGGAGCCTTCGTCCACCAGGATGTCGATGTAGTCTTGCGCGCCGATCCTGCGGTGAGCACCGCAGTTGGGACACACGTTGAAGCCCCGGGTGAAGCGCTCCTTGATGTCGATGTGCCCGCACACGTCGCACTTTTCCCACGCGTCGGCCGGAATCTCCAGCTTCACGCGCTCGGAGGTGCGCGGTTTGCGCTCCTTCTTAAACCAGGCCATGCAGGAGGTGGTAAGGGCTCAAGAGGGCACAATTTGGACGGGGCGGGAACCTCGCGCTAGACCCGACCCGGTAACTCATTGCGAGTGGTCCGCATAGCCGTGCGCCCGGGACTCCCACGCCACGCGGAGACTGATGCCGATCGCCAGCGCGCACGTGATCAGGAACGAGCCACCGTAGGAGAAGAACGGCAGCGGGATTCCGGTCACCGGCATCAGGTTCACGGCCATCCCGACGTTCTCCACGATATGGGCGAACAGCATGCCGGCGATGCCGAACACGCAGAAGCTCGAGAACGTATCCGTGGCGCGACGCGCGACGCGGATCAGCACGAACAGCAGCATGGCGAACAGGGTCAGCGCCACGACGACGCCGGCGAATCCCAGCTCCTCGCCCACGATCGGGAAGATGAAGTCGGTGTGCTGGGCCGGCAGGAAGGCGAGACGTTTCTGCGTGCCGTGCGTGAATCCCTTGCCGAACCATCCGCCCGAGCCGATCGCGACTTTGGACTGAATGATGTGCCACCCCGTCGAGCGGGGGTCGGCTTCCGGGTTGAGGAACGCGAGCAGGCGGTTCTGCTGGTAGGGAGCCAGGTGTCGCCAGAACGGGAGTGCGATGACTCCCATGACGATGTTGGCCAGCATCACCGCGAGCCCTTCCCAGACGTACGGGCGCAGCCACAGCAACAGGACGAACAACAGCACGATCCACGCGCCCCACACCGCCGTCGAGAACGCCAGGATCAGTCCGATCACCGGGGAAGCGAGCAGGAGCAGCATTCCCGGTTTGGTCCCTGCCCAGTAGAGCATCGAGAACAGGATCGCGACGAAAACGATGGCGCTGCCGAGATCCGGCTGCAGCACGACCAGGAGAAACGGTGCCAGTGTGATCGCGCCGGGATAGACGAGCTCGCGCAAAGTGGCCGGCGGCTCGCGCCGCTCCGCGAGCCACCGCGCGAGCATCAGGATGACCGCGAGCTTCGCGAACTCGGCCGGCTGCCCGCGCAGCTTGCTGATGCCGATCCAGGAGTGCGTTCCGGCCGCGGTGCCGGCGCCCGTCCCGAAGAAGAGCGTGAGCAGCAGCACGAAGATCGCGATGCCGTACACGTAGGGCGTGGCCCATTCCAGGAGTCGCGGCGATACCCGGAAGATCAGGATGGCACAGGTGATGCCGAGCGTGAGCCAGATCAGCTGGCGCAACCAGATCGTGGCCACGATCGTGGGGACGTCGGTCCGCCCCGCCGAGTACACGATGAGCAGGCCGTAGCCGGCCAGCACGGCCACGACTCCTACGAGGGGCCGGTCGAGCTCACGGAATCGCTGGAGCACGGGTGCTGTCGGTGAGGCTGTCCCCCGGCGGCGCACCGAGCACGCGCGTCTCGCGCGGCGCGGTGTCGGCGGGCAGCCGGTACTCGTAGCGAGCCATCGTGGTGTCGGCCCCGAGATAGTGAGCGATCACGCGGGTCACGAGCGGCGCCACGGTACTGCCGTGGCGTGCGAATTCGATCACGGCACCGACCACGATCGCGGGTTGCTCGGCCGGTGCAAAACCGATGAACCACCCGTGGGACGGACCTTGAGGATTCTGGGAGGTCGCTGTCTTGCCGGCGATTTTCAGATCGCCGATGCGCGCCCCGCGCGCAGTGCCCCGTTCCACGACATTGATCATCGCCTGTCGCAGGCCCGCCAGCTGCTGCGGGTTCAATCCCAGGTCGACGCCCGGCTCTTCGGTCGGATGAACGAGATACGGCGTGCGCGAGCGGCCGTCGCTGGCGAGCATCTGGTACAGACGCACCATGTTGAGCAGCGTCTGCGAATTCTCTCCCTGCCCGATCGCGAGGTTCAGCGTCACCGCCGAGGTCCAGTGGCGGGCGCCATAGAGCCGATCGAAGTATTCGGGGCCGCTCGGAAAGATGGCAGCCAGCTCACCGGGCAGATCGACGCCGGTCTTCGCCCGGAAACCCCAGGCGTTTCCGTCTTCGATCAGCGATGTCAGTCCCAGCTTCAGTCCGAGCTGGTAGAAGTAGACGTCACAGCTCTGCGCGATGGCCTGCTCCAAGGTGAGGCTTCCGTGGCCTTCCGCGTTCCAACAGCGGAAGAACCGGTCCCCGTATTGCAGGCCGCCACGACACGGGATCAGCATCCGCGTGCGCATGGTGGCGACCCCGCGCTTCAACGCCATGGAGGCGATGGCCAGTTTCCAGGTCGAGCCCGGCGGATAGCGGGCCTGTACGGCGCGATCGAGCAGGGGATGGTCCGGGCTCGCGTTGAGCGCGCGCCAGTATTCCGGCGATACGCCGCCCACGAAGGCGTTGGGGTTGTACCCGGGGGAGCTGTAGAGCGCGAGGATCGCGCCGGTCGATGGCTCTAACGCAACGACCGCGCCGCGCATGTTGGGCGGGAAGACGCTCGCGACATATCGCTGCAAATCGAGATCGATCGTGGTTCGCACGGTGTCCCCGGATTCCGCCAGCAACCCCGGCGCCGCCCCCGCTTCGCGTACCACATAGCCCACCGCGTTCACTTCGACGTAGCGGACCCCGTCGGACCCACGCAGCGTATCGTCGTAGGCGCGCTCCAGGCCGTCTTTGCCGATCAGATCTCCCAGTCGCAGCATCGTCGACCGGTGACCGGCAAGATCCTGATCGGTCACTTCCCCGACCAATCCCACGAGGTGGGCCACCGCCGTACTGTCGGGGTAGTGCCGCTTGGGTTCCGTCTGCGTCACGAGTCCCGGGAACTGGATGCGGCGCTCCTCCAGCGCTGACACGACCTCGAAGGGCGCATCGGACAAGACTACGAGCGACTGGTACGGGGTCCGGTGGAATCGTTGCAGCAGACGATCGATGTCCGCCCGGCCGAGGTGAACGAAGGGGGCAAGGCTATCCAGGCGACGCCGCATCTCGGGCTCCGGCACGGGCAGGAGGGCCACGGTATAGCCCGGCACATTTTCGGCGATGATCTTGCCGTGTCGATCCGTGATCACGCCGCGCGGCGCGGGAAGCGTTACCTGCCGCAACCGGTTGGATTCCGACTGGAGCTCGTATTTGCTGTGATCGAGGATCTGCGTGCGGAAATACGCGACGCCGATGATCGTGATCGCGGTCCACACGAGCAGGCGGGCGGCCCGGACTCTGACGTCCTGCTGATACGGCGACAGGCGGCTCATCGGGTCCCCAACCGGACCGAGAGCCACTGCCGGAACACGGCGAGGATCACGACGCCGGTGATGGCGGTCGTGAGCCCCTGGAGCGGTGACCAGATCAAGAGCTCCCACCCCAGCTGCGGACCGCTGAGTTTTCCGGACGCCAGTGCCACCAGGAAGTTCCGCAACCACGTGGCGGCGAAGAACAGGCCGCCGTTCACCAGCAGGATCTCCGCGAAGAAAACCGTCTTCGCCCGCGACGAGAGATATCCGACCACCGTGTGCGCCAGCGCCCCGGCGCCGAAACTCGCGGGGGTCAGGGCGTCGCCCAGAAGCCCGACGAAGAACCCCGCGGCGGCGCTGGCTCCGGGACGCGCCCGGATCGTGTAGGTCAGGAGCGCGAGCAACAGAAAGTCGGGAGCGAAGCGGTCGGCGCCGAGACGGTTGCGGACGGAAAAGTGCAGCGCCACGAGCAGCAGGGGCGCCGCCCACGTCCGGACCAGCTGCCCCGCTCTCATGGGTGTTTCACGGTGTCCGACGGGATCGCACTGTCCGGCGCAGCAGTCGTGTCCATCGCCCGCACCCGACGGCGTGGCACCACCGGTGGCGGAACGGGTGTCACCGGCTTCGCGGTATCCGGGAGGAATGAGCTACGCAGATCAGTGGTTCCACCCCCGGCCGCCCCTCCTCCCCCTCCACGGGACGGGTTGAGCACCATGACGTGCGAGACGGCTCCCGGCGCCACGGACGGACGCACGAGATAGGTGCGCTCCCACCCGTTTTCGGACGCGAGCGCGACGATCGTCCCAAGCGGAATGCCTCGCGGCAACACGCCACCCAACCCGGACGTCAGGATGACCGTGCCGAACCGGACGTCCTGACCGTACGGCACACCGCGCAGCTCGAGCAGCCAGGCGCCGGGGCCACTCGCTCCGTGCGGGCCGACGATGCCGTACACGCTGCCGTCCGCCGCGACGCCGCTGGCCCGGAACTCGGGGTTGGCCCAGGTCGACACCACGCTGGTTCGCGCATCGGCCCAGCTCACGATGCCGAGCAGCCCTTCGGGCGCGACGACCGGCGCCAACGGACGCACGCCCTGACGCGAGCCGGCGGAGATCACCACGGTGAACGGATCCGTCGGCGTGGACTGATGCAACACCTCGGCCGGGATGAAACCGGATCCCAGCCGGGACCCGAGCCCGATCAACCGGCGCAGCCGCGCGTTTTCCGCCTGCAGCTCGCCCACGAGCGTCGAGGCCAGGGTCGCGGAATCCCGCTCCGAGACCACGGCGGCGTATCGGGCGCGGGACGTGCGCAGTTCTTCGGATTGCGTTTGCAGCTGCAGCAGAGGCCACAACACGGTGCGACGCAGACCGCTCGCCATGGGTTCGCGAACGCGATCCGGAAGGCTCATGGCGACGAGGGAAAGCACGACGCAGACCAGGAGAACGAAGGTGTCGCCGCGGGTAGCGTAGCGGTCCGCGCCGATCGTCATACGCTCAGGTCGTCAGGACGTTTCGGTATTTCTCTGGATCGTCGAGGATGCGGCCCGTGCCGCGCACGACGCACGTCATCGGATCCTCGTCCAGGTGAATCGGGAGCCCGGTTTCCTGCTGCAACAAGACGTCCAGTCCGCGGATCAGCGCCCCGCCGCCCGTCATGACGATGCCCCGGTCCACGATATCGCTGGCCAGCTCGGGCGGGGTGATCTCCAGCGCCCGCCGTACGGCGTCGACGATCTGCTGTATCGGCTCCTGCACCGCTTCGCGCACCTCGCTCGAGTGCACGCGGACCGTCTTGGGAATGCCGGACACCAGGTCGCGACCCTTGACCTCCATCTCCCGCTCTTCTCCCACCGGGGCCGCGGAGCCGATCTGGATCTTGATCTGCTCCGCCGTCGGCTCACCGATCAGCAGGTTGTAGTTCTTCCGCATGAACTGGACGATCGCCTGATCCAGCTCGTCGCCGGCGGTGCGGATCGAAGTGTCCGACACGATGCCGGACAGGGCGATGACCGCGATTTCCGTGGTCCCGCCGCCTATGTCGATCACCATGTTGCCGGTCGGCGTTTCGACGGGCAGGCCCACGCCGATCGCCGCCGCCATCGGCTCGGCGACCATATAGACTTCCTTGGCGCCGGCGGATTGCGCCGAATCGCGCACTGCGCGCCGCTCCACCTCGGTGATGCCGCTCGGCACGCACACGATCACCTTCGGACGCACGCGGAAGACATGGCGATCGATGATCGTCTTGAGGAAGTAGCGCAGCATCTTCTCGGTGACGTCGAAGTCGGCGATCACGCCGTCCTTCAAGGGCCGCACGGCGAGAATGCCGTCCGGGGTCCGGCCCAGCATGCGCTTGGCCTCGAGTCCGATGCCCTTGATCTTGCCGGTCGCCTTTTCGATCGCCACCACGGAGGGTTCGTTGAGCACGATGCCCTCGCCACGCACGTAGACGAGCGTGTTGGCCGTTCCCAGATCGACGGCGATCTCATTCGCGGGGTTGAACGCCCCGAGATTCCATTTCGGCCAACGAATCGGCACGGTCGGCGATCGATGTCCGATGTTAGGGGAGAAACTGGTGTCGCACGGGAGCATGAACCTAACGAAAAGCGTAACTCCAAGCAAGGCTGATGCTTGACGGCCCTCACGCGAGCGACTAGCCTACGCCCATGCCGCCTCTCCATCCCGCCGAAGTGGCGGTAGTCGACCTCGATATTTGCGACCGCTGCGGGCTCTGCCTTCCGCTCTGCCCCCCGGCGGCCATCCACCTGCAGGGGAATGACCTGCTCGTGGACCGCGCGACCTGCACCGGGTGCCGCAAATGCGTCGCCCCCTGCCCCGTGGGCGCGCTTGCCATGGTAGCTGCGTGATTCAAGACACAGACGTGCTGGTCGTAGGGGCAGGACCGGCCGGGTCCATTGCCGCGCTCGAAGCGGCCCGTGCCGGTGCCGCCGGAGGACTGCGCGTCACGCTGATCGAGCGCGATCGCGCCGTGGGCGCACCAGTGCGTTGCGCCGAGGGGGTGGGCGACGCGGGGCTGCGGGAATTCGCGAACCCCGACGGCGCTCCCTGGGTCGCACGCAAGATCACTCGCGTGATCTTCCTCGCCCCCGACGACACCGAGGTGAAAGTCGCAGAGCGCGAGGTGGGGTGGGTGCTCGATCGCACGCGATTCGATGCGGCCCTGGCCACCGATGCCGTCCTGGCGGGCGCCGATCTGTTGGTTGGCACCGAGGCGACCGACATGACGCGAGAACCGGACGGTCGCTGGCGCGTGAGCGTGAGGGGACCGGACGGTCGGACCTCATGTCGTGCCCGCGTGGTGATCGGCGCGGACGGCGTCGAGACCATGGTCGGTCGCTGGGCCGGTCTCGACACGCGGGTGCCGGCGCGCGACATGGAATCCTGCGCCCAGTACGTCGTGCAGGGCATCGATTTCGACCCGGATGCGATCTACCTCCAGTTCGGAGACCGGATCGCGCCGGGCGGATACGCCTGGCTGTTTCCCAAAGGCGAGCGCGTGGCCAACGTCGGCCTGGGCCTCGTGGCCCTGAAGACCGACGGTCGCAACGCCCGACAGTACCTGGACGCCTGGATCGCCCGCCGCTATCCCGGCGGGGCGCGCACGGGCTACACGGTGGGCGGCGTGATCGTGCACACGACCATCCGGCGGACCTTCGCCGCCGGCGTGCTGCTCGCTGGTGACGCGGCCCACATGATCAATCCGCTGTCGGGAGGCGGGATCGTCAACGCCATGAAGGCGGGCCGCCTCGCCGGTCGCATCGCAGCCGCCGCCGTGCGCGAAGGCGACACGAGCGAGCGCCGCCTGTCGACGTATCACGACGAGTGGATGGCGCTGCTGGGCGACGATCACCTGAAGTACTACCGCATCAAGCAGGCGCTGGAACGGCTCGACGACGAGTTTTACAACAGCCTGGCGCGAACGGTGAATGCGATCCCGGAGACGAAGCGCTCGCTGGGTCGTATCTTCGCGCAGGCCCTGGTGCGTCATCCGCAGCTGATCCCGGTGGCCGCGAGATTCTTTGTGTAATGCGGAGTGTTGAATGCGGAGTGCGGAATAACCAGCGTTTGAGCCAGTGCTCACCCTGTCATTCCGCATTCCCCACTCCGCATTCCGCATTGGGAAGGAGAAACAATGCTGAGCATCGATCTCCAGGGTAAGCGAGCGCTCGTGGCCGGCGTGGCCGACGACGCCGGGTTCGGCTTCGCGATCGCCAAGGCGCTGGCGGAAGCCGGCGCGTCGGTCTGTGCCGGAACGTGGCCGCCGGCGCTCAACATTTTCCTGAACCTGCTCGAGCGCGGGAAGATCGACGAATCACGCCGCCTGGCCGACGGCTCGAAGCTGCAGTTCGAGAAGATCTACCCCCTCGATGCGGTCTACGACACGCTGGTCGACGCGCCCGAGGACATCCGCACCAACAAGCGCTACAAGGACGTGGGGGACTTCTCGATCGAGGGAGTCCGGCAACGCCTCGAGCAGGACTTCGGGTCGCCTGCCCTGGACGTGGTCGTCCATTCGCTCGCCAATGGCCCGGAGGTGAAGAAGCCCCTGCTCGAGACGAGCCGGGCCGGCTATCTCGCCGCCATCAGCGCGAGCGCCTACTCACTCGCGTCGTTGGTGAGCCGCCTCTCGCCGCTGATGCGTCGCGGCGGTGCGTTCGTTTCCCTGACTTACATGGCGAGCGAGCGTGTCATCCCGGGCTACGGCGGCGGCATGTCCTCGGCCAAGGCCGCCCTGGAAAGCGACACGCGAACGCTGGCGTACGAAGCGGGGCGCCGCTACGGCGTGCGCGTCAACACGATTTCTGCGGGACCGCTCGCGAGCCGGGCCGCGAGCGCGATTGGGAAGATCGAGCGCATGGTGCAGTACTACACCGCCAACGCCCCCCTTCCCGAGCAGCTCGCGGCACGGGAAGTGGGGACGGTGGCCGCGTTTCTCTGCAGTCCGCTGGCCAGCGGGATCACCGGCAGCACCGTCTATGTCGACAAAGGCTACCACGCCATGGGCATGGCCGTGGGTGAAGGGTTGTAGCTAGTCACCTTCGCGGGTGGGCTGCCAGTCCTTCCGGTACCGGCCGGCGAACACCATCCCCAGGCTCGTCCCGACCGAACAGCGATTCGTCACGTGCGCCACAAACCGCCCGGCCGTCCCCAGGAACCCGGCCCAGAGACCGATCGGCGTGTCGAGGGCGTCCCAGACGTAGACCGGCACTCGGGTCATCCGGAGCGGGTCGATGCCACGATCCCATGCGCCGCCGAATCCCATCTCGAATCCCGCCTTGCGCGCCAGCTCCATCACCCGCGTGCTCACGGCCCCAAACGGATAGGCGATGGCCCGGCCCGCACCGCTGCCCAGCCGCTGCACCAACGCCTGGCGCGACCGCAACAGCTCGTCCGTCACCACGCGGCTGCGCAGCCACGTGAGGCGACGATGCGTCGCCCCGTGCGAGCCAAAGTCGAACCCCTTGCCACGCCAGTGCTCGACCGTACTCCAGTCGAGCTGGGGCAACCGGTGCCGGGTATAGCGCGCGTCCCAGCTGTTGTCCCGTCCGACGTAGTCGGTGATGAGAAACGTGGTCGCCGTGAATCCGAGGTCCGCCAGCACCGGATACGCGCTTTCCGCCAGACTCGCGTACCCGTCGTCGAAGGTGAGCAGGAAATAGCGGGTCTCCGACATCAACCGCTCCAGCGGGAACAGATACGGCGACTTCGCGCGCGCGAATGCGTCCAGCGTGATCGTGCGCCAGCCGGCCTTGGCCAGCGCGATCATCTGGCGGGCGAATACCTTCTGTACCACCCGCGTGACGCCCAGCTCAGGCGGACCGCCGACCCGATGATAGCAGAGCACGGGGGGACGGATCATGCGCCCGTGCTCCCGAACCCGCCGCTGCCCCGCTCGCTCGCGGGCAGCTCCGTGACCGGCTCGAGCACCACATCGGCAACGCGCTGAAACACGAGCTGGGCGATCCGCATCCCCCGGCTCACCAAGACCGGATCCGGCCCCAAGTTGATCAGCCCGATGAGCAGCTCACCACGGTAGTCGGAATCGATGGTCGCGGGCGCGTTGGGGAGGGTGACGCCGTGACGCAGCGCGAGTCCCGATCGCGGCCGCACCTGGGCTTCGTATCCGGTGGGAATGGCGAGCGCGAGGCCCGTGCGAACCAGCCGCCGCTCCATCGGCTGCAGCGTGAACTCGGGGTCGGCGCTGCACACGTCATAGCCAGCGGCCCCGGAGGTCGCCCGCGCCGGTAGCGGCAAGCCGTCGTGGTGCGGGAGCCTGAGCACCTGCACCACCGGCGTGGAGCCCGTCACACCAGCGTCTTGGGGTCCGCGAGCGGGAGACCGAATGCCTCCGCCACGCCCGGATAGACGACTTTGCCTTCGATCACATTGAGTCCCAGCGCCAACGCGTGATCGTCACGGCAAGCCTGCCGCCAGCCGCGCTTGGCCAGCCGCTTGGCGTAGGGGAAGGTCGCGTTGGTCAGCGCCAGGGTCGACGTGCGCGGAACCCCTCCCGGCATGTTGGCCACCGCATAGTGGATGATCCCGTCCACGACGTAGGTCGGCTGCTCGTGGGTCGTCGGCTTGATCGTCTCGATACATCCACCCTGGTCGACGGCCACGTCCACGATCACCGACCCGGGCTTCATCAGTTTCAGGTCGGCGCGTGTCACGAGGTTCGGCGCCTTGGCGCCGGGGAGCAGCACGGCGCCGATCACCAGGTCGGCCTTCTTCAGCTGGTCCAGGATGTTGTGACGATTGGAATACAGAAGGTCGACATTGGGAGCCAGCACGTCGGAGAGGTACCGCAAACGGTCGAGCGAAACATCGAGCAGCGTCACGTGGGCGCCGAGCCCCGCGGCCATCTTCGCCGCATTGGTGCCCACCACCCCTCCACCGATGACCAGAACTTCGGCGGGCAACACGCCGGGGACGCCTCCCAGCAGGATGCCGCTGCCGCCGAACACTTTTTCCAGGTATTTGGCGCCCTCCTGAACGGCCATGCGCCCCGCCACTTCGCTCATCGGCGTCAGGAGCGGTAATTCGCCCGTCGACAGCTGAACGGTTTCGTACGCAATGGCGATGCACCCGGAGGCGATGATGGCGTTGGTGAGAGACTCCGAGGCGGCGAAGTGAAAGTAGGTGAACACCAGCTGACTTTTCCGGATCCGCTTCCATTCCAGCTCAATCGGCTCTTTGACTTTCAGGATCATTTCGGCCCGGGCCCAGACCTCGTCGGCGCTGCCGCCGATCGTAGCCCCGACCGTGCGGTAGGCGTCGTCGGCGAAGCCGGAGCCAAGCCCCGCGCCCTGCTCGACCAGCACCGTGTGCCCGTCGGCGGCCAGGGCTTCGGCGCCGGCGGGAACCAGCGCGACGCGATTCTCGGCCGTTTTGATTTCCTTCGGGACTCCGACGATCATCGTCGCGCTCCGGCTGGGTGGGAGGGGGGCAGTCTCAGTTGGGCCCGAGCCAGACCAGCGTCTGGCGGTCGGGCGCGAAGAACTCGGCCGCGACATCGGCGGCGTAGGGCACCGTCAATGCGGCGATCTGCGCCAGCGTGTCATCGAGACTGCGATACGGCTCGCCATGGATCGCTTGACCGGCCAAACGATACATGCGCGCCGTCGGGCTCTCCAGCATCAGCGTCAACTGCCCTTGCGTCTGTTGTTTGGCCTGGGCCAGCGCTTCGGCATCGAGGCCCGCGCTCGCCAGCTTCTCGTATTCTTCGTGGATCGCCTCCGCCGCTTGCGCCGCCGTGCGCGGCTGTGTGCCCACGTACACGCCCAGCAGGCCGACCTGACTATGGAAGTTGGTGAACGAAAACACGGCGTAGGCCAGGCCCAGCTCTTCCCGGACGCGCTGAAACAGCCGGCTCGACATGCCACCGCCGAACACGTTGGACAGCACCATGAGCGGGTATTTGCGCGCGTCGGAGAACGGCACGCCTTCGGTCGCCATCACGATGTGCGTCTGCGCGGTGTCTTTCGGATGACGCACT